>Ga0182745_1004538_pt1 | contig 11547 bp, 10 predicted proteins | sample eDN3rd30CKraftBY_FD_128523 | JGI IMG/M metagenome (GOLD analysis project Ga0182745, IMG submission 128523) | Enriched backyard soil microbial communities from Emeryville, California, USA - eDNA 3rd pass 30_C Kraft BY (version 2) (version 2) | ecosystem: Environmental > Terrestrial > Soil >... | reverse complement strand
CACGAGAACGCCGGCATGCGCATGCCGGCGTTTTTTTTGATCTCCCCCGGCGCCGGTCAGACGCCGTCCAACGGCCCCGCGCTTAGCGCGACGCTTGGGCCAGCAACTGCTTGGGCGGGGTATCCAGGTAGGCGCGGGCGCCCAGGTAGCGCTTGGACCAGTAGGCGGTCTTCATGTCGTCGACCCGGACTTTCGTGCCGCGGCGCGGCGCGTGGACGAACTTGTTCTGGCCAATATAGATGCCGACGTGGGACGTCACGCCGCGTCCGCGGGTGGCAAAGAACACCAGGTCGCCGGGGCGCAATTCCTTCTTGGCCGAGACGGTCTTGCCTTCGCTGCGCTGGGCGCGCGCGGTGCGGGGTAGCTCCAGGCCGGCGATTTCACGGAAAACGTACAGGACGAGTCCGCTGCAATCGAAGCCGTCGGCATCATCGCCGCCCCAGCTGTAGGGCGTGCCGATCGCCTCCAGGCCGGCCTGCACGACGCGTTCGCGCAGCGTCAGGACCGTGGGCTCTTGCGCCAAGCGCAGGCCGCTGAGGGTGGGGCGGGCTTGTTCGGCGGCCAGCGAGGCGTGGGCGGCGCCGGGAATCCAGGACAGCGTCAGGGCCAGGAGGGGCGCTGACAGAAATGCGGGGGTGCGGAATTGGGTAAAGCGAAACTTTCGCGTGGGCGGCGTCATTACGTCACTTCAAAAAATCGGAGTGGGCGGCATGGCTTTGCCTTGATAGGCAAGCCGGCGGAAAGGGGAGCGGTTTACAGGCGGAACGCAAGAAACGCCTCATGATTATAGTGTAATAATGTTTCATTACATTTGTAGTGCAATGCAGCATAATCCGCCGCCCGCTGTTACCGCACGCCCACCGCGCGACGTAACAGCGCCGTTAGTTCCGGCGCGTGCGCGGCTGCGCGGCGACGATGCGGCCGCCAATAACGCCGCATGACATTTCAATGTCCATCGCCTCGGGCATAATCGACCGCATCGGCCCGCCGGCGTTGCCGCCGCGCGCGGCCGAGGATGCAGGCAAGACAAATAAGAAGGCGGAGTAAAGCTCAATGATGAACGCAGTGCACCCTTTGTCCTCCATGAACCGGCCCGAGGCCTTGCCCTTCGAACCCTTCCAGGACGCCGTGTCCGCCGTCGACCGGCTGGTTGAAATCTATGCGCGCAATACCGCATTCCTGCGTACCGCGTTCCGCGAGGTCCTGAAGGGCACCGGCAACGGCAGCGCGCGGTTCCGCGCCTACTATCCGGCCATCCGCATCGTGGTGGAAACCTACGATCCCATCGATACCCGGCTTTCATATGGCCACGTGGCCGAACCGGGTTATTACCAGACCACTGTCACCCAGCCGGCGCTATTTCGTGATTACCTGATCGAGCAGGTCGGCCAGTTGTTGCAGAATCATCGGGTCGCGGTCGAAGTGGGCGAGTCCGATTCGCCGATTCCGCTGCATTTCGCCTTTCCCGAGGGCGCCTACGTAGAGGGCGAGCACCTCGAGGCGCTCAAGCGTCCGCTGCGCGACGTGTTCGACGTGCCGGACCTGGCGGTCACGGACGATGCCATCGTCAACGGCTCGTGGCGCGGCAAGGACGGCGAGCCCAAGCCGCTCGCGCCTTTCACCGCGCAGCGCGTGGACTATTCGCTGCACCGGTTGCAGCACTACACCTCCACCGCGCCGACGCATTTCCAGAATTTCGTGCTGTTCACCAACTACCAGTTCTACGTGGATGAGTTCTGCGCCCGGGCCCGCGCCCTGATGGCCAGTGGCAACGAAGACTATGAAATGCTGGTCGAGCCCGGTAACCGCATCACGCGGCGCGGCGAAAGCGGTCCTGGCGACGAAGTCCAGCCGGTGCGCCTGCCGCAGATGCCCGCCTATCACCTGGTGCGCGGCGATCATTCCGGCATCACGCTGGTCAATATCGGCGTGGGGCCGTCCAACGCCAAGACAATCACCGACCACATCGCCGTGCTGCGCCCGCACGCCTGGCTGATGCTGGGCCATTGCGCCGGATTGCGGGACTCGCAGCGGCTGGGCGACTACGTGCTGGCGCACGGCTATGTGCGCGAGGATCACGTGCTGGATGCCGATCTGCCGACGTGGGTGCCGATTCCTCCGCTGGCCGAAGTGCAGGTGGCGCTGGAGCAGGCGGTGGAGGAAGTGGCGGGCCTGTCGGGCTGGGATCTCAAGCGCATCATGCGCACCGGCACCGTGGCGACCATCGACAACCGCAACTGGGAGCTGCGCGAACACATGGAGCCGGTGCAGCGGTTCTCGCAGTCGCGCGCCATCGCGCTCGACATGGAGTCGGCCACCATCGCCGCCAACGGTTTCCGCTTCCGCGTGCCCTACGGCACGCTGCTGTGCGTGTCGGACAAGCCCCTGCACGGCGAGCTGAAGCTGCCCGGCATGGCCAGCGCCTTCTATCGCATGCAGGTGGGCCAGCACCTGGACATCGGGCTCCGGGCGCTGGAGATCCTGAGCAGGATGCCGCCCGAAAGGCTGCATTCCAGGAAGCTGCGCAGCTTCCTGGAAACCGCGTTCCAGTAAACGGGGGCCGGCCCGGAGGAACCCGGCCGGCGGCCCGCCGTGAGCTAACATCCGGGATCCGCCCGCCTTTCTCCGCCGCCCATGCTCCAGCTCGAACGCGTGTTTCCCGCATTGTCCGAACCCACGATGCGGCGCTACCTGATGGGGCAGGGAGTGTCCGTGCTGGGAAGCTGGACGCAGAACATCACGCTCAACCTGGTCATCTACCACCTCTCGGGGTCGGCCGCGGTCCTGGCCCTGCTCAACTTTCTGCTGTACGGACCGCAACTGGTCATCGCGCCGCTGGCCGGCGCGCGGGTCAACGCGGACAACGCGCGCCGCTCGACGCTGGCCGTGCTCTACTCGTCGATGACGGTGGCCTGCGTGCTGGCGCTGTTGTCGCTGCTGCACTGGCTGACCCTGCCCATCATCCTGGCCCTGTCGCTGTGCGCCGGCGTGCTGAACGCGATCGAGACGCCGTCCCGCCAGGTCCTGCTGCTGACCGGCCTGGACGATCCCGCGCTGTTGCCCAACGCGATCGCGATGAACACCATGGTCTACAACGTCGGGCGCATGGTGGGGCCCAGCCTGGCCGCCATCATCTATCCCCTGTTCGGCCAGGCGGCGGCATTCCTGACCTATGCCGCCGCGCTGCTGTTCATGGCCTGGTGCGTGCGCTCGATGCCGCGCCGCGCCCATGCCGCGTCGTCTCCCGCGCAGGATCGCGGCGGCCTGCGCAACGCGCTGGTCTACGTCCTCGACGACCGCTTCACCGCCAAGTACCTGTCCATCCTGGCCTGCCTGGGCCTGCTGGCGGGCAGCTACCAGACACTGGTGCCCCTGCTGGCCGATCGCGTCTTCGACGATGCCGCCCGCTATACCGGCGTCTTCTTCGCCTGCGCGGGCATGGGCGCGCTGGCGGCCGCCGTCGTCCTGTCCTCGTCCATCGCCGCGCGCACCGCCAGCCTGCTGCGGTTCGCGCCCTGGCTCGCCTGCGCGGCGCTGGCGCTGCTGTCCACGAGCTGGAGCAGCATCGTCAGCGGCGCGGCCTTCGTGCTGCTGGGCTTCTGCCTGAGCTTCTCGGCCACGTCCACCAACGCCACCATCCAGCGCCGCTGCCCGGAATCCGTGCGCGGCGCGCTGGTCGGCCTGTACGGCATGGCCTACAACGGCACCATGCCGTTCGGCTATCTGCTGGTGGGGTCGTTCTCCGAGGCGTTCACGGTCACCGGCGCGTTCGGCACGATGGCCGCGGTGCTTGCCGCCTGCCTGTGCCTGCTGACGCTGCTCTACTGGCGCAAGACGTAAGGGAAAACGTCGATCAGAGGCGGGATTCGGGCACTGGTTCATCGACTCGGGCCGGGTCCGGCCGGTAGAATGGTCCGCGCTTCGGGCAAGATTCCTTTTCCCATGCGCGTGCTCCATATTTGCAGAGTCTATTTTCCGGACGGGTGCGGCGCTGTCGAGCGCATCGTCCACGGCATCGCCTCCAAGGGAGGCATTCACGGGATCGACAGCCGTGTGCTGACGGTGTCCGCCCGAGGCGGCAGCGACGAGGCCGATCTTTCCGGGTACCGCATCAAACGCTACCCGGCATGGCGCAACGGTTGTTCACCGTCCTTCGCCGCGCGGTTGCGCCACGAGGCGGCCCGCGCCGACCTTTTGCATTTCCACTTTCCGTGGCCGCTTGCCCAGTGGGCGTACCTGCTGGGCCGCGTCGACGTTCCGGCCATGGCGACCGCGCATACCGACGCCGCGGGACACGGCCTGTGCGCGCGTTTCGTCCGCGACGGATTCCTGGACCGCATGCGCCGGATCGTCGTCACCTCGCCGCATTACCGGGACCACAGCGAGGTCCTGCGCCAGATGGCGGGAAAAGTCGAGGTGATACCGCCGGGGATCGAGGACGTTCCCGCCCGCGATGCCGAGGCGGTATGGCGCTGGCGGCAGCGGATCGGCCAGCGGTTCTTCGTCTTCCTGGGCGGCCTGCGCGGCTACAAGGGGCTGCGCTATCTGCTGGAGGCGCTGGCGGGGCGCGACTACCCGTTCGCCATCGTCGGCGACGGTCCCGAGCGCGCGGCCCTCGAGGCCCGCGCCGCCGCGTCCGGACTGCGCAATGTGCGTTTCCTGGGAGTCCTGGGCGACGACGACAAGCACGATCTGCTGGCGGCGGCATCCGGTTTCGTCCTGCCTTCGTGCAGCCGGGACGAGGCGTTCGGCCTGGCCCTGGTCGAGGCGTCGGTGCACGGGCTGCCCATGATTTCCTGCGAAGTGGGCACCGGCACGAGCTACATCAACCGGCACGGGGAAACCGGCCTCGTGGTGCCTCCGTGCGATGCCGCGGCCTTGGGCCGGGCCCTGGATCGCTTCTGGCACGAGCCCGCGCAGGCGCAGGCCTGGGGCGGCGCCGCGCGCCGGCGCTATCTGGAACGATTCACCGACGAGGCGATGGTGGCGCGTCATGCCGCCTGCTACGAGGCGGTACGGGGAAAGACGGCGCAGGCGGCCGCGCGGTGACGCCGAGATGGGGGCCGGGCACGCAGGTTGCTGCGCTGGTCCGACACCTGAAGGAGTCGATCATGCCAACCCCCCCCAATCGAGAACGACCCGGATCGCCCACGGGCCAGCCCAAGGATCCGTCCAATCTGCCCGAGGCCTCGGTGGACGAGACCGGCAACGAGGATCCCGGCGCCGAGCTGACCGAGCACCCGTCGAAGCCCGGCGAGCCGAAGCGCGAGCGCACCATCGGCAACCACCCGGTGGATCCCAACGGCCTGCCGTCCCGCATCGGCCTGCCTGTCGGCGTCGACCGCGAAACCGCAGCCGATCCGGGCCGGCAGACGCCCGGCGCTCCCAAGACCGACAACCGGAGCTGAGCGGCAGTTCAGGCGCTGGTCTCGGCCAGCGACGCATCGACGGGCAGCCAAAGGATGAACGTGGTGCCGGTTTCCGAGGAGACCACGGTAAGCGTGCCCTGGTGCGCGGTCGCGATCTGGCGCGCGATGTAGAGGCCGAGCCCGAGGCCCGTGCGCCGCTTCTCGGCGCCCAGTCGCGGCACGCGCATCAGCGGGTCGAATATCTGGTGCCGCATGTGGGCCGGGATGGGCGGGCCCTCGTTGTGGACTTCGGCAACGACGCCGCGGTCGTCGCGGCGCACGCGCAGCGACACCGGCCCGTCCGGATGGCCGTGCTGGACGGCGTTGGCCAGCAGATTGGCCAGCAATTGCGCCAGCCGGCTGGCGTCCCAGCGGCCGACCGGAGGCTCGCGGCACTCGAGCTGGAAGGTCCGTTCCGGATGAATGGCGCGGATCTCGTCCAGCGCGCGGGCACAGACCCGCTCGAGGTCGGTGTGCGCGAGCGCCACGGGCAGCGGGCTGCCCAGACGGGTGCGGGTGAAGTCCAGCAGATCGTCGATCATCCGCTGCATGCGGGAGCCGCTGTGGCCGATGCGGGCCGCCGCCTGCAGGTGCCTTTCCGGCAGTTCCGCGGCCTGCGCGAGCGCCTGGGCCGACATGACGATCGCGCCCAGCGGCGTGCGCAGGTCATGGGCCAGGATGCCGACGAACATGTCGCGCGCCCGTTCCAGGCCTGCCGAATAGCGCGAGATCGATTCCTGCAGCGCATGGTCGAGCGCTTCGTTGAAACGGACCATGTCGTTGCGGGCATCGCTGCCCAGTTCATCGATGCTCCGTATCCAGCGCTCGAGCACGTTGACCCGCAGCGCGCAGTACTCCGAGACCATTTCGGTCAGCGTGAAACCGGCGCGCAGGCGGTTGCGGGCATGGATCCGGGCCTGCCGGGCGGCGCCGGCCTGGGGCTTCGGGAGGTCTGGGGCGGCGGGCGGATTTCCCGTGCGCAGGTCGGCGGCAAGCTGGCGCAGCAGCGCGCGGGCGGAAGTCTGCAAGGCGCGTTCGGAAACGGTCGTTCGCCGCAGGTCCAGTTGCCGCGCGAAATTACGCCAGTCGTCAAGAAGCAGATCCAGATTCGCGTCGATGAAATCGGCCAATCTCATAGCCCCTCCCGGCATAACATGGCCACGCGTGGGATATCGCTTCGCGGCAGTGCGCGGATCGGGACCGCGCCGGCGAGGCGGGACGGCGGCGCGTCGGGCGACGCGGTCCGCCGCCGCATTGTAGTCCCTACATTCGACCGGCGACCGGATGGGCAAGGCTGGTTACAACCTCCGCCGCGGGGGGAGGTTCGGCCGCGAAGAAGCGCCGCCGGAAATACGCCAGCGTGCGGGCCAGACCCTCTTCCAGCGAGGTCGCGGGCTGCCAGCCCAGCATGCGGCGCGCCACGCCTATGTCGGGACATCGCTGCACCGGGTCGTCCTGGGGCAGCGGCCGCAGTTCGATGCGGGACCGCGAGCCTGCCAGCCGGCGGATGGCGTGGGCGATTTCCAGCACCGTGGTCTCGTGGGTGTTGCCGAGGTTCACCGGGCCATGGAAATCGTCCGGGCTGTTCATCAGGCGTATCAGGCCGTCGATCAGGTCGTCCACGTAGCAGAACGAGCGGGTCTGGCTGCCGTCGCCGTACACGGTCATCGGCTCGCCGGCCAGCGCCTGCATGGCGAGATTGGATACGACCCGCCCGTCGTCGGGACGCATGCGGGGGCCGTAGGTATTGAAGATGCGCGCGATCTTGACCTGCAGCCCGTACTGGCGCTGGTAGTCGGCGAACAGCGTTTCCGCGCAGCGCTTGCCTTCGTCGTAGCAGGCGCGTATGCCGTTGGGATTGACGTGTCCCCAGTAGTCCTCGCGCTGCGGATGCCGGTCCGGATCGCCGTAGACTTCGCTGGTCGATGCCTGGAGGATGCGGGCGTTCAGGCGCCGGGCCAGGCCCAGCATGTTGATGGAGCCGTGCACGCAGGTCTTGGTGGTCTGCACGGGATCGTGCTGGTAATGCACGGGCGAGGCGGGGCACGCGAGGTTGTAGATTTCGTCGGCCTCCACGTACAGCGCAAAGGTGATGTCGTGGCGCATCAGCTCGAAGGAAGGATGGCCGATCAGGTGCGCGATGTTGACCTTGGCGCCGGTATAGAAATTGTCGACGCACAGGACGTCGTGGCCGGCCTCGACCAGCCGCGTGCACAGGTGGGAACCCAGGAAGCCGGCACCGCCGGTGACGACGATGCGGCGCGGCAGGCGCGGACTCATGGTGACACCTCCTCGGGCTGGGGAGCGGGGGCGGTTTGCGTCGCCTGTCCGAAGACGTCCATCCAGTCGCGTATGAAACGGTCGATGCCGAAGCGCTGCAAGGCCCGCCATCGCGCTTCCTGTCCCCAGGTGCGCGCCAGCTCGGGGTCGGCGATCAGTTCGTGCATGACGTCGGCCAGGCAGTCCGGGCGCGTGTCCACGTAGCCGTTGGCGCCGTTCTCGATCACGGTGCTCATTTCGGTGGTGGCCAGGCCCACCACCGGAACGCCCGCCATCATGGCTTCCACCACGGCCAGGCCCAGGCTGGTGTAGCGGATGGGATTGAAGAAGAACCGGTAGTGGGCCATGAGCGCGGGCAGTTCCAGATTGGGCACCTCGCCCAGTCCGCCCAGGGACTCGGCGTCCATGCCCGCCAGATCCAGCGGCACGCGGGCGCGCAGCGCATCGAAGATGTCGGCGCCCAGGCGCCGGCCGCGCCGCCTCAGGTGGTTCACGACCACGATGCCGCGCGGCGTCGTGCCCTGATACTCGACGTCCGGCGGCAGCCGCACGCCGTGTTCGACCACCCGGGCGGGGGTGCATCCGCCGTCCCACATCAGGGCGTTGAACGGCGTGACGTGCACCAGCGTGCCGCGCGGTTCCTGGAACCAGTGCACGGTGTTGGTCGGATGAAGCTGGGGCGGATCATGCTCCAGATAGATCTGCGGCAGTTGCCGCTGCGCCGCCGACAGGAGCCGTTCGCGGTCTTCGAGATAGGCCTGCTTGGATTGATAGAGTACGCAGTCCAGGCGGGTATCGCGCACCTTGTCCGCGGGAATCTCGTGGATGTTGCCGCCCCAGGGCAGGCCGGGGCCCAGCGGCGCATAGCCGGGACTCGCGTCGGGGCGCGTGACGATATAGAACTCGTGCGGCACCTGGCTCAGGTAATAGAGATAGTTGCCGTGGACGTGCCAGGTCAGAATGCGCAGCGGTCGGGTATCAGGCATGGGAGGGCTCCTTGCAAAGCATGCGTTCGGCTTGACGGACCACGTCCGGGACCTCGACGCCCAGCGCGCACGGATGGCCGATGGGACATTCCGGATGAGCGCAGGGCCGGCAGGCCACGTCGTGCCAGAGAACCACGTGGCGCGTCCGGTCGGCCGGCGCCCAGCGATGCGTGTCGCTGCCGCTGGCGATCACCACGCTGGGGGTGCGCATCGCCGCCGCCATGTGCGAGACGCCGGTGTCGTTGCACACCAGCAGACGGCTGCGCTCGAGCAGCGCGGCCAGCACGCCCAGCTCCGTGCGGCCGGCGAGATCGTGCAGCGGTGCGCGGGCCAGCCGGGCGACCTCGCGCGCCAGCGGGCGCTCCTGGCCGCTGCCGGTCAGCGCCACGTCGTACCCGGCTCGCGCGATCGCCGAGGCCACGGCGGCGTAGCGCTCGGCGGGCCAGCGGCGCGACGGCAGGCGGGCGCCGGGGTGGACCAGCACGGTGCGGTCGGGGCGCAGGCCCTCGCGCATGGACAGAGCCGCGGCGGCCTCGCGGTCGGTGCCGGTCACGGGGAACTCCAGGGCGGCATCGTCGCAGGCGATGTCGAGGAATCGCATGAGTTCCAGATAGCGTTCCACCTCGGGCAGGTGGTCGGGCCAGGGCATCCACCAGGCGTGGGGCTCGGTCTCGGCCGGGGCTTGCGGCCGGAACCCGGCCATGCGCGCTGCGCCCAGGCGGCGCACGATGTCATGGGTAAGGCGGCCGCTGCCGTGCAATTGCAGGGCCACGTCGAAGCGTTGCGCGCGAGCCCAGGAGAAGAAGCCCGGCAGCGCGTCTGCATCGGGCGGCTGTTCCGGCAGTCCCGCCATGCCCGGAAACGGCGCCAGCTCGTCGACATAGGCGTTGAAGCGCTGCTGGAAGCCTTCGGCGCCGGCAAGGCCGATCAGGGTGATGCGCGCGCGCGGAAAGCGCCGGCGCAGCGCCCGCAGCGCCGGCACCGCGCACAGCATGTCGCCCAGTTGCAGGGCGCGGAAGACGGCGATGCGGGCGGGCTGCGGCTGCCACAGCGGATGGACGTCGGGTTCGCGCCTCATAGGAACCTCGCCTTGAAGTGCCATGCGCCGCGCAGCCGCCAGAACAGGGACAGGGGAGGGATCAGGACCGACGTGACCAGCATCTCGGCCACATGCGAGGGGGCGAGCGAGGCGCCGCGCAGCCGGATCGCGCAGAAGTGCAGCGTCAGGGCGCTCCACAGGGCCAGTCCGCCGGCGGCCAGCCACGGCAGGCCGGCCAGCGCACCGGCCAGGGCGGCCAGCGCGCCGCCGACGATGGCGAAATAGTTCCACGGCGGCCGCGGGCGTATGCGGGCCCGGTACATCGCCGGATGCTTCTTGTAGAGCAGCGCATCGAAGTAGACCTTGCGCTGCTGGCCCACGCTGACGCCGGCGGGAGCCGGCCGCACCGGATGAAGCACGACGGCATCCTCCGCCCGGACGATACGGTGGCCGCGCGCCAGCAGCATGAACTGCAGGTCGGAGTCCTCGCGCCAGGCCAGGGTGAAGCGCTCGTCGAACCCGCCCACGGCGACGAGCGTTCGTTTGCGCACCAGGCAGTTGGCGGTGGCGAACTCCGCGCGTTCCAGGCCGCCCGTGTCCCGCTCGTGATCGCGCGGCCGGTCCGGCAGCGGCACGCGTATCCGGCCCACCACGGCGTCGGTGTCGTCCGTCATCGCGGCCAGGCCGCGGCGCAGCCATGAAGGCGTGGGTATCGTGTCGTCATCGGTGAAGGCGATCACCGGCGCCCGGGCATGTTCCCAGCCCCGGTTGCGCGCGCCGGAGGGCCCTTGCGTGCCTTCGGCTTCCAGATAGCGCACCGTCAGTCCGCGCCCGGCCTGTTCCCGCGCCAGCTGGCCGACCGTTCTGCGCGTCTCGCCGTCGGGACCGTCGTCGACCACCAGGATCTCGAATCCGCGCGGGTCCAGATCCTGCCACGTCAATGCCCGCAGGCAGCGCAGCAGCATGTGCGGGCGGCGGTAGGTCGGCACGACCACCGACACCAGCGGGGAGGCGGCGGGCGTCACGCCGTTTTCTCCAACAGGAAGGAGCCGATGGCGAGCGCGTCGAGCGGCGAGGTCCAGAAGCATTCGATGGCATCGCGCGGCGTGCACACGACGGGTTCGCCACGGGTGTTGAAGGAAGTGTTCACCAGCACCGGCACCGCCGTGCGGCGCTCGAACGCGGCCAGCAGATCGTAGTAGAGCGGGTGCTGGTCGCGCCGGACCGTCTGGACCCGCGCGGTCCCGTCGGTGTGGCGCACGGCGGGAATGCGGTTGGCCTTGTCTTCGGGCACGTCGAAGACGAACAGCATGAAGGGGGCGACGATGGGACCGGGGCGGGCGGTCGCGAACCATTCGCGGGCGCGTTCTTCCATGACCACCGGCGCGACCGGGCGGAAGTCCTCGCGGTCCTTGATTTCGTTGAGCCGGGCCTGCATGCCCGGATCGATGGGCGAGGCCAGGATGGAGCGGGCGCCCAGGGCGCGCGGGCCGAACTCCATGCGGCCCTGGAACCAGCCCACGATCTTGTCCTGCGCCAGCAGCTCGGCGGTCGCTTCGGCGATGTCCGCCGGCTTGCGGTAGGCGAGCCGGGACCGCTGCAGGAAGGCCTCGATCTCGGCGTCGCCGTATTCCGGGCCAAGAAAGGCGTGCTCCATCGTCCAGCGCCGGTCCTGTCCGGGCCGCTGCTGGCTGTCTATCCACAGGGCCGCGCCCAGCGAGGTGCCCGAGTCGCCCGCCGCCGGCTGCACCCATACGTCGCGGAAGGGGCCGCGTTCCCGCAGCCGCGCATTCATGACGCAGTTCAGCGCCACGCCGCCGGCCATGCAGAGATT
>Ga0182745_1004536_pt1 | contig 11549 bp, 14 predicted proteins | sample eDN3rd30CKraftBY_FD_128523 | JGI IMG/M metagenome (GOLD analysis project Ga0182745, IMG submission 128523) | Enriched backyard soil microbial communities from Emeryville, California, USA - eDNA 3rd pass 30_C Kraft BY (version 2) (version 2) | ecosystem: Environmental > Terrestrial > Soil >... | reverse complement strand
CGGGCAACTGCTCGCGGCGTGGATCGCGCTGCTCGGCCGGCTCGGCGGCCCGGCCGATCCCGATTTCGTCGACTGGCTCGCGGTCGACCGCTACGACGGGCGCGAATTCGATCTGGGGCTCCACCGCCACTGGCTCGACCCCGCGCGGCCGGTCGCTGAGGTCGTCTACCGCCCGGCGCAAGGCGTACTCGTGACCTCGGCGACGCTGCGCGGTGGCGGGCGCAGTGGATCGGGCTGGACCGACGCCGACATCCGCACCGGCGCGCGGCATTTGGGCGGCGGGGTGCGGCATTTCGCGGTGCCGAGCCCGTTCGATTATGCGCGCCAGTCCGAAGTGCTGATCGTCACCGATATCGCGCGCGGCGACCTGCCCGCGCTCGCGGGCGCCTACAGCCGGCTGATCGAGGCGTCCGGCGGCGGCGCGCTGGGGCTGTTCAGCGCGATCCGGCGGCTGCGCATCGTCCATGCGCGCATCGCCGACCGGCTCGCGCGTGCCGGGCTGCCGCTCTATGCCCAGCATGTCGATCCGCTCGACACCGGAACGCTCGTCGACATCTTCCGCGCCGACCCGCACGCCTCGCTGCTCGGCACCGATGCGCTGCGCGACGGCGTCGACGTGCCAGGCGATTCGCTGCGGCTCGTGATCATGGAGGGGGTGCCGTGGCCGCGCCCGACGATCCTGCACGCGGCGCGGCGCGCGGCGCAGGGCGGCAGCGCCTATGACGACAGCGTCATCCGCGCGCGCATCGGCCAGGCCTTCGGCCGCCTGATCCGCCGCGCCGACGATTTCGGCCAGTTCGTAATGCTGTCGCCGAGCTTTCCGTCGCGGCTGCTGAGCGCCTTTCCCGAGAGGACGCCGATCCGCCGCCTGCCGCTCGACGAGGCGGTGAACCATGTCGCGGCGGCGAATGTCGAGCGACGAAAAAGCGCATATCCTGCCTTTTCACCGTCATGAGTTTGCGGCAGAAGGCCGGGAACGAGGGGACAGGCGGGGAGCGATCTTGAAGAGTTTGACCATCCTGCGGCACGCGAAATCGGGTTGGGACGTGGCTGTAGAGCGCGATTTCGACCGGCCGATCAACGCCCGCGGGCGGCGCGGCGCCGAACTGATCGGCCAATATGTGAAGCGGCACGCGATGCCGGTCGACCGCATCGTCGCCTCGCCCGCGGTGCGCGTCACCGAAACGCTCGACATCTTCCAGCCCGCAGCGGGCCTCGACGCGATCGAGCCGGTCTGGGACCGGCGTATCTATCTCGCCTCGGCGGCGACGCTGATCGACGTGCTGCGCGATACCGGCAAGGATGCCGAGCATCTGCTGATTTCGGGGCATAATCCGGGGCTCGAGGATCTCGCGCTGATGCTCGCGCCCGAAGAGGACGGCGCGAACCTGCGCGCCGCGGTCGAGGAAAAGCTGCCGACGTCGGCGCTCGTCCGGCTCGAGCTCGACATCGCCGACTGGCAGGCGCTCGACGTCAATCAGGCGCGGATCATCGCCTTCGTCCGCCCGCGCGACCTCGACCCGGCGCTCGCGCCGGCGATGGATGATGATTGAGCCGCCGCCATTTCCTCCTTCGTCATTCCGGACTTGATCCGGAATCCACTCTCCCAGCGGTGCGTGAATGGACCCCGGATCAAGTCCGGGGTGACGATGAAAGATAGGTTGCGTGATCGATAGCCGTCGCCCCGCGAAGGCGGGGCCGCTGGATAGCTAGCGTAAGGCCGACGGCGGCCCCCGCCTTCGCGGGGGCGACGAGAATTTCTAACGTAGCGCCGCCGCAAGCCGCTGGCGCAGCGCGACCAGCGCCTCCACCGAAATCCCATGCGATGCGGCGACCGGCGTTGCAGCCGGAGGCGCAGGCGCCGTCGGCTCAGCCGAGGCCGCGCCATTGGGCTGCGACAAGGCCTTGCGTGCGCCTTCGACCGTGAAGCCCTTCACATGCAGCAGATGGTGGATGCGTTCGGCGAGCGCGACGTCCTCGGCGCGGTAATAGCGCCGCCGCCCCGACCGCTGGAGCGGGCGGAGCTGCGGAAAGCGCGTTTCCCAATAGCGCAGGACATGCGTCGGCACGCCGATGCGGTCGGCAAGTTCGCCGATCGCGAGCATCGCGCTCGCCGCCTTGCCCCTGTCCGCGCTTCCACCCGCGCCATGGTCGGAATCAGCCATGCGCCATACCCGGGCTATTTACCGGCGACGCGAGCACGCATCGACTGGCTGGCACGAAAGGTCATCACCCGGCGCGGCAGGATCGGCACTTCGATCCCGGTCTTGGGATTGCGGCCGATCCGCTGCGCCTTGTCGCGCAGCACGAAGGTGCCGAAGCCCGAAATCTTCACATTCTGCCCATTGGCGAGCGCGTCCGACATATGGTCCAATATCGATTCGACGATCGTCGCCGATTCATTGCGCGACAGGCCGATCTGCTGGTTGATCTTCGCCGCGATATCGGCGCGCGTAAGCGTCCCTGACGTCATCTTCTTCCCTTCCCCTCCTGAAGCGGATGCAACCCAAAGGTTCCCGGAAGGCCCCCACCATCACGAGTCCCGCCTCCTATGTAACAAAAGCGAATAAATCCGCCAAACTGAATTGGATGGAGCGAGGAGTTGATGCGGTGAACATATTCCCTCCCGCAAGCGGGAGGAGAATCGCTGGAATCAGACGCGCAGGACCGCCGCGCCCCAGGTGAAGCCGCCGCCCATCGCCTCGAGCACGACAAGGTCGCCGCGCTTGATGCGGCCGTCGCGGACCGCGAGGTCGAGCGCGAGCGGCACCGATGCCGCCGACGTGTTCGCGTGCTGGTCGACGGTCAGCACGACGCGGTCGGCGGACAGGCCCAGCTTCTTCGCGGTCGCGTCGATGATCCGCTTGTTCGCCTGATGCGGCACGACCCAGTCGATGTCGCTGGCGGCAAGGCCCACCTCTTCCATCACCTCGCCCAGCACCGACGCCAGGTTGGTAACGGCATGGCGGAACACTTCGCGGCCCTGCATCCGGACATGGCCGACGGTGCCGGTCGTCGAGGGGCCGCCGTCGACATAGAGCATGTCGCAATATTTGCCCTCGGCGTGGAGCCGGGTGGCGAGGATGCCGCGATCGTCGGTGACTTCCTCGGCCGACAGGACGACTGCGCCCGCGCCGTCGCCGAACAGGACGCAGGTCGCGCGGTCTTCCCAGTCGAGGATGCGGCTGAACGTCTCGCTGCCGATCACCAGCGCGTGCCGCGCGGCGCCGGTGCGGAGCATCGAATCTGCGACCGAAAGGGCATAGAGGAAGCCCGAGCAGACGGCGGCGACGTCGAAGGCGATGCAGTCGGGCGCGCCGAGCAGCGCCTGCACCTTGGTCGCGCTGGCGGGGAAGGTATTGTCGGGCGTCGCAGTCGCGACGATGATCAGGCCAATGTCGGCGGCATCGAGTCCGGCCGCCGCCAGCGCTTCCTTCGCCGCCGCGGCGCCGAGCGTCGCGGTCGTCTCGTCGGGTTCGGCGATATGGCGAAAGCGGATTCCGGTGCGCTCGACGATCCACTCGTCGCTGGTGTCGACGCGCGTCGCGAGTTCGGCGTTGGAAACGCGCGTGCGCGGCAGCGCCGAGCCGGTGCCGGACAAGATCGCGCGCAGGGTCATGCCGCCGTACTCCCACGGAAATTGGCGAGATCCTCGGTCACCTGACGCGTGATATCCTTTTCGATGAGTTCGGCGCAAAGGTGGACGCAATTCGCGACCCCCTTCGCATCGGCGCTGCCGTGACTTTTCAGCACGACGCCGTTGAGCCCCAGGAACACCGCGCCATTATGGTTGTTGGGATCAAGATGGTGGCGCAGCAATTCGGTCGCGGGGCGCGAGATCAGAAATCCGATCTTCGAACGCACCGACGAGGTGAAGGCGCGGCGCAGCAGGTCGGTGACGAAGCGCGCCGTTCCCTCGATCGTCTTGAGCGCGATATTGCCCGAGAAACCGTCGTGAACGACGACGTCGACCTCGCCGCGCGACAATTTGTCGCCCTCGATGAAGCCGGCGAACTGCATCGGCAGTCCCTCGGCCGCGCGCAGCAGCGCGGCGGCGTCGCGGATTTCGTCGGTGCCCTTGAGCTCTTCGGTGCCGATGTTGAGCAGCGCGACGCGCGGCTTTGCGAGGCCCATGGCGGTGCGCGCATAGGCGGCGCCCATGACCGCGAACTGGACGAGATTGTTCGCGTCGCAATCGGTGTTGGCGCCGAGGTCGAGCATGACGACGTCATTGTCGCCGAGCGAGGGCAGCAGCGCCGCGAGCGCCGGCCGGTCGATCCCCGGCATGGTGCGCAGCGCGACCTTCGCCATCGCCATCAGCGCGCCGGTGTTGCCCGCCGAAACGGCGCCGCCGGCGTCGCCGCGCTTCACCGCGTCGATCGCGAGCCCCATCGAACTGCCGCGACCGCCACGCAGCGCCTGGCTGGGCTTGTCCTCGCCAGAGACGACCTTGTCGGTGTGGATGATCTCCGACGCCGCGCGCAGGTTCGGGTGGTTGTCGAGCGCGGCCTTGATCCGCGCCTCGTCTCCCACAAGCAGGAAGCGCAAGCCGTCGTGCTGGTGACGCGCCATCGCCGCGCCCGCGCACATCACGCGAACGCCGACGTCACCGCCCATCGCATCGATCGCGATTCGCGGTGTAAGGCTCATTCTGACGCTCTCCGGCTTGACTTAGGCGCCAGCCACCACTTCGCGGCCGTTATAATGGCCGCAGGCGTTGCACAGATTGTGCGGGCGCTTCAGCTCGCCGCAATTGGGGCATTCCTGAAAGGCTTCGACCTTCAGGCTGTCGTGGCTGCGACGCATTCCGCGCTTCGAGGGCGAGGTTTTTCGCTTGGGGACGGCCATGTTATTTCCTGCATTCCTATATGTTTAATCGAATCGGCGAACCCGAACTTGTCTTTCCCGTCGCCGGAAATGACTGGCCCGCCCACCACGATGAAAACCGTTACCGTTTGAAAAACGACCGGAAATCATCCGCCGGAGGGTGCCTCAACGCCTATTGGTGTCGGGTGCCGGATCGGGCGCGGCTATAGCGTTTTTGCCCGCAAAGGCAACCCCCGAGGCAAAGGGCGGATCGACGCTCCCGCGAACAGGAAGCGGCCTTGCCCTGCCCCTCCGTCAATGCCACATCTCCCTCCTTGCCGGAATCCCGGCCAACAGGGGGGACCATATGATCATCTTGCCGATCAGCCTGACCATTGCCGCGGCCGCGGCGCTGCTCAATCTCTGGCTCAGCGTGCGCGTCGGCCGGGTGCGGACGCGGGAGAAGGTCTTCGTCGGCGACGGCGGCAACGAGGCCGTCACGCGGCGGATGCGCGCGCACAGCAATTTCGTCGAGAATACCGCTTTCGTGCTGATCCTGCTCGCGCTCGTCGAGCTCGGCCTGGGACCGTCGATGGCGCTTTGGGCGGCCGGCGCGCTCTATCTGGTCGGCCGCATTCTCCACGCGCTCGGCATGGACGGGATGCGCTGGGGCCGCATGATCGGCACCATCATCACCATGCTGACCCAGCTCGGCCTCGCGATCACCGCGCTGACGATCGTCTATACGACCCCGGTGAGCTTCGGCACGGCGAAGGCTGTCCACACCGAGGTGGTCGCGCCGAATTGATGATCGCCCCTCCCGCTTGCGGGAGGGCTAGCTTCAGGTCCCCACGACCCCGTCGGCGACATAGGGGTTCGTCCGCCGCTCCTGCGCGAAGCTGCTGTGCGGGCCGTGACCGGGCAGGAAGATGGTATCGCCGCCGAGTGGCCAGAGCTTCTGCGTGATCGAATCGAGAAGCTGCTGATGATTGCCGCGCGGAAAGTCGGTGCGGCCGATCGAGCCCTGGAAAATCACGTCGCCGACGATCGCGAGTTTCGAGGGTCCGTGGTAAAAGACGACATGGCCGGGCGTGTGGCCGGGGCAGTGGATGACGTCGATCTGAAGATTGCCGACCGTCACCTTGTCGCCGTCGACGAGCCAGCGGTCGGGCTCGAACGGCTCGCCCTCCATCCCGAAACGCGCGCCGTCCTCGCTCAGCTTTTCGATCCAGAAACGGTCGTCCTCGTGCGGCCCCTCGATCGGCACGCCGAGTTCCTTCGCGAGCACCCCGGCCTGACCGCAATGGTCCATATGGCCGTGGGTGACGAGGATCTTCTCGACCTCGACCCCGGTCTGCCGGACCGCCTCTTTCAGCTTGTCGAGGTCGCCGCCGGGATCGACGAAAGCCGCCTTGTTGGTTTCGGTGCACCACAGCAAAGTGCAATTCTGCTGGAAAGCGGTGACCGGCACGATCGCGGCCTTCAGCGGAGGATTGGGAGCGTTCATGGCCGCCGATGTGGGGAAATCGCGGGGATTTGGCAAGGGTGGAGGACGGACGGCGCCATTCCAGCCATCGCCCCCGCGAAGGCGGGGGCCGCTGTCGGTTTTCACAGCGTTGAAGGATAAGGCCGCCGGCGGCCCCCGCCTTCGCGGGGGCGACGTTCCTTTCCCGTCACCGCAGCGTCATCGTGTCGCCTTCGATATTCACCGTGTCGAGCTTGGCGAGGAAGCTCTGGCCGAGCAGCGAGACACCCATGTCGGCGTCGATCACCGCCGCCTCGACATTGCGCACCGTGATGCCGTCGACATCGACGCTGTCGAGCATCGTGACCCGCATCGGGATCGGCCCGCCGGCCGTCTGCGCCATGCCAGCGACCGGCAGGCGGTCGACGTCGATCCCGATCGCCTCCGCGTCGCGGCGCGTCAGCGCGACGAGCGAGGCGCCGCTGTCGACGAGCATGTGGATCTGCGTGCCTTGCACGTCGGTGTCGGCATAGAAATGCGAATCGGACGCGCGCCGGATTCGAACCTCGCTCGGCCGCGAGGCGGCAGCCTGGGCGGACGCCGCGGCGGCGTCCCGCCCGCGCGTCGTCCAGTTGCTTTCGCCGGCATAGGGGTCCGGCGTAGACGCCGCGGGTGCTTCAGCCTTTTGACGGCCCGCGATACTCGCCACACCGATCGAGCCCGCCGCGATCATCGCGGCCAAGGTGATGAAACGCCCCAACATGGCGCGCTTGTCGCAGATCATGATTGGGGAATGGTTAAATCAGCCCTCGACGAAGGCGCGCCAGCGCGGCGCGCCGTCCCGCACCGAATAGGCGATGCGCGCGCAGGCATAGGGGCGCCCCGGCGCATTGTCCGCTTCGCGTGCGGTGCGCGGCCATCCGGTATCGGCGGCGCCCTGCGCGGCCCAGCAGACGATCGCCTCGGCCTCGGGTCGCGCGGCGATCGCAGCGCGATCCGCGGCGTTTAACGTCGCGGGCGGCTGCCACCCCAGGATGATGCGGCGGGTGTCCGCTTGCCCGAACAGCGCCTGGCCGAACGGGCCGTCGCGGTCGCGCAGCAAGGCGGCAACGCGTGCGCGGGCGGGCGCGCTCAGCCACGGCCCGCCCAGCAGAGGACCCCAACGGCTTTCCTCGCCTGATCGCAGCGCGGGCAGCAATTCGTCGGCGGCCGCCGCGAACCGCGCGGTCCATGGCGAATCCGGGGCGAGCGGCGCCAATAGCGAGGGAGCGGTCGCTTCCTCGGGCGCGATCGGCACGAGCGGTGGATCGGCGGCAACGGCCGGAGCGACCGGGAGAGCGGCGGCGAGCGCCGAAGCGATCAGAAGGGCGCGCATGGCGGTAAATCTATCACGCCCGCCTGCACCTGTCATGAGCCGCGATGATGATTATCCCTTTCGCATCGGCGATTATATCGTTTGCAAACACGGGGCTGGCAACGCGCCTCACCCCTCCCTGTCTTCGTCATGCTGAACTTGTTTCAGCATCCATGGCCGGGGCTCTCCTTCACCGCCGCGTTCCGTTCAAGGGCAGGCCATGGACCCTGAAACAAGTTCAGGGTGACGAGGGAAAGGGTCGTCATGCCCCCCGGTCGGCAGTGAGCGCTTCGCGCATCCAGCCGGGCGCGGCGGCGGGGTCGATATTCTCGACCCGGCGATGCTCGACCGACCAGCCGAGTTCGGGCCGGGCGACGACCTGCCGCTTGCCGTCGGCCTCGGCGATCGGCACGACCACCAGCCGCCGATTGACCTTCTGCCGCCAGTTCATCCGTGCCGTATTCTCCTGCCCGACATAGCAGCCCTTGGTGAAGCTGACGCCGTTCAGCTCGGCGGCATTGCATTCGAGCCAGAGCGTCGTCCCGTCGCCGAGTTCGGCCCCCCCCTCGGTAACGCCGAGCGACAGGCGATGTGCCTGCCATGCGGCGTCGGCTCCCCCCTCTCCCCCGGCAGGCGCGAGCCAACGCTGGCCGAGGTCGGACAGACGCGGATCGACGACGCCAAGGTCGCCCTCCTTCGCCCAGTGGACGGCGAGTCCCTCCTCGCGGGCGATCGTGATCGCGCGGCGGAGGCGATAGAGCGTCAGGCGCTTGGCGAGATCGTCGGCGGCGGCGCGCTCGCAGTCGATCAGCACATCGTCCCCGTCGCCCCAGATCAGGAAATCGAACAGCACCTTCCCCTGCGGGGTCAGCAGCGCCGCCCACACCGGCAGATTGCCCGAAACATCGTTGGTGACGAGGCCTTGCAGAAAGCCGCGCACATCCTCGCCCGAAAGTCGAAGGAGCGCGCGATCGTTGAGGGTGGTATTGGGCATAAACGGAAAATAGGGCGGCGTGCCGACAACTTAAAGCCCCTCCCGCAGGCGGGAGGGGTTTGGGGTGGGCCTGGACGTCAACTTCAGCTAAGCGCCGCCACGGACTCGCCCACCCGCGTTCAGAGTCACGCGCCTCTGAACGCCCCCTCCCACCTGCGGGAGGGAGGAGATACGAATGACCGACCGCCTGACGATCCGCCGCCCCGACGACTGGCACGTCCATCTGCGCGACGGCGCGATGCTGGAGCAGGTTGCGCGCCATACCGCGCGCCAGTTCGCGCGTGCGATCATCATGCCGAACCTGTCGCCGCCGGTGATAACCGCAAAGGAAGGCGCCGCCTACCGCGACCGCATCCGTGCCGCGGTGCCGAAGGAGATCGACTTCACGCCGCTGATCGTCGCCTATCTGACCGACCACAGCGACGCGGGCGAACTGGCGCGCGGCCATGCCGAGGGCGTGTTCACCGCGGCGAAGCTCTACCCCGCCCATGCGACGACCGGCAGCGCGCACGGCGTCACCGACATCGCGAACATCATGGGCGTGCTCGAACGCATGGCCGAGATCGGGATGCCGCTGCTGATCCACGGCGAAGTCACCGATCACGACGTCGACATCTTCGACCGCGAGGCGGTGTTCATCGAGCGCACGCTGGCGCCGCTGGTCCGGAAACTGCCGACCCTCAAGATCGTCTTCGAGCATATCACGACGGCCGAGGCGGTCGATTTCGTGCGGGACGCGCCCGCCAACATCGGCGCGACGATCACCCCGCAGCATCTCCATATCAACCGCAACGCGATGCTCGTCGGCGGCATCCGCCCGCACGCCTACTGCCTGCCCGTCGCCAAGCGCGAGCAGCACCGGCTCGCGGTGCGCGCCGCGGCGGTGTCGGGATCGCCGAAATTCTTCCTCGGCACCGACAGCGCCCCGCACGCGGTGCATACGAAGGAGGCTGCCTGCGGCTGCGCGGGCATCTTCAATGCACCCTACGCGCTCGAATCCTATGTGACGGTGTTCGACGAGGAAGGCGCGCTCGACCGGTTCGAGGGGTTCGCCAGCGAGCATGGACCGAATTTCTATGGTCTGCCGCTCAATGGCGGGACGATCACGCTCGAGCGCGGCGAGACGGTGGTGCCGGACAGGGTCGGCGAGGTCGTGCCCTTTCATGCGGGCGAAACGCTGGGTTGGCGGCTGGCCTAGAAAAATCTCACGCAAAGGCGCGAAGGCGCAAAGATCCAATCCCCGTTCGTGCTGAGTTTGTCGAAGCACCGTTCTTCCTCCGGCGTCGCAGAAAGAAAGAACGGCCCTTCGACAAGCTCAGGGCGAACGGATACAAAAATTCTCTTCTTTGCGCCTTCGCGCCTTTGCGTGAGATTATAGGATCAAGCCGTCCTCACGACCCGCTCGGCGCGCATCTTGCGCCACATATCGAAGCTGAACACCGCGATGCTGATCCAGATCAGCACGAAGCAGGCGAGTTGCACGGGTTTCAGCGGTTCGTGGAACGCGAACAGGCCGAGCAGAAATTGCAGCGTCGGCGCCAGATATTGCGCAAAGCCGAGCGCGGCATAGCTCATCCGCCGCGCCGCGGTCGCGAACAGCAGCAGCGGCACCGCGGTCACGATCCCGCCCGCCATGAGCAGCAGGCTGATCGCGCCGTCCGATCCGAAACCGCGCCCGTCGCCGATCCAGAGATACCAGCCCGAAACCGCGAGCGCCAGGGGCATCAGCAGCGTCGTCTCGATCGCGAGACCGGGGAGCGAGCCCACCGGCACGATCTTGCGGATCAGGCCATAGAAACCGAAGCTGAGCGCCAGCGTCAGGCTGATCCACAGCGTGTCGAGCGCGCCCGCGAGCAGGATCGCCACCCCGATGCCCGCGATGACGACCGCGACGAGTTGCAGCCGGCCAAGCCGCTCGCCCAGAAAGAGCATCCCCAGCATCACATTGACCAGCGGGTTGAGATAATAGCCGAGGCTCGCCGCGAGGACATGATCGGTGAAGATCGCGAAGATGTAGACAAGCCAGTTGACCGCGATCAGCAGCGCGCTGGCGAGCAGCATCCGCAGCACGCGGGGGTCGCGGAGCGCCGCGAGATAGTCGGCGATCTGGCGGCGAAAGACCATGATCAGGAAGCAGAGCGGCAGCGACCAGATGATGCGCTGCGCCAGCACCTCGACCGGCGGCACGCTTTCGAGCAGCTTGAAGAAGAGCGGGACGAAGCCCCAGATGCCATAAGCGGCAAGCGCATAGGGCAAGCCGCCCTGATGGCTCCCCGCGGGGGCCGATGCCTGTGTCATGACGGTTCGCCGTGCCGGATCAGATGATACCGCCGCCGAGCATCAGGCGCACGACGCCGATGACGATGACGACGATGTTGAGATTGCGTCCGCTGGTCCGGTTCGACATCGCGCCGAGCGCCAGCCCGACGACCGCGATTGGCACCACCACCCAATTCGCCCAGCCGAGCAGCGGAATGAAGGCGGGAATGGCGAGAATCAGCGCGATGACGCCGATGACGATCGAGGCGATGTTCAGCATGCGTCATCATGTCGCATGGCCGCGCCGCGCCTTCAAGACCCTTTCGGTTCGTCGATGGATTGGCTCGCTTCGTCTCGTTGCCTCAGGTTCATGCAACGGCTTTCGGACCCGGCTCGTTCTCTCCTCGAAGCGCCCGGTTCCGTTCGGAACGGAGGCGCCGAGACCAGGAAAGGATTTGAATAATGCGTATCTTGACCAAAGGCATGATGGGCCTGTTCGTCGCGGCCAGCGTCGTCGGCACCGCGCCCGCCTATGCCGGCGTGTCGACGGCCGCCCCCGGCTATCATCAGGCCGAGGCGTCGGCGGATTATTACAAGAAGCGCAAGCATAACCGCAATTATTACGCCTCGCGCGACCAGCGCGTGAACAGCAACACGCGCATCTGGCGCGG
>Ga0182745_1004533_pt1 | contig 11553 bp, 13 predicted proteins | sample eDN3rd30CKraftBY_FD_128523 | JGI IMG/M metagenome (GOLD analysis project Ga0182745, IMG submission 128523) | Enriched backyard soil microbial communities from Emeryville, California, USA - eDNA 3rd pass 30_C Kraft BY (version 2) (version 2) | ecosystem: Environmental > Terrestrial > Soil >... | reverse complement strand
GTGCACCGACCTGACCTCCGTCCGGACCATGCCGTGCGCGCTGTCCCTAACCTCGTTCACGTTTGCTAGCACGATCGGTTTGGTGAAGCTCGGCCAGCCAGAACCCGAATCGAATTTGTCCGTCGAAGCGAACAGTGGCTCTCCCGACACAATGTCGACGTAGATGCCCGGCTCCTTGTTGTCGTTATACTCGCCCGTGAAGGGCCTTTCGGTGCCCGACTCCTGGGTAATCCGGCGTTGTTCGGGGGTCAGGCGGTGGACTGCTGTCTGTGACTTTTCAAACTTCATGATAGTCTCCAATAATTATATAGAGGGCCATGCAAACTACCGGTTAATTTGTCGGTCATTGCTTCAACTATCGCAGTGCGACTTAGATTTATCCAATACACTGTGCGTATAGTTTCCATAGCGCCGAAGCTCCTCACGTTGTAATTCAGTCCCACTCGTACCGGGCTGCCAACTGCGCGATCTTCCGTATCTCGACCGGTGCCGTGGAGCCGGATACCGTCGCGATCACGACTTCGCGCTCCAAGACGAATCCGTCGATCGGTCGAGTGACGAGGCCGTGCGCCGTGGTCGATCGCTCCGGAAGAATGCATATGGCGTGGCCGTCAGCGACGACCCGTTGCACCCAGTCCTCGCGATCTGATCGAAAGCGGGGTTGCATGAGCAAGTCTCGTCGCGCGAAGTGATCGAGGATCCGATCGCGAAACTCGCATTGCAGGCGATCGACGAAGGGAAATTCGAGCAAGTCTTCGCCGCGCACGATCTCACTGGCAGCCAAGGGATGGCTTGCAGAACAGCCGAGCACGAAGCGCTCCCAAAATAGAGGACGCACATCCAGCTTGCGTTCCGTTCTTGTTTCTCGCGGCAGGATGCACGCGTGGTATTTTCCTGAAAGGACCTCCGATGTGTCCTCGTTCGACTGGAGCGAGTGCAGCTTGATTTCGATAGATGGCATCTCCGCCAATGCGCTCTCGAAAAAGGCCGTAAATTGCTTCGGTCCGACGGTTAGCGCGACGGCGACATCCAGCACGCGGTGCCCCCCCATCGCCCAGTTCTCGGAGTGATTGCGGACGCTCTTAATCGCGACCACCATGCGCCGGAATTCTGCCTCGACGTCTTGGCCAAGGCCAGTCAGGCGGCTGTTCTTCCCGTCGCGATAGATCAGTGGCCCACCAAGCTCATCCTCCAAGCGGCGGATCGCGCGGGTCAGACTTGGCTGTGACACACCGCTCAAGCGAGCAGCTGCTGTGAAATTCAGCGTCTCGGCCAAGTTGATGAAATAGCTGACTTGATTGAGTTCCATAGTCCTTTGGCCCGTACGCCTGACAGATGCCCCTTCCGTAGGACCGCCTTAGGGAAGCAGGCCGCAGAAGTATGCTTGGCGCATATAATCATGGACTAGGGGCTTGTCTATATGCGCCAAGCATATAAATGATACCCTGAGATGACGACTACTGGTGGGCGGCGCTCCGCCCAGCTCCGTCGAAAGTGCTGAGAGCGTAATCGCCAAGCCGGCGTGCTGGAGGTTTGATAGACATGGCAGAAAAGACATTCGCGTTTGCTAGTGGGGCTGGCTCTCAGCTTTCCGGGCACCTCGAACGACCAGAGGGGACACCGCGGGGCTGGGCGATCTTCGCCCACTGCTTCACCTGCGGGAAAGACAGTCGCGCCGCCGTTTACATCTCGCGTGCGCTCTCGCGTGCGGGCATCGGGGTCTTGAGGTTCGATTTCGCCGGAACCGGGATCGGGGGTGGGATGGGGGAGGCTGTAAGCTTCGCGTCAGACGTCGAGGACCTCCGTGCTGCCGCCAAGGCGATGGCGGCGGCGGGTATGTCACCCTCCCTCGTCGTCGGGCACAGTCTGGGTGGCACCGCTGCGATCGTAGCCGCCGCCGACTTGCCTGACGTTGCGGCGGTCGTGACGATTGGTGCGCCGGCCGACCTTCAGCATATTTTACGCCTCTTCGGACCGAATGATCTGGACACCATCGCAAGCGCCGGTGAGGCGTCGGTAGAGATCGCCGGTAGACCCTTCCTCATTCGCCGTAGCTTCCTTGAGGCGGTCGAGGGGATCGACGTCGAGAAGTCCATTGCCTCTATGCGACGTCCGGTGCTGGTAATGCACTCTCCTCTGGATCAAGTGGTCGGCATCGACCACGCGTCGCGCATCTTCGTCGCGTCCAGGCATCCTAAAAGCTTCATCTCGCTCGACACGGCGGATCACCTCCTCACCGACGTTGCAGACGCGAACTACGCCTCGGCTATGGTAGCTGCATGGGCGAGCCGCTTTCTCCCACCGCTCACGACGGATCTTCCGCAGGCCGAGGTTGCCAAGGGCGTCGTCGCCACCGAAACTCTTGCGGGGAAGTTCCAACTCAAGGTCCGCAGCGGCGAGCACGCTCTGTTCGCCGATGAGCCAGCATCGGTCGGTGGTCTCGGAACCGGACTATCTCCTTTCGAACTGGTATCCGCCGGCCTGGCAGCCTGCACGGTGATGACGATGCGTCTCTATGCAAACCGGAAGGGCTTTCCGCTGGAACGGGCGAGCACGACCGTGCAGCACGAGAAGGTGCCAGACATGACGCCGCCCGACCGATTCACCCGCACCATCGTGCTCGATGGCCCGCTGAGTGATGAGCAGCGCGCTCGGATCCTCGAGATCGCCGATCGGTGTCCGGTTGATTTAACTCTTGTCCGGGGTTCGGACGTACAGACCGAACTCTCGAGCACCAGTCAGGCTACGAATCCCACGAGGCTCGCTTGACCTTGGCGCATATAGAGAAAGGCGAACGGACTGTGAGCCGATCAGCTAGCTGTCACTTCGCGCGCCCGACCTGGCGCTTGGACAGATCACGTCAATGAGCAAGTCGGCGATGCTGTCTTAATACCTGACGGATGGAGTCGAAAGCGCGACACATCGCTACAGGCGGCGACTGCGACGCTCCTACGCGTACTCGCTCTTCTAGCGGTCTAAACCTCGTTCATGCAATTCGTCTTCGATGGGGCAGTTCGTGCAACCCTCGTAGCAGCACAGGCGGCAGATGCGGTATGACTGCTCGAGGTTTTCCAAGCGATTTCGGAGAACGCGTTCAGCGATGTCCGATAAGATTTTCAGTTCGTCAGGATTGAGGATCGATAGCCCCTCTGAAATGACCTGATCGCGCGAGGCCAGGACCTCGTCGCTCGCGACCTTCCCGGCTGGAGTAAGATACAGGGAACGAGTGCGCCCGTCTGTCGAATGTTCCCTACGCTCGATCAATCCCTCGGTCACCAGTCGATCCACCAGGCGAACGGTCCCTGCATGTGAAAGGCTCACCCCGACAGCAAGCATACGGATCGAGAGCCCGGGCTCGTGCGCGAGCAACGCCAGCGCTGAGGCGGCGGGTCCAGCTTCCGGCGCCCGCGATGAACTAGCGCGAACGATGTCGTCGCTGATCATAAGTGCGAACGCCCCAAAAATGTTTCTATCTCGAGGTCCATCCATTGACACATCTATATGTGCGCGGAGCATAGACAGCAAGTCATACCGTGGTCCTCTTCGTCCGCGCTACTCGGGAGAAAAGCGCGGTTCTAAAAGGGTTTCGGAGGATCTCGACTGATCGAGCGCGCCGAAAAAAACGGGGCCCGCTCGTCAAGGCCGCAAAACAGTTGATACCTGGCGGCTATAGGCTTGCGGTCCCCAACCCAACAGGCATGCCATCGCAAACTTCTTCAACAGCCCTCATCGCAGCGATCGCAGTCGAATGCAGCCGCGCAGATCAATGAGCTATCCGCGAGATCAACCGTATGGAAGGCGAAGGTGGCCCAGTTGGCACCGACGATGTCTGACTCGGAGGCAAACTAGCATCCGTACAGACAGTCGTTTGCCCACGAGCCGTAGGTCCACCCGGAGCGCGAGCCCATCGGGCCGGCCGCCTTTGAAGTGGTCAGAATGGTCCAAGGGCCTGCAAGGCTTACGAGCTAGTCAGCCGATATTCCCGGTCAGGATAAATGCTCACGTCAGCAGGGCAACTCCTCTGTTGCCCTTATCATGGTCTTGAAAGGCGGGGTCTTAACAACTTACCACGCGCTGCAAATCCGAAGACGATTGTTAACGTCATCAGAAGGTAGGCGACTATCCCACCAGGTGAAAGAGTCGGAACCGCCGCGAGGATCAACCCATCATTCCCGCCGGGTATGAGCGCGATGCCGATACCCATCAATGTGCCGCCGACGAAAGATTGCAGAATGCCATTGGCTGTTGGCAGTTGGAGACGCAGATTTCCCTGGCGAAAAGATGCGGTAAGGGCGCCTGCGATCGAAGAGATCACCGCAGTGAGCGCGACCTCGCCGGCCGGCGACATTCTGAGAGGAAGGCCGCGTTGAATCAGGTCTGCGAAGGTCCAGGCTGGCGAGAGCGCATATAGAAGTCCACCAGTGATACCGAGTCCAATCATCGAAGCGCCGAACGACCAACCCTGCCTTGTTCGCAGAACGCTCTTCATGGAAACGAAAACGAGTGCAAGCACGAGCACAGCGAGGAGGGCTAGGAGAGTAACAAGGCCTGTTACGCTTGGTCTTGAGATCAAGCTTGGCCATGTTGCATCGTAGCCGAACCTGCCATGGTCGGCAGCCAGGATACCAATCGCCAATCCCAATGGTAAAGCTAGAAGTCGTATCTCCCCATTCCCAAGCCGCGCCAGCGATCCGAGCAGGCATGTCCCATTAATGAGTGCGCCGAAGCCGAAGGCGATAGCGCCGATCAGCAGGAGGAAATTGATGCTGGTCGAGGGTACGAGTATTGCGTGCAGTATTCCCGTCCAGGCTATTGGGACCGCAACCAGGCCTGCCGCTGCCGACGCTGCGAGAAATCCGACGAACATTCTCGGCGGCTGTCGCTTATGTAACTCATGGGCGGCCACCACTAAACAGGCTCCACCTTGGTTCACGGCATATCCGAACCCGAAGGCAAGTACGCATAGAAGAAGTTCGAGTGCAAACGATCCCATTATAACAAGCCTGCCTAATCATATCGTCAGCCGTTTGGTGCGACGTTCCGGCGTCGTGAGCGCCCCGGCTTCGCTTTACTACAAGGCGCGATCCTGCTGTAGCCACACAGATGGCAAAGACTGATCGAGCCATTCTTGTCGAAGCCGTTTGCCACAAGCAGCCGTTCCGACAGCACGCCTAGAATGTCGAGGTCATTGGGTGACAGGGGCGAAACACATTCGGAGATCACCTTCTCCCGTGCCTTAAGCAGGGCTCCCGTTATCTTCTTCCCCGAATTGGTAAGGTGAATGAATCGTGCCCGCCTGTCGGCGATATGTCTTCGTCGTTCCACCAACTGTTCGTGCTCGAGCCTATCGATTACTCGCACCGTTCCGGCGTGAGAAAGCCTGATCCGGCTTGCCAAAACGCTGATCGGCAGTCCGGGCTCCAAGCTCAGAAACACCATCACAGCGGTCGCCGGACCGCTTGGTGAAAACGAGGCTGAGACGCTGGCGACGCAGTCAGCCACCGCCAACGCGAATGCACCTAAATGGTACTTGGCGACTTCTGGCTCCATAGCGCAAGAATATATGCTTCGCGCATAGACTTCAAGTGTGTGAAAATGTATGACCGCCGCATGCATCTATGGCAGATTAGGACATGGTCATGCTCATTGAGGGGCTCAGCTCGGATTCCACATCTGAGATCTACGGACGTGCTCTTTGCCCAGGCGCTAGCGGGGGTGGGCTCGATGAAAGTGCACGTGCATGGGTGGCCTCGCACCGAGGGCAGGCGGTTCACCAATGAGATCGCCATCATGATCGGACAGGTCTCATGCCCGATCTGACTCTTGATCTCCGATACCTGAAATACGCCGTTCAGGTCGCCGAGGCTGGCAGCTTCCGCCGAGCGGCGGAACGCCTATCGATATCGCAATCCACCGTCAGCCGACGTGTACAGCTGTTTGAACGCCAGCTTGGTTTTTCTCTCTTCGAGCGTACTCGATCTGGGGCAGGGCTGACTCCAGAAGGTGAACGCTTCCTTCAACAAGCGGTGGTGGGAGCGCGCTACCTTCGTAACGCCGCAACGGAGATCCGCTCCGCGCGAAAACTCAAAACCGGGCTTGTGAGGTTTGGGATGCTCGAAGCGTTTCCGGGATGCCCGATCGTCGACATTCTCGCGGCATTCAGAAATCGACATCCGACGATCGAGGTAAAGCTTGAGGAAGGCACTTCAGAAGAAAACTCTTTGGGGGTCAAGTGCGGGTTACTGGACGCAGCAATCAGCCTGAGTACGAGCAGAAGCCCTCTGTTCCAAGTTCGACGTCTGTGCGAACCAGATCTGTTCGTGGCATTGTCCCCGCTTCACGAGTTGGCAGCACGACCACACCTTTCGTGGGAGGACATTTGTGACGAAGTCTTCCTCGTTCGCTCGGATGGCGCTGGGCGTGAGCTCGCTGGCATACTCCGGCGCATGGTGGGCGCCGGAGACGGAGCGGTTCAACTCTCGATCCAACAAGTCAGCCGAGAAACCCTGCTGACGATGGTGGAACAGGGCTTCGGCTTGACCATAACCGGCGAGATCTACCGGCCGGATATCGCGTTGATTCCGCTCCCGTCGGCGCGGGCGCCGACGGCGGCTATAATTTCTTCCAGAGACAACGACAATCCGAGTCTGCCGCTGCTGCTGAAGTGTTTCAGCGGGGACCACGGACTAATCGGTGCTCCCCGGCGTCAACGCTCGCCTAGCTTTGGCGAAGCCACGGTCTGTCGCGATGAACCGCTGTAACATCGGGACAATTAACCGAGCTGGGTCAACAGCGGACTGACCTTGCTCTCGGCCCAATAGGTGGGCGTAGTCAACAAGATCCTGGTGGACAGCTGCGGGTAGCTCGACCTGTATCTTAACCGGCTTTTCGTCCGCGATGGGGCCTAGCTTAAGCTTCGACATCATCACCCTCCATATGGCTCCAGCACCAGATCTCGCGCCACGATAACGCGCACGGGAAATCCGGGCCGAATAGTGATCGTGGGCGCGACGTTGAGCTGGCGCCTCACAATCTCCTGCCCCGCGTCATTGATGGTGTCCTGCCCACCGTTCCGGATCGCCTGAACGAGCCGACCGTCGTTGTCGACCGCGAGTTCGGCGCCGACGCTCAGCAGCGTCGACAATCCTGCAGCCTTGGCCAGATCCCACCAATGATAATCGACGCCATCCTGAAGCCCGGCGAACCCTTCAGCGTCAGCACCAGGCTGGCGCTCGAGCACGATCGAGCGGCCGCTCGGAAAGATCAGCCGGTTCCAGACGAGCAACACCCGGCTTTGCCCGAACTGCACGTTGTTGTCATATTGACCGATGACGCGGGTGCCCTGAGGCACGAGCAAAATACGGCCGGTTGGGCTGTCGTAGATGTTTTCGGTGACCTGCGCGGTGATCTGGCCCGGCAGGTCGGACCTGATGCCGGTGATCAGCGCCGCGGATATCACTGCTCCCGCCTGAAGGACGTTCGGCGATACTGGCGCAGCGACGCGATCGGGCGCAACCGTCCTGCGATCGGCCGCTGCGTTCAGAAACGCGTTCTGCCGGTCCTGCGCCGAGGGCGTGGCGGGCGGCGGAGCGAGGCCAATGCTCGCCAAATCTGGCGCCGGCGAGGGTGCTGGGGCAGTTCCCGCAGCAGCGGGCGCGCCCCGGCTTTCCGATCCGGAGAAGAGACGGCTGGTGCGCGCGGTCTCGATTTCCTGAAGGCGACGCTGCTCTTCCGGGCTGATGCCGGGATTGGGGGTGGCCGTCCCGGGTGTGGGCACCGGCTGTCCGCGATCCTGGGTACTGAGGATCGGCCGGCCGAGGTCACCGGGAAGAGGTGGACCGAGCTGCGGCACGCCACTGTAATCTCGCGGCAGGCCGGCCAGTCCGTCAGCGGTCGAGCGGTTCTCGGTCGAATAGAGTTCGTCGTTCGGCCGACCGGCGTCACGGGTCTGAAGCGCGTAGATCAGCGCACCTCCGAGCCCGACGCTGGCGACAAGACCGAGGCCGGCGAGAACCTTCCGCGATAACCGGGTGACGCGGGGCGGTTCGGCCCGCAACCGCATCGGCGCAGGCCCGACCGGCTCGCCGGTCAGGGGCTGCGCATCGTCGTCCGGCACTTCCTCATTCCGGGGCAGGTTCTCTCTCACGAGGTCGGCCTCCCGTCTGTGCGGACGATCCTGACGCGCTTCTGCTCGCGGCCGGAGCCGAAGCGAAGTTCGGCAGCCGCGAACAGACGATCAACGATCATGTGGTGGCCGCGAACGCGATAGTTCACTAGCTCGGAGGTGTTGCCCTCGGGGCCGACGACGAAGAGTGGCGGCATCTCGCCCTGTCCGATGCCGCGCGGAAACTCGATAAAGACCTGGCGTCCGTCGTCGAAGGCGCGCAGTGGCCGCCACGGCGCACGGTCGCCCTCGATCGCATAGCGGAAGTTGACGTTCGCGAGATCGACGCCGCTCGCCACCGGCTGGGCCGCTTGCGCCTCGGCGTTCTGACGGCGCAGCGCAATGAGCTGGTCTTGCGGATACTGCCATGAGACCGACGCCATATAGGTGCGCTCTGTCGAGCGCAGTTCCATGTGATAGGTGCGCATGTTGGTGTTGATGACGAGGTTGGTCATCAGGTCGGCGCGGGTGGGCTTTACTAGGATGTGGATCTGGCGCGTTGCCCCCGATCCGCTCTCGGTGTCGCCGATGATCCAGCGCACTGTGTCGCCGGCGGCCACCGGGCCTGCGCCGACAAGCTGCTCCCCGGGTTGGAGCGCTATGTCGGTGATCTGCCCGACGGCGGTATAAACTTGATAAAGCGCCCCTTGGGTCCAAGGGTAGACCTGCATCGAGTTAATGAAGCCGTCGCGCACCGGCTGGACTCGTGCCGCCTCGTTTGCCTGGTTGACGCGAGCGGTCGGATTAGAAGGCTCCGGGGCACGCCGCGTCTCCTCCACACGCTGCAATTGGCCAGGCAGCGGCAGCGGCCGGGGCAGCTCGACAACGGTGACCGGCGCGGGTGGATCGACGGTCTGCACCGCCGGAGCCGCATTGTCGTAGGAAATCTCCGGCGGGGGATTGGTGGTCGCGCAGCCCGCGAGCGCGGTCGCCGCTAGCAGAACGACCGGGAATGCGGCTCTACGGAGAGCCGGGAATACAAGTGTGTGTGAAGCCGGATTTCCAGCTTTACGGAAAGACGGCTTCATTGCCCAAGCTCCCGTGACCAGTTGATGGCGTTGACGTAGATGCCGAGCGGGTTGGCCCTGAGCCGGTCGGCATTGCGGGGGATCTGCACGACGATCGTCAGGATTGCTGTCCAGCGCGTGGTCTCGGCGAGTTGGCCGTTCTCGTAGCGGCGCTCGACCCAGGCGACGCGGAAGCTGTCGGGCGAAGCACGGATCACGCTGGAGACGTCAACGGCGACCTGCTGGCGACCAACGCGCGTGAACGGGTCGTTCGAGCGCGCATAGTCGTTCAGCGCCATGGCGCCGCGATCGGTCGTGAAGTCGTAGGCGCGCAGCCAGTTCTGTCGCACGATGATCGCGTCGGCAGGAATCGAGCGGACCTGCTCGATGAAGCGCGCCAGGTGGAAGGCGATCTGCGGATCGGTGGGACGATAGTCGGCCTCGGCCGGTGCAACCGCCTGGGCCTGTCCGATACTATCGACTTGCACCACCCACGGCACGATCGTTCCGCGTGCCGATTGCCAGACGAGAGCGCCGGCAAAGCCGGCCGACAGGATCAGCGAGCCAAAGGCCATGGTCCGCCAGTTGCGAGCCTGTATGCGCGAAGCGCCGATGCGCTCGTCCCATGCCTGACCGGCTCGCTGGTAGGGCGTTTCTGGTTCGGGGGCCTTGCCGTAGTGGGTGGAGGGTCGTTTGAACATCAGCGATCGCCTTCGGAAAGATTGACGGAGGAGCCACCGCCATGGGCGTCGCCGGATCGAACGGCGTGCGCGGTGGCCTGTGCGGCATGGGTCATGGTCTGTGAGCGGCGCATCCGCTGCGCCCAGACGGGCGGACCGCCTCCGGGCGATGAACCGGCACCGTCACCGAGGGTATCGTTGCTGGTCGAACCGCTGGAACCGCCAGCAGCTTCCGATACGGCGCGACTGCCAGCGTTGAAACTCGACTTCATGCTCTCGGCGGCGCGTGATGCGGCGCGCCGTAGCGGTGAGACCGCGGCGCTGCCACCAGCGCTGGCGACGCCCCCGAGGCCCGACGCGACTCCGGCCATGCCGGACTGACCGGCCGCGCCGATGCTGTAGGCAGTGGATGCCCCACCTGCGACGGCCGCGCCTCCGCGTGCAGCGGCCGCTGCGCCCCCGCCAAGTGAAGCACCGCCGGACGCGGCGGCTCCGACCGCGCCAGCACCCAGCGCGACCATTCCGCCGGCGGCAAGGCCGGTCCCGACTGCGGCGCCGGCGCTGAGCTGCGGACCGCCCGAGACGATGCCGCTGGCGATCCCAGGGCCGAAGATGCCGAGGCCGAGCAGCGACAGCGCGGCGAGCACGATCGCCATCGCCTCGTCGATTGTCGGATTCTGGCCGCCGAAACCGGATGTGAATTCTGAGAAGAGCGTCGAGCCGATGCCGATGATGACGGCCAGCACCAGCACCTTGATGCCGGAGGAGATGACGTTGCCAAGCACGCGTTCGGCCATGAAGGCCGACTTGCCGAACAGGCCGAACGGGATCAGCACGAAGCCGGCGAGCGTTGTCAGCTTGAACTCGATGAGCGTGACGAAGAGCTGGATGGCGAGGATGAAAAAGGCGAGCAGCACCAGCGCCCAGGCCAGGAACATGCAAGCGATCTGGATGAAGTTCTCGAAGAACGACCAGTAGCCCATCAGGCTCGAAATCGAGTCGAGCAACGGGCGGCCGGCGTCGAGGCCTGTCTGCGCGACCTTGCCGGGGCGCAAGAGGTCAGCCGTGGTGAACCCGGTGCCGCTGGCCTTGAGGCCAAGGCCGGCGAAGCTCTCGAAAATGATCCGGGCGAGGTTGTTCCAGTTGCCGATGATGTAGGCGAACACGCCGACGAACAGCGTCTTCTTCACCAGGCGGGCCATGATGTCGTCGTCGGCGCCCCAGCTCCAGAACAGCGCCGCCAGCGTCACGTCGATGACGATCAGGGTGGTGGCGATGAAGGCGACTTCGCCGCTGAGTAGCCCGAATCCGCTATCGATGTAGCGGGTGAAGACCTCAAGAAAATGGTCAATGACGCCGGTACCGCCCATGATCTTATCTCGCCTCGTCGAGCTGCGGCGGCGCGATCGGTGCGGCGGGCTCGAAGCTCGGCTGATCGGTGTGGCCCGATTGGGGTGTGAGAGTGTTTCGCGGCGCTGGCGGGATGTCCGGCAAGCGCTCGGCAGGTCGCGCGCCGGGCGCGAGGAAGCGTTTGCGGTTTTCGGCCCAGGCCCGCAGGCACGCCGGATCGCGCGGCCCCGCTTCGCCGAGCACCTGGCAGCGGATCAGTTCGTCGCGCAACGGATCGCCCTGCGCTTGGGTGGTCCGGCCGGACGGCCACGCCTCCCGCACTTCCTCTTTCCGGTTCATCTCGATCGCGGTC
>Ga0182745_1004532_pt1 | contig 11553 bp, 10 predicted proteins | sample eDN3rd30CKraftBY_FD_128523 | JGI IMG/M metagenome (GOLD analysis project Ga0182745, IMG submission 128523) | Enriched backyard soil microbial communities from Emeryville, California, USA - eDNA 3rd pass 30_C Kraft BY (version 2) (version 2) | ecosystem: Environmental > Terrestrial > Soil >... | reverse complement strand
GCTGATCTCCAACGCCTCCGACGCCTGCGACAAGCTGCGCTTCGAGTCGATCGCCAACCCCGACCTGCTGGCCGGCGACGCCGAGCTGCACATCGACGTCAGCTGGGACAAGGACGCGCGCACCATCACCATCGCCGACAACGGCATCGGCATGTCGCGCGACGAGGTGGTGGCCAACATCGGCAGCATCGCCAGCTCCGGCACCCGCCGCTTCCTGGAGGCGATGGGCGCCGAGCAGAAGGCCGACGCGCGCCTGATCGGCCAGTTCGGCGTCGGCTTCTACTCCGCCTTCGTGGTTGCCGGACGCGTGACCGTGCTCACCCGCCGCGCCGGCGCCGCGCCGGAAGACGGCGTGAAGTGGGAAAGCGACGGCCGCGGCGAGTACACGCTCGAAGCCGCCACCGTGCCCGCGCGCGGCACCACCGTGGTGCTGCACCTGAAGGACGGCGAGGACGAGTTCCTCGACGGCTGGAAGCTGCGCGGGCTGGTGCGCAAGTACTCCGACCACGTCGCCTTCCCGATCCGCATGCCGAAGGAAACGCCGGCCGGCGACGACGACGACGCGAAGCACGACGACGCCGCGCCCGCGTGGGAAACCGCCAACGACGCCTCCGCGCTGTGGACGCGCCCGAAGTCGGAGATCAGCGACGAGGAGTACCAGGCCTTCTACAAGTCGCTCGGCCACGACTTCAACGACGCCGCGGCCTGGACCCACAACCGCGTCGAGGGCAGCCAGAGCTTCACCACCCTGCTGTACCTGCCGGCGAAGCCGCCGTTCGACCTGATGATGGGCGGGCGCGACGAGCGCAAGGGCCTGAAGCTGTACATCAAGCGCGTCTTCATCATGGACGCGGCCGAGGAGCTGCTGCCCAACTACCTGCGCTTCGTGCGCGGCGTGGTGGACGCCGACGACCTGCCGCTCAACGTCAGCCGCGAGATCCTGCAGCACAACCGCCAGCTCGAGCGCATCAAGGGCGCCTGCGTGAAGCGCGTGCTGGACCTGATCGAGAAGCTTTCGCGCGACGAACCGGAGAAGTTCACCGCCTTCCTCAAGGCCTTCGGCAACACGCTCAAGGAAGGCATCGTCGAGGACGCCGGCAACCGCGAGCGCATCGCCAGACTGCTGCGCTTCGCGTCGACCCGGGGCGACGGCGACGCGCAGACCGTGTCGCTCGACGACTACGTCGGCCGCATGGCGCCGGGGCAGGACGCGATCTGGTACGTCACCGCCGACGGCTACCGCGCCGCCGCGGGCACGCCGCAGCTCGAGGCCTTCCGTGCGAAGGACATCGAGGTGCTGCTGATGTCCGACCGCATCGACGAATGGATGCTCGGCCACCTGCACGAGTACGCCGGCAAGCCGCTGCGCCACGTCGCCAAGGGCGAGCTGCCGCTGGACGAGGCAGGCAAGCAGAAGCAGGAAGAAGCCGCGAAGGCCGCCGCGCCGCTGCTGGAGAAGCTCAAGCGCCTGCTCGGCGACCGCGTCGAGGACGTGCGCGTGTCCGCGCGCCTGACCGACTCGCCGGCGTGCCTGGCCATGTCCGAGTGGGAGATGGCCCCGCACCTGGCGCACCTGCTGCGCGAGGCCGGCCAGGACGTGCCGGAGAGCAAGCCGACGCTGGAGATCAATCCGGCGCACCCGCTGCTGCAACGCGTCGACGGCGAAGCCGACGACGCCCGCGCGACCGACCTCGCCACCCTGCTGCTGGAACAGGCGCAGCTGTCCGCCGGCGCGCCGCTGCCGGACCCGGCGGCGTTCGTGCAGCGGATGAACCGGCTGCTGGCGGGCTGACCGCGGGCCAGGCCCGATCAGGCCAGCGGGCCCACGCACATCCGGCGGTGATGACGCCGCCGGACGTTGCAGCCGGTGCGTAACCGGCGACGCTGCCTGGGCTGCGTCGAGATGCAGCGGCGCCTGCCGTGACCGTGACCGTGATCGCGCGCGACGATCGCGGCGCTAGCGCAGCAAATCAACCGACTGTCGGCCTGCTGGTTCCGCAGGGAATGTGCGCGTTGCGCTAACCGGCACCGCGGCGCGCGGCCACCGCTTCCATCCGCTTCAGCCGCCGCGACAGCGCGTCGGGATCGGTCACCGCCTGCACGCGCGCGCTGCCCAGCGCTTCGGCCAGATAGCGCGCATTGACGCCACCCACCCACACCGGGACGCCCGGCGGCAGGTCCGCGTCCAGCACGCGCAGCTGCGCCAGTGCATGTGGTGCGCTACCCGGGTCGATCGAGCTCAGCGCCACCGCGCCCGCCCCGAGGCGCGTGGTGACGCGCACCAGTTCCTCCGCGGGCAGTTCGGTGCCCAGGTAAAGCACCGGTGCCCCGGCATCGTGTGCGTACAGCGCCGCGCCCAGCAGGCCCAGCTCGTGCGGCTCGCCGGGCAGCGTGGCGAACAGCACCCGCGGCCGCCGTTCGCGCGGATGCTGGTTGATCACCGACAGCAGGCGCGCGCGCAGCAGGCTGCTCACCAGCCGTTCCTGCGCGATTGCCAGGCGTCCGTCGGCCCAGCGCAGGCCGACTTCGCGCAGCAGCGGCATCACCACGCGCGACACCAGCACCGCCACCGGCAGGGTGGCGATGGCCACCGACAGCTCGCGGTCGAATTCGTCCACCTGGTAATCGGCGACGGCGTCGAGCATCCGGGCCGGCAGGGCGTCCAGGCCGCCGAAGCCGGTCTGCCGGCTGCTCTCCAGCAGGGCGTCCAGCGCCGCGTCGTCGAGCGCGGCGAGGTCCCGGATGGGATGTCCGCGGGCGGTGAGCCGGTGCAGCCGGGTCAGCCGGTCAATCGTGGCCGCGTCGTACAGGCGACGCCCATTGGCGGCGCGGCCCGGTGCCACCGCGGCGTGCCTGCGCTCCCACGCACGCAGGGTTTCGGGCGTGAGCCCGGTCAGTTCTGCGGCGGCCTTGACGGGGTACATGCTGTGCAATGTACAACATCTGTACAACTGGAAGTTGTACACGCAGCTAACGGGCGGGGACCGACACTGGCGCCGTTCCCTCACTCGAGCCCCGCCATGAACCGCACCGCCCGTCCCCGCCTGATGTCCCTCCTCACCGCCGCCCTTGCCCTCGGGCTGGCTGCTCCGCTGGCCTTCGCCGGCCAGCCCGCCGGCACTGCCGCACCCGCCAGCCGGGCCAAGGCCGATATCGTCGACACCGCGATAGCCGCCGGCCAGTTCAAGACCCTCGCCGCCGCGCTGAAGGCCGCCGGCCTGGTCGACACCCTCAAAGGCCCGGGGCCGTTCACGGTGTTCGCACCGACCGACGCGGCGTTCGCCGCGCTGCCCGCCGGCACCGTCGAAACCCTGCTGAAGCCGGAAAACAAGCAGAAGCTGATCGCGATCCTCAGCTACCACGTCGTGCCGGGCCGCGTGCCGGCGGCGCGCGTGGCCGGGATGGATTCGGCCACCACCGTGCAGGGCGGAAGCCTGGATATCCAGTCCTCCGCCGACGGCGTGACCGTGGACGGCGCGCGCGTCACCAAGACCGACGTGGAGGCCAGCAACGGCGTCATCCACGTCATCGACAAGGTTCTCATGCCCAAGGACTGAGCCCTCCCATCCCACCTGGAGTCACCGAGACATGAAAGCGATCAACCTCACCACCCTCGCCCTGGTCATCGTGGGCGGCATCAACTGGGGCCTGGTCGGCCTCGCCCAGTTCGACCTGGTCGCCGCGACCTTCGGCGGCCAGGACGCCGCCCTGGCCCGGGTGGTCTACACCCTGGTCGGCCTGTCCGCCCTGTGGCAGATCGTGCCGCTGATGCGCGCCGCCAGCACCGGCCAGGTCCAGGCGGAGGCGCGCCACGCCCACCGCTGAGTCCGATCATCGCGTTCCCGGCGCGGGGCGACTCCCGCGCCTTCCCCGACCGCCCGGCGTTGTCCCGCCGGGCGGTCCTTCTTTTTGCGTCGCCACCACCTGCGCTGGGCCATCGCGCCCACGCTGACTTGGTCGCCACGCTGCTGCGTCGCGTGCGGGCAACCGACACCTGCATGTCTGCCGCGCATGCGGCTGCCTGCGGTGCGTCCCAGTGCCGGGGCCCTACGCGGGATCGGCGCATGCCGAATGTCCGTGCGACTGCCGCGGAGCAAGTCGCGGCCCGTGTTCTCGCCAGCTAGCCAGCGCCCCGCGTGGCATCGAGGTGCGTCAGGTACAGGCGCAGCTGTCCGCCGGCGCGCCGCTGCCGGACCCGGCGGCGTTCGTGCAGCGGATGAACCGGCTGCTGGCGGGCTGACCGGAAAGCGGGTCCCCCGGACGACGCCGAAAGCCGCGTCCGGGGTGCCTGCAACCCGCGATGCCAGGCGCTGCCGGCAACGCGGCCGCGCGGTCATGCCCTGGCCGGCGGATCCCTCCACAGCCCGAAGCGCATGACGAGCCACAGCCACGCGAACGCGAGCGCCGTGCCGGCGACGCCGTACATGGCGTCGACCGGGTCGCGCGTGTTCAGCAGCGGCAGCCAGGTTTCATACGCCACGTTGGCAACGGCCAGCGCCAAGGCAGCCCACGCCACCACGCGCAGGCGCACGCCCAGCAGCACCCACAGGTAGCCGGCGCCGGCCAGCAGCAGGTACGACAGCGAGAAGTTGAGGACGTGGGTGTAGAAGTCCGGCACCCGGTCGACGATCGCCTGCGCGCGGAACAGGCCCGGCTTGCGGCCCATGAACAGCACGAACGCGCCGCCCAGCAGCAGCACGTGCAGCAGCGCCGCCCAGAGCCTGGGGCGGAAGCGCAGCGTCGGCAGTGCGGGTTGGGTCATGTGGCCTCCTGCGGCAGGGCGGACAGCGGATGTTGCCATCCCCGGCTCGGCACAAAGACCGCGTTCGGGAATTCCACGGGATGCCTTGACGCCTTCGGTATCGTGGAAACCATCCATCGCGCCGGAAGCACGCCATGCAGCAGCACGAACTCGACGCCCTGTTCGACCAGCACGCCCCCGGCTACGACGCGCAGTGGGCGCGCATGGCGCCGATCCGCGAGAGCCTGCACTTCCTGCTCGAAACCGTGTTCGCCGACCTGCCCGCGGACGCGCGCCTGCTGTGCGTCGGTGCCGGCACCGGCGCCGAGATCGCGCACCTCGCCAGGCATTTCCCGCGCTGGCGCTTCCTCGCCCTCGATCCCGCGCCCGCGATGATCGAACAATGCCGCGCCCGCGCCGCGCGCGACGGGTTCGCCGACCGCTGCGAGTTCCATGCCGGCCTGCTCGACACGCTGCCGCACGCCGAAGCCTTCGACGGCGCCACCTGCTTCCTGGTGTCCCAGTTCCTGCTCGATCCGGCCGAACGCACCGCGTTGTTCGCCGCCATCGCCCGCCGCCTGCGCCCGGGCGGGATGCTCGCCTGGGCGGACCTGGCGTGGGACACCACGGCCGGCGACTACCCCGCGATGCTGCGGCTGTGGATGCAGGCCATGTCCGGCGCCGGGCTCGACGACGACGCGCTGGCGCGCATTCGCGGCAACTACGCGCGGGACGTCGCGATCCTGCCGCCCGACGCGGTCGCCGCACTGGTCGCCAGCGCCGGCTTCGACGCGCCCCTGCGGTTCCACCAGGCGGGCATGATCCACGGCTGGTGCGCGCGGCGGCGATGATGCCCGGCCCGCGCCGGGAACTTGTCCGTGCGCCGGCGGGCGCCCCGAACTTCGATCGCAACAACAATCCGCCTGGCAAAGAGTCGTGGAGCGCGCGGCCGCGTCGGGATGCCTGCAAGGGAAGCGACGGCGTTCGGTTCCGGCGTCTTCGAATCGAACCTGGCGCCGTTCTCGGCCGCTGTGTGATCTGCAGCTACTGCCCGGCGCCCTCATCCTCATCGCGCTGCAGATAGCGCTCGAGCCTGTCCTTGCGCTGGGGAATCCCGGCGTCAATGTCGAGCTGGATCACCTCGGCGGCGGAACGCGCCAGCGCCGCGCGGATGGAAGGCATATGGAGATTGTCCGCCGCAACGTAAACGCGCGCATTGGCGAGGAATCCCGGTTCCACGCGTTTCGCCTGCTCCACCAGCGCACTCGCCAGGACATCCTGCGATGGTGACGCCACCATGATCACCCCGTCGGCATTCATGTCGTCAGACAACGCATCGCCGAGATAGCTGGCCAGCATGTCGAACTTCGGGTCATCCGGCAGGGGAACCACCTTGGTGGCCGGGTACTCGTCTTCCCAGTCAGGGTCGATGCGGAAGAACGCGTCGACCAGATAATCGTGCCAAGCCCGGATGTCGCCATCCCCGGGGGCCACGAGCGGCGAGATGAACCGCCGCCTCGCCTCCGCCTTCCGCTGCCTGCGCTCGGCATCCGCGGCCTTCGCCGAGTCGAGCGCATCGGTCCATGCATTGCCTGTCACCGGTACGAGCGAACCGTCCGAAAGCCGGAAGCGGAGGTCGACGTGGCGCTCATCCGGTTCGTCGGCGTCCTGCCGGGTGGCCACGGGCACGACCACGGGAAGCACAAGTTGCCCTTTGCCTTCATCGATGCGCGGCTCTCCGCGCCAGTGGATCGAACTGACGCTGCGAGGAAGCGCGTTGACATAGAACCCGGGAAGGAACGCCGTCAGCCCGAACTCGCGCAGCCGGCTGCCATCGGCGGCATAGAACACCACAGCGTCGTCGCCCCAACCAACGCTGTGCCAGTTATCGAACGTGACCGACGTGCCAAGGTTCGACACCACCGCGTCCACGGGCGCCACGTCGTTCACCAGCGGCGCCTTCCAGACGGTCCGCCACTGCCCGTCCTGCTTGCGCTGCATGTGCCCGATCGGGCTTTTCCGCGAATCGCCGGGGACGCCGCCCGCATTCGGCTTGCCGTCCACCTTGTCGCGGAAGTAGTCGAGCTGGTTCGTCAGTTCGCGAGGATAGATCGTCAGCTTCCAGGCGCCATCCGCGGACGCGTAGGCGCGGACCTCGGGAGGAAGCCACGAGTCCGCCAGCGCGGGCGTGGCGAGCAGAACCCAAAGCAACAGGCCAATGCCCAAGCCGGATCTCTTCATCTCCGCCCCCCGTTCGTCCAGGAGGAGCTTATCAAGTGGCGTCGGCAAGGATCGGGCGCCTGGAGATCCTCCTTGGGCTTCCCTCCTGCGGACCAGTCCCGTGAAGCGAGCCTGCCCCCGACTCCTTGGTGGAACGGGCATGTTCGCCGGCATCCCGGTTCGAGGTTCCACGCGATGGCGTGGCGGCGTTATGCTCGCCGCGGGGAAACAGGGGGACACCATATGCGCCGTTGCACAGGCCTGCTTGCGGGCATCTTTCTGCTGTTCATTGCCGGCTCGGCATTCGCACAAACCGACGCGGCCGGGGCCGAGGAACAAAGCCCGTTCGCGGAGCTGCCTTGGGAGTTCGGGCCCACCACCGGCAAGCTCGGCGCGCGCGCGGCCATCAATGTCCCGGAAGGCTACGCATTCCTGGGTACGCAGGGTGCCGAACGCTTCAACGAAATCGCGGAGAACCCGCCCAACGGCGTGGACGAATACATCATCGCGCCGACCGACCTTGGCTGGGTTGCGTTCTTCAGCTTCAATGAAGTCGGCTACGTCAAGGACGACGAGAAGCTCGACCCGGACGACATCCTGTCGTCGATCCGTAAAGGTACCGAAGCCTCCAACGTCGAGCGGAAGAAGCGCGGCTGGGACACGATGGAGGTCCTGGGCTGGAGCTTCAAGCCGCAGTACGACAAGCAGATCAACGCGCTGGAGTGGGCGATCCTGGCGCAGATGAGCCAGAGCGGCGGCAAGTTGATCAACTACAACACGCGACTGCTTGGCCGGCGCGGGGTGATGGAAGTCGTGCTCGTGACCGATCCGCAGGCGCTCGACGCCTCCATCGCCAGCTTCAAGGAGCTGGTGCCCGGCTACAAGTTCAGCGCCGGCGAGAAGTACGCCGAGTTCAAGGAAGGCGACCGCGTCGCCGAGTACGGCCTTGCGGCGCTGATCACCGGCGGCGCGGCGGCAGTGGCGGCCAAGAAGGGCTGGCTGGCCGCCATCGGCGTCTTCCTGGTGAAGATGTGGAAGCTGCTGCTGATCGGCCTGGTCGCCGTGGGCGCCTCGTTCCGCAAGGTCTTCAAGCGTGACCGCGATGGCAACCCCAAGCCTTGAGGCCCTGCTCGTCATCGGCATCATCGGGTTCTACGCGCAGGACGCCATGCTACTGCTGTACCACGACGAGCTTGTGTTCGAGCGGGTCGCCGGGCGCTGGCGTCCATCCCCCGGTGGCCTGCAGTGGAAGGGGCGTTTCCTGTTCGTTCCGAACCTGCTTGCGCCATGGCGCCCGCTGTTGCGCGGAGCCTGCTCGGACGCACCACCGGTGACCACGGATGCACCGTCGCTCGACCCCGTGCTGAAGGCCTTGCGTCCGCTACGGGTCGGCGTGACCCTGCTCGCCGCGCTGCTGCTCGTTGGCGTGCCGATGCTGTTGTGGCGTTTCCCGCATCCGCTTGCATTGCTGGCGCTGGCCGCGGCGATCTACCTGGTTGCGCTGCTGCTGGCCGTTTCGCTGTGGCGCAGCCGCAACGCCTTCGGCATCGGTCGACGCACGACGGCCTGGCTGGCGTTCGAATCCATCGCCTGCCCGCCGCACGCGATCAACCTGGTGCGCAAGCTCGGCCTGCGCCAGCGGCTTCCGGGCGATGCGATGTCGATGGCGACCGCCGCGCTCGACGCGCCGGCACTGGATCGCCTGAAGGTAACCATGAGCGAACGCACGCAGGCATTGGCACCATGACCTTCACCGAGTTCCTCGTGATCGTTTCCGGACTGGCCATCGGCTACTGGCTGGTCGCGGTGTTCATTCCCAACGCGCGTTCGTCGCGCGACGAGGACGCCGAAGCCGCCGCCGAGCGCGACGACGGGCCGGGCCGGGGGCAGCCCCGGGAGCGGCCGGCTGCCTGGCACGAAACCCTCGGCGTCGACCGCGATGCCAGCCAGGAAGAGATCGTCGCCGCGTATCGACGCATGATCGTCCAGTACCACCCGGACAAGGTCGCGACCATGGCCCCCGAATTCCGCGAACTCGCCGAGAAGCGCTCGGCGGCAATCAACGCGGCCTACGAACAAGCCATGCGCACGCTGCGCGCCTGAGTGTGCGGCCTGCCGGATGGCGCAATCTTTCCGGACAACCCGGGCGGTCGGGGGAATGGCTCGACGCCCGTCCGCGTCCCAGGGAACGTCGTGATGACTGGAACGAAACCATCCAGGGCCCGTATCGCACCTGGCGCCGGGGCCGCAGCCCGCGCACGCACGCCACGAGCGCGCGTTGCGCTGTTGCTTGCGTCCCTCATCTTGCAGGGCGCGGCCTGTGCCGCCGATGCCGTGCACGTGGATGATCATGGTGGCGGGCGCTACACCTTGACGACGACTTTGAGCGGCACCACCGACCCTGCGCACGGCCAGCTCGCGATCGTGCCGACGGCCGAGGCGCTGTGCGGCGAACTGCATCCGCATTACGGGCATTACCGGTTCGAGTCGAGCGCTCCATCGACGGCGACCGGGGCAACCGGACCGGTTTCGCTCGACTACGAGCAGGACATCGCGTGCCGCGACCAGCCGCAGCAAGCCGTGGAAACCGCTTCGGCGGCCGTTCCACCCGCGCCGTCCACGCCGCCCACCGACGAGGACGCGACGCTGATCGGCGAGCGGACGCTCGCCTACCTGCGGGCCAAGGACGCGGCCGACGCCGGCACCGTGTACGCGATGCTGTCCCGGGAAATGGCGAGCTACGCAAGCGCCGAAGCATGGAAGGAAACGCGAAGCGCGTTGAATGCCAGGCTCGGCCCGGGCGGCAAAGCGGCCATCGTCCGCATCACCTGGTACGACGACCCGCAGAACGCGCCGACTCACGGCCGCTTCGCCGCCGCCGACTATCGCGTGGACTACCCAAGCGAAGCCTTTACCTGCGGCTACGTCGTCTGGCTGCGCCAGTCGGACGGCGGCTACCTGGTCGTGCGCGACGAGGAAGGCCAGGCCACGCCGGACGTCATTGCCGGGTTGTCGCCCGAGCAGCGGCTCGCACTGCGGGCGCAGCTGCAGTGCAGGGATTAGCGTGCCCGCGACCGGGAGGCAGGCGCGCTCGCCGCCCCTGCTTCGCAAGTCGGCCCCGGCACGTTGCTTCCGCCCGCGGGCCCCATCGTTTCCCTGCAAACCGCGCCACGGCGTACGCGCGGAGAGCGCCCGTTCGACGGGCGGGCGCCGATGACCGCGGCGGCGGCGATGCCGGACGGATGCGCTGGATCCGTCCGGCATCGTCAGCTCAGTACCGCGCCTGCAGCGTCAGCCGGCTGAACGCCTTCACCCCGGTGACCTTGATGTAGTACGTGCCCGCCGCCGGGTTGGCGATGCGGATGGTCTCGCTGTTGCCGGGACGGCTGGAGCGGCCGTCGGCATCGCCCGCGGTCGGCACGCCGCCGCGCTTTGCCAGCAGGCTGACGTCGCCGCTGCCGCCGTAGGACAGGATGTTGAGCATCCGCGCGCCGGCCGGCACCTCGATCGCGAACAGCAGGTCCTCGCCCGCCGCGCCGGACAACCCGTTCACCGGCACCTTGTTCTCCAGTGGCGTCGCGTCGGGCGCCGAATCGTCGGCGGCGAACACGTGCACGCCGGTGTTGCCGCCGAGCGCGAGCAGCCGGCCGTCGTCGAGCGCGGCCAGGCGCTGCACGCCCTGATGGCCGGTCGGCGTGAGGCCGACCTCGACGGGCTGGGTCGGGTCGGAGACGTCGAGCTCGTGCACGCCGTCGTTGTTGGCGTACCAGGCGCGGTCGCCGCGCTGCGCGACGTGCGAGTACGCGCCCGCGCCGCTGGCGCCGGTGGCAAAGCGCCCGACCACCGTCGGCGCCGCGGGATCGGCGATGTCGACCACCTGCATGCCGCCCTCGCAGGCCAGGTAGAGCAGCGAGACGCCGCTGTCGATCGCCAGGTCGAAGCCCGCGCCGCAGCCGTCGTCCAGATGGGCGACCCGCACCGGCGCGGCGGGGTCGGCGATGTCGTAGACGCTCAATCCGCCTGCGCTGCCGACTTCCTTGCCCTCGGCGATGTAGACGTGGCTGCCGTCGACCTTCAGCTGGTACGGCTGGCTGGTCAGCGCGCCCTGCCACACCAGGGTCGGCGCCGCGGGGTTGGAGATGTCGGCCACGCCGAACACGCCCTCGTTGGTCCACCTGGCGAGGTAGGCGTACTGGCCCTCGACGTCGAGCACGGCGGCGAACGGGAACTCCATCCGCCCGGTTTCCACCGGTGCGGCCGGGTTGGACAGGTCCACGCCCACCAGCCCGTAGCCCCATGCGGCCAGCCAGGCGGTGTCGCCGGCCATCGCCAGCTGCTCGAAGCTGCGCTTCTCGAAGCTCTTGGGCAGGTCGACCTCCAGGCGCGCCGTGGGCGCGAGCGTCTGCGCGTCGTTCACCGTCAGGCCGTAGTTGGGCTGCAGCAGCACCAGGCGGCCGGCGTGCACCGCGACGTCGCGCGCGCCGATGCCGGCCGGCAGCCACGAGGTGGAGACGCGCGTGGGCGCCTGTGGCGACGACACGTCGATCGCCTGCAGCAGGTCGGTATCGGTCGGGATCAGCAGCAGGTTGCCG
>Ga0182745_1004530_pt1 | contig 11556 bp, 10 predicted proteins | sample eDN3rd30CKraftBY_FD_128523 | JGI IMG/M metagenome (GOLD analysis project Ga0182745, IMG submission 128523) | Enriched backyard soil microbial communities from Emeryville, California, USA - eDNA 3rd pass 30_C Kraft BY (version 2) (version 2) | ecosystem: Environmental > Terrestrial > Soil >... | reverse complement strand
TTCCAAAGAACGGCCTCTTGCGAGGCAGTTTCATGCTATCCGCAATTGGCTGATCCATCGAGACCACACGCCTTCATCCCACCCCTAAAGGGTGTGGGCTTTCGGCTAAGTTTCCGTGTAACCGACCCGACCCGGCAAATCGTTCGCATTCAAGGCCGAGGAAGCTGGAGTATCCCGAAAGCCGAGCCCGTACTTAAGTTTCGATTCGGGTTGACCCTTCGGATCTTCTCACCTACCATCCCCTCCCGGGCGACCCTCGGTCCCCCCTCCTCGGACTTTGCCGAAGCACGCCATCCTGTTGAAGGCGCGTTGTGAAAGAAAATGACGGATCTCCCAGGGCCGCCAGGCCGCTGGGTGGTCTGGGCCAGGACAAAGGATGGTCCGGCTTGTACGAGGTTCGAGGTGCGACGGATGCGGCGGCGCATCCTCCTCTTCCACTCGGGCTTGTGCCACCACGAGCTCGTGAACGCGAGGAGTGCCGCTCCTTTCCCAACCGATCAACCTTACTTGCGCGGGACGGAACCCCATCATGCGGAAGGTGCTCGCTCTGGCGCTGATCACCACGATTCTGGCGATCACCACATGGGTGACGATCCAGACCAGGCGCAATCGTCTGGTCTGGGATCACTTCGACGTGGTCAAGCATGGAGTCCTCTATCGCAGCGGCCAGCTCAACGTCGATCAGCTTGCCGCGGCGGTTAAGCGGTACGGCATCAAGACAGTCGTTAGCTTCCAGATTCCCGGTGAAGAGGTGCATGCGGAGCGTGAGTTCGCCCGCAAGGCCGGAATCGACTTCATGAATCTGCCAATGCCCGGCGACGGCGGCGGTCAGGAGTTTCAGTTTCGCGAGGTCCTGAAGGCCTGCGATGACCCCGCGCGGAGGCCCGTCCTGGTCCACTGCGCACGCGGCACCTGCCGCACGGGCGCGGCGGTCGCTCTCTATCGCTTTGAGCGGGACGGGTGGACGATCGAGGACGTGGTCGCCGAGATGGATCGTCAGACGTACCGCGACGGCTGGCTCCCCGGATACATCTATGGGATGAGCCGTCGTCATCCTGGTCAAGAGGTGTTCGAGCCGGCGATCGCGCTGGATCGAAACCTGTTGAAGGGGGCTAAAGGCAAGGAGGATACCGATGTCCGTTGATGTCGCGACCGAGAATCAGTGTCCGGAAAGTCGGTCCACGCAAGAGCGGATTTCGACCAATACTTGGCTCTGGGCTTTGCTCCTGGCCATCGGCGCGGGGTTTATCCTGGTGGGCGGGGGTCGGCAAGACCTTGGGTACGCCGACGCCCGGCTGGGGCTCGCCGCCCGAGAAGGATTCGGCCCCCTGGGGCAGGCGTTTGGAAGTTGGGAGCCCACTCTCTGGCCGGGTAAGCTCGGTTTGAGCACGATCTGGGCCTGGGGAGAAGGTCGGCGCGTTACTTCCGCCTCGGTCCGTTGGCCCGACGCGATCGCCGGGTTGATCGCTGGAGTCGTCCTGGCTGGCCGAGCCCGCCGGGTCTTCGGGGCACGCGCGGCGGTCTTCATGATGCTCGCCTGGTGCGGCACCCTCGGGCTGATGGATCGAACCAGTACGACCGGGCTCGACATGATCTCGGGCCTGGCCCTGGTGATCGCGATCGATCGACTCCTTTCACGAGGCTCGGACTGGGTTGCGGGTTTTTTCACTGCTCTCGCCTTTTTGGCGGGGGGCTGGCCACCGGTTGCTTTGGTTGGGCTGTTGACCATCGTTCTGGGACGCCGCGAGACGAATCTGAGGTTGCCCCTGCTCATCCCCCCTGCCCTGGCCGCCATCGCCTGGTCGGTCTGGTCGCTCCAGGTGATGTCGGTCGAGGTTTGGACCGCCGCGTTCACCCTACCGCTCACCAGGGGATCGGCCTGGACGCTTCCTCTGATGGTTCTCGTCCTGGGCTTGCCCTGGAGTCCGCTCGCTGGCCTCGTTGCGAGCCGATCAGTACGCGAGGGTTGGACGAATCCCGAGCGAGCCTTCGTCAAGGGTTGGTTACAAACGACGGGTGTTTGCATCCTCTCCGGCACGGCGATTCCCGGTCTGGGCACCGCGGCAGGGCTCCCCGCGCTGGCGGGCCTGGCCTTCGCCTCGGCCGCCGTGATGGATCGGCTTTGGAGTCGAGACCTTGGGCGTGGGGCAACCAAGGCCGCCCTGGCGGTGATCACGCCGCTCGTCCTCGTATGGCTCGCCCTGGTCGTTCCGGGGGGGATCTACATCGCGAGCGCGGTTTCTTACTATCGGCCTCCGCTCTTCGTCCTGGTCGGTCTCAGCCTGCCGATCGTCATCCTTTGGTACCTCTCCCTCGAGAAGTTCGAGCCCCGGCGGGCCTTGATTGCCTTGGGGCTGGTTGCCTTGAGCCTGAAAATCGCTCACATGGGATGCTACGCGCCGGAATGGAATTACCGGTTTAGCCAGGGGCCCTGGGGGCGTGCGGTCGGCCAGTGGGTTCCTCCCCGATGGCCCGTCTACGTGACCACCGATTGGTCCCCCGCCCTCGCCTTCGCCATCGACAGGCCGGTCAGGCGACTGGCCTCCGCCAAACTGCTGACGTTTCAGAAGGGGCAGCCCGTGCATCATGTCCTCCTACATGATGAAGAATTCAAGCACTGGCCCGACGACGCCCCTCCCCTGGTGGAAGTCGCCTCGTTTACCGATGAGCGTGGTGGGACCCGCGTGCTCGCTCGAACCGAGGGTGAGCAACCCTGGCGAATCGCTCGTCAGCAAGCTCAGCGTTAAGAAACGTGCTTTCGCTCGTCGCCATCTCGGTGGTAGGCTGGATCCCAGGTTCACCTGGGATCTTTTTTTTGAAAAATGCGTTAAGAATCATGTCACTCGCGCCTGTCTGTGACGTATCAATCTGGTACAGGGTACGCGCAAAGTGATATCATGCAGACTATTATTACGAAGATGCCCGAAGCGAAACACGCCACTGAGCACGTGGATCGTCGGGGAGTGTGTCTAGTCTCTGGGGCTCGGAAGCCTGGGCTCGAAGTCGAGTTGCGTCCGTCGATGAGGCCTTTCAACGCGGCTTTCAAATGAGGGTTCACCAGGATGTTAGGGAAACTGAAAGACCTCTTCGGCTCTAAGAAGGCGACGAGCCCCAAAACAAGCCCCAGCGCGCCTGCCGCTCCCAAGGTTCGTAAGTCGAAGGTGAACCTGACGCGCCGGTTCACGGAAGTTTCTCAGACGGCCCAGGGAAGCATGTCGCGTGTGATTCGCGCGGTGGATAATCAGAACGGTCGCTCGGTCTGTCTCAAGATCCAGAACCCGGTCAAGAACGCCGCGGCCGCCGCGCGCTCCGCCAAGGAAATGCGACCGAGCGAGGGGGAGATCAGCATGCAACTGGTCCATCCCAACATCGTTCGTACGTATGATTGGGGTGAATCGAATCGCGGCGAGCATTTCCTGGTCATGGAGTTCATTGATGGACTGAGCTTGAAGTTCATCAGAGAAGCCCACTCGACCAATCTGGCCGAGAAGCTCGAATTGCTGGCCCAGGCGGCGGAAGGCCTTGCCGCGGTTCACGCCAAGGGATTCATCCATCACGATATCGGGCCTCAGAATTTTTTGGTCACCCGCGACAACCAGGTGAAGCTGATCGACTTCGGTCTGGCCGTCCCCAACAAGCCCGCGTTCCGCAGGCCGGGAAACCGCACCGGGACCTTGCAGTACATGGCGCCCGAGTTGATCCGGCGTGAGAGTATCGACGAACGAATCGATATTTTTTCGTTCGGCGCCCTCGCCTTTGAGTTTCTGACCGACCGCCTTCCCTATGACGCGGGAACTAACAACTCCATGGCGATGTTGCTTCAGCGGATCAACTCCGACCCGCTCGACCCCGCGCAGGCCAATCCTCACCTTCCGACTGAGTTGACCGACCTGATCCGGAAGCTGATCGCGCGGCGCCCCGCCGATCGTTGGCCTTCGATGCAGAACCTGCCCGAGGCTCTTCGCGGTATTCCCGTCGGCGCGACGGTCTGACGAAGTGAACGGGTTGGACGCGAGCGAACTTCCCGGCTCGCGCCATGCGGGATCGAATCTGGCGCGTGGTTGCACGCGACGGATCGATCCCTTTTGCCTGTTGGTTCGCTTCGCGATCGTTCCACTCTGACGAATTGACTTAACGACGTGTCGCCCAGATCACGCGCGGGTGGTTCGCGTGGTCGCGCACGGTGGGAGCGAGGTCGAATTCGGGCTGGGTGCTGATTAGCTCGCGAACCTGAGATTCCTGATCCGACCCAATTTCCAGGATCAGGTGCCCTCCCGGTTTGAGCAGGTGGATCGACTGCTGAACCAAGGGGACCACCACCCTAAGACCGTCCTCGCCGCCGTCGAGTGCTCCGTGCGGCTCGTAGAGGCGGACGCCGGGGTCAAGCGTGGGAATCACGTCGGAGCGAATGTAAGGCGGGTTCGACAGGATCACGTCGAATGGGCCATCCTCTCGCACCGGCTCCAGCAAATTTCCTTGTCGAAACGTGACCCGTTCGGACAGACCCAACGTCTTGGCGTTCGTCTCCGCGACCCCCAGCGCCTCGGTGCTCAGGTCGATCGCGAAAAACCGCGCGGACTTATGTTGGTGTAGACAGGCCAGGGTCAGGCAGCCCGAGCCCGTGCCTACATCGACAGCCTTGATCTGCTCTCGCTGACGCGTCAGCTTGAGGAACTCCACCACGACAAACTCGGAGTCAGGCCGAGGAATGAGAACGGCGGGAGAGACGGCCAGGGTGAGGGAATAGAACTCCTTGTACCCAACCAAGTAGGCGACCGGCTTCCCCTCCGCGCGCTGTTTCACTAGCTCGCGGAACGCACCGCGGGGGCGATCGCTGATCTCCTCGTTGAAGTGGGTATAGAGCTTGACCCGTTCCCAGCCAAGTACCTTGGCGAGCAGGACTTCCGCGTCGAGTCTTGGACTTTCGGAGGACTTCCGCTTGAGAAAATCAGCGGTCCAGGTCAGTAGGCGGCCTACCGTCCACGCCTCGGTCGGTTCGCCCGGCGACGAGGCTGGGTTCGAGTTGGCGGCATCGGAGCTGGAACGGGCGTTGGATTCAGGACGAGCCATTGGGCTCCCGGAGGGGACATCCCTGTTTCTGGACATCGTTGCGTTATACCTCGCCGAGCTGTTCCCGGCGGTCATGATCGATTAGCGCCGAGGTCAGCGGACCGAGTTCCCCCTGGATCACCCGGTCCAGGTTGTGCATGGTCAGGCCGATGCGATGGTCGGTCACCCGGTTCTGGGGAAAGTTATAGGTTCGGATCCGCTGAGAGCGATCGCCCGAGCCGATCAGGGTGCGCCGGGTCTCGGCCCGTTCCGAGCGCGCCTTCTCCTCGACCTGTTCGAAGAGGCGGCTCCGCAAGATGCGCATGGCCTTGGCCTTGTTCTTGTGCTGGCTTCGCTCGTCACGGCAGTTGACGACCACGCCGGAGGGAAGGTGGGTGATGCGGACTCCACTTTCCGTCTTGTTCTGGTGCTGCCCTCCCGGTCCTCCCGCCCTCATGACGTCGATTTGGAGGTCTTCGGTCCGGATGACGATTTCCACGTCTTCCACTTCAGGAAGGACGGCCACGGTGGCGGCGGAGGTATGAATACGCCCCTGGGTCTCGGTCACCGGTACGCGCTGAACCCGATGTCCACCACTCTCGAATTGCAAGTGACGATAAGCCCCTTCGCCCGAGATTCCGAAGGTCACCTCGCGAAAGCCGCCTAGCTCGGTCGGGACCATTTCGAGCGACTCGAAGCCCCACCTCATCTGGTCGGCGAACCGCTGATACATTTCCCTGAGGTCTCGGACGAACAGAGCCGCCTCGTCACCGCCGGTTCCCGCCCTGATTTCGATGATCACGCTCCCCCGGTCCACGCCAGCCTGGCGGTCGTAGAGGAGGTCGCGAAGTGATTCACCTTGCTGTTGATGGTTCAGGCGGAGCGTTTCGAGCTCGGCTTCCGCGTAAGACCTCATCTCATAGTCGGACTCCGCCGCGCAGAGCGTCTCGGCCTCGGCGATCTGGCGTCCGAGCTCGAGATAGCGACCATACGGGAGGGCGATCTTGGCCAGAGCGCTCCGTTCCTTGGCGATCGCGGTCAACCGGTTCCGGTCGGAAGCGGTCGCCGGATCAACGAGCGCTGCGTCAAGCTCGAGGAATCGTTGGTAATCGTCTTGGAGCTTCTCGAACACGCAGCAACCTCACGCAAATCAAACGGCCCGATCGGACGAAGAGAGGCAGGCACTCGCACTCGCGGTTAGGTGGCCCATGGCGAAGTGCTGCCGGAGGCTTTCGGTTTTGAACCAAAGCGAAACGCTAAGGTTTGAACTTGCGAATGGATAAATAAGAGCTGAATCTTGAAATCAACTTCGGATGTTGCTGGAACTCGAACCTCAACCACGGGGAATTGTGTTCCCCCGGGCGAGGAAAGCAACATCGGCCCGGCGAGACAGTCATTCTTCTGGTGAATGACGCTCGGCGGGCCGTTGGGCTTGAGAGCGGGAGCGAGATACTAGACCTTGGCAGGCTCGGCGGCCTTGGCTTCCTTGCGGGCTTTTCCGTAGGTGCCCTGGAACTTCTTGTTGAACTTATCAACGCGGCCCGCCGCGTCGACGAACTTGACGGAGCCCGTGTAGTACGGGTGGCACTTCGAGCAGACTTCCACCGCGATCTTGGGCTTGGTGCTTCGGGTCTTGAAGGTGTTGCCGCAACCGCAAGTCACGTCACACTCTTGGTAATTTGGGTGAATCCCGTCTTTCATGGCCAGATCCCATTTCAGTCAATGCAAGGAACAAGGACCGCCTTTGATGGGTTGAGCCCTTTGGCGGGTCGTTCGTGAAGAATGAAACAAAACAACCGGGCCCTAATGACCCGGTTTGACAATCCTATTGTAGCAAACGATCAAGCTCGGATCGAGCAGGGTTCGTTCTATTTTTCTCCTCCAGCCTTATTGATCGGCGGGTTTGGCCGCGGCGGGAGCCTTCTCTGACTCGACCGATTTGCCTTCCAACATGGAGACGATGTCGTTTTCGACCTCTTCGTAGGTGAACTGCTTGTCCGGGTCGTCCATGGTGTAGCGTTTGATCTCCTTGCCATCCGGGCCAAACACGAGTACGGCGGGGATCGTGTTGATCCCTAGCTTCTCGTTTCCAACCCCGAACTCCTCATCGAGCAAGTAGTTGGGAAACTCCGCCTTTTGAGCGGCAAGAAAGGACTTGGCGGCTTCGACCTGCTTGGTTTCGGTCGGCTCGTCAAACGAGAGGGAAGCGACAGCCAGGCCCTTTTCCTTGTATTTTTTGCCCATCTCAACGAGGTGAGGGAAGTTTTCCTTGCAAGGAGCACACCAGGTTGCCCAGATATCCACGACGGTAAACTTCGCGTTTTTATCCGCCACGCGCTTCATCAGGTCGTCGTACTTGACGAACTGCAAGGCATAAGGCCCCTTGAGCTCTTCAACCTTGGCCTCTTCCTTCTTTGGTGGGGCCTCCTCCTTGGCCTCGGGAGTCGGGCTGGAGGCGGCAGGCTCGGGCTCGGGCGTGGTTGCAGGAGTGGGCTCGGGCGTGGCGGCCGGGGGCTCCGCTGGAGGAGTCGTGGCTGGGTCGGTGACCTCGACTCCCATTCCGTTGGTGGCCGCGGGATCAGACGCGGGAGAGTTGGGGTTCGCTTCCGTGGACGGGACGGCGGGGTCGGTTGGGGACGGCCCTTCCGGCTCACCAGCCGGTCCGCCACACCCGCCCAAGGGGAGTGCGAGTACGATGGTCAGGAGGGATTGGGAAAGAAGACGAAGGTGACGGTCCATGTTGTTGGTCCCTCCCGATCAAATTGAGTTGGATTGGAACGGCGCACGAGGTGGTGTGATACCCGTGGCGGCCGATTCCTGGGTGGCGGGGAAAAGCCAGGTTGGTTGGCTCGCGCCAACCGTTTCTCGAAGAGACGAGCCGCCACCGACGGGATGAATCGGTCGCGGCTTGTTTTGCAAGGTGTTCCTGAAGTGGTCCATTGTTCAAGATGTCGTATCGTGCAAACAATAAGACATCTTGAACTGAGAGGATCTCACTTCTTGTTGTATCGGATGCCGCAGCCCACGGGCTGAGTTTCGGCGACTTCAACGGGCTTTCCGCTTAGGATGGAATCCACCGCGTCGCGGACGAACTGCTTCTCGACCTTTTCCTCGTTCCGATTGTCGTCCAGGGCGCCCATGTACTGAATTTTTCGGTCTTTGTCGAGGACGAAGAACTGAGGCGTGTTGGTCGCGCCGAAGGCTCGGCCAACTTGCTGAGAAGCGTCATATCCGTAGACGTAGTTATATCCCTTTTCTTGGACGCGTGTTTTGATCGCGGGGAGTTTGTCGGTCTCGTTGTCATTGACGCAAAGACCAACGACCTTCACGCCTTTGTCCTTGTAGGCCTTGGCGAATTCGATGATCCGGTCTTCGTACGCGGTGACAACCGGGCAGTGGTTGGCCAGAAAGACCACGACAACCACGTCTTCCTTCACGTCGCCCAGGTTGATGGTGGCGTCCTTCGCTCCATGAACCGCCGGGATGTTCGCGATGGCTGGCGAGGGATCGCCGGGGGAGACAACCTTGTTGAACTCGCCGGCGAACGCCGGACTGGCGACCAGAGCCAGAGCTGCCGCACTCAAGAAGAACTTGCGCATCGATGCATACTCCTCATGCCGGGGTAGGAGGTGCCAGGTTGGATGTTTCCGCACAATGAGTGGGAAAGTCCAGGCCTGGCCAGGTGCGGATTCCTAAAACTGGGGCCCATCCATCCCAGATCAGCCCCTCACTTACCGCCGATTACGAAGCGATCTCAATGCTACGAGAAAAGCTCGAGATCACCGAGAGTTTTTAGCGTCGATCCCGTGAAGAAGTCCTCTTTTTTCTAGCAAGGACTTCGCGAATTTCGGTTTGGATTATAGTTGCCCCCCTCCTCGAGTCAACAATCGGATCGTCTGCTCGAGGAGCCCGGAGGTTGGGCGTCATGCGATTCAGGTCTGGCGGCCGGCCCAGACGACCGCGTTGCCGATGACCCGTCGAATGGAAGGATGGACGAGCACGGGAAAGGCGTCGTGGCCAGGCCGAAGATAAACCACGCGCCCCTTGTCCACGGTCCAGGTCAGGCCGCTCCGCATCGTTTCGCCCTGGTCCCACGTCGAGACCAGGACGACCGTCTCGGGTGTCGGTACGTTGAACGGTTCGGCGAACATGTCGGTCTTGGCGATCGTGAACGGATTGATCCCCTGGGCAATGGGGTGCTCAGGTGTTTCGACCTTGATGTGTTCGGGGCAACCGTCTTCACGCCAGCGGCCGGGCTCGCATGAGGTTCCCATCAACTCCTTGAACGGCTTGCTGGCGCAAGAGGCATGAAGCGCGACGAAGCCGAGCCGGCCGGAGCTGACTCGTTTGACGATCGCGCGGACCCGATCATTGGGAACGTCGTCGTGCCTTAGTCGTCCCCACCAGACCAGGACATCGGTGGAGTCGAGCACCTTGTCGGAAAGTCCCGAATCGGCATCGCCCAGGCGGCCTCGGACGATGGAGATTCCGTCCTCGCGTTTGAGGTACTTGGCCAGGGCGCCATCGACGTCGTCGGGATAGGTTGATTTACGCGCGGTTCCCTCGCACCAGACAAGCACCCGAAGGGGTTTGGGTTGAGCGGCGGCCTCCAGTCGTGTCGCGGCTCGCTCACCCAGGAGACCGAGGGCCGCGGCCCCCATCCAGGTCGTCCCGCGAACGAACGTACGTCGATCGACCAGCATCGGGGAAACTCTCCTACTCGGCGGATCGCTTGGGCTGGAAAGCATGGGGAGGGATCGCTCTCTTCGGCTCGCGTTTGGGCGGGACGGACGAACTTTGGGAGGCTCTAACGTGGGGCGAGGAAAGAACCAGTTGCCTTATCCTTTATCGTAACTTTCCTCCAACCTCCGCCGCAAGAGGCTGAAGTTCTGAAGAGTGACGTCTTTTTGGGAACCTCGCTCCAACTTCAACAAGAAAGCGATGCGAACCGCGTGGATGTGGTGAGGAAGGGAAGGGATGTGGGGTTGGCCTTGTTCCGAGGGGACAGGGTGAAACAGCCGATTGGGAAAAGGCGAAGGCCGCGTGGGGTTGGTGATAACCCCACGCGGCCTTGTGCGAGATGCACGTTCTGGTTCGACGCGGTCGGACTAAGCTTAGTATCCGCTGAACTTGACGTCCTGGATATCGTCTTCCGGCGAGTGGGGGATGAAGTGCCACGCGATCTCGGTGGAGACCACCTGGAGGAACTTGTTCCGGAACGAGGCCCGGCTGACCCCCGCCCCCAAGGGAACTGGCCCTCGAATCGGGAAGACCGAGTCCTTGTAGGCGTCGTAGATGCTCGACGATTCCTTGGGCTGGTCGAGAATTGGCTTCCCCTTGCTGTTCTTGGGGTGGCCGTATTCCCATGCCTGGATGTGAGTTTTGGCGGTCCCTTCCAGCAAGTCGGGGCTCGACGGGTCGCCAACCTGGAAGGTTTCAATTTCAAGGAAGATGACGATATCCGCCTCGAACGCCTTGCCGACTTCCGTGGGGTCGGTCCAGTCGGGATGGTCCTCGATCCACTTCCAGGTTTTCTCAGCGCTTACCAGTTCAATCTTCTTGACCTTTTCCTGGAACACGCGACCGACCTCGCGAGCCACCTGGCGGTCGAGTGCCTGGTAATCGCTCTGGGTTCCCGCCAGAGCATGGGCCACGATGACCACCTTCTTCCCCTTGAGCTCCACCTTGCACGGTGGGGGAATCGTGGGCTCGAAGGGTTGGAGGAAGTAAATCAGGGTTCGCGGATCGCACCCGGCCAGGAACATGAGTCCGGCGGTGGCACAAACCAGAGTCGCAGCGGCTCGTCGCGTCCTTGCGTGCGGCCGAGGGGTCTTCATAACGCCCTCCCTAAGAACAAGCGAAGTGTCCAGGATATAAGACTCAAGGCGACGGCGGCCGTCACCATCACGATCAAAGGCTGCTCGAGATTTCGACACCCGAGCGGTTTTCCCAGGGCCGCGCTGGCCAGAAGCCAGCTTATTACGACGACGGTGGCGGGGGCCAGCAAAGTGCCTGCCGGGCTCGCTCGCCACGCTTGATCCAACCGCCCCCTGGTAAACCAGGAGAACGCGGTGGTCATTCCACAAGTCGGACAACGTTGACCCGTCAGTGCCATGAAGGTGCAAGGGGGCAAACCGAGCTGGGTGTGCGTGCCAAAGCCTCTAGGATCGGGCTCGAGCCAACGGGCAAATCCCAAAAGCATCCCCAGCACTAGCGCCAGACCCAACAGGTCGCGCCGGGTTCGTCCTCGAAGCCGAGACCGCTCAGAAGGCTGCGGTATCATGGTGTGGTGGTCGATCGGACAAAGAAAGAGGTGGTCCGAAGCCGACAGAGACCTGAATTGAGTCGATTACCAAGACCCATGACAGATGCGGGGAAGTTACCGCGGGTTTCGATTTAGGGCAAGACCAACTCTTCCTCCATCTGGGCCGAGGGTGTAAGCTCCACTTCGCAGAGGTCTCGTGGGTCGCTATCATGTCAAGGTGAGATTCCCAAATTCGCCCATCC
>Ga0182745_1004528_pt1 | contig 11561 bp, 10 predicted proteins | sample eDN3rd30CKraftBY_FD_128523 | JGI IMG/M metagenome (GOLD analysis project Ga0182745, IMG submission 128523) | Enriched backyard soil microbial communities from Emeryville, California, USA - eDNA 3rd pass 30_C Kraft BY (version 2) (version 2) | ecosystem: Environmental > Terrestrial > Soil >... | reverse complement strand
TCCCATCGTAGAGATAGAGATGTCCCCAACCATCACGTTGGGAGAACCACAGTATTTCCTCGCCGCCATTGATCACCCGGATGTTGGGATCACCGGCCGAGGTCAAGTGTGGGTCGATGGGGGTTGTACTCGTTTCGGAGATGATGCGTCGGGATTCTCCGGTTGTGGCATCCACCACGTGAAGTTCGAGGGTAAAGAAACCACGACCGCGAACGGTGACGTAGAGTTTCTGGCTGTCTTCATCCCACCAGACATTATTCCCCGCCATCTTCCCTTTTTTGCGTTTGAGTGGCGTGCCGAAATAGTAGACATCCAGCGGCGGGAGGTGGACGGGTATTTCATGTCCGCTCTCGATGTCATAGATTTTCAGGCTTGCCTTGACGAGCTCCTCATCGCCAGGAAGTGGGTACGGAAAGGAGAACATGCGTTGGCGCGTGTCTCCGTTGAGAGGCACCGTCTGTAGCAGGTGGTATTGTCCGACATTGCGTTCATCAAGCTGATGACTAATGATCTTCTTGCTATCGGGTGACCAGATGGCGGCGGGAAAGAGTTCCGGTATCGGGTAATGGCTGTCATCAGGTTTCGCCAGTCCCGCGTCAATGAGCGGGGAGATGATGGGTGACCCGTAACCAAGCCCTTCCTCACCGCCTTTGCTGAGTTGCCTGGTCTCCTCTCCGGATGTGTTCCGGATCCAGAGGTTGTGGTCCCTGGCGAAGGCGATCCAGTTGCCGTCGGGTGACTCGAGCTCGGTCATTTCCGGCTCGTCTTCACTCCCTAATTTCGTACATTGGTAATCGGAGAGCGCGCATTGCCAATCGTCCTCCCCGATCGTGAATCGCATGACATTGGCGGTGTTGAGATCGATCTCGTCAGACGGCAATTTGTTGTGGGTGACATACGTGCCGGTTTCCCGGGACAGTTCGGCAGCGAGTCGTTCGTGATCGAACGCGGGGCGTTTCTCGCCGGATGCCGCATCGACAAATACGAATCGCTTGCCATCTTCATCCTTCAAGAGGTACCAGAAGGTATTTCCATCGTTGATCCAGTTTGGTGACACCTTTGTTTGGGAAACGAGCTTTTCCGCGTTCCAGGAGAGGAACGATTCCGCTCTCCGGTAATCGCGGTAGCTCAGGGTGGTTGAAACGTCTGACATTGATACTGGCTCCTGGCGCGAAGAATTGTGTTCCGGGGCAGTGTTCGTGAGTGGCTATGGCCAATCCATCAAGGTGTGAGAAATGGCGATTCTGCTGCGCCGGGTTCTCCTGGGCAAGAACCCGGATTCGCGTCTGGCCAGGACCGGGAGGATGCCCCTCCCGGTCCGAAATTCACTTGTCCAGCCAGGCAGTCTGCAATTCGTATCCGTTGTAACTGTAGATATAGTCTTTCAGGTGTGGCTGACAGACGGTCCAGGCCTGTGCGTGCCAAAGCCAGAAGGTGAGTTGGTAATCGCGAACCAGCATGGCGCCCTCACGCCATTTTTCTCGTCGCTCGTCGGGATCGGCCGTGGTTCGAACATCGTCGATGACCTTGTTGAGCCGCTCCTTCACATCTACCAGTTCGGGATCAGTTGAGTTCCGGATTTGGTGGATGTGCCAGTACTCATCTGATCGCAGCCCTGGCGGAAGCCAGTTGCTGAAGAACGAGGCACCGAAGCTCATATAGGTGATGTTGAATGCCCCTTCGGCTCGCCAGCGGTCCAGATAGGCTCCCCATTCCAGAAGTTCAATGGTCGAGTCGATACCGATCTGACGTAGCTGCTCCTGGATGATTTCGTTGTTGCGACCGTATGTACCGAACTCTGTTGACAGGAGTTCAAGAACCAGCGGTTGTTCGTCCCGCATCCGGATCCCATCCGAACCCATGACCCATCCCGCTTCATCAAGGATGCGCGCGGACTCATCTGGATCGTATTCGATGAATGGGATGTCTTCGATGTAGTAGGGAGAGACGGAAGGTGAGCCCGCACGGCTCTTTTCGGCAAGGCCGTAAAGAGTCTGGTCGATGATGGTGTCCCGGTCGATTGCTCTCGCAATGGCTTGCCTGACGGCGAGTTCGCTTGTTGGTTCCTTCGCAACATTCATGCTCACAAAGGTAACGTTGGGGCTCACTCTCAGTTCGACGACCTTGCCATCATCCTGCAGGAACGAGATGTCTTCGATAGGCACTCCGTGGGAGATATCCAGTGTACCGGCTTGCATTTCGATGGTGTGGACGCTTGGTTCGGGAATGATGCGGATGTGCAACCCGTCGAGATTCGGTGTTCCGCCCCAATAGTCGTCGAACCTCACGAGATCCAGATGACTGTCGGGAACATACTCGCTGAACTTGAAAGGCCCGGTACCCACCGGATGCAATTCGAACTGCTCACCCTGCTCTGCGTGCGCCGTGGGACTGACGGGGCAACAATCCCATCCGCCAAGAAACAGCATGAAGAAGACATCCGGGACACCAAGCACCATCTGGACGGTGAATTCATCCACGGCGTCTACACTCGCAAGAGCCGCCGTTTCTGTCAGGTAGGTATACCCACGAGTATCCTGGTCCTCCATCTGGAGTTCTATGTTGTATTTGACCGCCTCGGCGTTGAACGGGGTGCCGTCGTGAAACTTCACATCGTCACGAAGGTGGAGGGTGTAGGTGAGACCATCTTCTGATATTTCCCAGGATGTGGTCAGCCCGGGTACCGGTTGTTCCTCTTCGTTAAGGGAAACGAGTGGTTCATACATATGGCGAACCATTTGATAGGTTGGCCAGTTTGGCTGGTAAAAGAGGAGGAGAGAGGTCGGGCTCGCTGTTGCGCCAATCTGTACCGTCCCGCCTGTTTTCGCCTCGTCCTGACTCGCATTCAGGCTGGACGCGAAGACGTTACCGCTATCTGCCAGCAACGCCCCAAGGGTGGGCACGGCTCCAGCAGAAGCCTTGAGGAAGGTCCTACGATTGTGTACCAAAAGCGCTGAATTGCGATCCGGTTTATTCGGTGATGAGGTCATCGTTGTCTCCCTGCCTGTGTATCTACGGAAGAAACATCAACTCATAGAGTGTCGTTGCCTGCGTCATCGCGTAAATCACCGCCAGTCTTTGGCATGGTTGCGATGGATGCTAGAAGAATTGGCAATCTCTCAAAACCTCCTTCACGCTTTTTACACCCGATAAGGAGAACCTCCTTTCCAGGAAGAACCTGCAAGAAACGGCGTGGTCGTCATGTATTCAGATGTGGATCGAGGGCATCCCGTAAGGCATCACCAATGAAGTTGAGCGAGAGCAGGGTGCAAAAGATGGCAAGTCCGGGGAACATCACGAGATTTGGGGCAATGCGAAGATACTGTCGGCCTGCACTTAGCATGGCGCCCCATTCCGGTGTTGGTGGCGGTACACCCAGTCCGAGGAATCCCAACGCTGCCGCCGTCAGGATGGCCCCGGCGACGCTCAGCGTCGCGTAGACGATGATCGGGGCAGAACTGTTTGGCAGAAGATGCACCAGGATGATGCGTGGTGAGTTGGCGCCGATGGCGCGGGACGCTTCGATGAAATCCTGGTTCTTGAGGGAGAGAACTGTACCGCGAACGATGCGGGCCAGCGTGGGTGTTCCCCATATCGTCAATGCGAGAATGAGATTCCACAGGCTTGCACCCAGAACGCTGATGATCAGCAGCGCGAGGAGGATACCCGGGAAGGCATACATGACATCAAGGATCCGCATGATGAGTTGATCTACCCATCCACCGTAGTAGCCGGATATCAGCCCAATGACGACGCCTGCCACGACTGCTCCAACAGTCCCGACAATGCCGACGAAGAGGGAGATGCGGGCGCCATAGACCAGGCGAGTGAATACGTCCCGTCCCTTGTCGTCCGTACCCATCCAGTGTGCCTGGGATGGGGTTTGCAAGCGCGCCAGGAGATCCTGGTCGTGAGGTCCGTACTGGGTGACAAACGGGGCAAATATGGCAAGGAGTACAACCAGGGTCAGGAACACGATCCCTATCGTCGCAAAGCGATTGTGTTTCAGCTCCCGCAGTACTCTCCGGCTGGTTCCACCTGATGTTGACCGTTTTTCCAGGGTGCTATCCAGACTGGTTTGAGCCTGGTTCGCCAGCGTGGTTCTGGCCTTGAATCCTGTGGTCATCCCTGACACTCCTTCACAGAATTACGGGGTTTCGACGCGATAACCACTAGTCGTATCTGATACGAGGATCGACATATGCCATGAGGACATCCGAAAGGAGATTTACCAGAACGAATGAGATGGCAATCACAAGGGCTGTCGCCTGCACGACAGGGAAATCCCTCCCGTTGATGCCACTGACCAGATAACGGCCAACCCCGGGCCAACCGAAGACCGTCTCAACGATGACAGCGCCGCTCAGAATATTTCCAAAGCTAATGCCGAGTAACACGATGATGGGAATGAGGGCATTACGTAATGCGTGACGAACGATCACGAGGTTCTCGCTGAGCCCTTTGGCGCGAGCAGTGCGTACATAGTCCTTGTTGATGACCTCCAGCATGCTCGATCGTGTGTAACGAGCCAAACTCCCCGCACCTGTCAACCCGAGCGTGACGACAGGAAGGACGGCATGTTTGGCTCCATCCAGAGAGAAAAGATTGCCGCCGAATCCCGAGGCGGGGAGGATCGGCCAGTACAGGGCGAAAACGAGGATCAGCATCAGCGCTAACCAGAAGCTTGGCATGGCGATGCCGAAGAGGGCGCCGAACATGGAGAGATTGTCGATCCAGGAGCCGCGCTTGACGGCCGAGATGGCACCGAGGGTGATACCGAGGACAGCAGACATGAGGAGGGCCAGGCCACCCAGCTGGGCGGTGTTCCAGATTCGGCTTACGAGCTCTTCGCCAACATTGGTGCGTTGGCGGAGGGATGTTCCGAAATCCAGGCGCACAGTGCGCTGTAGATAGTCCGCGTACTGGACGTAGAGAGGTTTGTCGAAACCGTACCGTGCACGGATTTCCGCGACCAGCTCCTCACTCGCACCGCCGGATAGATCGGGCGGGATAAAGAGCGCGACGGGATCTCCTGGTGCGAGTTGCATCGCGAAGAACACCAACGTAACGGCGCCAAAAACAGTTGGGACTGCCAGTAGTAGACGCTTCACAATATACGTTCCCACAGTCACTCCTTTTTGAAGTCGTACTGGAACAGATGTTGGTGTCGTGGCCTATGGCTTTGCGGTCGATGATGCTGTCTGGGACTGTCGTATCTGGTAAACGATCGTATGTTGCTAATGATTGATCGCTCAACGGGTGAGTCGGGGAGGGCCGGATGCTTCAAAATCGCCAGTGGGCCAGTTGCTCATTGTGTCTTTTATGGTGGACCATCAGGGGCCCGCCAATTTTTCCTGATCTTTAACAGCACGGGTACGGTAGCATCGGGGTTTTTGAGTGTCAACACCTCTTAATAGATTGCAACCTGATTGCGGTGCGATATGGACACATCTGTCAGAAGGCGGGGGCGCTTCTGGTGGAGTTCGTTGGGATCATGTGGGGTCACTACAGTTGGAGGTGAATGACTCCCGACGATACTGCCTGGGGGAACACACTTTATTTGCCGGCAACCTGGACCGACGGTGGCATCCGTGCATCGTGACGGCACTGTCAACTGCTCGGTATGGGATCCATGCGGGATTCAGTCCAGATGGTGCGATGAAAGAACCTGATCCCGTCATGCGGAGTCAGGTTCATCAAGAGAGGATGCGCGGAACGTATGCAGGGATGGTCTTATCGGCCTGTCGATTTCCGTATCAGACCTTCGTGCCGCTGTGGATGGCGATGGCACCGAAACCCAGGACCTGGTAGCGGACATCCTCCAGCCCTGCAACATGGCAGATTTCCGCCAGGTGATCGGCCGAAGGGAATGACCTCACGGAGTGAGGCAGGTATTTGTAGGCTTTCAGGTTTCCGCTGAGGATGCCACCGATGACGGGCACGATCGTTTCGAAATAGAACCGGAACAGCGGACCGAGGATCGGTCGGCGGAATGGGGTCATTTCGAGGCAGATGAATCGGCCGCCCGGTTTCAGGATTCGCGTCATCTCGCGTACGGCGCCGGTGTAATCCTCAAGATTGCGTAGCCCGAACGAGATCGTGCAGGCATCGAAGCTGGCATCGTCAAACGGCAGGTGCATGGCGTCCCCGACCAGGAAGGTGACACCGTCCGGATGCTTTTGGGCCTTTTCCCTGGCCTTGGCGATCATTTCCGGCGAATAGTCCAGCCCGACCACCTCATCCACTCCGGCATCCTGGATAGCGAACGCCAGATCACCGGTGCCAGTGGCGACATCCAGGACGCGTTCGCTTTTCCGGTCATCCAGGTTTGCTGCCTGTCTGGCCACCAGCTTTCGCCAGTGGATATCGAGCCCGCCAGTCATAATGTGATTCATCAAGTCGTAACGTGGCACGATCTTGTCGAACATGGAGCGGACATCCGCCTTGCTCGCGATGGCTCCGGACTGATGCGGTTCCTGCTGATTGTTGGGTTCGGTTCCTGCCACGGGTTCTCCTCTGTTTATGATCTTGTGGTGATGTCAGTGCCGGAGCGCATTAGCTCATGACAAGGGCGATGGAAAGCAGGATGCTGTAGACGAGCGAGGCCCGGCCTGTTGCTCCAAGCGTGGCGTTGAGCTTTGCGCCCCGCCACGCCCCGATCTGGCGCCAGAGCTGCCAAAACAGGGGCCAGGCCAACACGGTGAGCAAGGACCAGGCGTTGAGCCAACCCACACCCCAGAACACAAACGGAATGATCAATGTCAATTGCTGGATCAGGACGTATTCGCGGCGCGATGCTTGATCCCCAATGCGAACCGCCACCGTGTGCTTGTGGGCGCGGCGGTCCTGTTCCAGATCGCGTACGTTATTGACGATCAGGATGCAGATTGCCATCAGACCGGAGGGAACGGATGCCGCCAGCGCCAGCCATGTCAGATCCATGGTTTGCAGATAGGCGGTGCCGGTGACGGCAATCGGGCCGAAAAAGATGAAGACGAACACCTCACCAAGTCCGAGATAGGCCAGGGGCCAGGGCCCGCCAGTGTAGGCGACCGCACACACCAGGGCGAACACTCCCAGCGCAAGGAACGGCCATCCGCCGCGCCAGACCAGGTAAAGGCCGCTCAGGGTCGCCAATACCAGCATCAGGCCAGTGGCTCGCAAGACGGCTTCCGGCGAAATGAGTCCACTCGCCACCACGCGCATTGGGCCGGTGCGTTCGGCGGTGTCGGCGCCACGCCGGAAATCCAGCGCGTCGTTGGCGAAGTTGGCCGCGATCTGCAGCAGTAAGGCGGTCAGCAGCGCCATCGCCGCGGTCAGCGCATGGAACCCGCCCTCATGAATGGCCACGGCGGTGCCGACGAGAATCGGCGCGATTGATGCCGGAAGCGTTTTCGGACGTGCCGCCAGGTACCAGGCCTGCAGGACCGATGGATGTCTTTCCGGTGTCGTCGCTGATGATCGGGTGGGAGCGGTCATTTATCTATCCGTGTGTTCCGTGCCGCGCTGCAGGTACACGTTGTCGAGAATGCGCGTGCCGCCGATGGTGGCGGCCACGATCGCGCGGGCACCGGTGACAACCTCCGGCAGTGGCGTGAATGTCTCCGGGTCAACGATGGCCAGATATTCTAGATTGATGTCCGGATGTGCGGCAATCTGTGTCCTTGCCTCGGCCTCCAGAATGGCGCTGTTCGTTTCGTCCTCAAGGGTACGTTGCTGGATCGCGAACAGTGCCGCCGGAATCGCCAGGGCCGTGTTCCGTTCGTCAGGCGTGAGGGTGGCGTTGGCGGAACTGAGCGGCAACCCGTCCGGGTCACGCACAATCGGGCAGGTCACAATCTCGCCGGAGAGCGAGAGGTCGGTGTGAAGCCGCTTCACAATCGTCAACTGCTGGAGATGTTTCTCGCCAAGGTAGGTCCGGGTTGGTTGCAGCTGGTTGATGAGGATAGTCATCAGGGTCGCAATGCGATCCTGCACCTCGGGTTGCGATTCCCCTTCCCAACGGTCGGAAAGACCGTTGATGTGGACGGTAGTTGCAAATCCAGGCGGGTAGACGGTGGTGGGCGCCGGATTGTAGAAGATTCTGGCACCTTCTTCGCTTGCTTGCTGGAAATCAGTGTCGTCCAGCGAGAGTGGGGTTCCGTCCGGATCGAAGATCACCACGATCGTGTCGTCATTTTCGGCGTGGGAGCGGCGAATCAGCGCCAGATGTCCGGCGTGAAGCGCCCCCAACGCCGGGACAAGACCGATGGTGACGGCGCCCAGTGTGGCATCCATGACGTCCGCCGGGGTAGTGCAACGTGTAGGTTGGCGATGCACGATAGCTTCCTCCAGGGAGTGTTAGCCGCTGATGGCGCGCTCAAGCTCACCCGCGTAGGATGACCCTTCCTTGGAACCATGAGCTGGACGATGACCCCGTTCATGGGCCCGGACGAGGCGGAGCAGGAGATCGTTGGTGGGGACCGGGACATTGTGGCGCCGGGCGTATCTCACAACCTGGCCATTGATTGCCTCGATTTCCGTGCGCATCCCGTTCTCAAGATCGATCAGCATGGAGGAACGGTCGTTCCCGGTGGCACGCGCAACATCCTCAATCCCGTCGACGATCTGCTGACTGCTGAGTTGCACGCCGTGTGCGGCACCTACCTGGACAACCTCGGCGGCGACGATCTTCGCGGCTTGCCAAAGGTCGGGATCGTTGCTGATCGCCCGGTTTGGCACGCGTGCCAGCGCTGTGAGGGGGTTGATCGCGGCGTTGATCGCCAGTTTGCGCCAAACCCAGCGGTGGATATCCTCCACCGCGACCGAGCGCCAGCCGGCTTCTGTCAGGGTGGCGGCAAGATTGCTCAACTGTTCATGCACGCGGGATGATCGGCGTCCGATGGCGGTGAGGCCATCGCCCGTGTGCCGGACCTTGCCTGGCGCGGTGCGGATCGCGGCCTGGGTGGTGACGCCCAGCCAGACATGGGGCCGCATGCCCTCGTCGATCAGGGCGGAGCGGATGGCGGAGGCATTGCCGAGGCCATTTTGCAGTGTCAGGACCACGGCATCCCGGCCCAGGTAAGGTTTGAGCGGGGCGATGGCATCGCCCGAGGCCCAGGCCTTGACCAGCACGATGACCAGGTCGCTGCCATCGACATCCGCTGCATTGCTGGAGACATCGAGCCGGACGGTTGTGCTTTGGCCATCGCGTTCGGTGAGTTCCAGACCGCGCTTGCGGATCGCGTCGAGATGGTCCGATGGACGGCCATACAGCAGCACTCGCTCGATTTCCGGTGCCGCATCGGGCTCGCGGGCTTGTGATCGCATGGCCAGGGTCAGGCGTGCTGCCATCAGAGAGCCCATGGCTCCCGCTCCGACGACGGTGATTTTCACAATGCTTTTCTCCCGGCTGCACGCAACGAACGAAATCCTTTTCGCCCATATTGTCGCATGCAGACGCGGGGCATGCCTTCCGGCCAGCCCCCATACCAGGTCACCACATTTCTCGTGCCGGATCGCGACGATCGTGCAGGATACGGATAATCAGGAGCTCATCGTGGAACGCCAGGTAATAGATGACGTGGCTTCCCACCGGGTGACTCTTCAATCCTGGGCTCAATTCATGGCGTACACGACCGATCTCTGGTTCGTCCGCCAGAATCGACACAGTTCTCCGGATTGCGGCTTGATACATATCTGCTTGATGTTCACCCCATCGCAGGAATGAGTATTCGATAATCTCGGTGATGTCGGCTTGAGCTCGTGGAGTGTAACGCAGTTTCAGCCTACGTGAGGGCATCGGCGTTCGGCCTTTCCCCGCGAGCGATGCGTTCCTTCACTTCGCGATTGATTTCATCCCAGAATTCCTCCGAGTCATTGATGAGATGTCCGTTTTCGACATCTTCCATGCCTTCTGCGATGCGTGCGCGAAGCCATTCGAGTTTCTCTTCATCTTCCTCCAGCTTGCGGAGCCCGGTGCGGATGACGTCGCTGGCGGAGCTGTACCGGCCAGATGCGACCTGCTTGTCGATGAAGTCCGTGAAGTGATCTCCGAGTGAGACCGATGTGTTGCGTGTCGCCATGATGCATCTCCTGGGATTCGGTACCAATGATTGGTACCAGTATAGCGTGCATGCAGCGTTGTGGCGTCCATCGTGCTAGGCTTTCTCCACAACCCGCATATCGGACGGGAGCTCGGGAAGGCCGGGCTGAGAGGGCGACCAGCACAGTCGCCGACCGTTAACACCTGATCGGGGTAATGCCCGCGCAGGAATCGGAGGTTTCATCACCCATGTCCCATTTCTATCGTTCACGTTTTACCCGTCGCTCGCTCGTGCAGGGTGCCGCTGGCGCGATCGCGGTCTCCTCTTCCGGAGCGTTGACGCTGCCCCGGATCGCTTCGGCGCAGGATCTGACCAGGGTCACCCTTGCGCTGGACTGGTATCCGAATGCCAACCACGCCGGTATCTATGTGGCGCTCGACAAGGGCTATTTCACTGAGGCTGGACTGGATGTCGAGGTCTTCGCCCCGGCCGATCCCACCACGGTGCTGCAGACGGTTGGCGCCGGACGCGATACCTTTGGCATCTCCTACCAGAATGACGTGCTGCAGGCTCGATCGAAGGATGTCGCGGTCGTCTCTGTCGCGGCCCTGGTGCAGCATCCGTTGAATTGCCTGATGGTGCTTGAAAATTCCGATATCCATGCTCCCGCCGATCTCAAGGGGAAGACCATCGCCATGGCGGGGCTGCCCAGCGACGAGGCATATATCGACACGATTCTCCGGTCGGAGGGGCTCACCATCAACGATGTTGAAATCGTTAATGTCGGATACGACCTGATGCCCGCCGTGCTTTCCGGCCGCGCCGACGCCGTGATCGGTGTTTATTGGACGCATGAGACGATCCTGGCGGAACAGGAAGGGACCCCGGTCCGGTACTTCCGGATCGAGGAGTATGGTGTGCCGGACTATTACGAACTCGTGATGGTGGCCGGAGAATCCACGATTGATGACCAGGAAGATATTGTCCGGGCGATGTGCGCTGCGCTGCGCAAGGGCTATCACGATGCGGCAGCGGATCTCGACAATGCGCTTGCTCTGCTCATGGCGGCCAGTCCAGATCTCGATGAGGCCGTTGAGCGTCAGGGCCTGGAGCTTCTGGCTCCGATGTGGACGGACGATGGTGCGGTGCCATTCGGGACGCAGACGGCCGACAAGTGGGAGGCATACGCCGCCTGGGCCACGGAAGAAGGCTTCCTGGACGAAGGGGTTGACGTCGGGGCGGCCTTCCGCAGCGATCTCTTTTCAGAGGAAGGCGCAACTCCGGCAGCTGGCGCGTAACGGCAAGGCTCACGCGCTTTTACCCCAATGCTTTAGGTTCTGTTCTAAACGATGTGCATGGTTGCTTGCATTTATCGAGTATTGAATGTATAGTTACTCACGTAGCGTAACGGAGTAGCCGATTACGGGCACACGAACCGTCAATTGACCCGGATGTCCGGGGTCACACCATGCACACGAGGAGTTACTTTCAATGACCGACGCAGTACTTACAGCCAGCACCTGGGCGATCGATGCT
>Ga0182745_1004527_pt1 | contig 11561 bp, 9 predicted proteins | sample eDN3rd30CKraftBY_FD_128523 | JGI IMG/M metagenome (GOLD analysis project Ga0182745, IMG submission 128523) | Enriched backyard soil microbial communities from Emeryville, California, USA - eDNA 3rd pass 30_C Kraft BY (version 2) (version 2) | ecosystem: Environmental > Terrestrial > Soil >... | reverse complement strand
GGCGCCGGCGCCCGCATCCAGGAGGGCCCGGTCTCGCTCGCTTCCTACGGCGGGATCTTCCACCGCAACGTGATGGCGTCGGGTGTGACCCCGCAGATCTCGGTGATCATGGGCCCGTGCGCCGGCGGCGCCGTCTACAGCCCGGCGCTGACGGACTTCATCTTCATGGTGGAGGACACGTCGTACATGTTCATCACCGGCCCGGACGTCGTGAAGACCGTGACCGGCGAGGACGTCACCCAGCAGGAGCTGGGCGGCGCCCAGACCCACGCGTCGAAGTCCGGCATCGCCGCCTTCACCGCACCGGACGACAAGGCCGTCCTCGACGACGTGCGCTTCTTGCTGTCGTACCTGCCGCTCAACAACCTCGAGACGGCCCCGGTCATCGACACCGGCGACCCCATCGACCGCGAGACGCCCGAGCTGCTCGACCTCATCCCGGCCAGCGCCAACGTCCCCTACGACATGCGCAAGGTCGTGGAGGCTGTCGCCGACGACAACGAGTTCTTCGAGTACTTCTCGAAGTGGGCCACCAACATCGTGTGCGGGTTCGTCCGCCTCGGCGGCCAGTCGGTCGGCGTGGTCGGCAACCAGCCAACGGCGTACGCCGGCGTGCTCTACATCGAGGCCTCGGAGAAGGCCGCTCGCTTCGTGCGGACCTGCGACTCGTTCAACATCCCGCTCGTGACCTTCGTCGACGTGCCCGGGTTCCTCCCCGGCGTCGACCAGGAGTACAACGGCATCATCCGCCACGGCGCCAAGCTGCTGTACGCCTACTGCGAGGCCACCGTCCCGCGGATCCAGGTCATCACCCGCAAGGCCTACGGCGGTGCCTACGTGGTGATGGACTCCAAGTCCATCGGTGCCGACCTCGCCTACGCGTGGCCGTCGGCCGAGCTGGCCGTCATGGGTGCCACCGGCGCCGTCGAGATCCTGAACCGCAAGGAGATCGCCGAGGCCGACGACAAGGACGCCAAGAAGGCCGAGCTCATCGACGCCTACTCGGAGAAGTGGCTGAACCCGTACGTGGCCGCCGAGCGCGGCTACGTCGACGACGTCATCGACCCGTCGGTCACCCGGCAGATGCTCATCGACGGCCTGCGGATGCTGGAGTCGAAGAAGGAAGAGCTGCCGCCCCGCAAGCACGGGAACATGCCGCTGTGACCCAGGTCCAGATCTCGGGTGATCCCACCGAGGAGGAGGTGGCGGCCATCGTCGCTGCCGTGGATGCCGCCACCCCGCGCGGTGCCGCCCCGGTCCCGTCGACCGCCCCGCCCCGCTGGCGCTGGTCCGGTCGCTGGTGGTCCCGCCCGATCCCCCAGCGCCGCGCCCGCCCCTGGTAGCTCCGGCTACCCCAGGTCGCCGCCCGATCGGATCATCGCCCGCAGACGGGCGACGCGCGGGTGCCTCGTCGGCCCTCGCATCTCGACGAGGACTCGCTCGATGGAGTCCGTGTCCAGGTCCGGCCCGTTGCGGATGACGCGCTGGACGTCGACCCAGTCCTTGGGCCGGTTGAACGACAGCTTGAACATGACGATGTCTTCCGCAGTGAAGAAGGGGAGCTCTTCACCGGCTCGTCCCTAGGCGACCGGCACCGATCGATCCGTACCTCGTCGTAGATCGGATCGAGCGCGAAGAACACGTCGACGCACTCGCGGTGCTCCTCCGATCGGAGCCGGATGCCGACGCCAGGTACCGGCGGTCCGCTCGTCGGTGCCGGCACGAACCCGATCTCCTCGAAGAGCGGGAGGATGGTGTCCTGCTGCTCCCAGGGTACGAACACCGACACGTCGACGTCGCTGGTCATCCGCGGCTCGGCGCACAGGTTGAGCGCGAGCGCGCCGCCGAAGGCGTGGGGGAGCCCGGCGCGCTCGAGGAGGTCATGCGTCGCGACGGCGAGGTCGATGACGTTCACCGGACGAGCCCGCCCCGGCCTGGCGTGCGTGGATCGCCGCGATGCGCACGTTCGTCGGCGTGTCCCAGGGCATCGTCGACGGCTCGTCGGGAGGATCGTCGGGCAGCCGTGGCGGGAGGTCTTCGAGCGGGAACCAGCCGACCCTGGGGAGGGGGACGGGGATCTGCTTGGCGCCCGCCTCGGCGACGAGCTGGTAGCCGCAGGCGACGACGATGCGGTTCAACACGTCGAGCGTCGGCTCCCGCCGGCTGTTCTCGTAGGCCGAGAGGTTGGGCTGGCTGATGCCCGTGGTCTCGGCCAGCTGGGCCTGGGTCATGCCCCGGGACGTGCGCAGCGGCCGGAGGAACGATCCATACCTATCGGAAAGGATTGAGCTCGGATCGCATGTGTCACCCGCCCCGGGTTGGCGGGCGGGCGCGCCGGTAGGGTCCGCTGCATGGAACCGGTCGACGACTGGGTGGATGCGGTCACCCACGCCACCTCGCCTCCCGAGCTATCGACGGTCGGTCCGGACTTCGCGGTGGTTCACGAAGGGCTGGAGGTCCGCCGTCACGACGGCCTGACGCCCGGCACCGATCAGGAGCTGGACGGGTTCGCGTTCCGCACCCTGCCGGCGCCCGGCGAGCTGCTGACGACCTTCGCCACCGTCAACGACGTGCACTTCGGCGAGGAGGTGTGCGGGCTCATCGACGGCTCCGACGTCGGGCCCGTGTTCCGGACCGAACCGGGTGAGGACGCGTTCCCCGAGATCATGAACCGCGGTGCCATCGCGGAGATGACCGCCATCGATCCGGCGGCCGTGCTGGTGAAAGGCGACCTCACCTCGAACGGCACGGTCGAGGAGTACGAGGCGTTCCGGGCTGCCTACGAGCCGGTGTTCGGCGACCGGCTCACCGTCGTCCGAGGCAACCACGAGAGCTACCACCGGGCGCCGTTCGCGGCCGAGCCGTTCCAGCAGGTTGACCTTCCCGGCGTGTCGCTCGTGGTGATCGACACGTCGATCGACGGCGGCGTGCCCGGCCAGGTCACACCCGACCAGCTCGAGCAGCTCGATGAGGTGGCAGCCCGGGCCGACCGGCCGATCCTGCTGTTCGGCCACCACCACCTGGGCGACCCGGACTCGCCGGAGAAGGCGGACCGCACCTTCGGCATCGGCCTGGAGGATTCGGCGGCGCTGCTCGAGCTGGTGGCCCGTCGGCCGGCCATCAAGGCGTACTCCGCCGGCCACACCCACCGGAACCGCGTCCGCCGGTTCGGACCCACCGGCGACGTCCCGTGGGTCGAGGTGGCGTGCGTCAAGGACTACCCGGGGACGTGGGCGGAGTACCGGGTGCACGAGGGCGGCATCGTCCAGATCGCCCACCGCATCTCCACCCCCGAGGCGCTCGCCTGGACGGAGATGACCCGGCACATGTACCACGGGCTCTACCACGACTACGCGCTCGGCCAGCTGGCCGACCGCTGCTTCGCCATCTCGACTTGAGCCAGGAGCCCGCCATGGCCGACCGCACCTTCGACGCCACCGAGACCCTGGCCGCCTTCCGGGAGGCCGGGCACTGGTGGCGCTCGCTCGTGGGCGGGGTCGACGACCACCAGTGGGACCTGATGGCGCTGGGTGAGTGGACGGTTCGGGAGCTCGTCGCCCACGGTGCCCGGGCGTTCAAGACCGTGGCCGAGTACGCCGAGGGCGACGTGAAGGACGAGACCCGGATCGGCACCGCGGCCGAGTACTTCCGCATCGTGCTCGCCGAGGCGACCCCGCACGTCCACATCGCCAACCGGGCCCGCAAGGAGGCGCGGGAGGAGCAGGACTGGATCTCGGCCACCGATCGAGCCTGGGAGGCAGCCGAGCTCGTGGTGGCGAGGGAGTCCGGCGATGCCGACATGCACCTGTTCGTGGGCGAGATGGTGCTCAGCCAGTACCTGGCCACCCGCATCGTGGAGCTGGTCGTCCACGGCACCGACCTGGCCGAGGCGATCGGCATCCCGTCGCCGCCGCCGATGTCGGCCTCGCGGATCGCCATCGACGTGCTGCTCGACCTGTCCAGCTCGGAGGACCGGGCCAGCATCCTGCGCCTGCTCACCGGCCGGTCCGGGTCGCTGCCGCTCTCGAACGTGCTCGCATGACGGCCACCTCCCCGGCGGACGGGCCGCTCCACGACCTGCGGGTCGTCGACTTGGCCACCGTCGTGGCTGGTCCTGGCTGCGCCCGCTACCTGGCCGACTTCGGCGCCGACGTCATCAAGGTCGAGCGCCCCGGCTCCGGCGACACCACCCGGGCCATGGGCTGGACCCACCCCGACGACGACGTCACGCTCTGGTGGAAGCTCGCCGGCCGCAACAAGCGCTCGGTCGTCGCCGACCTGAAGGACCCCGACGACCTCGACCGCGTCCGCCGCCTCGTCGCCACCGCCGACGTGCTGGTCGAGAACTTCCGCCCCGGCACCCTCGAGCGTCTCGGGCTGGACCCCGCCGACCTCATCGCCGCCAACCCGAAGCTGGTCGTGACCCGGGTGACCGGGTTCGGCCAGGACGGGCCCTACGCCCAGCGCCCGGGCTTCGCCACGCTCGCCGAGGCCATGTCCGGCTTCGCCGCCATCAACGGCGAGCCCGAGGGCGGCCCGCTGCTGCCGCCCATCGCTCTCACCGACGAGGTCACCGCCCTCACGTCGGCCTTCGCCACGATGGTCGCCCTGCACTCGGGGGTCGGCCAGGTGGTCGACGTCAACCTGCTCGAATCGCTGTTCCAGCTGATGGGCCCGATGATGAGCCTGTGGCACACCCGCGGCGAGCTGGTGCCCCGCCTCGGCTCGGGCATCGCCTACTCGGTCCCCCGCGGGACGTACCGCTGCGGTGACGGCAAGTGGGTCGCCATCTCGACGTCAGCCGAGTCTGTGGCCGTCCGGGTGATGGACCTGATCGGCCTCGGTGGGGATCCGCGCTTCGCGGGCTTCGCCGGCCGCATCGCCCACCGCGAGGAGATCGACGAGGTCCTCGACGCCTGGTGCGCCGCCCGCGACCTCGACGAGGTCCTCCGGGTGTTCGAGGAGGCCCACGCCGCCGCCGCACCCGTCTACGACATGGCCCAGCTCGCCGCCGACCCCCACATGAAGGCCAGGGGCGCCGTCGTCGACCTCGACGGCACCCCCATGCAGGGCTTGGTGGCCCGCCTGTCAGCGACTCCCGGCAAGTTGCGGTGGCCCGGAAGAGACCTCGGAGCCGACACCGACGAGGTCTGGTCCGACCTCGACGACTGATTGATCTGATTTGCTCTCCTCGAGCGCTCGGGCGCGTGTCGAAGTTCGGCTTGCGCTCTGATGTCCGAATCGATCTAGTGTGCGCTCGAAGGCGGAGCGGTGGGAAGGGCCTAGGCGGTCTCGTGCGGAGGGCACGGCGGCTGCCGGGCGTGGGAGAACGGGCGGTGGCGATGGATCGGACGATGTGGCGACCGTGGTCGAACAACAACGCGCCTGAGGACAAGGATGCGGGCCAGGGCGATCGGGAGGTCTTCGAACCGCCCCCGATCAGGGTCTCGATGGGTGCTGCCAGCAGCGGTTCGGCGGACCCCAGCCAGTTCGATTACGAGCTACTGCCGCGACGCATGATCCGGAACCTCGTGCGCCTCCGCAACGACGCGGCCCGGCTCGGAGGCGAAGATGGGCTCGCCGGCATCCCGTCGGGGGCGGAACGGGAGGTGCCGCCTGCGGTTGCACTGCTGGCAGCGCACGGGGCGAACGCATCGATGAGGGTCGACGACGGTGCTCGACGCGTCGGTCCCTACCTCGACGCACTCCATGCCGGCCTTGAGCGACAGCTCGACGACGCGCAGGATCGACTCGACGAAGCGCTCGAGGCGTATGGGGCGACGGACGAGGCACGGCTCGAGCCGCTCCGGGGCGGGTCCGAAGCCATCGGGCAGGCGATCGATCCAGCCGAGCAGCACGGCGACCCCACCCTCAAGCTCGCGCAGGTGGCGGCGGCACGAAGGTGGCACCTGTCCTCGGTCTGGTACTGGGTGTCGGCGGTGATCCTCATCGGCGCCGAGTTCCCGCTCTCCTATGCCCTGGCAGAGAGCCTGATCTCGGAGACGGGAGCCTCGCCGACGCTCGAGACGCTGCTGAAGGGCCTCCTTGCCGTGTCGATCACGGGCGCGATCTTGATCTCGGTGAAGCTGGCCGGAACCCTGCTCCGACGGGCGCAGACGATGTTCCAGCTCGCTGACGAGTTCGAACGCTGGGATGTCGGTCCCGATGATGGCGGCTCCGCTGTCACCGCCGATCAGGTGCAGTCGATCCGCCGATCGGGACGCATCCGGGTCGTGATCGCCGGTGCGCTGGCCGCTGCGCTCCTCCTCGGCGTCTTCGGGCTTGCCACGTATCGGGCAGCCGCGTTCGAAAGCGTGAACAAGCAGCAGAAGGAACGCAGCGACGACCTGGTGGCGAGTGGACTCGATGCTGAGGTGGAGGAAGGGGGCGAGATCGTTCCCCAGGTCAACGCCAACCTGCTGAAGAACCTCTTCCTGGCGCTCCTCATCCTCAACATCACCGCGGGCGTCGCGCTCGCGTGGGCGTCGACCGATCCGCGGAAGGACATCGACGCACCGGCGCCCAAACGGTCAGTGTCGGCGAGTGCGACGGTCCGCGACCGTCAGAAGCAGCTGCTCGATCTCGAGGTCCAGTTGGAGGCATGCAAGGCCGCCATGGCTGCGCTCCCGGAGCGGATCGAGTCGGCCAGGCAGATCGTGGCGGCCGAGGCGGCGATCCTGCAGCTCCAGTACTGGCAGGCGAACCATGCGAATCGCAGCGAGAGGCTGTCTGAGGAGTACGTCGAATGGGTCTCGGACCGGGTGGGTCCGGAGGCAGTGACTGCTCTCTTCGCCGCGGGACCCGCCGTCGGATGGGAGGTCGGCTGATGGCTCGCCGACGCTCGCAACGGCCGGCCTGGCTCACGCCAGCTCTCGGAGTGGCAGCGGTCATCGTCGTCCTCGTCGCCGTGGCCTGGATGTTCGGATCATCCGACGATCTGAGTTCGGGAGAGGCGACGACCACGACCGAGCTGGCGGGGCCGGGCCGACCGATGCGCTTGGGGTTCGTGATGGAGCGCACCGCGTACGCAGGAGGTCAGCGCGGGGTTGACATGCAGATCGAGGCCCTCAGCATGGAGCTCCGGTACTGCGCCGAGACGATCGACGTCTCTTGTGACCTGGTCGTGTACCTGGCGAGTGAGGATTCGACATCGGGTCTGATCATTCCGGTGGGCGAGAAGTTCCGAGCGATCGGAAGCGTGTTCTTCCGGCTCGATCCACCGAATCGCGCCAGGCTCTCGACCGACAAGCTGAAGAAGGCCCGGAGGGCACGAGCGGAGGCCTACCTCGAGGCGGTGCGCACCCAGCTCGACGAGCCGATCCATCAGGGCTGCACGACACCGCTCCCCGCGGTCAACGTCGCGCTCGGGGACCTGAAGGGTGGTGCCGAGGCGCACCTGACCGTTCTGGCGAGCGGGATGTGGAACTGCGGCCCGGCAAAGCCGAACATCGACGTCACCGGCCACGCGGATGCCGCGGTCGCGCTTGCCGATGCGAAGGCAGTCGTTCCCGACGGCGCCGGGACGGGCGTCACGTTCCACTTCGCGATGTTCGGCCGGACGTTCCTCGAGAAGTGGAAGGTCATGCCGCACGATCAACGGCAGTGGTTGGAGGAACTGTGGACGCAGCTCGTGGCCGACTGGGGCGGAAAGCTGGCCGGCACACCAACCGGGTCTCTGCGGTTCCCATGAGCGCACTCGGGCACCTGGGACCCGGCGGTTCCGATCGACACCCCGAACTCCACGGAGGGATTGGCAGATGACTGATACATCGGCGGAAGGTGTCCCCACCACCAACCCGCTCGACCTCCTGAAGGGCGCGGCGGAGATGTTCATCTCCCGCCTCCAGGTACCGAGCATCGACAAGGACGTCGGGATCACCATCGGTCGGTACAAGGCAGAGCTGTCCCGCCACGCAGGCGTGGTGTTCGGCCAGTACGCGTCGCAGGCGGGGAAGACGTTCATCAACTACATGGGCGACGCCGCGGGAACACGGGTCATCGAGGTCGCGCTGACCGACGGCCGGTGCGACATCCCGAGCGACCAGGAGCTCGCGCCGCCTCCGTACGTCCACCAGATCGTCGACTCGGTGGGGCTCGTGGCAGCGGAGATCTGCGAGGGCCGACAGCTGCTGGTTGGCGGATTGAGGCAACACGTGGTCGTCGCCCAATCGGATCAAGGGCACAGCGACAACGGAGCCGACGGTGGGGTGCACCCGAAGGTCGAGCGCTGGGCGGCGTGGGCTCAGCGACTCGTGGTCGTGCCGATCTGCGTGTTCGGCTTCATGCTGGCCTGGGTGCTCGGGTCGCGGGTCAACGGGTGGCCCTCCGGTGCATCGGGCTCGGGGCAGACGTCGGTTGGGCTCCTCGCCGTGCCCTGGTTCGCCGGGTCCGTGGTCCTGCTCGGGATGATCATTGGCCTGTTCGTGTCGGGGAGGGTGCGAACAGAGGCGGGCGGGACTGGGTTCATCGCGTCACGCCCGGCGACCGTCGGGGCGGGCCTGTCGGCGGCGATCGGCGCGCTGTTCGTGGCCGGCGGCGTGTGGCAGATCGCGTCGTTCGACCCGAATCGAGCGCTCTTGGCGCTTCTGGTCTGGATGGCCATCGCGGTGGTCGCGTTCGTCTTCGTCTTCGTCTGTCTGGTCGGGACGCAGACGGCCGACCCCGAGGGCCTCATCCCGAAGCTGTTCACCCGCTACATCGAACGTGAGGCAGAGCGTCGGGAGCACGAAGCCGACGAACTGATCGAGGTAGCGGGTCGCCTGCACAACGCACTGCTGCGAGAGACCCAGGCGCGCGGTCTCGTCTTCGTCGATCGCTACTACCAGGCGAACCTCTGGGCCCGGCGGAACTCCCGCAGCGCGAGCCTGACGACCTTCATCGAGGAAGACATCGCCCGGTGTCGCCAGGCCCTGGGTCGCGACGTCACCATCTGCATCTGCGACCTCCTCGATGCTCCGTGAAGCAGGTCGGGAGGCCTCAGTCTTCGGGGGACGCGGTGGTGACCTCGATGCGGTCTTGGCGCCACTCCCTTGCGGCGTCGAGGGCGGCGAGGCTCTGCTCGACGAGCTGGGCGGCGTCGAACGCGTAGGCGGGGTAGCAGCTCATGCCGGCGCGGACGGTGCAGCCGGGGAGGTCCTCGCTGATCTTGCGGCGGATGCGCTCGAGGGTCCAGATGGCGCCGTTCTCGGGGGTGTCCTCGAGCAGTACGGCGAACACCCCGGAGTCCATGCGGGCGACGGTGTCGGCTTCGCGGAGCGTGTCGACCAGGATCTCGGCCACGGGCTTGGGAGCGGTCTGCGCCATGTCGGGCTGGCCGACCCGCTCGACGACCTCGACCATGGCGACCGTGAGCGGGCGCAGGCCTCGGCGGGCGGCCGAGATGCGCTTGCCGAGGGAGGCGTCGAAGAAGATCTGGGTGAAGACGCCGGTGTCGGGGTCGGTGATGTCGTCACCGCGGGACGGGACAGCAGGCGGAGCCGGAGCGGTGGCAGCGGTCGGGGTGGTCTCGGCGCCGATCACGCCGGAGCGCTCGGCGAGCATGGCGGTGGCCAGCTTCTCCCGGGCGGCGATGGCCTCGGCCTCGAACCGGGCGGCGCGGGCGGCCATCTGATCGTTCTCCCGGGCCAGCTTGTCGGCCTCTTCCTGCAGGTCGCGGCGCTCCTTGTACCGGACCGGGGCCCGGTTCGGGAGGGCAAGGACGAGCACGACGCACAGGGCGGTGAGCACACCCGCGATGACCACGAGGGCGGCTTGCTGGGTGACGATGGCCGCGATGGCGAAACCGAGCCCGAGGGCTCCCGCGATGGTTCCGGGCAAGGCCCGACGGTCGAACATGGGTGACCCATCGGCAGAAGTGCGCGGGTTCACAGGTTTCCCGCTCTATCCGTGGGAACTTCGCCACCAAGCGTGAGATTCACGAGGCTGGACCTCCCCTGCGAATGGTGATCAGCCGGCGCGCTGCTTCGCTACAAGAGAGGCCAGCTCGTTCATGATCTTGACGATCTCGAAGTCCTTGGGCGTGTAGACCGCCGCCACGCCAGCGTCGAGCAGGCGGGGACGGTCGTCCTCGGGGATGATGCCCCCGGCGATGACGGGAGCCGTCACGCCCTCGGCGCGCAGCAGTCGGACGACCTCGGGGACCAGCTCGAGGTGGCTGCCCGAGAGGATCGAGAGGCCGACGATGTCGACGTCCTCGTCGCGCCCGACGGCCGCGATCTGCTCGGGGGTCAGGCGGATGCCCTGGTAGATGACCTCGAACCCGGCGTCGCGGGCGGCCACGGCGATCTGCTCGGCACCGTTGGAGTGGCCGTCGAGGCCGGGCTTGGCCACCAGGAACCGCGGTGGACCACCAGCCATGGACCGCACCCGCTGGGCGACGGAGCGGAGGCCGTCGGAGCCGCCGCCGGCCCCGGCCGCCGCGGCCACGCCGGTGGGGGCGCGGTACTCGCCGAACTCCTCGCGCAAGATGGCGGCCCACTCGCCGGTGGTGCCGCCGGCGTGGGCCAGGTCGATCGACGCCGGCATGACGTTCTCGCCCGAGCGGGCGACGCGGCGCAGCTCGTCGAGGCTGCGCTTGACGGCGTCGTTGTCCCGGTTGGCGCGCCACTCGTCGAGCTCGGCGATGGCGGCCTGCTGCACGCCGGGGTCGACCTTGAGGATGTTGTCGTCGCCGTCGAGCGGGGACGGCGCCGTCTCGGTGAACTTGTTGACGCCGACGACGGTGAGCTCGCCGGACTCGATCTTGCGCATCCGCTCGGCGTGGCTGCGCACGAGCCGGCCCTTCAGCTCCTCGATGGCCTCGAAGGCGCCGCCGAGGGCGAGGACCTCGTCGAGCTCGGCCTGAGCACCGTCGATGAGGTCCTTGGTCTTGGCCTCGACCACGTGGGAGCCGGCGAAGATGTCGTCGTACTCGAGCAGGTCGGTCTCGAACGCCAGCACCTGCTGGATGCGCAGCGCCCACTGCTGGTCCCAGGGGCGGGGCAGGCCGAGGGCCTCGTTCCACGCCGGGAGCTGGAGCGAGCGGGCCCGGGCATCCTTCGACAGGGTCACGCCGAGGGCCTCCAGCACGATGCGCTGCACGTTGTTCTCGGGCTGGGCTTCGGTGAGCCCGAGGCTGTTGACCTGCACGCCGTAGCGGAACCGGCGGGCCTTGGCGTCGGTGATGCCGTAGCGCTCCAGGCAGATCCGGTCCCACATCTGGGTGAAGGCCCGCATCTTGCAGGTCTCCTCCACGAAGCGGATGCCGGCGTTGACGAAGAACGAGATGGACCCGACCACGTTCACCATGCGGTCGTCGGGCACCTGGCCCGACTCCTTCACGGCATCGAGCACGTCGATGGCGGTGGCCAGGGAGTAGGCGATCTCCTGGACCGGCGTCGCCCCCGCCTCCTGCAGGTGGTAGCTGCAGACGTTCATCGGGTTCCAGTGCGGGATCCACTCCTGGCAGAACGCGAACATGTCGACGATCAGCCGGCGGGAGGGCAGCGGCGGGTAGATGTACGTCCCGCGGCTCAGGTACTCCTTGACGATGTCGTTCTGGGTGGTCCCCCGGAGCTGCTGGG
>Ga0182745_1004525_pt1 | contig 11563 bp, 13 predicted proteins | sample eDN3rd30CKraftBY_FD_128523 | JGI IMG/M metagenome (GOLD analysis project Ga0182745, IMG submission 128523) | Enriched backyard soil microbial communities from Emeryville, California, USA - eDNA 3rd pass 30_C Kraft BY (version 2) (version 2) | ecosystem: Environmental > Terrestrial > Soil >... | reverse complement strand
GCCGACGCCGGCGGCCGCACCTGCGGCACCGGCCGCGATGGTTGCACCCGCCGCCATGGCGGTGCCCGCTGCAGCGCCTGCTCCAAGCTGGGGGCCGCCCGCAACGATACCGTTAGCAATGCCGGGGCCGAATATTCCAAGCCCCAGCAAGGTCAACGCGCCGAGCGCGATCGCCATGACTTGCTCGATATCGGGTTCGGCACCGAGACCCGCGTCAATGAACCGGTCGAAGAGCGTCACGCCGATGCCGGTGATAACCGCGAGCACAAGCACCTTGATCCCCGACGAAATCACATGCCCCAGGACGCGCTCGGCCATGAAGGCGGTGCGACCGAAGAAGGCGAAGGGCAGCAGGACGAACCCGGCGAGGGTTACGAGCTTGAATTCAAGGATCGTCACGAATATCTGCACGGCGAGGATGAAAAAGGCGAGCACGACGATCACCCATGCGATCAGCAGGATCATGATCTGCATGAAGTTGGTGAAGAGCCCGACGGGCCCGACCAGCTCCGCCGATGCGTCAAGCAGTGGCTCGGCCGCATCGAGACCTGTCGCCGCGACCATGCCGGGGCGCATGAAGTCGCCGATGGCCATGGAAGACCCGCTGGCTTTCAGACCCAGCCCGGCGAAGCTTTCGAGCAGGATCGAGGCGAGCGCGGCAAAGTTGCCGATGATGAAAGCGAAGACACCGATATAGAGGGTCTTTTTGATGAGCCGCTGCAGCACATCTTCGGCGGTTCCCCACGCCCAGAAGAGGGCCGCGATCGTCACGTCGATCACGATGAGCGTCGAGGACAGGAAGCCGACCTCGCCGCCCAGCAGCCCGAAGCCGCCGTCGATATAGGTCGAGAAGACTTGCAGGAACTGGTCGATAACCCCGCTGTCGTTCATTTCGTGTCGTCCTCTTGTCCAAAGAAGCGGCGGCGCTTCGCCTCCCAGGCAGCCGCGCACTCGGGATCGGCCTCGGTGGCGACCCGGCAGCGCGCCGGCAGCTCCGCTTGGACGGGTGGCGCGTCCGCCCGGGAGACTTCGGAAACGGACGCGCCGGAGGCGGCCGACGAGGTCTCTGACAGGATCGCAATTGTCAGGACCAGCGCCCCGAGCACTGCTACCGCCACGATCATCGCCGTCCGCCCCACGTCAGTTTTTCCCGCGAAAGCGCCGGAAGCGCTCGCGGGCCTCGGCTTCGGCGGCGGCGGCGCGCGCAGCCTCGAGCGCCTGCGCGCGGCCCTGCGCGGCGATCGCGGCAGTCAGGTCGGCGAGTTGCTGCGACTGGAGCGCGAGGAGCTGGTTGCCCGCCTGGGCCGCCTGCAGCGCCCCGGTTGCCGACTGGCTGGCGCCAACCAGCGTTCCGATCGACTGCCGCGTGACGCCGAGATTGCCGACGATCCCCGCCTGCACCTTCATCGCGTCCTCGAATGCGCCGACGCTGTCCTTCCAGCGCGCGTCGGCATTGGCGATCATCGTCGCGCTCGAACCCGACAGCGCAGCGCCCTTGTAGCGTCCCTCGAACGCCGCCTGGACGTCCTTCACATCGAATGCGATGCGCTGGGCTTGGCTAAGCAGCTGGCGCGTCTGCTCGACCTGCCCCTGAAGTTCCTGCAGCGTCGAGGTGGGCAGCGAAGCGAGATTCTTCGCCTCGTTGAGCAGTGAGGTCGACTGGTTCTGAAGCTGCCTGATCTGATTGTTGATCTGCTCGAGCGTCCGCGCCGCGGTCAGGATGTTCTGGGCATAGTTGCGCGGGTCGTGGACGATACCGCCGATCTGGGCCGCCGCCGGACTGACCGCAGCTAGCGACGCAAGCGAGGCTCCGGCGAGAAGCGCGGCGACCAGGGCGCGCGAGGCATATTTCTTCATGACATTACTCCTTCAGCGGGGAATGGGTAACGAGATTGTCGAGGAGGTCGGCAGCCCAACCGAGACCCCGATGCCGCAGCCAGGCGGCGCCAAAGCGCTCACGGCCATGGGCTTCGACGAGTTCGCCGATGCGAAGCTGGTCGGTCTTCGAAGAAGCGCCTGCGAAGGCGAGCGCGATGTCGCCCAAGCCGAGATCGAAAAGCCGGTTGCCGCGGCGCGACTGGCAATAATAATCGCGCTTGGGCGTGGCCCGGCTCAATATCTCGATCTGCCGGTCGTTGAGCCCGAAGCGCTCATAGACCCGTGCGATCTGGGGCTCGGCGGCGCGCTCGTTGGGCAGGAAGATGCGCGTCGGACAGCTCTCGATGATCGCGGGTGCGATCGACGAGCCTTCGATATCGGCGAGGCTTTGCGTCGCGAAGACGACGCTCGCATTCTTCTTGCGGAGCGTCTTCATCCATTCGCGCAGCTGCGCGGCGAATGCCGGACTGTCGAGCACCAGCCAGCCCTCATCGATGATGATGAGGGTCGGCGATCCGTCGAGCCGGCTTTCGATACGGTGGAAGAGGTAAGAAAGGACGACCGCAGCCGACGACGCGCCGACCAGCCCTTCGGTTTCGAGCGCCTGGACGCGGGCGTCCCCGAGCCGTTCCTCCTCGGCATCGAGCAGCCGCCCCCATGGCCCACCGACCAGATAGGGTGCGAGCGCCTGCTTGAGTTCCTGCGACTGGAGCAGCACCGCGAGCCCGGTCAGCGTGCGCTCGCCCCGAGGAGCCGTGGCGAGCGACGTCAACGCCGACCATATATGCTCCTTCGCTTCCGGACCGACGGCTACGCCTTCACCCACTAGCAGCGCGGCGAGCCATTCGGCCGTCCAGGCGCGTTCGGCGGCCTCGTCGACGCGCGCAAGCGGCTGAAGCGCGACGCCGCCCTCCCCGTCATGGAGTGCCCCGCCGAGATCCTGCCAGTCGCCGCCCATCGCGAGCGCCGCCGCCCGGATCGATCCGCCGAAATCGAAGGCGAAAATCTGACTTTCGGGATAGCGGCGAAACTGCATGGCCATGAGCGCCAGCAACACCGATTTGCCGGCGCCGGTCGGACCGACGACAAGGCAGTGGCCGACATCGCCGACATGGAGGGAAAAGCGGAACGGGGTCGAGCCTTCGGTTTTGCCGTAGAACAAGGGGGCGTCGCCGAAATGCTCGTCGCGTTCCGCCCCTGCCCACACCGCGGACAGCGGGACCAGGTGGGCCAGGTTCAAGGTCGAGATCGGGGGCTGGCGAACATTGGCATAAACATGTCCGGGAAGGCTGCCGAGCCAGGCCTCGACCGCGTTGACGCTTTCGATCGTGCAGGTGAAGTCGCGGCCCTGGATGACCTTCTCGACGAGGCGCAGCTTCTCCGCCGCCATGCCGGGATCGCGGTCCCAGATCGTGACCGTCGCGGTGACGTAGGCGATGCCTGCGCTGTCGGCGCCGAGCTCCTGCAACGCCATGTCAGCGTCCGCCGCCTTGTTCGAGGCATCGCTGTCGACGAGAACCGACGCCTCGTTGGTCATCACTTCCTTCAATATGGCAGCAACCGACTTGCGCTTGGCGAACCACTGCCGCCGGATTTTCGTCAGAAGCCTGGCCGCGTCGGTCTTGTCGAGCATGATCGCCCGGGTCGACCAACGATAGCCGAAGGCGAGCCGGTTGAGCTCGTCGAGCAGCCCCGGAAAGGTCGCCGACGGAAAGCCGGTGATCGTCAGCGTGCGGAGATGATGATCGCCGAGCCGCGGCTCGAGACCGCCGACGAGCGGTTCGTCGGTGAGCAGCGCATCGAGATATGCCGGCGTCTCGGGAACGCGCACGCGCTGGGCTTTCGTCGAGATGGTGCTGTGCAAGTAGGTCAGCGTATCGGCATCGCCCAGCCAGCCGACCTCGGGCATGAACCCTTCGACAAGATGCAGCAGCCGGTCGGTGCGATCGACAAAGCCCTTCAGCAATTCCTTTGGATCGACACCGGTTTGGGAGCCGCCCTCATAGAGCCAGGCTTCGGCACGCGCCGCGTCTTCGGCGGGCGGCATCCAGAGCAAGGTGAGATAATAGAAGCTCTCGAAATGGGCGCCTTCCTCGCGGAACTGTTCGCGTCGCTCGACGTCGACGAGCGCAGAGACAGGATCGGGAAATTCGGAGACTGGATAGCTTTGCGCGGCAACCCTCTGGGCTTCCACGAAAATAGCCCAGCCCGACCCGAGGCGCCGCAGCGCATTGTTGAGCCGCGACGTCACCGCGGCGAGTTCGGCGGGCGTGGCGCTGTCGAGATCGGGGCCGCGGAAGCGCGCCGAGCGCTGGAACGACCCGTCCTTGTTCAGCACGACGCCCTCCGCCACTAGGCAGGCCCAAGGGAGAAAGTCCGCGAGGCAGACGGTTTTCGATCGATATTCGGCGAGGTTCATCATGGACGCATCCAGCTCGGATATTTGAGGTGACGGCGGGCGACATCGGCGAAGGCGGCGTCGTGACGGGCGGCCCAGACCGCGAGGGCATGGCCGATCGCCCAGATGACAAGACCGGCGATCCAGAGGCGCAGGCCAAGCCCGATCGCCCCGGCAAGCGTGCCGTTGACGATCGCAAGGCTACGCGGCGCGCCGCCGAGCAGGATTGGCTCGGCGAGCGATCGGTGCACCGGCGCGAAAAAACCCGGCACCTCCTCTTCCCGGCCCATCAGACCAGCGCCCCGCCGCCGAAGGAGAAGAAAGAGAGGAAGAAACTCGAAGCCGCAAAAGCGATCGACAGGCCGAATACGATCTGCACGAGCCGCCGAAAGCCACCCGAGGTATCGCCAAAGGCAAGGCTGAGTCCGGTCACGATGATGATGATCACGGCGACGACCTTGGCGACAGGACCCTCGATGCTTTCGAGGATCGACTGGAGCGGCGCTTCCCACGGCATTGAAGAGCCGCCGGCCCAGGCGACCGGGGCCGTATAGATCAGTGCGGCTGCCGCGATCGCGGCCACACTGATCCGGTCCAGCGTCGTGCCGCCGCCGAGGCGCAGCTTCATGTCCTTCGTCATTGGGAAACTCCTGTCCGAGGGTTGGAAAGCGGAATGAGGCGATATTCGCCGGTCGCGGCATCGAGCCCGTCGACGCGCGCGAGTTCGGCGAGTCGGCGACCGGCACCGTCGCGAACCAGAACAGCAATGACGTCGATGGTTTCGGCGAGCAGCGCGCGGGGCACCGTCACGACGGCCTCCTGGATGAGCTGCTCCATCCGGCGCAGCGCGCCCAATGCGCTGCCCGCGTGGATCGTGCCGACACCGCCCGGATGCCCCGTACCCCACGCCTTCAGCAGGTCGAGCGCTTCGGGACCCCGCACCTCGCCGATCGGGATACGGTCGGGACGCAAGCGAAGCGACGAGCGGACAAGATCCGATAGCGACGCGACGCCATCCCTGGTGCGCATCGCGACAAGGTTCGGCGCGGCGCACTGCAGTTCGCGCGTGTCCTCGATCAGGACGATGCGGTCGTGGGTCCCTGCCATTTCGGCGAGGAGCGCATTGGTCAGCGTCGTCTTGCCGGTCCCCGTTCCGCCGGCGACCAGGATGTTCGCGCGCTCGGCGACCGACCGCCGCAGGATGTCCGCCTCGGCGGCCGACATCATGCCGCCGGCAACATAATCTCCGAGCGAGAAGATCGCGACCGCGGGTTTGCGAATGGCGAATGCCGGGGCCACTACCACGGGCGGCAGCAGACCCTCGAACCGCTCGCCGCTTTCCGGAAGCTCGGCGGACACCCGGGGCCGATCGCGATGAACTTCGGCCCCGACATGATGGGCGACAAGGCGGATGATGCGCTCGCCGTCGGCGGCGGTCATCAGGCAGCCGCTGTCACCGACATCTTCGCCCAGCCGGTCGACCCAGAGGCGGCCGTCGGGATTGAGCATGATTTCGATGACCTCGGGGTCGGCGAGCCAGTCGGCAATCGCTCCACCAAGCGCGGTACGCAGCATGCGCGCGCCGCGACTTTGGGCCTCTACTCGGCTGGGCTCGATAGCCATGGATCACCCCGTTGAAGGTCCCGGACGGACGCGCCCGGCTCGACGGGGGTGATTAAGAGACGCAGGATAGAACGCATTTCAACAAGTAAATCCGTGCGTCGCAGGAATGGCTAGAAAAAGAAATTTTGTCGTAGGCAGCGGCGATCCGGCGCAATCTGCGTCGTGCGAATCGGCATCCTGTTGTCAGCACACGCGCTCTCGCGAGACTCGAGTCCCCGCCCGCCAGGAATCGATGTGGGGCAGGCAATGATGAAATTTCGTCCGAACGGGACATTCAGGATTTGCTACGCGCCGGAACGGCGGTTTGGAGAAGGATATGGCCCGGAACAAGGAAGAGCAGATAGCTGCCACGCTCGCCAAGGCGATGGCGATCCTTTGCGTGCGCAATACCAAGCTCGAGGATCTCCATGCCGGCCTCGTTCCGGTAACGAGGACCGGCGACTATTCGGACGTTTTCGTCGTCGGTGCCGATGGCGCGCGCATCCCGTGGGACAGGGTGTCGAGGTTCAACGATGACGAGATGCGCGATCTGATGCGCCAGGTGGTCAACCGGCTGTACACATTCCAGCGATGCTTCGAAGAGCCCGGCTTTCAGGACGCAATGAAATTATGGCTCGGCTCAACCCGCCATTGGGACGAGCCAGTGCTCGACGAAAGCCTTGCCGGGCACCGGCGCTGATCAATCGGTGGATTGCGCAGGGATGCGAAGCTCAGACGGTGGCCGCGGCGATGAGCATCAACGAGTACCGCAATATATGCCGCCGGGAACGACACATCGCTCAGCTTCGCCGCGCATCGGCCAACGCTTCATCGATGAGCAACTTCATGTCGGCTTCGGACAGGTCGACGAATCCGGCACAGGCGTCCGCCAGCGTCAGATCGAGCAGGCGCGATTTCACGGCATCTTCGACGAAGCGGGACAGATTGCCCTTCATGCCGCGCCGCGCGAGACAGGCGCGAACCTCGGCGTCGGTTTCGGATGCGACATCGACGATCCAGCGCCTAACATCACTCATCGATCGCTTTCCCTTGTTTTCGGCGCGCAAGTCGCTGCTTGTTCGCACCCGATGAAGTTGTCACGGACGATGGTACAAGCGGGGATCAAGGCTCGACAAGCGGTTCCGTTCGCGAAGATCGAAGGCCGCGGTGCGACGAAATCGACATGTGACAAAAACTCTGATAGATTCAATTTTAGTTATAGGATTTGTCACATGACCCGGCAGATGACCCAGCGCGAAAAACTCCAGATGCTCTTCGGGCCCCAGCCAATTCTGCGCGCTCGTGAACTGCGCGCTGCCGGAATTGCTTCCGAGACGATTTCTCGCGCAGTCGCCGACGGCGAAATCGCCAAGATAGCGCATGGTCTCTATCAACGGCCCGACATCGAGGCCAATACCGACCAGAACCTCGCGGAAATTGCCAAGCGCGTTCCCAAAGGAGTGATCGCCATGGTCTCGGCACTAGCCTTCCACGGCCTGACAGACCAGATGCCGCGGCGGATATGGGTTGCGATCGGGACCAGCGACTGGGCCCCGGCAATTGACTATCCGCCGGTTCGGATCGTCCGGCTTTCCGACAAATATCTTGGCCAGGGAATTGAGCATCACGCGATCGCCGGCATCGATGTGCCGATATATTCGGTTCCCAAGACGCTCGCCGACCTGTTCCGCAACGCGCGCCTGGTCGATCGTTCGGTCGCGGTCGAGGGTCTACGCGCGGCACTCGAACAGCATAAGGCGAGTCCCGGCGCGATCGCCGACGCTGCGGTTGCCGGCGGGACCTGGAAAAACATGAAGCCCTATCTCGAAGCGCTAACATCCAATGGCTAAGCCTCCCGTCAATGTCGCCGCGTCGGTGAAGGCGCGGCTGCTGCATCTCGCGCGCGAAGAGCGCCAGCCCTTCGACGTGTTGCTTGTGCGCTTCGCGCTCGAGCGTCTTCTCTATCGTCTCTCGATGTCGCCGTTACGCGACCAGTTCATCCTCAAGGGCGGTCTTCTCCTGGCTCTGTGGCTGGAAGACAGCAATCGCGTGACGCGCGACGCCGACTTCCTCGCCTTCGGCGACGCGAGCGCAGAACGGTTGATCGCCGACTTCGGTGCCATCATGCAAACAGAGGCCGAGGACGGCCTGATTTTCGATACCAATGCCCTCACTGCAAGGCCTATCCGCGAAGAAGCCGAATATGGCGGCATGCGTCTGTCCACGACGGCCTATCTTGAACGGACCAGGATTCCGATAACGATCGATCTCGGGTTCGGCGATGCCGTCGCCGAACCCGCTGCGGCAAGCATATTTCCCACTCTGCTCGACTTTCCCGATCCCGAAATTCGCGTCTATCCGCCAGCAACGGTCATTGCCGAGAAATTCCGTGCGATGGTGATGCTCGGTATCGCCAACGGGCGCATGAAGGATTTCCATGACCTCTGGGCGATTCCCCGGGCATGCGCGATCGAGCCCGATGCGCTCGACGCCGCGATCGCGGCGACCTTCGAGCGCCGGGGCACGCCAATTCCGTCCGAACGCCCGCCCGGGTTATCGCCGACGATGGCCGAGGATCGCGCCAAGCAACGCCAGTGGGGCGCCTACGCGGCAAGCCTCGATCTCGAAGGAATCGCATTCGCAGTCGTTGTCGACGCGGCATGGGATCTCGTCGGCCCAAGCTGCAAGCGGCTGCTCGCGCGGCAGCCCTGACGAAGCTTGAGGGCGCCAATCGGGAACTTCCGTGTAAGATCGCCAAACCAGAATCAGGCAAGGACCGGCCTAACCCCGCAACGTTCATGAGTTAGATGACATCCGACGCAGAACCGATCGACGAAACCGCCAGGGTCTGGGCCAAGCTCACCGAAAAACAGCGCGACTGCCTTGATCTGCTACTCGAGCACAAGACCTCGAAGGAGATTGCGCGGGCTCTCGATATTTCGAAGGACACCGTCGATCAGCGACTGAAAGCGGCGCGCGAGACGCTCGGCGCGCGCAACCGGGCCGAGACCGCGGTTCTCTACGGCCAGCTCAAGTCGATATACGACCGGGTCGTATACGACGCAGCGGAGGTTCCGCCGCGGCCGCATTGGGTGCGATCCCGATTCCCGGACGGAGACCCGCCCAACCTCGGCGATCTGGAGGATGGCACGACGCTGCCGGACAGCCGCTCGCGATTGGGTTCTCTGTTCAGGGATTTAGGGAGGCATGATCAGGGCACGGCTTGGCGAATCAGCATCTATCTCGGACTTCTTGTCCTCGCGATCCTGATCCTTCTCGGCGGTCTCGGTATCATAGTTTTCGGCGGCCTCGGCATCGCGCAGGCTCTCGAGCAGCTGCTCTCCACCTGATCCCTTCGTCAATCTGCCACAAAAGGCCGGAACATCGCACTTCCGGCGAAGGAGAAGTCATGTCCGATAAATTTGCCGCCATGGCCGCGCGGCTTCAGCGCGCGGTTCCGAACGCCGAAGCCCAGGTCGACGACAGCCTGATCGCCCTATCGTCGCTGATGACCAGTGTCGTGACCGCGCGCCGCGAAACGGGCGTCCCCGCAAAGACCGGCCAGGGCACGATCCTTCGCCTTGCGAGGGCGCAGCTCTCGCTCGTCGACGTCGGCGGCGAAATATTGCGTGTGCACGGCGAGCTTGCCGAAATCGGCAAGGAAAAGGCGGGTTATGATCTGAGGGAATGTCCAGCGGTCGCGCTCGCCGACGTGTCATCGCTCGCGCAGGCCAATTGACCGGGCAGCGACCGGCACCGATAGTGGCGGCATGCGAATAGCCATCTTCGCCACCTTGCTGCTGGTCGCGCTCGTCTATGCGGCGTGGAAAGGCGGCGGCCCCGAGCGGGTCATGGTCGGAATCGCGATCATCATCGTGTTCTGGGATCGGCTGCTCGTCGCGGCGGGCCTGGTAACCTACGATAGCGTCGATCTCGGCTATCTCGCGCAGGATATATTCGGCGCTGCCGCGACCATCCTGCTCGCCCTTTGCGCCTATCGTTTCTGGCCATTGCTGGCCGCGGTCCTCCACACGCTGCCGCTTCTCGCCCATTTCGCACGCGCCGCGGATGTCGCGGTGAATCCGATCGTTTATCTCACAATGCAGGTTGCTGCTTCATGGTGCGTCCCGCCCCTGCTCATCGCCGCGACATGGCGTCATCAGCAAAGGCTGAAGCGGGCCGGCAGCTATCCGTCCTGGCGGACCTGGTCGCGGTCATCGCCCCCGCCGACTCCCAACGGATCGCGGCAAGCCTCCTAGCCGAGTTCCAGACGATCGGACGGCTCTGGTCGCAGACGCCCGAGGCCGTCGACCGGATACTCGGACCGGGATCCGAGGTGACCAGGCTGCTCCTTCATGCACGCAAGCTCGCGCTCGCCGCACTCTCGGCCGAATTGCGCGGAACGCGCATAGACCCATGTTCGTCTGCCTTGCGCGACTATCTGATCCTGGGAATGGGCTCACTCCCCGACGAACATCTCCGTGTCCTTTTCCTCGATGCCGGGCAGCATCTGCTCGCCGATGAACAGCTGCAGCATGGGACGCTGGCACGGCTTGCCCTTTATCCCCGCACGATTTTCCGCCGCGCGTTGGAACTGAACGCGGCGGGCATCATCCTTGTCCACAATCACCCGAGCCGCGATCCGGCACCGAGCGACCATGATATCGAGGTGACGCGGCAACTCGACCGGCTCGGTCGCGCGCTCGATATCGAACTGGTCGATCACATCATCGTCGCCGACGGCGGCACGCATCGCATCCGCCTAAGCCAGGCGGAAAGACGGCGGACGCGAACAGGCTTTTCCCTGTTGCGCAGTCCGGAGCCATGGGCGCCCGCCGACGCCAGTGGTAACGCGCTTGAAAATGCCAAGGCAACTTTGCGCCGCCGCATGCTGCGCGACCAGCTGTTCGGCGCGCCCGAATTGTTCGGAGACCCGGCGTGGGAAATGCTCATCGACATCTTCATCCACGAGTGCGAAGGCAATCCCCTGCCCGTCAGTTCGCTCTGCGTCACCCCGAGCATCCCGATGAGCAGCGCGCTGCGCCTCTGCCAGAAATTATGCGACGCCGGACTCATCAACCGGATCCCCGACCCAAGCGATGGCCGCCGGAATTTCGTCAGCCTGGCGCCCGAGATCGCGCACCGGATCCGGGCCTATTTCGAAGCGGGGCCTGATTGACGGCTCCGTGCTCCGTCCACCCATAGGGAGAATATCCATCGCGCAAGCCATTGCGATCAGCCCATCGCCATACCGCTCGCCCTGCTTGCCGAAGCCACGAGTGCGGCCGGCTGGGCAGCATTGATGGATTTCATGGCAATGGCGGTCTGCACATGGCCGGCGCGCTCGCCGATCGCGGCGATCAGCTTGCCGCGATCATCGGTCAGGATCGTCACCGATACCCTGGCGCGCGAAACCCCGACATAGAAGCTCTTTTGATCGACGAGATTTGTCGCGCGGCTGTCGGCGTGAATGATGACATGATCGGCGGTACGCCCCTGGGCGCCAAAGGCGGTATCGACATAGCCATGGGCGATGTGCCGGTCACGCGCGGCATCGAGGCGTAACGTCTGAACCTGACCGCGCGGGCCGCGGACGATCGCTGTGCGTCTCGCCTCGTCGACCGATGTTACCACGGCGCGCGCGCCGTTCACGCGCCCCGCCTCGCGATCGTTGCGCGTGAAGCG
>Ga0182745_1004524_pt1 | contig 11564 bp, 10 predicted proteins | sample eDN3rd30CKraftBY_FD_128523 | JGI IMG/M metagenome (GOLD analysis project Ga0182745, IMG submission 128523) | Enriched backyard soil microbial communities from Emeryville, California, USA - eDNA 3rd pass 30_C Kraft BY (version 2) (version 2) | ecosystem: Environmental > Terrestrial > Soil >... | reverse complement strand
TGATGCCGCTCCTCCATGGGTCGGGACATCACCTCCGGCCGCGTCTGCCCCGCCCTGTCATGCAGCACATTCACCACTTCCGTGATCAGCGCCATCAATCGTGCGGGATCGACCGTCTCCGTTCCCGCATCGCTCACCGGCTCACCGACAACAAACGCATTCGCCGCCGAGTTCACCACGAACTCACCATTGTCGGATGCCACCTCCAGTTTGATGGCAGGCAATCTCAGGAAGATATTCGGGCCGTCGAGATCTCGGATTTCGCAAATCTTCATTGCGCACCTTTGTTGGTTAGCTGCTGCCAATGACACCGACAATTGACGAATAATACCGGGTACAAACGAAGACTACAGGCTGCGACAAGTTCGCCCACAGGGACTCGCGCCCTGAGCGAGGCGAAGACGAGCCTAACGGGTCCTCCTGGCTGGGCTACGAACAACGCCCCGGACTACTCACAATGCCAACTGAATGAGAACGACAATGGCGTTATACACCGCATGCGTAATGATTGCAGCCGTGGTGCCCACATGTTTGCGAATCAAGCCAAGCATGATCCCCATCAGCAACAGACCGACGATGACCCACGTCAATTCGTATTGTGTATGAAGCAGCGTCCACAAAACAGTGGTGATCAGGATGCCGAATCGTGGCTGGATGGCACCACGAAAAAGCACCTCCTCCCCGATCCCTGTTGTCAATCCCAACAACAGGGCACCCAGCGGATTCTGGACCCCGCTGGTCATGTTGTCGATCGTCTCCGTCAGACGGTCGACGACATCCGGCTGGAAGACCGATGTCAGGATCGATCCCAGAAAGCTGAAGGCAAACGCCGGGATCACGGCGGCCAGCCCGATCGCGATATCCTGCGCCGTCGGTACCCGCAGTCCCAGGCGGCCAGTCGCCTGTTCCCCGGTACGGTAGTTCCGGTACCCCACGGCGATATACGCCATGCCCGCAAAGGCAACGAGGTTCACGATCAACGAAGTGGTGGCTTCGCCGCCACTCAACCCGGTGACTGCCGCCTGGTCGTCGCTTGTCGCCGTAAACAGCGAAAACAGCAGGAAAGCGATGATCGAGAGGATGACGGCCAGGCCGGAGAAATCGATGGGCGAGGTCGGATCCATCGGCGTTCCCTGCGCCAACGCCTTGCGAAACTGTTTCAGCATCGGCAATCCGAGCCCGAGCCCAAGCCCCAACGCCAGCCATCCTCCTTCCTTCCCGTTCACCAGCAAGGCCGCACCGGCCACGGTGAGCAAGGCACCGGGAATCCCGAACAGGAGGTAAAGCCCCATGTTTGCGGCCTTGTCACCATCCGCCGCACGTTTTGCCCAGTTTATAAGCCCGAATCCCGCAGCCAGCACGCCGCCAAGGACAATGATTTCAACGATCAAATTCAGCATGGATACGTGGGTGTCCTCATAATTGCGATGTGCCATCGCCGTGCCGGTGAAAATTCCGGCAAGTAGTACGAAATCCGTATGAACGAGAGCGGGGGTTTGGAGAACAGTGCCCGCATTGCCTCGGGCTCCGAACACGGGACATCGACCTCCGGTCGATCCATGCCCTCACCTTCGCCCATCAAAATTCCGTGTGACGCCTCCGGTCTCACCAACGATGACACCATCCGCGTCTTCTGCTGGGCGAAAGTATACCGGGCGTCAGTGCTAGACTTTGGCCACACGCTGCACGGTTGCCTGACACGTGTGACCCGCATCCCGACCGTGCTCCACTCCCCCACATCCAGGAGCCTTGACCAGGTGAGTAACGAAACATCCGCAAGCAAGGGAACCACCAGGCCGCGTCAACGACGTGGTCTGGGACGTGGGCTGGAATCGCTGATTCCCACAAGCAACCCGGCTGGCTCTTCCATGCAAGCCCCGGCTTCCACTCCTGGAGAACCCGCCGAAGTACCGATCGATGCGATATCGCCGAATCCCTGGCAGCCACGCGGGAAAATGGACGCCCATGAACTGGAGGAACTGGCCCAATCGATCAGGATTCATGGTGTTATGCAACCTTTGGTGGTTTCCACGACCGACAAGGATGGCAAGTACACCCTCATCGCGGGTGAACGTCGCTGGCGAGCCTCAAACCTCGCCGGATTGAAGACGGTCCCCATCGTCATCCGGAATGTCACCCCGCAGGCCATGCTCGAACTCGCCATCATCGAGAATGTTGTCAGGTCCGACCTCAGCCCGCTTGAAGAAGCCCATGCCTACAAGCAGTTGATCGAGGATTTCGGCCTCACCCAGGCCGATGTCGCCGAGCGCGTCGGCCGCTCCCGGGTAAGCATCACGAACACCCTTCGGCTCCTGAACGCCCCGGATCGGGTACAGGCGGCACTGGCGGACGGCCAAATCAGCGAAGGGCATACCCGCGCCCTGCTGGGTCTCGGTTCCGCTGCCGATCAACTGGCCGTGCTCGACATCGTTACGCAGAAGAGCCTCAGTGTGCGCCAGACAGAGGACCTCGTCCGCAGGTGGCTCGCCGGGGCAACATCACAACGACATCAGCCGGAAGCGCCGAATCCGGAGGAAGTTCGGCTCGAATCCCGGCTTCGTGATGCCTTGGGGACCAAAGTCGCTGTCAAACGTGGCAATGCTGGCAACGGCGGCACGATCACGATCCAGTATTACTCCGATGAACAATTGCAGGCCCTCTATGATCGCCTTGTGGGCGAAGAATTCTGGTAGGCATCAACCACGCTTGACGACCCAGCTTCGCGACCGCGCAATCACATCCATCATCTGATGTGTCTCGGACGATGTATCTCCCTCGCCCACGACGCACCAGCCATCGATAGCCAGTTCATTGGCAAGCGCTTCCTCCACGAGCTGGTCAGCGAGGCGCGCCGCACCAGGACGCTCAAGGCTTCCCGGAATCTCGATATCACGCACGATTTCGATCTCCCTACCCGTGTCAAGGATCACCGATACCCTGCGTTGACCGTTCGCAAATATCGCCACGAAGCCATCAACACGAGCAAACATCAATTCCCCTCCTTCACAACGGACGATGCCCGCAGCTGCGGCCAGTCATCGCCCTGGCGCCCGTACCCCTAAAGTCATCCGGATCCCGTTTTACGAGGAATGTCGAGGACTCTTGCTTCCCGTTTCTTACAAATCCGTGAAAGGCCGCCCTCCCGGATATCATTGCCAACGTGACGCCAATTCACGCAGCGCACAGCTTGTGACCGGGATTGGCGACCAATGGTCGATACGTTGGCATACGCTATGGCGCATCCGGATTCCGTATAATCTCATAAGTTCAGCCGGAAACAAGCGTTCGGCATCAACCTTCTTGTAGCAACGTCAGGACAAACACTCATGGCATCACGCGACGAACTCTCGAAAACACTTTCCAAGCTCCAAACCCGTCTCGATTCACTCCGGGGGCGTCTTTGACCTCGCTAACGATGAGCGGGAAATCGAGGATCTGGAGCGCCGAAGCGCCAACCCGGATTACTGGGATGATCCCGACACAGCCCAGAAAGAAATGCGCCGTCTCGGCGAATTGAAATCGCGCATCGACGACTGGCAACAGGCCGAGACATCGGTTGCCGACGCCCTGGACTTGCTGGAGATGTCTGAGGGCGAGCCTGAGTTGCTCGAAGAGATCGAGGCCGAGCGAGATACCCAGCTCGAAAAGGTCAATAGCCTGGAACTTCAGGCTGCCCTCAATGAGCCGCACGATCGCTCCGACGCCATTCTGGTCATTCACTCCGGTGAAGGCGGTGTGGATGCCCAGGACTGGGCGTCGATGCTTGCCCGGATGTACCTCCGTTGGGCAGACAAGCGCGGCCTCAAGGCAGAATTGCTGGACACCACAGAAGGCGACGAAGCAGGTATCAAGAACGCCACCATCGATATCCGTGGCACGAACGCCTACGGCATGTTGAAGGGAGAAGGTGGCGGCCACCGGCTCGTCCGTCTCTCACCCTTCGATTCCGCTCATCGTCGTCATACCGCCTTCGCTCTGGTCGAAGTGCTGCCGCAAATCGAGAACGATCACGAGATCAATCTCAATGCGGATGACGTACGGGTCGATACCTATCGTGCCTCCGGTGCTGGCGGTCAGCACGTCAACAAAACGAGTTCGGCGGTACGTCTCACCCACCTCCCGACCGGTATTGTCGTCACTTGCCAAAACGAACGCAGTCAACTCCAGAATCGGGAGTCTGCATTCAAGATCCTGCGCTCACGCCTCCTGGAAAAGAAACTGGAGGAAGAAGCCGCCGAACGCAAGGAACTCAAAGGCGACACCAAGGCCGCCGGCTTCGGCAGCCGCATCAGATCCTACGTCCTGCATCCTTACACCCAGGTGACGGATCACCGAACCGAACTCTCTGTTGGCGACGCCAACGCCGTCATTGATGGCGAGCTGGACCCCTTCATCAACGCCTGGCTCCAGCACCTCATCACCCCGGTCGAGTCCACTCCGTGACGCATCACACCTTCTTCGGTGCGAGAGAGCCTCAGAGTCTCCCGCCTAGCGGGTCTGTGTGCCCGTCCGTACCCTGCCTGTCCCCATCGTACGGTCGGCCCTCGTGGCCGACCTCCTCCGGCGGCAAGGAGACTGGAGACAAGTACTTCCCGTACGCGGAAACGACAAATCAACGCAGACGATCTTGCCAGCAACACATCACTGGTAGGGGAGACCCTTGTGGTCTCCCGCCTGGTCGGCCCATCGCCGGTCACGACGCCCATCGTGGTCTCCTGCCGTTGGTTATGGCGATGGTCGTACTCATCACGCTCGGTTCCTGGATCGCCGTGCCTTCGATGCCTGCCAGCGCCCAGGGTGCGACGACGGGAACCCGGGCAATCACCACCGTCACCGAACCCGATTTCCCGGTAGGTATCACGTTTAGCACCAACATCCCGCTACACGATATCTCATTCCAGAGCGAGGATCGCGTTGCGCTGAACTACCAGGTGTCCACAGATGAAACCTTGAACCTCGCACTCGTACCCCGATCTGCCGTAATCATGCAGGATGGTCATCTTTCGATTTCTGTCTTCGTTGACCTGCAAACCTCGTTTGTCCCACCGGGCGTGTCCCTCACCTACTACTGGGAAATCTCCAGCCAGGATGGAACATATACCCGCTCGATACCGGAATCCACGCTCTGGACCGACACCAGATTCGACTGGGAAATCCACACATCCGACCAGGTAACCATCTATTCTTATGGGATGTCAGAGGACTTCGCCCAATGGATGACGGATGAAGCCCAGGCCACCATTGACGATCTCGAATCACGGTACGGCATCGACCAGATCGAACCACTCGCCATCTGGGTGTACCCGAACTCGGAGGATTTCTCCGGCACCAGGCAAATGAATACCCGGGAAGCCATCGCCGGCTTGTCCTACCCCGGCGCCTCATTGATCGCCGCCGTAGTTCCGAATGGAAATGAACGCGAATACGGACGCGTCATCCCCCACGAAATCAGCCATCAGGTTGTCTTTCACGCCACGGAAAATCCGTTCGCCTTCCCGCCACTATGGCTGGATGAAGGTCTGGCCACGCATTACCAAACCGGCGGCACGGATCACTATCCAGCGATGGTGCAGCGGGCCCAGGCCGAGGGGAACCTCTTCGACATCACATCCCTCAACACCAGCTTCCCGTTCCAACCGGCCCAGGCTTCCCTGGCCTATGCTTCCAGTTGGAGCATCGTCGGCTACATTGAGACGACCTATGGCCCGGAAGGCATCGCCCTCCTCCTCGACGCATTTGCCCAGGGTCTCCCGGTCGACGAAGCAGTAACCCAGGCCCTGGGAGTCTCCAGTCAACAACTCAATCACGACTGGCATCAATGGGTCTCGGATCAAAATCCCTGACCTCTAAACCCACATTTCTCACAACATGGCGCACTTTCGCGTTCTGAATGCGTATATAGGGTAGAACGCATCAGCACAGCCACAACGCTCCATCCAAAATCCACCGTCATCTCGAGCGCAGTCGAGAGATCCTTGCATCTCCCCACCACCCAATCCGGATAATGAGCCGCGATCATCAAGGGAGATTCGACCATAGAAGAAGAGCGAGACGACATCAGGAAGCAACGGTACCAACTTTATACGAGATATCGAATCCGGGTGTTCCGTGGAGATACAAGCCGATCTCGCACGGGCGATGCCCGGCCGCAGCTGTGGGCATCGCCCTGGTGCCCATACCCCCAATGCATCAACCGGATTCCGTATGGTACGGAATCCGGTTGAACATTCGGAGGTGTTTTCGGGCTGGTCTGCGTAGTCTCGGTGCCCTGTGCCCGAGATATCGACCGCAGGTCGATCCCGGGTTAACCACAGGAAATCACCCGGATTGTGTTGTCTCGGTGCCCCGCAGCTCCGGCCGGGGTCCGAGACGAGCGACCGCAGGTCGATCTTGGATACCCCAGCGCATCCACCGGGTTTCGTACGCGTGCTGCATATTTCGCATCCGTGGGTCCGAAGGGCCGCCAATCGTCTCGTACGGTCGGCCCTGGTGGCCGACCTCTGTATAACGTCCACGTGTTTTCCACTGGAAACTGGCCACTGTCCGCAGCGGCGAGGGCCAGTTCTACGAACGAACCGAGTGGCAAACCGGGCAAATGCAAGCATTAACCCGAAATACGAAGCACGCGCTTCGTATGAGGTATCATGATTCGCCCTGTTCTCCACCTTTCACAGTGCAACCCGAACGTCCATTCGTCTCCAATCCTCATTGTGAGGTCACGAATAATCACAGCTTCCATCCAGACAACGGCACCGCATCCGGCATCGTCATCACATTTGCTAGACTCAATACGGGGTCTGCAATACTGACTCCAGAAGATCAACGCGGCGCATGACCATACCTAGTGCCTGTGCAACCGCGGATACCTGCGAGAGCAGAATGTCTCGTCGGCCTGACCGCCCTCATATCCATCACCTGCAAGGTCACCCAGGCAGCTACGCTTCTCACCAAAGGAGAATCAACACCCATGTACTGGTTTGAACGGCACGTTCTGGTCTGCACCGGAAACCATTGCAGCCAGAAAGGCGCCAACCAGGTGCTCACCCGTCTCCGCTTCGAACTCATGCGACGGAAACTGAATACGAAGGTGCATCTCAATAACTGCGGCACCATCGACCTCTGTGACATCGGTCCCAATTTCGTCATTTATCCGGACAATATTGTCTACAGCAACGTGAAGGAAAATGACATCCCGGACATCGTCAAATTCCTTGAGGGTGGACCAGTCGTGGAGCGTCTCCTTACCGGTCCGGAATCGCCAGCGGAAAAGAACCGGCAGGCATTCTATCTGGCTCTCCAGGCCAGCAACAACACCGCCTCTCTCGAGGAGGTCAATGCCCTGGCCACCAGCCATGATTTCGATGCCAACTGGATTGCCGAACAGATGCGCCGGGGCTTCATGGCAAAGAAGCCGGACAAGGATTCCGGCGAGGATCACTATTCCATGACCTCAAAAGCATTCAACCGCTACCGTCTGAACGCCACACACAAGTCCTGATCAGGGGTCGCACGCCGGACTCACCAACACATCAGCGTTCCAGGTATTTAGGAATGGTTCGCAATCCCGTATACTTCGGCGAAATACGAAGCGAACCAGTTCACAAGCAAGTGAATTGAAGGAGTTAACCACGGCGCGTGTCCACATCTGAGAAACAGCCTCCGCCAGGCGAGCACGAGCGCACGCCAGTACATATCGAATCCAGCCCGAAGACGTCGCGGTTCCGCATTCGTCTGACACCGGAGCTGGGTATCCGGTTGGCCATTGGCGTCGGCCTCGTCGTACTTTCGCTTTACATGAACCGGTCATTCCTCGTCTGGGGGCTCATCGCCTTGCTGGCGGTCATCTTCGTGCCAACCGGTCGAGCCAGATCCTTCGTCGCCGCCATCGTTCCTTACGCTACGGTGTGGTTCGTCTTCACGTTCCTGCGCTCATTTGCCGACGAGACCATTCTTGCCAAGACACTCAACACCAAAGTGGCGGAGTTTGAACGCTGGCTCTTCGGTGGCGAGTTACCATCCATCAGGCTCCAGGCGGCATTCTATGACCCCGGGAACCTCCATGTCTGGGATTATTACTTTACCTTCGTTCACTGGTCCTATTTCGTCATTCCGCATGCGGTCATCGGCTGGCTCTGGTGGAAGCACCGGCAAGACTTCCAGCACTATCTCGCCGCCTTGACCATGCTCCTGACACTTGGCCTGTTGATCTATTTCATTATTCCGTCAAACCCGCCATGGATGGCACCGGAATCTATCGATTCCCCGGGCGCGCCCGTCGTCCTCCGGATCATGGAGCCCATCGCCAAGCAATTGGGCGGCGGCCTCTACCAGGCCGGATACAAGATCGTGGGAGAGTCCAACCCCATCGCGGCCATGCCATCCATCCACTTTGCCGTCACATTCCTGCTGGTCTGGGCGGCCCGCGGCCGGGGTCGAGGCTGGGAAATCGCGTCCTGGTTCTACGCCGCATCCATGGCAGCCGCATTGGTTTACATGGGAGAACACTACATCGTCGACATCGTCGTTGGCGGACTCATCACCAGCTATAGCTGGATAGCAACCGGGACATGGCTCGACCGCAACCGAACGGTCCTCAGCCCGACCCATTTTGGGCCACCCACAGAAGATGCCGAACCAGCCTCACCCGACGATCCTGGTGTCATCCCCCGGCCAGGCTCGAGCCAGCCTCAACCCGCGTAGTAGGTCCACGCACATCATCCGTCATTTCGGGCACCATCGAGGCAGCGAAGCGCGATCATGGATCATCGCTTGCCATGCGTCACAACGCGATTACCCGCGCTCCCCCGGTAGGGGACGACCCCGTGTCGTCCCGATCGACCGTAGGTCGATACTGGCCCGCCGTGTCGAACGATGCAGCACGCGTCTCGTGGCCAGTTTCTATGGAGAACGCGGATATCATACGGAGGTTTGCATCAAGGTCGGCCACCCGTCATCTCGAGCGAAGTCGAGAGATCTTTGTGTCAGGAGATCGCCTATTTCCGATGTCACCGGCGTCCTCAACCACTCGTCATTCTGAACGGAGTGAAGAATCCCCGTGCAACGCACGTCCAGTCAGCGCGTAGCGCTTCATTGGACAGGATGATCGTCACCGCCACCTGTGTAAATGAGCATGATCATGATCGTCTTGGCAGGATTTTCTTCAGTGAACCAGCCGTCCCCGGCTACGGCGTCGTCTCGGCCTCGGTGTCCGGGCCCAGCATGTCCTTCAGCCACTTCGCAAAAACAGGATTCAGCCGGTCATAATACGGAAGCATCGTCGCCAGATCCAGCACTGACCGCCGATGTAGTGCTTCCTGGATATCGGCCTTCAGGACGGCGCTGGCGACAACAGTTCCCGAAAACCAGGCGTCCAGTACCCGGCTCCAGCAGGCGCTGAATCGCGCAATCATCGCCTGTAACTGGCTATGCGGCATATGCGCAAGGTGATGCGGTGGCCATGCACCCAGGAGCGGCGGCGGCCATTGCTCCGGATCGAACCCCGGATACTCTCCCACCCCAACCAGGGTCGCATCGTCCCTGAGCATCGCCACCTGCCTTGGCGGAGCATACAGGCCCCGATGCCCGGCATCATCCAGCGCCAGGACCGTCATCGGCACCGCTATCGCATGTTTATACGACGGCGACGGCACCGGAAATCTCGGCAGGCTGCCAGGATGGTGCGGCGGATTCTGCTCCGCATATTCCGCAGCTCGCTGCATCAACTCTTCCATCTCTCCCGTGCGGTCCACACCCTCACCCGAGAGGGAATCATCCGGGCTCGCTTCCGCGAATGCCACGAGCACATGCTCGCCCGAACCGGTTTCAATCTCCAGCACTTCCCGTCGCTCGCCATCTTCCTCTACTTGCCAGGTTTGGGAAACGAGATTCCAGGAGTCGGCAGGGCCGAACGTAGCAACGAGCCAGGCCTCTTGTTCGACCTCGGAATCGATAAACACAACGGTCGGTTGGGATGACTGTTGGCGATTGTCGAACATCAGGAAATTCCCCTTCCGGATTCCGGCGATGGCTGCTGCAGTCTCCGGTTCTCGTCGCAGAGTTTAACCAGGAAATCCAGGTCAATCCCGAAGCGTTCCGGCGCAGGAATCTCGTTTCGCCCCTTCATCGGCCGGGCCAGCCGGATGTGACCCGCCTCCGGACTGTATTCCAGCTGTAGCCATTCCCGATCATTCGGCAACAAGGCTTCAAGCGCACCCATCTGCAATCCGTCCAGTGCCCCCTGAATCTCGGGTCGATCCGAGATGAACTCGATTTCCGGCTCCGGATGGTCCTTGCGCGGCCGCGAATACACGTAATTCCAGCCGGTCCCACCTGCCGCATCAATCATATCGATCTGAAACAGCCTCACCGTTCCGGCGGCGGCATTCGCCATCCGGGCCATCACCAGGTTGCCCTGCCAGGTCCCCTTCACTTCCGCCTCATCCAGATCCGCCTCGCCGCCAATCATCTCGGCAAGCGGCGTTAGCAATCGTTCCAGATCCGCCTTTGCCCGACGGGTGAAATACACCGCCAGATAGGATGTGCCGACCAGGGCCACCACAATAATCAGGCACATCGCCAGCCCGGTTAAAACGTATGGATTCACAATACTCCCAGTTCCGAATGACTCTCGAGCAGATCAACGCGACACCGCTCAACCGGTCTCATTCTACGGGATATCCGAAGGTCGCCCGGCCAGGGTCCAACGCCCACGAGGTACGACTTCCGGATTCCGTGTCAAAGCGTCAGCGTCTATGTACAATGCCGTGAGAGCCACCCTTCCGGCGTGGCATGGACTTCCTTGCAACTGGATTATGGATGCGTCTGACGTGGCATTTCGGCCTTGGTCGCGAGCTCGGTCTCGCCTTCTGGGCCCTGACGTTCTTTGAAGCAGGCTATGGTGCCTACGCCAGTATTTGGCCCCTCTGGATCGAGCGACTCGGCGCGCCGATTACCACTGTTGGCCTGGTACTCGGCGCCACAGGTGTCATCCGCCCGTTCGTGGTTGGCGGCGGATCCTGGCTGTCCGATCGCATCGACACCAGGAAGCTTCTCATCGGCGCACGAAGCATCAGCATCCTTGGACTCGTCCTCGCGGCATTCGCCAACTCATGGGAGCTGTTGCTGATCACGGCCGCTACCACGGCCATTGGGGAACTGGTCTTTCCTGCCGTTCATAGCCATGTTGCCGATAACGCCGGAGACAATCCCACCCGCGCCTTCAATATGGTCATCACGATCGGTCCCGCCACCGCCCTCATCATCACCCCGTTCGTTGCGGGGCTCTGCATCGCACTCTTCGGTATGCCAGGCGCCATTCTGCTCGGGGCATTTCTCGCGCTTCTGGGAACAATTTGCCTCAGCCTCATCAGGTTTCGTTCCCACGATGTCCTGCCCATTGACACGAGCGACCGGGCCAGCTATCGGGCGGTCTGGCATCACCTCGATTCCCGCCGAATCATCATATTGCACGCCCTGTCGATCCTGGCCCTGAGTATCGGCTCATCGATCATTCCCAACTTCCTGAAGGATCAACGAGGCCTGTCCGCTGGGCTCATCTCCATCCT
>Ga0182745_1004523_pt1 | contig 11565 bp, 10 predicted proteins | sample eDN3rd30CKraftBY_FD_128523 | JGI IMG/M metagenome (GOLD analysis project Ga0182745, IMG submission 128523) | Enriched backyard soil microbial communities from Emeryville, California, USA - eDNA 3rd pass 30_C Kraft BY (version 2) (version 2) | ecosystem: Environmental > Terrestrial > Soil >... | reverse complement strand
TTCGGATTTAACCAATTTATTAAGGATTTCTTTAATTTGCTTTAATTTTTCTTCATCAGTTTCTTCTTCATAATGAACCAATACACGATCTTTTACTGCTTTGATCGCGTCTTCACGAGCATGTTTTTCCTGAACTTGTACAGCTTTGTTCAAGTCTGCTTCACATAGGCCTTTCACTTCTGCTTCCAGTTCAGCATCCACTTGGTATAAAGTGACCTGCATTTTTTCCTTGCCGATTTCAGCAACGATTTTCTCTTGGAATGCAATGATCTTCTTGATTTCATCATGTCCGAACATGATTGCTTCAAGCATTGTTTCCTCTGGTACTTCATTCGCTCCGGCTTCAACCATGTTGATGGCATCTTTAGTGCCGGCAACCGTCAGATTGATGTCACTTTTAGCTAATTGGTCAACAGTAGGGTTAATAATGAATTCATTATTGATTCTCCCCACTACAACTCCAGCAATCGGACCTTCGAACGGAATATCGGAAACTGAAAGTGCAAGGGATGAACCTAGCATGGCTGCCATTTCCGTAGAGCAATCTTGATCGACACTCATGACCATGCTGATGATCTGAACATCGTTCCTGAAGCCATCGGCGAAAAGCGGACGGATTGGACGATCGATTAAACGGCTTGCAAGAATTGCCCTTTCACTCGGTCGTCCTTCACGTTTGATGAAGCCTCCCGGAATTTTACCGACTGCATAAAGTCTTTCTTCGTAGTTGACTGTCAAAGGGAAGAAGTCAACATTTCTAGGTTCCTTCGAAGCTGTCGCAGTACTTAATACAGCAGTTTCTCCATAACGGACTAAAACTGCCCCGTTCGCTTGTTTGGCTAATTGCCCTATCTCTACCGTTACATTACGGCCGGCCCAGTCAAATGAATACGTATGTTTTTCCTGTCCCATTTATTAAACCCCTCTCTGAATCTTCACTTAGAGGCTTAGTTTACCTAAACCTGTATTGGATTAAATCATTTATATGTGAAAGTAACTAAACTCGAGTTAAAACCAAACTATTCCTATTATGCACGAAAAAAACAAGCATTAACAGTAAAATGAATAAAAATTTCATTCATTTGATTATGTATATCCTGATCATTTATAAATGGAAAAGGACCCGGCTCCTGCCGAGTCCCAAGGACGAAGGCCCAGCCTTAAGTAGAACACGTCCAAATCATTTGATTAACACCAAAAAAGCGGGAAATTTCCCGCCTTCCTGAAAAAATTATCTACGTAGACCTAATTTGTTAATTAGTGTACGGTAACGAGTAACGTCTTTGTTACGTAGGTAAGTTAAAAGATTACGACGTTTACCTACCATTTTTAGAAGACCGCGACGTGAATGGTGGTCTTTTTTGTGTGTGCGTAAGTGATCGTTCAAGTTGTTGATTTCTTCTGTTAATACTGCGATTTGAACTTCTGGAGATCCAGTGTCAGTATCGTGAGTTCTGAATTCTGCGATAAGTTCGTTTTTGCGTACTTGTGTAATTGCCATGTTATTATTCCTCCTAAAATTCTGTAAAATCACCAATTACCGAGCCAGCGTCGGAGTCTCGACTAGCCAAGCAATGGTTATTTTCATACATACAATAGAATACATGTTTTTCGTCAAAATTGCAAGTCTTCTCTTTTATGCTTCAAGCTTTGCAAAATAGGCTATTGCATTTTGCTTATCCGTTTCGATCTGTGCGACCAATGCTTCAAGTCCGGAAAATTTCTGCTCACTACGAAGTCTTGTATGCCATTCAACCGAAACCTGGTTGCCATAAATATCTCCCGAGAACTCCAAGGCATGGACCTCTACAGTGGGATATTTAGGTTTTTCCTCGTGGAACGTAGGTTTGTATCCGACATTGCAAACCCCATTATACCATTTACCGCTTATTTTGATCCTGACGGCATACACGCCTGCAGCAGGGAAGATATAATCGTCACTTACTTCAATATTAGCGGTGGGGAAACCCAACTTCCTGCCCCGCTTTTCACCGTGAACGACATGACCTTTCGTTAAATAGCGTCGTCCAGCCAAATGATAAAAGTCGGAGAAGTTGCCATTACCGAGAGTTTCCCTGATTCTCGTCGAGCTAACCTTTTCATCTTCAAGTGTCTGTTTTGCAACGACTGTCTGCGAAAATCTGCCCTGTGCGTAAACAGGCAAATCTTCCATCGACCCTTGACCATAGCGACCGTATGAATAATCAAAGCCTGCAACTACATGACGGACATTCAGCCCGGCAATGTATTCGTCAACGAACCGTTCCGGCAGTACCGAAGCAAATTCCTTGCTGAAATGGACAATGAATAAATAATCGATCCCCATCGACTCTATGATATCGACCTTATCTTCAAGTGGAGTGATATAGCGGATATTTTCCGTTTTCCTACCCAGTACTGCAGAAGGATGTGGGTCAAATGTCATGACTGCTGACTTAAGATTCATTTCATCGGCTTTTTGCTTGGCGGTTTGAATGACAATTTGATGGCCTTTATGTATGCCATCAAAAAATCCAAGCGCCATTACAAGCTCGGGAAAATCATCCGTATTAAATTGATGAGGATGCTCTATTGCGATCACTTTCACCTTTCAATCTCCTCTTTCCGGCGGTAAAACGGTCTATATTTCTTGTGCCAATACTTTTACAGGTTTAATTAATCCCTCTTTTGTCGGATGTATTTGATAAATGGCAATGGCCTTATTTGCTGGATCGACCATCACAAATGGCATTCCTTTTTCAACAACAACATCCTTTGTTTGTTCCAATACCGCGCCGTTAAGTACTTTCTTTGCTACTTTATCACTAATCTGAAATTTGGGCAAATGAAATAATCCCCGCTCCAAAGGCAACAGAAATTCATCCGTTTGACCATTTTCCATGAACTCTTCCACTTCAGAAAATGTGAAACAGTCCTCCTGCTTAAAACCTGCTGATTCAATACGCGTCAAGTCTGACATATGAGCAGGAAAACCCAGTTCTTCACCCATCATGACTGCAAGTGTCCGAATATACGTTCCTTTGCTGCAATTTACGCGAAAACGAAAAGATATGGTTTCCCCTTTAAATTCAGAACGATCATCGAGAAGGGTAATATCATAGATGGTGACCTCCCTTGTCGGCCTCTCCACATCTATCCCTGCACGGGCATATTCATATAATTTCTTCCCGTTCACCTTTACCGCTGAAAACATCGGCGGCGTCTGTTCAATTTTTCCAGTCAATGATTCAAGCACTTCCAGAATCCGTTTACGCTGAATCACTTGATCAATCTTTTTCTCTTCGACTTTTTCTCCGCTTGCGTCTTCAGTTGTCGTTGAAAAACCAAGGGTCACTTCTCCTTCATAAGCTTTACCGGCTTCTGTCAGATATTCGGCTATCTTTGTTGCCCTGCCAATACAAATAGGTAAAACCCCTGTTACATCAGGATCTAAAGTACCTGTGTGACCAACCTTTTTTGTCTTTAAAATCTTTCTTAATTTAAAAACACAATCATGGGATGTCAATCCCTTGGGTTTCCATAATGGAAGAATACCGTTCACGCTTTCACCTCATCTTTTATAAAACACCTTAAACGATTATGAACCCCGTCCCGAAAGGTGTTTTTCCTTTTTTCATATTCGGTTTCAAAAAAAAGAGACCGACTTCAAGAAGTGCAAAGCACTTATTGAGTCGGCCTCCTTTTACTGCTTGCTTATTCCTCGTCTTTTTCAGCCGGTTTATCCTCTGAATTGATTTGGGAAATCAACGACTCGATACGATTACCATAATCGACCGATTCATCAAATTCAAAAAACAGCTCAGGGGTTTTGCGCAGGCGGATTCGCTGCCCAATTTCTGAACGCATGAATCCTTTTGCCTTAGCTAGACCTTGCAGGGTTTTCTCCCTTTGTTCCTGGTCACCCAAAACGGAAATATAAACTGTTGCCTGTTGTAAATCGCCTGTAACCGCGACATCCGTCACTGTAACAAATCCGATTCTTGGATCTTTAATTTTTCGGCCGATAATTTCACTCAGCTCTTTTTTCATTTGTTCGCCAACACGATTTGAACGAAGGCTCATAATATCACCTCGATAGCCTAAAGCCAGTCTATATCTGTTATTGTTCGCTCTAGTTCCGGAAAAGAATCTAGAAATTTAAGGGCATTTTGAAGTTCCCGTTCAGTAGCCTTCCTTGAGGATGTTACGGTTACGATTGAAATCTTTGTCCGCTGCCATAAATCCTGAAAATCGGTCTCTGCTACAGAAATATTGAACTTCTGCTTAAGCCGTGTCATGACACGCTGAAGCACGGCCCTTTTTTCTTTTAAAGAATGGGTGTCATGGATGATGCATTCACATTGGACGGAGCCAACGATCATTTACGTTCGATCTCTTCCATTACATACGCTTCAATTACATCGCCTTCTTTAAGGTCGTTGTAATTTTTAATCGTAATACCGCACTCATAGTTCGTTGCCACTTCTTTAACATCATCTTTAAAACGTTTCAATGCATCAATTTCACCTTCGTAAATGACGACACCTTCACGAATTAAGCGAATTCCGCTATCACGTGTAATTTTTCCTTCTGTAACGTAAGAACCCGCAATCGTACCAACCTTGGATACTTTGAAAGTCGTACGAACCTCAGCCTGACCGATAATTTTTTCTTCGAATTCAGGGTCAAGCATCCCTTTCATAGCCGACTCGATCTCTTCGATCGCTTTATAGATGATGCGGTGTAGGCGGACATCAACATTTTCTGATTCAGCTGCACGCTTCGCATTCACGTCAGGACGGACGTTAAATCCGATGACGATCGCATTCGAAGCTGTAGCAAGGATGATGTCAGACTCTGTAATGGCACCAACGCCTATGTGAATGATTTTCACTTTAGCGCCTTCCACTTCTATTTTATTCAGGGAAGCGGCTACTGCTTCCGCAGAACCTTGAACATCAGCTTTTAGAATGATGTTCAATTCTTTAATTTCCCCTTCTTTCATTTGTTCGAACAAAGTATCTAGGGTTACACGGGATTTCTCATTGCGTTGTGAAGCAAGTTGTCTCTGTGCACGCACTTCCCCAACTTGACGGGCCGTTTTCTCATCTTCAAAGACGATGAAACGATCGCCGGCTTGCGGCACTTCGTTCAATCCAGTGATTTCAACCGGTGTTGAAGGACCTGCATCCTTAACACGGCGTCCAAGATCGTTGACCATCGCACGAACACGTCCGAATGTATTACCGATAACAATCGGATCCCCAATTTTCAACGTTCCGTTTTGAACAAGCAATGTGGCAACCGATCCGCGCCCTTTATCCAAACGTGCTTCGATAACCGTTCCATTTGCTTTACGAGATGGATTCGCTTTATACTCCTCCACTTCACTGACAAGAAGAATCATTTCAAGCAAGCTATCGATACCCTCACCGTTCTTAGCTGAAATTGGTACGAAAATTGTGTCTCCGCCCCATGCTTCAGAAACTAAACCATGTTCTGTCAATTCTTGCATGACACGGTCCGGATTGGCTGCTTCTTTATCCATCTTATTTACAGCGACGATAATTGGAACTTCTGCCGCTTTAGCATGGTTGATCGCTTCAATCGTTTGAGGCATGACGCCATCATCCGCAGCGACGACAAGAATGGTGATATCGGTAACTTGTGCACCGCGGGCACGCATTGTTGTAAACGCAGCATGACCTGGTGTATCAAGGAATGTTATTTTCTTATCGTTAACTTTAACTTGATAAGCACCGATATGCTGAGTGATTCCGCCCGCTTCGCCTTCAGTGACTTTTGTATGGCGTATAGAATCAAGCAATGTTGTTTTACCATGGTCAACGTGACCCATGATCGTCACGACAGCCGGACGTTCAATCAAATCTTCAGAAGCATCCTCAGTGACAAGTGATTCAAGGTCTGTTAGATCGACACGAATCTCTTCTTCGGCCACTACACCGTATTCCGCACAAATCAATTCAATTGCATCTTTATCCAAAGTTTGGTTGATAGTTGCCATAACACCAAGCATAAAGAGCTTTTTAATGATTTCAGAAGGTTCACGGTGAAGTTTTTTTCCAAGTTCCATAACCGTCAAAGACTCATAAAACGTAATTTTCTCTGGAAGTTCTCTTTCCTTACGTTTTGTAACAGGTGCCTGAGGCGCTTGTTGTCTTTGTTTATTATTTTTATTCTTGTTATTGCGACCCTTGTTGAACTGGCCGCCAGTTGGTTTTTTCGTCCCTACAGGTTTAACTGGTGGTTTCTTCTTCAGTTTTTCTTTATTGACTGTGCTCTTTTCATCCGCCTCAGCTTCGTACTTCGCAACCGTAGCGTTAGCTTTTGGTTCTTGGCTTTTATCTTCGTTTTTAGGTTTGATTGAATCGTTTAATTTATTTACAGTTGAATCGTCTAATGCTGTCATATGGTTTGTTACCTCTATATTCATTTCTTTAAGTTTATTTATTACATCCTTGCTTGAAACGTTCTTTTGTTTTGCATATTCATATACACGCAATTTTGTCATACGTTCACCCCCGTAAAATTTAATCGAGCAGCGTTCGGAGTTTTTGTGCAAAACCTTCATCCAGAACTGCGACGGCAACTCTAGCATCCTTACCTATCGCATGGCCGAGCAATGACCTGCTTTCGACTCTTTTTAAAGGAACCTGATAAAATGCGCACTTATCAGATATTTTTTTTTCAGTGTTTTTTGAAGCGTCCGCGGATAAAATAACAACTTTGGCATTACCGCTTCTAATCTCTTTAACCACTAATTCTTCACCCGAAATTAGCTTGCGTGCTCGATTGGCCAAACCTAATAGAGACATCCATTGTTGTTGTTGGGTCATGGTGTTAGTTTTTCTCCTTATTCACTAATTCGAGCAATTGTTCATAAAGGGAAGAATCGATTTGGGTACTAAGGTGATTAGCCAGCACATTTTTCTTTTTGGCCAGCTCGATAACATCCCGATCAAGAGTCAAATAAGCTCCCCTTCCAGATTTCTTACCGGTCGGATCCAGGCTGACTTCCCCTTCTTTAGATCGAACGATGCGAATGAGTTCTTTCTTCGGCTTCATTTCGCCTGTCGCCACACATTTACGCATCGGGATTTTTTTTCGGTTATTCATCTTTTTTCACCTCGAATTACTCGTTATCCTCTTCGAAATCTGTTTCCTCTTCAGTAACATAACTATCTCTGCTCAAAAGGAATTCCTGTTCTTCCACAGGATATATACCAGCTTCGCGGGCTTCCGTTTCACTCTTGATATCAATTTTCCAGCCTGTAAGCTTGGCAGCTAAACGGGCATTTTGTCCACGCTTACCAATTGCCAGGGAGAGTTGATAATCCGGTACGATTACAGTCGTCGCCTTTTCCTCTTCCTTAACAATGACCTCAAGTACTTTTGAAGGGCTTAAAGCATTCGCAACGAAAATGACCGGATTCTCCGACCATTTGACGATATCGATCTTTTCACCTTTCAATTCGTTGACGATGGCCTGAACACGCTGGCCTTTTTGGCCTACACAGGAACCGACAGGGTCGACTTCTTCGTTATCGGAGTGCACGGAGATTTTTGAACGGTCGCCTGCTTCGCGGGCAACTGACTTGATCTCGACTGTTCCATCGAAAATTTCAGGCACTTCGATTTCGAATAAACGTTTTAAAAGGCCAGGATGTGAACGGGATACAAAAATTTGCGGACCCTTGGAAGTCTTTTCAACTTTAGTGATGAAAACTTTAATGCGGTCATGCGGTTTATATTGTTCATTCGGCATTTGCTCATTCACCGGGAGCAAAGCCTCGATTTTACCTAAGCTCACATAAATGAATCGGGAATCCTGGCGTTGAACGATACCAGTCATGATATCCTCTTCACGATCGATGAATTCGGCATAAATGATGCCCCGTTCCGCTTCACGCACCCTTTGAGTGACGACTTGTTTTGCTGTTTGTGCAGCAATACGGCCGAAATCCTTAGGTGTTACTTCCATTTCGACAACATCCTCTAACTGATAGTTGGGATCAATTGCTCTTGCTTCTTCAACAGAAATTTCCAGACGCGAATCGAACACTTCGTCAACAACGTCTTTTCTGGCAAATACACGCATTGTTCCTTTACCAAGGTTCAAGTCGATACGTACATTTTGTGCTTGGTTAAAGTTACGGCGATATGCCGATATAAGGGCAGATTCAATCGCGTCGATCAAAACCTCCCTGGAAATTCCTTTTTCGTTTTCTAAAATATAGAGAGCATCCAATAACTCATTGCCCATGGTGATCCCCCTTACGGATATTTAAATTAATGATTTGCTTGACTTAAGCGAAGGTAATCGCCAATCTTGCTTTGGCTACCTTTTCGAATGGTATGACGATCGTTTTCTTTCTTGTCTTGATTCTGACTTCGATTGTCACTTCTTCACCATCGAAACTGGTTAAGATTCCTTCGAATTCTTTTTCATCTAAAATGGGCTCGTATGTTTTTATGTAAACATTTTTACCGATAGCATTAAGGAAATCCTTCTCTTTTTTCAGAGGCCTTTCAGCTCCGGGTGATGAAACTTCGAGAAAATAATTTTGTGGAATCGGATCAACCTCATCAAGCTTTTCACTGAGTTTTTCACTCACATTTCCGCAATCATCAATATCTACGCCTGTTTCTTTATCAATGTACACTCGAAGGAACCAGCTTTTACCTTCCTTCACATACTCCACTTCGACTAATTCAAGCTGCAATTCTTCAAGAATTGGTAATGCTAATTCCTCTACGACTTCCGTTACCTTTTTACTCATTTGTTTCCTCCATACGTGCGTTGTATGCGCTTGGTTTCGGATTCAAAATAAATGGTCATTACAACACGAAAGAGTGGGTTTCCCCACTCTTGCCATTGGTTCCTCTTAGTATTTCCAATAAAAATATACCATAATCAAGATATTTATGCAAATATCATGTCTGTTTCTTCCTTTTTGAAATCCGTTTCCTCTTTTAAAATAAAGATAACTGATTTTGTTCAGGCAATGACTCCAGACAGCCTTGTTTATCAAGGTATTCAAGGATGGTCTTCGAAACCTTACCCCGCTGTTGAAGGTCTTCTTTGGAGAGGAATTCACCATTTCCCCGTGCGTTGACAATATTGATCGCCGCATTCGTTCCAAGACCAGGTATCGAATTGAAAGGCGGAATCAAAGTATTTCCTTCAATTAGGAATTGATCTGCACTGGATTTGTACAAGTCCACTTTAGCGAATGAATATCCTCGTTCACACATTTCCAAAGCTAGTTCAAGAACCGTCAATGTATTCTTTTCCTTTGTGGATGCATCCAATCCCTTTACCATGATTTCTTCCATTTTTGCTTTGATCGCTTGCGATCCCCGTGTCATGGCGTCGATTTCAAAATCATCGGCACGTACTGTGAAATAGGCCGCATAGTATAATAAGGGCAGATGCACTTTAAAATAGGCAATCCGGACAGCCATTAAGACGTAAGCTGCAGCATGGGCTTTCGGGAACATGTATTTAATCTTCTTACATGAATCGATATACCATTCCGGCACCTCATTTTTCCTCATTTCCTCTTCGAATTCCTCCGAGAGCCCTTTCCCTTTACGTACAGATTCCATGATTTTAAACGCCAGGGAAGGATCGAGACCTTGATAGATCAGATAGACCATAATATCATCCCGGCAGCCTATAACCTCACTTAGTGTACAGATCCGGTTGTGGATCAGTTCCTGTGCATTGCTCAGCCATACATCCGTACCGTGGGAAAGGCCTGAAATCTGAACAAGCTCGGAAAAAGTCGTAGGTTTCGTATCTTCAAGCATCTGCCGGACAAAACGCGTACCAAATTCCGGGATGCCAAGCGTACCCGTTTTACACATGATCTGTTCTTCGGTAACTCCTAAAGATTCAGTACTGCTGAATATTTTCATTACTTCCGGATCATCGGTAGGAACGGTCTTTGGATCGATGCCACTTAAATCTTGAAGCATCCGGATTACTGTCGGATCATCGTGTCCAAGTATATCAAGTTTCAAAATATTATCGTGAATGGAATGGAAATCAAAGTGAGTTGTTTTCCACTCTGAATTCCGGTCATCCGCAGGGAACTGAATTGGTGTGAAATCATAGATATCCATATAATCCGGAACGACGATGATTCCGCCCGGGTGCTGTCCAGTCGTCCTTTTCACACCAGTACAACCGGCTACTAGGCGATCGGTCTCGGCTCCGCGCATATGGATGTTATTATCAGAGGAATACCCTTTAACATATCCATAAGCCGTTTTTTCAGCGACCGTACCAATCGTTCCGGCACGATATACATATTCTTCACCGAATAAGACCTTCGTATAGTTATGGGCCTTCGGCTGATATTCACCGGAGAAGTTCAAGTCGATATCCGGAACCTTATCCCCTTTAAATCCAAGGAAAGTTTCAAACGGGATATCATGCCCGTCTTTTGTATAAGCGATGCCACAATCGGGACAGTCTTTATCGGGCAGGTCAAACCCGGAACCTACAGAACCGTCATTGAAGAATTCGGATTTCTTGCACTCAGGACATACATAATGCGGCGGAAGAGGGTTCACCTCTGTAATTTCAGTCATGGTGGCAACGAAAGATGATCCAACCGATCCCCTTGAGCCAACTAGATAACCATCATTCAATGATTTTTTAACAAGCTTGTGGGAAATTAAATAAATAACGGCAAAGCCGTGGCCGATGATGCTTTTCAATTCTTTCTCAAGACGGGCTTCCACGATTTCCGGCAGGTTTTCCCCATAAATCTTCCTTGCCATGCCATAACTCATTTCACGCATCTCTTCATCTGCACCTTCAATTTTAGGTGTGTATAACTCATCCTTGATTGGCTTGATTTCTTCAATCATATCAGCGATTTTATTCGTGTTGGTTACCACGACCTCTTTGGCTTTCTCGGAACCGAGGAAGGAGAATTCCCGCAGCATTTCATCTGTTGTCCGAAAATGTACGTCAGGAAGCTTATGACGATTCAGCGGGTTCGCGCCGCCTTGTGAATTCACAAGGATTTTACGGTAAATTTTATCATTCGGATCCAAATAATGCACATTTCCCGTGGCTACGACTGGCTTGTCCAGCTTTTCACCAAGCTTGACGATATTGGAGATGATCGTTTCTAATGATTTATCATCCCGTACATATTCAAGCTCAATCAAATGCTGATACACTTCCTTCGGATGGATTTCAAGATAATCGTAGAATTCGGCGATGTCGACGACTTCCTCAAAACCCTTCTGCATCATCCCTTCAAAAACTTCCCCTTTATCGCAACCCGATCCCACCAAGATTCCTTCACGATACTTTTTAAGTTGTGAGCGCGGTAACCGGGGCACACGATAGAAATAATCGATGTGTGATATTGAAATTAATTTGAATAGGTTTTTTAACCCAGCCTGTGTTTGCGCGATCAGTGTACAATGTGACGGGCGGGAACGCTGATAAGCATTTCCTTTACCCATATTGTCATTAAGTTGATCATGATGGGTAATCTCCTTTTCCATTGCATCCTTCAGCATCTTCAGCATAAGGTAACC
>Ga0182745_1004519_pt1 | contig 11568 bp, 10 predicted proteins | sample eDN3rd30CKraftBY_FD_128523 | JGI IMG/M metagenome (GOLD analysis project Ga0182745, IMG submission 128523) | Enriched backyard soil microbial communities from Emeryville, California, USA - eDNA 3rd pass 30_C Kraft BY (version 2) (version 2) | ecosystem: Environmental > Terrestrial > Soil >... | reverse complement strand
GTCGGATTCGGCATCAGCACCCCCGAGCATATCAGGGAACTTTCGAGCGTGGCCGACGGGCTGATCGTGGGGAGCGCGCTGGTGAAGCGCCTCGTCGATACCGAGAAGCTGACTCAGGCCGAGGTGGTCAAGCAGATCGGTGATTTCGTGGCGAACCTGGCGACGGGACTCGAGCCAGCGCCTCGCTCGGCCGCCTCCTGACCCGCTCCTTTGGAATCGCGGTGAGACCGAGGTTCCTGGACCCAATCCAAGGGACGGAACATGCGAATCGGCAGGGCAATCGAGGAGTCGCGGCCCCTCTTGGGAGCCACGCGACTTCCTCCTTGCCTACCTACTGCCCACAGGCGTGAGACGTTGCCGAAGCCCGAGTCCGTCGTCAAACCTCGTAGGTCGCGAACCGCTCGGGAATCTCGACCGGGTTGAGCAAGTGCGGCTGGAGGACCGGCGCGAGCGCCTCGAGTCCTTCCGGTTCCCCATGGACGAGGAATCCACGTTCGATCCCCCCCCCCGTCTGCTCATACCACCAGGCGAGATCGTTGCGGTCGGCGTGGCCTGAGAAGCCGTCCAGGACGTAGACCGCTGCGTTGAGGTCATACCACTGATCCATGATCTGGATCCGCTCGACCCCTTCGGAAAGCTTCCGGCCCAGCGTTCCTTCCGCCTGATAGCTGACGATGACGATCGCGTTGTCCGGATCTTCCACCACGTGGCGAAGGTGATGCCGGATTCGACCGGCCTCACACATGCCTGAGGAGGCGATGACGATCATCGGCCCCGGCTGATAATTCAGCCGGCGCGACTCGTCCCAACTTCCACAGAACTCGACGTACTTCGACCCGAAGTACATGGGGTCTTTATCCATCATCTTGCGGGCGAACGGTGTGTATGCATCGGGATGGTCGCGGTGAATGTCGGTCAGGCGCGAGGCGAGCGGGCTATCCACATACACTGGGATCGGGCGAACCTTGTGAATCGCGAAGAGTTCCTGAAGGCAGTAAATCATCCGCTGCGTCCGTCCCAGGCTGAACGCGGGGATGACCACCTTGCTCTGCAGACGAGTCGCCCGGGCGACGATCGCATGAAGCTGCTTGATTAGGGTGTCATAGGTCTCGAGCTCGCGGTTCCCATACGTGCTCTCTGACACAAGGATGTCAATATTTTTCACGATGGTGGGATCAGGGAGCATACCCATGCGCCGACGCCCGAGGTCGCCGGTGAAGAGAAACCTGCGCGTGCGGCCCTCTTCCTCGTACTCGAGCTGAATCATCGCCGAGCCCAGGATATGGCCCGCGTCGAGATAGGTCAGCGAAACCCCGGGCACGATCTCGAGGGGGTTCTGATAGGTCAGTCGTCGAAGTTGGTCGACGACCAGCTCCACGTCCATCAGGTCGAAGAGGGGTTCGATCGGCTCGGCCAGTGGGTTCTTGAGGTTGGCGTTACGCAGGTCTTCCCGTTGAATCCGAGCGCTATCGCGAAGCATCACGCTGATGATGTCGCCCGTCGCGGGAGTTGTGATAATAGGTCCTTGGTAGCCTGCGCGAACCAGGCACGGAAGCCGGCCGATGTGGTCGTTGTGCGCATGGGAGACGATGACGGCGTCGAGCTCCCTGGGATCGAAGCTGAAGCCTCGATTTGGACTGTCTGGATCGATCCGATTGGAGTCGAAGAGTCCACAGTCAAGTAAGATTTTGTGAGAGCCGATCTCCAAGAGATGGGCGCTGCCTGTGACCTGGCGGGCCGCGCCATGGAACGTGATGCGCAAACGACCTTCCTCCCGATGGATCCGTCGACGACGACTCGGGACGATCAAACGGATGACTGGTGTATTTTCTGATACTTTATGGGTCCCATGATGCCACGTTCGGCCCCTTGATTCAAGGGAGCGAGAGTTTAGATCAGTTCCGGTTGATCGGTTCCTGGATCGACCATACGATTCGAATGGGACTTTGAGTCATTCACAAAAAAGGGGGTCCACGCGGACCCTTCCGAGTCCGATCAGGGTGAGGAGCGCCCCGAGATGACACGTGATATCTCCGATTCTCATGCCTTGAGTCGCCTGTTCCAGGGAATCACCGAGTCCACCTTCATGACGGAGCTGGGCATTGGCGACCCCAGGCTCGTCGATTATGTCGCGGATTTACTTGCCCGATTCGTGGCAAGCCAGTCGGTCTGGCGGCTCCGTGATGGTTTCGGCCAACGGTTGACCGAGGTCTCGGCGATGCTTGCCCTGGCCGAGTCTTCGAGTAACCGGGACGAACGTCGCGACTGCTACCGGCATGTAGGCGATTACACGCTCTTCTGGACAGGCGTGTACCCGGAAGCCCTGGCAAAATTCAAAACCTTGGCACCAGCCGACCACTGGATCGACTACCAGAGCCAGGGGAAGAAGTCATATTACCTGGCAAGTCTGCTCGATGCCGAGCAGGCGAGCACGCTGAAACGTTTGAGCGATCAATTCGAGCTTTGCGCCTTTGGCCTTTCTCGAGTCCGCAAGGAGTGGGAATCCCTGGCCAACCCTCCGACCAAACCGCCTAGCTAAAGCCAATTGGCGAAAACCATCCACCGAAGAACCGATGGCGACCCGAATTGCAGGGGCCCGACTGGGTGGGGTAGAGTACTACTCCCGGAAGAACGAGAGCGAGTTATCGTTCCACCGGCCGAATTTCGGTTGCCTGAGGATCTCGTCTCGTGCCTGAGTTGAAGCGTTACCGACCGGACGACTTACGCCGCTTGGGGGCAGAGCTTGGCGCGATCGCCGGACTCTCGCCCCAACGCGCGGCACTGTTCGTCGGCCAGTTGCTCTGGTTCGACCTGGGCGGAACGCCGGAACACGGGTTCGGGACCCTCCCAACCTGGCTCCACCGCATGGAAATGGGCGAGGTCGTTCCCACGGCCGAGGGGGAGATTCTCGCCGAACGGCTCGGGACCGCGGTTCTGAATGGCAAGCAAGGAGTGGGTCCGCTCGTCCTGAGTCGGGCAGGGGAGCTAGCGGTCGAGAAGTCGAGGGACGCGGCGATTGGGCTCGTGAAAGTGGTCGGCCTTTCGCATGCGGGACCCACCGGAGGGGTCGCTGCGAGTTTGGCCGTGGGTCCTCAAGCCTGTGCGATCCTCGGCCCGGGCCCCGCATGGTCGCTTGCCTTGCCCGCGAGCGAAGGCCCCCCCGCTGTGTATGACTCAACCCTGGAGGCGAGCCGCTCCAACCTGAAAGCGCCGAAAGGGGAGGTTGAGGGCTCGACACGGCCCGGCGACGGTCCCCCATCCCCGGTCGCAAGCATTCCGACGTGGGCGCCCTGGGCCCAGGCCCTTGTTCCCGATGGGGGTTATCTCGTCGCCGTTCTTGGGATCCGCGCGTTCGAGTCGCTCTCGGTATTCCACGAGCGGGTGACCAGCCTCATGCAGTCTGTGAAAACAACCCCAGGCTGCTTGACTCCTGATGCTTGGGAGGCGTCTCGGGCACGCGCCTTCGAGCACGGCCTGCAAATGACCGGAGCAAGCTGGGACCAACTCCTCGACCGGGCAAGACGGGCGGGGGTTTCCATCCCCGAGCCTATTCCCCCAAGCCAAGGACGCCGACGTCCCGCTGGCGACACGAGGCGGACACCCTGAAATGGTCCTCCCCCTGGGCGATCTCGAGAAGACCAGAATCTTCCCCATCGCAACCTATGCGCTGATTGCGATCAATGTCCTGATGTTCCTCTGCCAGATTGATCAGGGGCGCTCGTTCACCATCAGTTACGCCGCCACGCCCTACGAGATCAGCCACAACGTGGACTTGCCCTCGTGGGAGATCAACCCCATCGTGCTCGAAGGAACACGCGAGGAGATTTCGGACCAACTGCGGGAACAAGCGCATGTGCCGTTTCCCATCTGGCTGACCTTGTTCACCTCGATGTTTTTGCATGGAAGCCCGCTCCACCTGGCGGGGAACATGCTCTATCTCTGGATCTTTGGCGACAATGTGGAAGAGGTCCTGGGGACCCTCGGCTACCTCTTGGCCTACCTTGCGTGCGGACTCGTGGGAACGCTCCTCCAGATCGCCGTGAATCCGGACTCCCTGATTCCGACCCTGGGGGCGTCGGGGGCCATCGCGGGAATCATGGGGGCGTATCTGGTCTGGTTCCCTCATAACCAGGTGCGGGTCTTGATTTTGCGGATCGTCGCGCAGATGCCCGCCCTCTATGTGATCGGTGCCTGGATCTTACTCCAGGTCCTCCAGGGTGTTGGGTCGGTCGATCGCCTGGGAGAGTCAGGGGGGGTGGCTTACCTCGCCCACATCGGCGGAGCGGCGACGGGAATCCTCATCGCGTTCCTGTTCGCGAACCGGGCCCGAACGATCGCCGCGATGAACGAGACCCATGACTCCTGGCTCTACCAATCCGGATCCGACACCTAACATCCCAGCGGCTACACCAAGTTCTTGTTGCCGATCGAGTCAACGCGAATTGGCCAGAAGCGACTCGTCGGACGGGTTGAACTCACGGAGTGCCGGTTGGAAAGCGGTCGGTTCCTGGCGGGCGCGGCGTTTCTCCAGGGTCCAGCCAATGCCCTGGAACGAGGCCCACCAGGAGATGGCGTATATGAGGTAGGCCCACTGGGGTAAGAAGAGCATCCCCAACCCGGTGAAGTACATCTGGACCGCCGGAATGAAGTAGAGCGTGCTGACCAGGTAGGCCGTCACGGCAAAGCCGAAGGTGCTCAGGGAGGCCCAGACCGGCTTGAACCACTCGATCGAGAATCCGGTAAAGTTGTTGAGCGAGGCCACGTTGAACGAGAGGATCAAGAACGTGGCCCAGACCCGGCAGAGGACCCCGGCCAGGGGGGTCGATCGATACCAATCCGCGCCAGCCACCCGGCGCATCACGAAGAGGTTGCCCACTAACTCCAGCGCCCAGAGCGCGAGGTAGTCGATGTTACGCCGGTCTCCGAGCGTATAGAGCACCTGACAGGTGACGAAAGTCGCCAGGTGAACCCAGCCCATGAGCATGAAGGCCAATCCCCAACGCTGGCGGTCGGCAACCCGTGCCAGGTCGGCCACCAGGATTGCCTTCCAACGAGAGAGGGGGGAGGGGTGCTTCATCGAGGTCATGGGCGTCACCGAGTTCCAGGTTTGTTATCAAGGGAGTATCCGTAAGCCATCGGCATGATGCGCGGAGAAGCTTGAATGTATTCAACTCACTCCCCCTGACTCGATGCGCAACGTGGGTCAAAAGGAAAGCTCAGGAGTGCTCAGCCCGACCCTTCGATTCGTCTGTCGCCGGCGTTGTCTCCTCGTCGACCCGAGCCACATCTTCGGGCCCAACCGCTCGGTCGAGTGTCAAAATGCCGTTTAGGTGGTCGATCTCGTGCTGAAGCACGCGTGCGAAAAATCCCGACGCATCCAAACGCGCGGGGCGTCCCCCCAAGGTCAGATACTCCACGGCGATGGACCGGGGGCGTTCCACGCGTACCCGGTATTGCATGAAGCTGAGGCATCCCTCCCAGGCGACATCCAACTCACTTGAGGAATCGACGATGACCGGGTTCACCAGCACCGAGACGGCGACCTCGGGACGTTCGGGCGAATGTTCGGTGGGAAACGACCCCGCGAGGATGATGGAGACGGATTCGCCAACCTGCGGGGCAGCCAGCCCCACTCCCCCCGATGCCTCGAGCGTCTCCTTCATGTCTTCCACAAGTCGCAGGATCTCCGGACTTGCAATCTGCCCGGGCGCAAGCGGAGTGGTCTTCGTCTTCAACACAGCATCGCCAAGCTGAACGATCGGGCGGATCATACGTTGTGAATCCCTACCTTGGTTTGTCACTCAACCAGGTAGATGGTCCTGGCCTTTGGTTTCGAAACGTAACAAAGTCCGGCCTGCTTGGGGAGACAAGCAAGCCGGACCTCGTTGAGCTTCGATCATTCGTCGAGCGAATGGATCAGGACAGGAACTGGATTATCCCCGGCCTAACCTGGCCCGGGCTCTGGCACGGAGAGCCAGGGCGTTCGGCCGAGCCTCGGCGCCCGGTCGAACCAGGTGGCCATTGCTGACGGGGACAAACTGCCCTCGGTGGCTCCGGAACCCTCCCAGAGTCTCTCGTCCACCGAACGGAACGGTGACGGTGTCTCCCCCCGTCACGCAGGGGACCTTGACTGAGAGGTCGAAGCGATGGTGGACATTCAACCGTCTCGCGGGGATGAGGGTCACGGAGTTCGTCGCGGCGTCGAACGTGGCGGAGACGATTCGAACCGTGCCACCATTCGCGGCAACCACGCGGTAACGACTGGGGTCGTTCGCCAGGGTGGGATCGACATTTCCGCTGAAGCTCAGAACGAGCTTGGTCTGCTGCCGGTGAACTCCATAGCGAACGATCCCTTCCGGGGTCGGGCAAATAACCTCGGGAGAAACGGCGCCGGGGGTCAACTTGGCGAAGTTGTTGTCAGGCAGATCAACGTCCTGAACCGTCACATGAAGGATCTGAGGCTGCCCTTCCGGCGGAGCGGGGAAGACCACACCCGGCTGCGATTCCTTTCCATTAGTCAGTTGCGGCAGGTTCGGGTTCTGAACGATCGTGTACTGGCCGTTGGGAATGCAAATCTTAGGGGTGTAGTGGAACACGACCGAGATGGTGGCTTCGCCCGTGGTCACCTTGGTGAACTGGATTCCGGAACCAGTCACGACGGCATCGGCCGTCGCGGAGAGAGTCGGGGAGATCGACGATCGACCCGCCGACGCGGTGAAGAACGCGAGGTCGGCCGCCGAGCTCAGGTTCAAAGTTCTGGTCTGACCATCAACCTTCAAATTCACCGGAAAATCGTTCGCGGTAGGATCCAACGGGTCATCCGCGCCGATGGTCACCGGCCCGGAGGTCGCGGTCCCTGTCCCGGAGATCGCCTGGCCTAATCCGTTGATCTGGTAATTCCCGTTTAGCTCCGCCGTCATCGGCTGAGGAATCGGCGCGGGGTTTTGGGCGAGGAGATTACTGCTCACCGAGGCGTTGTAGGTAATCGTGACCGAATTCAAGGTGCCGAGCGACGGGTCGAACAGCGAAAGGTTGGTCGGATTGAATGGGGCGTTTGCAAAGGGGGTGGGTGTCGCGCCAATGGTCAGGGTCTGAGCGATTTGGACCTGAGTGCCACTGGTGTTGGGGAGTCCATCGAAGGTGTAGGCGCCGTTGATATCCGTGGTGGTCGAGGCGACCAGTTGGTTGTTCACATCGAACAGCAATACCTGAGCCCCGCCCAGGGGTCGCTCGCCGGCGTCGAAGTTTCCGTTGTTCGTGAGAACCGGATTACTGTTCTGGTCCAGGTAGACGTACCCACTAATAACTGGGCAGCCCACGCTGAGAAGAACCAACTTGTCCAGTTCCTCGATGGTCGGCGAGCTCCGCTTTTGCGAAGCATTTCGCGTTCCCTCGCCGGCAAGTAGGCGGGTGCGCTTTGCAAACCCCAATGTATTGGGTACCAACATGGCCATGACGATCGCCTTTCCGAGGGTGCGAAGACGGCTAAACCGAGAGTGACAGATTTAGACGAGTGCGGATTCGATTCGATGCGGCTTCGCTCCACGGCTGCGGCGTTCCCTCGCCCTCGTTCCTCCGCTCAGACCTGAAGCGGTCGGTCATTGAACGGCCGTAATGCTGACGCCGGTCCCATGCTTTGCACGAGTGGTGTTGAGATCCAACCACCCTGGGCTGGTTGAATGCTTGTTCGCGTCCACCAAAGACAAGACGAGGCCAACGGGGTAGCGGGAACCATCATGGCTCAACGGGCGTCTCTGAGTCGACGATCGGTCATCTCAAGTGTGTGCTCGCTGTTGGCCGAACGCTCCATCATCTCTTCAACCCGCAAGCTCATCATAACAAGGCACGTACTGACATGTGGAGATGATGCTGCTGTAAGCTATTCCGCCGATTATTCCGGCTTGCGATATCGACGACGGAGCTTACCAGAGATGAGCACTCCCCCAACACCCAGGCCGAGCAAGGCTACACTGGATGGCTCAGGCACGTACGTATAAGTCAGGTTGATCGACATCCCCGCATAAGTAATCAGAGAACCATAATCATTGTTACCAGCTTCTCGGAGAGTAGAACCGAACGAAGCCTGGGCTGGCAGCACGAACGTACCGGAACCCGTGAAAAGCGCGATCAAGCTGGGGTCGGTCAGGGTGATGGTCCTGGTTCCAGTGAAGGTACTGGTTTTGTTGTCCGGCATTCCGTCGGGAGTCAGAAAGTAGGGGGAGTCCGGTGAATACTGGTTTGTGTTGTTCGAGAAGGTCTGGGCCTGAGTGACGCCATTTCCGCCATACGTCTTGGTATAGCTGACGACCGGAGCCGAGACGGTCAAGAGCGTGGAAAGCGGCCCATTGGTTGGCGAGCCCAGGGTGATTGTCGGTCCCGTATTCGGTGACTTCGCCAACGCGGTGGTCAGGGAGATTGTTTGGGCTCCCGCGGGGTTGGTGAACGTCATCGACACTTGGTTTCGAAAGCTGTAGGTCACTTCCAGATTGACCGACGCAAGCGTTCCCAGTGAAGAATCAAACTTATCAAAAACCAAGGGGCCGCCTTGAAACTGGGTATTCGGGCCCCATACCGCGTACGCGGGATTAATTGTGCTGGTCTGAGTCGGAGTGACCAGCGCATAGCTTGGTCGCCCCCCTAGCTGAGCAAGGAAAAGACACAGGAACAGCAGCAGACTCGGCCTGCGACCCATAGGAATGCTCCCACGACATCAATATAACTGAGTTTCCGCGCTCAACACGGCGTTAAAGGCCGATTTTGGATCGACCCAATAGGAACACCCGCCAAAGCCGTCAAAGCAAAAGGCGTGTCATCCCCGAGAACCCGGCTAAACAACCGAGCTGGCGTTTCGATTGGGCGGCTTCAGCGACGCCACGCCCAGTCTCAATAGTCTTGGCAGACTCCCGTTTGAGCTAGGAGGCCGATGTTAGCTCACGAATTGAGGCTCGCAAATCAGGATTCGTATTATCCACGAAATCCAGCACCTGGAAGTCGCCAAAAAACAACGATCCACTTCAGCCGGTGTTTCACTGAAACGGTGGGATCCGCTTTCTTTAACATTCCAGACCTACCGTCGAACCAATTTACACACCTTTACACATATCCTGGCGAAAAGGCTCGGATAAGACGAACGCTCCCTGTTTCTGGTCATCCATTTTTTGGGTTCTGACGACGAAATCCTCCCAAAGGGACGCGATAAATGGCACGGCTTCCGTCTTTTGTTTGGTAGGCGTGGGGAGAGGCAGCCAAAATGCTCAGTTCGCTTATCGAGCCGCTTGAAACGTTCGGTCGCTTCGTGGATTTCTCGGCGCGTGTCCTGGCGGCCATACCGCAAGCGTTGCGTCGACGACCAGGCCAGGTGGCTGATCAGTTCGAGCGTGTAACCTGGGGAAGCCTGCCCATTGTCATCATCGCGGGGCTGAGTGTTGGCCTGGTGACCTGGCTTCAGACCTACCGGCAGCTCTCGGCATATGGAATCGAGGCTACCTTACCGAGCTTCCTCGCCCCCGCGGTCCTGGTGGAGTTGGGGCCAATGCTAGCGGGCCTTTTGGTCGCGGGAAGGATGGGGGCGGGGCTGGCGGCGGAACTGGGTTCAATGACCCTGACCGAGGAGATCGAGGCCCGCACGATCCTGGGTGCCTGGCCGATTTCGAGCTTGGTCGCGCCTCGGACGCTCGCATGCGCACTGGCGGTCCCATTTTTGACCGTCGTGATCGACTCGGCCGCGATCCTGGGCGGGATGCTGGCCGAGGTGGCGGGCGGCACCCTTTCAATGGGCCTATTCTGGCAAAAATCGCTGCTGTATCTTCGGCTCAGCGACGTGATTCCCGCAACCCTGAAGACTTCCGTCTTTGGCTTCCTGATCGGTGTCACCGGCTGTTGGACCGGGTTGAACACCCCGAGATCGACCGAGGGGGTTGGAAAAGCCGCGACCCGAGGGGTGGTGCGATCCATGTTCGCGGTCTTCGTGGCGAACGTGATCCTGGTCCCTTGCCTTCAGACTCTGACCAGAGCCCTGAGATGGACGAGTTGATTTCGCGCGTCACATCGGGTGAAGAAAACCGAACGAAATGAACCTATCGATCTCGAACCCGACTTAGCCCTATGATTGAGAATATGCGGCTCTCCCGAGCGAAAAACCTCTGACGGAGATGGCCGAATCACATGAACGGAACCAACCCGAGGTCGAAACACCCGCGAAAGGGATGAGGTCTCGACATGCAGCCTGAAATTGGAAGGTGGCGAGCTCTGGCGAACGCGGGGTTCGTACTGTTGATTCTGGCACTTGCGGGCTTTGGCATTTCGCAAGTTGCGAAGCGTCAATGGCGCACCCAGAAAACCTTCCGAGTCAATGTGGAGTTCGAGTCGATTAGTGGGCTTGGAGTCGGTCAACGGGTCCGGCTTCAAGGAATTGACGCGGGTGTGGTGGAATCGGTCTTCGCCCCTCGAAAACCCGGCCAGCGAGTTCACCTCGTGCTTCGCGTCGATGAACGGCTCAGGTCGTTGATTCGGTCGGACAGCAAGGCACGGATTGTCACCGAGGGAGTTGTGGGGTCGAAGATCGTGGAACTCGTTCCCGGTAAGCCCGATGCGCCCCCCCTCTCGACGGCCGCGCGAATTCACGCGGAACGATCGATCGAGCTCAACGACCTCCTTCAGGATGCCGCGACCTCGCTTCGCCGGATCGACGCCGCGGCGCTCGCGGCGGAAAAAGGCATGGGTGAGCTCCACCAGATTGCCAGGTCGGTCCGAGAAGGGGAGGGGAGCCTGGGCAAACTCGTGAGCGACGAGGAAGCGTACCAGAAGCTGCTTGCTCTCTCGTCCAGGGGGGAGCGTACCCTTCAGGACATGGAGGAAAACCTGGCTGCCTTGAAACGGACCTGGCCCCTTTCGCGATACTTCAATGATCGCTCCTTCTTTGATCGCGATCGGATTCTCTATCATCCCGGCGCGGAGCGAGACAGCCAAGTCTTGCAAGAGTCCGAGCTGTTCGAGCCAGGTCGGGCGGTTCTGACCGCGAAGGGGCGAGGACGTCTGGACGAGACCGCGAAGTGGTTCCGCAACGTGCGTAGACCCACCTCCGAGGTGGTGATCGCCGCATTTACAGATGAGGACCGCGACCCCGAGCTTGCCCAAATTCTCACGCAGGAGCAAGCGGAAGCAGTTCGGCAATACCTGGTCGCGAAACACTCGATCCAGTCGACCGGCTGGTTTAGCTCGCGCAAGGTTGCCGCGGTGGGCTTTGGTACGCAGGCCCCCAAAGAGAACATGCAAACAGCTTCCACCAAGAGCGACCCCCCGTCGCGCCGGGTCGAAGTGATCCTCTTTACTCCCCAGACTTGATCCATGCGCGGCACGAGACGGGATTCGTGGCCAAGTCCAACCTCTTCCTCCAACCGTTCCTCACAACATCGATGGGTAAGAACAAGCAACGGGGGCATCTCATTTCTTAAGCTTCCCACCCCTAAAGGGTGTGGGATTTCCGGCTAGTCTCGCGAGGGTTCCAGCCCCGGTCATTGACCGCCAGTTCTGAGGGCAGCTTAGATTGCCCCAAGCCCGGTTGTTACC
>Ga0182745_1004518_pt1 | contig 11570 bp, 6 predicted proteins | sample eDN3rd30CKraftBY_FD_128523 | JGI IMG/M metagenome (GOLD analysis project Ga0182745, IMG submission 128523) | Enriched backyard soil microbial communities from Emeryville, California, USA - eDNA 3rd pass 30_C Kraft BY (version 2) (version 2) | ecosystem: Environmental > Terrestrial > Soil >... | reverse complement strand
CGCCTTACCTCGCGGACCGCCATAATGATCATAAAAATAGTATTTAATAAATAGAGTCCAAAAATCCATCCCAATATAAATCCCCCTCCTTTCTCTTTTAAAATGTACAAATGGTAACACGTTTATAAGTTTCTTTAAAATTAAGTTACATAAGGAAAACTGTATCGCATACTACTATATGAAAATGAATGGGCGGCATGATGTATGGCTTTTAAGCCCTACATTTGATAAGTAGTCACGTAAATAATTTATATCAATAGCAATAACCACTTCCTAAAAAAAATAGGGAGTGGTTATTTGTGTTGTTAATATTTGTTTGTTTTTCAATAAAAATGAAGTGGCCTGAACAACAGACGCTGATTAGGCGCTGATGTTCAGGCTGCGATTTATCTTATTATTTATCTGCTAATTCTGTTTTGATACTTTCTAACGTCTTACCTTTGTATTTTTTAACTGGCTTTGGTGGTGCTGGAACCCAAGGATTTTGCATTAAGAAGTTCTTTTCAACCAAAGCAAAATCTTTTGCATCAACAGTGCCATCGAAATTTATATCTGCATTACGAGTATTGGTTCCCCAAGCTGATTGGATGGCTAGTGCATCATTAATATCGATTACGTTGTCTTTGTTTATGTCACCAGCAGTTGCTAGTGGAACTCTTGCCGAACCTAAATTATTTACAAAATCTCCGGAAATTTCCCCATCAAATTCAACGTAAGCATTGAATTTTTTATATGTGTTGAAATGACCTGGGATATCTTGTTTAATTACGTAATCCTCTCTGGATGGCTCAAGTCCAAGAATCGTAAACTGTCCATTTTTAGTGACTTCTTCTGTTTTAACTTCTTTGCCTTTACTGTCAGTAATCGTTACGATTGGAGAGATTTTTGAGAAATCCCTTGTATTGTCTTTGCCGCCTTGTGCATTTAACAATCCTTGTGCTTGTACGAAACCTTTTACTCCTGTGTGGTCTCCTAAGACATTGATTGGTGGTAAATCTGTAAATGGTTTAGTTGATGTATTATCTACATTTGTAAAAGTCGATTTTACTCCGTTTAGATCAAATCCTACTAAACTAAATGGTGATACTCCTGTTGGAACTTGAACGGTTAAATCAACCATCGGAAGATCGCCATCTACAGCACCATTGAAGTGTACGGTAACATCAGATGAAGTTGAAGTTCCTACTGTTGTTTGTTTAACATCCAGCGTACCGCCACGTTTTTGTGCTTCTGGGTTTAACTCAATATTTGTAATTTTGGTAGCCGCTGTATCTTTGAACATGTAGTTTGCTTTCATTAACTTACTGACGTTATTAGCCGTTATGGTCATCGTGTACGTTTTGCCTGCTTCTAGATTCATGCGATTGTGTATCGTCGGGAAGTGTGGCTGAACATGTACATATGGTGTATGTTCATTTACGAAATAGTATTGTTTTTGCATATAACCATTCGATGCTTCATCGATTCCTTCAACTTTGAAATCTGATACGGCTAATTGAGGAACCATCTCAATTTCATCTTTTGCGTTACCGTCTTTGTCTAGTGTTAAATTGCCATTTGGTAAGAAAGAGTTGTAGCTATAGTAAATTTCATTTTGAGTTTGATCAGCATGGATTCCGATTGCTCGTTTTAGCGCAACGTTGTCATCTGTAATAGCTGCCGTTAAATCTAGGATAGTTTGTCCGTCCTTGTATTCGACGATTTGTTTCCCTGGAATTTCACCTTCGATGTGCATGTCCCACTTTGGTTTTGTTCCATCCACAAAGAAGTCTTGTGTCGTGGTATACGTTTTTCCGTTATCATCTGTTCCAATTAATTTCATTTTGTAATGTCCTGCTTTTGGCGCAACAATATTATCATTGTTGAAATCAATTGGATTGGCGGGATCGTTTGTGAAAGGGAAGTAATAGCCCCGATAGAAGTCAGCTGCGTAATATAACGTTCCTTCGTTCATTAATGTACCATTAAATGTACCCATATACCCGATATCTTCACCCGTTTTTGCGTCTGAAATCACTGCGTCGATTGATTTCATATGTGATTTTAGGGTTAAATAAGCGCCCGTCCAGGGATCATATTTTTGACTTGTCATGACCAATTTTTCTGGACCTGATTGTCTCCATAATGTAAAGTTATCAAAGCCGGCTTCAACATAATGAACACCGAAAGGAACTTCGTATGACTCTGAAGGATTATCTTTGTTCGTGTAGACAACATAGCCTTCGTAGATTCCTTTTTCTGCCGTTTTTGGAATTTGTAACACGACAGGGGTCTGCTTTTTAGAATTTTTGTTCACTGTAATACTTGTATTTGTTGTTACGGTTACTTTGTTTAAAGCGGCATCCTTTGAATCGCGTAAATCTGTATTGAAATTAACACTTACCTGAAAGGTTTTGGCATTATCATCCTTGTTAATCAACGTAACATGACGAGTATCCGATAAATCTTCACCGGTATACGCTTTATTCCCAAAACTTAATGCGCTTGTTTTTTCTTTTATGAATGTTTGCTCACCATCTTCCAGCGTGGGCATTTTTTCATCTACCATAATTTCAAAATTAGAGTGAATGGCCTTATCAGGATTAACGCGTCCAGCTCCAACTTCATATACACTGTATGGCTTGCTTAATGGGTCAGCCGTATTCATTAAGATTGCTTTTACATCTTCAGGTTGTGCATCTGGTTTTGCTTGTAATAGTAATGCTGCCACACCAGATGTGAAAGGAGTAGCCATTGAGGTTCCTGACATACGATCATAGGCATGATCAAAGTTAGTCGGATCGTTGGGACTATGGATAAACCCTGGTACTGTTGATAAAACGTTTACTCCTGGAGCCACCACTTCCGGTTTGATATCATACGTTAAGCGGGATGGACCACGAGAACTGAAGTCTGCAAGAGTATCTCCTTGTGTAAATATTTTTCCTTGATCACTAAACGAAAGTTGACTTTTACCAGCATTTAGTTTTTCTAGCAACGCAAGTCCATCCTCATTCGTCATCGAGAAAGCAGGAATGAAATCTTGCCCAATACCTAAGTTGAAAGGTAAGTGTCCTTCGGTCAGATTATTGTTAAATACAATAACGCCAACAGCACCCCGATTTTTCGCTTGTAAAATTTTATCGTTAATCGTAGTGGTTCCTCGTTGAATAAGAACGATTTTTCCATCTACTCGAGTGTTTGCTCCCTTATAATCAGAGCCTTGACCTAATCCGACATATACGAATTGGAATGGCTGTGCTGAGGATAAAAATTTGGTTACATCATCTTCATATCCTTTTGCCATTAATCGCAAGTCTGAAGTTCGATTGTCTACGGTTGTTTTCATGGTAAGGATTTCTTCTGGAACCGTACTTGCACCAACGGTTAATGCTAATGGAGCATTTCCTGGAGTACCTACTGTGTACATTCCGCTGCCTGAGTTACCCGCTGCAACGATTGCTGTTACACCATTTAATACGGCGTTATTAATGGCTATTGCTTCTGCCGTTAAAGGGTCGTTATAATTAGCACCTAATGATAGATTCATAATATCCATACCATCTGTAACTGCTTGCTCAATCCCTGCAATAATAGCTTCCGATGAACCATTTCCGCCTGGACCAAGAACACGATATGCATAAAGGTCAGCGTCAGGAGCTATACCAGTAGTCGCATAAGGGCTATCTGCTGTCCCTCGTCCTGCAATCGTACCAGATACGTGTGTTCCGTGTTCGGTGACGTAAGACCCTGATGCAGAAGCTCCTCCTGGCTTACCGGCTTTTACCCAATCCGCATAGGTAGTTTCCATTGGGTCATTATCATTATCAATGAAATCATAGCCGTCTTTATATGCCGCTTTAAGGTCAGGGTGATTGTAGTCAATTCCCGTATCTAATACAGCTACCTTCACGCCTTTTCCTGTGAAGCCTTCTTCATGTAATTTGTCTACATTTAGGTAGGAACGTTCAGCTGCCATTCCTTGCCCTGTTGCTTCAGTTGAAGCAGCAACCTCTTGGATCGGATCTTCCACCGTTACGACTGAGTTACTGTAGATGGCCTGAACGGACGCTGATTTCACTAATTCTTCTAGTTTGTCTGCAGAAACTTCTAACGCCATGCCATTAAAGGCATTTTTGAATTCCCGTTTTACTTTGTAAGACCCATCTTTTTCCGTTTTAAACGCAGCTTTTAAATCATTTTTAAATGTTTCATGATCATGATCGACATTCTTTTTCGCTTGAGCATCAGATAAGGCTTTCCCATCTAAGGCTGCTTTCATTACAGCCACTTTATGCGGTTTATTCTTGAACTGGACAATAACTGATACAGGCTTTGAACTGTTAAGATTTTCATCCTTCGTTAGCTGTAAACCTTCTTGGTTTAATGCTTCTAACTTCGGAAGAGCCGCACGTTGTTCTGGGGTCAGTTTATTTAGTAGGTTAATAGTATCAGTTGATTTAAAACTAATATTACTTTGTGCTGCCACGTTATACGGCTGCACTTGTGATAACGTCATTCCAACCAGTAAAGCTCCTGCAAGAATCCTGCTAGTCTTTTTCTTCTTCATTCCAATGCTCCTCGTCTATCGTAGAATATAAAAATATTATATTTTTATAAAAATTATAATATTTTTTATATTTTAACTTTTAGTACTTTTATAGTAAAATACATGATGGTTAACTATCGTTAAATAATAGTTAACCTTTGGGGAAATAGCGATACTGGTACAGGGAAGCTCCTTGCTTTAAAGGGGCTGATTTTTCTTGTTCATTTTTTCAGATATTTACGTCACTTTTTTGGATTGTTGACCAGTATGAAAGCGTTTAATATTTGGAGTGTAGAGTAATGGAAGCGTTTAAAAAGGGAACGGGGGAGATTAAGCAATGAAAAAAAGAAGGTTATTATCAGTAGCGTTAGTCGCAGCTTTAGGGGTATCAGGGATATTAGCTGGTTGTTCTTCAGAGGGCAAATCAGACAAGACAGCGGGCAAAGCTGAAAGTAAAGAGCTTGTAGTGTATTCACCGAATCCGATTGAATTTAATGAGCCGCTTGTAAAAGAGTTCGAAGAGGAGACGGGAATTAAGGTTGAAGTGATATCAGCAGGAGCAGGAGAGCTTCTTAAACGTATTGAATCGGAAGGTGAAAATCCATTAGGTGATGTGATGTGGGGCGGATCCCTATCCTCGCTTGAACCATTTACCGATCATTTTGAAAAGTATCAATCCCAAAATGAGGAAAAGGTAATAGAGGATTTTAAAAATGAAGATGGCTATATTACAAGATTTTCTTTAGTCCCAAGTGTCATTATGGTTAATAAAAATCTTGTCGGTGACATGAAAATTGATGGATATGAAGACCTTTTAGATAAGCAATTAAAAGGAAAGATTGCTTTCGCAGACCCAGCGAAATCCTCTTCCTCATTTGAACAGGTTATCAACCAATTATATGCCATGGGAAAAGGCGATCCTGAAAAGGGCTGGAATTATGTTACCAAACTCATTGGCAATTTAGATCAGAAATTATTAAGTGGATCCTCCGCAGTTTATAAAGGTGTGGCAGACGGAGAATATTCTGTTGGACTCACATTTGAAGAGCCAGTTGTGAATTACATGAATGATGGAGCACCTGTAGACATTGTCTACCCTAAAGAAGGAACCATTGTAAAACCGGATGGTGTTGTAATTATTAAAGGTGCAAAGAATCTTGAGAATGCTAAAAAATTCGTTGATTTCATTACCAACGAGGAATCGCAAACATTGGTGGCCAACGAATTAAACCGTCGTCCGATTTTATCTACAGTAAAAATCAAGGATGACAATGGAATGAAGCCTTTAAAAGACATCGAGTTAATTGAGGATGACCAAGAATGGTCCAATAAAAACAAAGAAACCATTCTCGATCAATTTAAAGATATCTTTACAAGTAACTAAACCATAAAAGTAAAGAGTATGAGTTGAATTTAACTCATACTCTTTTAAAAATTACGGGTAAATATGAGAGCATCACAAGGAGGAGACAGATCGTGAGTACAACGATTCAGTTTGAACAGGTACGAAAAGATTATGGAAAAAACACCGTTATTTCTAATCTTAATCTAGTAATTAAACCGGGGGAATTATTTACATTATTAGGACCTTCAGGGTGCGGAAAAACAACATTGCTTCGGATGATTGCCGGGTTCCACAGTATTGATGGTGGCTCTATTTCTTTCGATGAACAATCCATTAATGATATTCCGGCCCATAAACGTAATATCGGAATGGTTTTTCAAAACTATGCGATTTTTCCTCATATGACGGTATACAACAATGTAAAATATGGTCTTAAGAATAGAAAAATCAGCAAGGAAGAAATGATTAATCGTCTGGATGATATTATTGAGACTGTAAAGATTACAGAATACAAAGACCGTCTTCCGAACCGATTGTCAGGAGGACAGCAGCAACGTGTCGCCTTGGCCAGAGCGATTGTTATTCATCCTAAAGTGCTCCTAATGGACGAACCGTTATCAAATCTAGATGCAAAATTAAGAATTGATATGCGCCGGGCCATTAGTGAAATTCAAAAGTCTATTGATATCACTACTGTTTATGTTACACATGACCAAGAAGAGGCACTGGCGATATCAGATCGGATTGCGGTAATGAAGGACGGATTTATCCAACAAGTCGGCTATCCTGATACCATTTATTTAAGGCCATTTAATACGTTTGTTGCTACTTTCATCGGGCATTCGAATCTATTCCAGGGTGCGATTGAAAAGGAGAATGGAGTGACGTACGTTCGTGTTACAAAGGATTACCGCGTTGCCATTGATACTCTCATAAATGAGGTTCAAGATAAGCAAAATGTAATGATTGCGATTCGCCCAGAAGAATTTGCGCTATCTGAGAAACAAGAGGGCATACGTGCAACCGTAAAGCACCGCAACTTTCTTGGAAAATATATAAATTATGAGCTTATTCTCGAAGATGGTCAGAGCATTGAATTTACTCAAGATACGAATCTAAGGAACCGCTTCCTTGAGGTGGGCGGGGTGGTTTATCTAGAGGCAATTACTGAAAAAATCAACGTTTATACCGCAGATGGTGAGAAAAGCCTCATTTCGGGAGTGACCCGATATGTTGAATAAACTAAAGAAACAACTCGACTTTTGGAACCTAACGACCATTACCTTAATTGTATTCTTTGCGGTATTTTTAATTTACCCATTAGGAGCTTTACTATTAGGAAGCTTTCAAGGCAATGATGGGTCTTTTACTTTGGAGCATTTCCAAACCTTCTTCGAAAAAAAATATTACTATCAATCGTTGATGCATAGTTTTGCTGTTACGATCTGTGTGACAATTTTGGCAATTGCTATAGGAGTGCCACTTGCTTATTTAATGTCTACCTTGAAAATTCGCGGGAAAGGGATTATTGAAATCCTTATTATTATTTCTGTCCTTTCACCACCGTTTATTGGGGCTTATTCCTGGATCCTGTTACTAGGCAGAAGCGGAGTTGTGTCGAAATTCTTCATGGAGCATTTTGATATTACCGTGCCGAGTATTTATGGATTTGGCGGTATTTTGTTAGTGTTTACCTTGAAATTATTTCCTTATATTTATTTGTATGTTTCTGGTGCATTAAAAAAGATGGATTCCTCACTAATGGAAGCGGCGGAAAGTTTAGGCGTGACCGGGATTAAGAAAATGACCACACTCGTCTTACCTCTTGTGCTGCCTACAGTATTAGCAGGAGCAATGCTCGTATTTATGAACTCACTGGCGGATTTTGGTACACCGATGTTAATTGGTGAAGGCTATTCAACCATGCCTGTTCTCATCTACTCTGAGTTTATTAGCGAGGTAGGCGGGAATGCCCATTTTGCTGCGGCCCTATCTACTATTATGATTCTAATCACCACGATTATTTTTATTGCGCAGAAATATGTGGTTAATAAGAAATCCTATGAAATGAGTTCTCTTAGACCAATCCAGCCTGTTAAGGCAACGGGAATAAAAAACTTTTTTGCTCATTTATTCATTTATGTTATTGTAGGATTAGCGATTATTCCTCAAGTAACGGTGATTTACACCTCCTTCTTAAAGACTAGAGGTGCCATGTTCATTGAAGGATTTACACTAGATAGTTACAAAAGAGTGCTTGAACGGATGGGTGATTCCATTTTAAATACGTATGTATATGGGATTATCGCTTTAGTAATTATTATTATTTTGGGGATGCTGATTTCCTATGCGTCTGTAAGAAGAAAGAATTTCTTTACTTCGTTCATTGACACGATTGCCATGTTTCCTTATATCGTGCCAGGCTCGGTGTTGGGGATTACCTTATTGCTCGCCTTTAATAAATCACCGCTTTTATTAAGTGGAACGGCAAGTATTTTAATTATATCGTTTATCATTCGTCGACTTCCATATACAATGCGGTCTAGTGCTGCGATTATTTACCAGCTCAGCCCTAGTATGGAAGAGGCCTCGATTAGTCTGGGATATTCACCAATGAGAACATTTATTAATGTAACAGCACGATTAATGATGCCTGGTGTTTTAGCCGGGGCACTACTTAGTTGGATTACCGTAATAAATGAGTTGAGTTCCTCAATTATCTTGTTTACGGGGAATACCAGGACGATGTCTGTAGCCATTTATTCGGAAGTCATCAGAGCCAGCTACGGAACGGCAGCCGCACTATCGACAATTTTAACGGTAACAACCGTGGTCTCGTTGCTAATTTTCTTCCGGATGACAGGCTCAAAAGAAGTAAGCTTATAACTTGATATGTAAAAGGCAACTCTACGGAAAGGGGTTGTCTTTTTCTGCATTAGATACTATTTCTCTGTGAATAGGGGAGCATTTATGGAACAGACAATGAAGGTATCAAGTCTCTATCGAAAAGAGTTAAAGCGATCATTAATTGGATTTGGTATTATTCCGGTAGCCATTATTTTGCTTCTTTTTTATAATCTATTTTTCGTGATCAGCTATCAAATTTTGAATGAGAATACGTATAATGAGGGAAAAAAAGTAGGCGATGAACTTCTGTTGAAGTTCTCGCAAATCTCAGCCCAAAGTGTGAAATTAGCGAAAGAGATAGATATCAATAAATTGGAGTTTAATAGCTCCTATCGACAAGAAATGTATGGAAAATTGTACAATGCCGTTAATGAACAAAAACTAAACAGCTTGTTCTCTGTAATTGATGCAGAGGGAGACGTGATTGCTACAAACTGGATTGAGGAACAAGACGATACCCATAAGAATGCAATTTGGTATTTGAATAAACGCTTGAAAAAAGGAAATCCATCTGGAAGCTTAATGTATCCCAATCGTCAGCTGTTAAAAAACGACCGCGTCTTTTATAATATTGCAAATGCCATTTATGATGAGAAAGGGCAGGTAACGGGATATATTATTTTTAATTTATTGGAGAATAAATTTAGACAGCAAATGAACAATGTTCATTACACAGATATCGTGATTAGTGATCAGTTTGAAAACAGTATTTTAACCTCGAATGAGATGCTGTTAACGCAGGCTGGGAAATTGAGGGCTGTGGATGAACACAGTTATATTACCAAGCAAATCAAGATCCTGAATAAAACCATTGAAGTCCATGCAATTTTGTATATAGGCTTATTAACAAAGATTTATAAAATAGGCTTGGTTACATTAATTAGTATGTTTTTACTGATTACCATCGGAACTATCTTTTTTGCAAACCACTCAACAAGAAAAAAGATGCAATCGATTGATCAGTTATTAAAAATTATCACAAGGGCCAAAAGAGGTCATTTTAATCAGAAAGTGAAGTTTGAAAAAGAGGATGAATTTCAAGTTATTGGAGAGTATGTTCAACAGCTTCTTCAGGATATTATACGATTAATGAAGGAAAATAATGAGTCGATTAAAAGAAGTGCTCAAGCAGAGCTAAAACAATTAGAAACTCAAATTGATCCCCATTTTTTATTTAACACATTAGAGAATATTAGATATATAACGAAAACCGATCCTGGTAAGGCAGAACGTCTGATCGTGATTTTATCAAATTTATTACGGTATAGTATTAACAATGGGATGCAATTCAACCGAATTGAAGCGGATATAAATTATTTAAGAGATTATTTAACCCTGCAGCAAATTCGGTTTGGCGATGCTTTAGACTATAGCATTAGTGTTCAAGAAGGGACAGAAAGATATCTTCTTCCTAAGCTTATTATCCAGCCGCTTGTAGAAAATTCCATTAAATATGGTTTTCAGTCAAAAGCCGACTTAAAGATTGACATTGTCATTAAGAGCAACAAAAAGGCGATGTACGTAATTATTCGTGATAATGGAGAAGGAATTGAAAAAGAAAGATTAAAAGAGTTGAAAGATTCGCTTCTAGTGGAGGAAAACGAAACCAATCATATCGGAATCCATAATGTAAATCGTCGGATTCAATTGTTATATGGCAAGCTTTATGGCTTACGGATCTTTAGTGAAGAGGGGATTGGGACCCTTGTTATAGTAAGGCTGCCAATCATAAAGGAGGGAAGTTAGGATGATCAAGGCTATTATCGTAGAGGACGAACAAATTATCCGTAAAGGGATGATGTATACGATTGACTGGAAATCAATGCAGACAGAAATTATCGGCGAAGCAGCCAATGGTCAAGAAGGTCTGAAGAAAATAATCGAGTTAAAACCGGATATTGTGATTACGGATATCAAAATGCCAATATTGAACGGTATTGAAATGGTTCAGGAGGCTTCTCGTTTTCATGATTTTGAAACCGTCATACTCACTAGTTTTAGTGATTTTGAGTATACAAAGAAGTGTATCCAATTAAAGGTTTTTGACTATCTACTTAAACCCATTGATGAAGAAATCTTAAGAACAATGATGGAATCCTTGGTGAAGAAAATAAAAGAGAAAAAGAAGCAAGAACTTCTCCAGAATCAAATCGGTATTTCTTCGATGGAGTTACTTTTTCCGGAAAATGAAAACTTGCAATCCTATAACGCCTATACACAGAAAGTAATCGAAAGTCTTCAGTCACGTTATGCCGAAAAGATTAATCTAGATGATTTAGCAAAGGAACTGTGTGTGAGTTCCAGTTATTTAAGCCGAGTGTTCAAAAAGGATACCAACCGGACCTTCCACCATTTCCTTAATCAACAAAGAATTCAAGCCTCGATTCCATTATTGCTATCCAAAAAATATATGATGTATGAAATAGCCGAAAAAGTAGGCTTTAGTGACTACAAACAATACAATTCGGTATTTAATAAATACATGGGCTGTGCCCCGACTGAATTCATTCAGGGGGTTCAGTCGGTGCCTGTCACCCCTCGTGAGGTGAAGGAGTAACCATGACACAAAAACGCAAAATAACCTATGAATAATATATTTGTCAACTTATGAAGAAAGGTAGTAGATAAATAAATGGTGTCGAAACGACAAAAGGACATCGTGTTGTTCTTAATGAAAGAGAAAGAACCTGTTACAGCCGAATGGATAGCAAAAGAGCTCGGTGTGAGTGATAGAACCATTCGTACCGAGATCAAGGAACTTCAATCACAATCCACTTCGCTGGGAATCAT
>Ga0182745_1004516_pt1 | contig 11571 bp, 8 predicted proteins | sample eDN3rd30CKraftBY_FD_128523 | JGI IMG/M metagenome (GOLD analysis project Ga0182745, IMG submission 128523) | Enriched backyard soil microbial communities from Emeryville, California, USA - eDNA 3rd pass 30_C Kraft BY (version 2) (version 2) | ecosystem: Environmental > Terrestrial > Soil >... | reverse complement strand
GCCGCTGACCGGCCGCCGGAAGTGCGGCCCCGCGGACAGAAACCGCCACCATGGAGCGCCGCGGGGCGCAGGCCTTCTCCGATCGCAAGGAGGGGCCGTGCACCGCAAGGTGCACATGTTGGGCGCCTCGCGGCGCTCCATTCCCTCGGCGTTTCCGGGGGGAGAAGGGAAAGGCCGGCGTAACCCGCGCCGCAAAGAACAGGGTCAGCGGAGCGTTGGCTGTTTGAAAATTGAATCCGTGATGAAGGCGCTGCGGCATACGCGCTTCTTATCCCTCCCCGGTTTCGGGGAGGGTGGACGCGAGCGTTAGCGAGCGGCCGGGTGGGGTGAAGTTCGCCGTCTGCAAAACCCCACCCCGATTGCGCTTCGCGCAATCGACCCTCCCCCTGCGGGGGAGGGATAAGAAAAAAACGGCCCGGATTGCTCCGGGCCGTTTCATTCTCATTCAGTGCAGGAAGCTTACGCCGCCTTCTGCGTGCCGCCGCCGACGAGGTCGAAGCGGTCGGCGTTCATCACCTTGGTCCAGGCGGCGACGAAATCCTTGACGAACTTCTCCTTGGAATCGACGCAGCCATAGACTTCGGCAAAGGCGCGCAGTTGCGAGTGCGAGCCGAAGATCAGGTCGACATTGGTCGCCGTCCACTTCACTTCGCCCGACTTGCGGTCCTTGCCTTCATAGATGTCGCCTTCCTTGTGCGACCACACCGTGTCCATGGTGAGGAGGTTGAGGAAGAAGTCGTTGGTCAGCTTGCCGACATTCTTCGTCAGGACGCCATGCTTGGAGTTCTGCACATTGGCGCCGAGCACGCGCAGGCCGCCGATCAGCGCGGTCATTTCCGGACCGGTCAGCGTCAGAAGCTGCGCTCTGTCGATCAGGGCTTCCTGCGGCGACATGAACTGATGCTTCTTGGCGTTGACGTAGTTGCGGAAGCCATCGGCCCGCGGCTCGAGCGGCGCGAAGGAGGCGACGTCGGTCTGCTCCTGCGTCGCGTCGGTGCGGCCCGGCGCGAACGGCACCTTCACATCGACGCCGCCGTCCTTCGCCGCCTTCTCGATCGCGGCGACGCCGCCGAGCACGATGAGGTCGGCCAGCGACACCTTCTTGCCGGAGTCCTTCTGGATGCCTTCCAGCGTCTTGAGCACCTTGGCGAGTTCGGGCGGGTTGTTGACGTCCCAGTCCTTCTGCGGCGCGAGGCGAATACGCGCGCCATTGGCGCCGCCGCGCTTGTCGGAGCCGCGGAACGTCGAGGCCGAAGCCCAGGCCGTCGACACGAGCTCGGCCACCGAAAGTCCCGAGGCGAGGATCTTGGCCTTGAGATCGGCGATGTCCTTGTCGCCGATCGTCTCGCCGCTCGGCGCCGGCACCGGATCCTGCCAGATCAGCACTTCCTGCGGCACCAGCTTGCCGAGATAGCGCACGCGCGGGCCCATGTCGCGATGGGTCAGCTTGAACCAGGCGCGGGCGAAAGCGTCGTTGAACGCTTCCGGGTTCTCGTAGAAGCGCCGCGAGATCTTCTCGTAAGCCGGGTCGAAGCGCAGCGACAGGTCGGTGGTCAGCATCGTCGGGCGGTGCTTCTTCGACTTGTCGAAGGCGTCAGGAACGTCGGCAGCGGCGTTCTTGGCGACCCACTGCTTGGCGCCGGCCGGGCTCTTGGTCAGCTCCCATTCGTTCTCGAACAGGTTCTTGAAGAACAGGTTGTTCCACTGCGTCGGCGTTTGCGTCCAGGTGACTTCCGGGCCGCCGGTGGTGGTGTCGGCGCCGATGCCGGTGCCGTGCTTGCTCTTCCAGCCGAGGCCCTGGTCCTCGATCGCCGCGCCTTCCGGATCGGGTCCGATCAGCGACGGATCGCCCGCGCCGTGCGTCTTGCCGAGCGTGTGGCCGCCGGCGATCAGCGCGACGGTCTCCTCGTCGTTCATCGCCATGCGGAAGAAGGTCTCGCGAATGTCCTTCGCCGCGGCGACCGGATCGGGGTTGCCGTTCGGGCCTTCCGGGTTGACGTAGATGAGGCCCATCTGCACCGCGCCGAGCGGCTCGGCGAGCTGGCGCTCACCCGAGTAGCGCTCGTCGCCGAGCCAGGTGCCTTCCGGACCCCAGAACAGTTCTTCCGGCTCCCACACGTCCTTGCGGCCGCCGGCGAAACCGAACGTCTTGAAGCCGCAGGCTTCCAGCGCGGCATTGCCGGCCATGATCATCAGGTCGGCCCAGGACAGCTTGCGGCCGTATTTCTGCTTGATCGGCCAGAGCAGGCGGCGAGCCTTGTCGAGGTTGGCGTTATCCGGCCACGAGTTCAGCGGCGCGAAGCGCTGCTGTCCGGCGCCGGCGCCGCCGCGGCCGTCGGTGATGCGATAGGTGCCGGCCGAGTGCCAGGCCATGCGGATCATCAGGCCGGCATAGTTGCCGAAGTCGGCGGGCCACCAGTCCTGGCTGTCGGTCATGAGCTTCTTCAGGTCCGCCATCACGGCGTCGAGGTCGAGGCTCTTGAATTCCTTGGCGTAGTCGAAGCCGGCGTCCATCGGGTCCGACAAGGTCGAATTGCGATGCAGGATCGACACGTCCAGCGCGTCCGGCCACCAGTCGCGGTTGCTGTGGCCCCGGCTCCCGGTGAAGGGGCACTTGCCCTCGGTTTTTGCGTCCATGCGTCTCTCCGATTCTGGTTCGCGGCGACCCCGCACGGGCGGAGCCATTCTTGCTTCTGGATAGGGTGGCAGCACCGTAAGGGCGCTTGATGGCGTTCTATTGAACAGTTCCAATCAGGTCCAATCGTATTGATTGCGCCATCCGATAAGTTTAACTTATCGCTCAGGAAGCCCAGATGATCACCCTGCGTCAGTTGCGTTATCTGAGTTCGCTTGCCCGGCACCGCCATTTCGGCCGCGCCGCCGAGGATTGCGCCGTCTCACAGCCGGCTTTGTCGATGCAGGTGCGCGAACTCGAGCGCGAAATCGGCGCCGAGCTGGTCGAGCGCCGCCCCGGCGACATCGTGCTCACCGAGATCGGCGCCGAGGTGGCGCGGCGCGCCGAACATATCCTCGCCTCGACGCGCGATCTCATCGACTTCGCCCGCCATCGCGAAGTGCTCGCCGGACCGTTGAAGCTCGGCGTCATCCCGACTTTGGCGCCTTACATTCTGCCGCGCGTGCTGCCGCATCTGCAGAAGCATTATCCATTGCTGCGGCTGGAAGTGCGCGAGACGCAAACGAAGGTTCTCGTCGACGAATTGTCGAGCGGCAGCCTCGATGTCGTGATGCTGGCGCTGCCGGTGGAAGGCGCCGACGTCGAGACCTTGCCACTGTTCAACGATGCTTTCCTGCTCGCGGTGCCGGCCGACGATCCGTTGCCGCTGCGCGGGCGCGTCGATATTGGCGACGTCGATCAGCGCCGGCTCATTCTGCTCGAGGAAGGCCACTGCCTGCGCGATCAGGCGCTCGCATTTTGCGCCACGCGGCGCCGCGATCAGCCGGCGGGTTTGGGCGCGACGTCACTGTCCACGGTGATGCAGATGGTGGCCAATGGTTACGGTGTCACTTTGGTGCCGGAGGTGGCGATCGACACGAACATGCAGGATCCGCGGGTCAAGCTGCTGCGCTTTCGCGATCCGGAGCCGGGCCGTTCGGTGGGGCTGGCGTGGCGCAAAACCTCGCCGCGGGCCAAGGATTTCGAGGCTTTAGGAGAAGCGATGATTGCCGCGCATGCGAGCGATCAGATCGCGCCGGTCAAAGCTCGCTCTCGCGCTTGAGCGCGGCCGGTTTTTCCAGGCAGTAATAGCCGCTCAGCCTGGTGATGGTCTTGGCGCGCATCCAGTCGTTCATGATGCGGCTGACATTCTCGCGGGCGATGCCGGCCATGGCGGCGAGTTCGGTCTGGCTGACTTTGTGGCGGATAACGATGCGGCCGCCTGCGACCTCATTGCCAAAAGCATGGGCAAGATCGAGCAGCGCGCGGGCGACGCGGCCCTTGAGCGGCAGGAAGCTTCCGGCGGCAACCAGCTTGTCGGTATCGCGCAAGCGCGCGGCCAGTATGGTAACCAGATATTTATAAATGCGCGGCTCTCGTGTGACGAAAGCGTCGAAGGCGGAGCGGCTGAGAAAACTCAGTTTGCAGTCGCGCAGCGCCGTCACCGTCGCCGAACGTGGCAGGCCGTCTATGATGGCGAGATCGCCGACCACGGCGCCGGGACCGACAATGGCGAGGATGCGCTCAGCGCCGCTCGCCGAGGCAATGCTGATTTTCAGCAGCCCTTCATCGACGCGATAAAGCCCGTCGCCAGGGTCTCCAGCGAGGAACAGCACCTCGTTCGCCGACAGCTTGCGCGACGTTGCGCCGGCCATCAAATCGGACGACAGGTCCTTCGGCAGGTCGGACAGAAGGTTGCTTTTCGCCGGTCCGGCGACAGCCATTTTGAAACTCCAAGCGACGGCGGCCCCACGTCATCCGCTCGCCGGGAATGTAGCAGAGTTCCATAACCGAGCGCGACGGCCCCAGAACAACCGGGCGGTGATATTGGCGTCAGGGCCAAGGCAGCGTTAATCGATGGCAACTTTTACGGCGATCGGCTTAAGCGGATCGATACCGTCATTGAACCGCGGCGTGTGGATGACGAGGTTGGCGGCGAAGGCGGCGCCGGCCAGCACCAGGAAGGCGACGCTGATCAGGGCGGATTTCATGGTCTGCTTCCTTGGCTTCGGGCCGGGGCCGCGGCGCGGCGGTGGCGTTGCTTATGGTTAACTGTTTATTGCCGGCGTCCGTTCCGCGCTGTGACCGGCATCACAGGACGGCGGGGTTGGCGACGGCCGAAAAGAAAAGCGGCCCGCCAGGCGGGCCGCGTGAGGTGGGCTGGGGTAAGCCACCGGCCTCGGTGGTTATTATGGGGGGGCGAGGCCGGTCGGGGGGTTAGCTCGCGGGGTGAGAGCTAATGAAGGCAAGGTCGGTGGGACCGGTTTTAATCGGAACCCGAAGTTGCGACGGCGACGGCAATTCAAGCAATTGCGCGGGTTTGGTCGCGGCGCCGCCGGCATAGGGGCTGACGATGTCAGTCACCAGCGCTGCCGCGGCGAGAAGCAGGGTGGCGGTGGCGAGCAGAACAGTCTTCGGCAGATTTGCGCTCATTGGCCTTCCCTTCTGGTGTTGCGGTGGGAACTTTGGGTTCCGGATGCTGACAAACTAGGTCGGCGACCGAGCGCGGGCTGTGATCTGGGTCACATATTGGCGGCTTTCCGCAAGCGGCTGGAATCTCGCGGGAATTCCGGCCGCCAAAGCTGCATCTTCTGACCCATAAGGCGGACAAGGATCGCTGGCCGTTGTAGCGCAGTGCTGCCGATCGTCGTCGCGACAAGTGGCGGTCGAGTCATGGCCGGATCATTCGGCGTGTCCGAAGCCGTGCCACACGCGCGAGCGCATGCCGCAAGGCTCACGTCGGGCACGATCATCGTGATGCGAACGCGTGAGAGTTTCGATGCGAGCGATGCCGACACGCATCGCATCATCCAACATGCGAATGCAGATTGTTGTACGAGACGGATGTGTGAAAGACGCGCGCGCAATTTGAATAGTTCGATGCAATTGCGACGCGCTGCCGCATCTCGGATCGTGCGAGTTGGTGAACGCAAGGAAAGCGCTCATTAAGAATGTCGCCTTACGGTTTGCGCGATATCGCAAAAGCGGCTTGCGATGTTGGCGATGCGCAAAATTCCGCGCGATCGTCGTCAATTGATCGAGTGTATCGTTTCCTTGCGACGATGCGCTGAAGCCGCAGGCACATTGGAAGGCATTCATCATGAAACGACGCGATTTTCTGCTCGGGGCTACGGCCGTTGGCCTCACGTCACCCGCCTGGTTCAAGGCAGCAATCGCGCCGAGTTCTGCGCAACCCGCGCCGGCCGGCGCACGCATCGTGCGCGCCGCGATTTTCCCGGCGATCGGCTTCTCCCGCGTCGGCAACGGTGATGAGTGGTTCCTCGCGCCGGAAGTTCCCGGGCTCTTGAACGAGCCGGAAGGCGGCTTCAAGCAGGGTCCGTCGCGCGTCAAGAAGCAGGTGCAGCGCTTCCGCGTTTATGGATTCGACGACCAAGGTCGCGTCGTGCGGGAACTCGGTGCCGACGACGGCGTGCGCTGGACGGTGCATGTCGCGAACAGCAAGGCCGCCTGGTATGGCTTTTCGAACGCGATGGATCGCGGCGATATCACGCCCGGCATTCCCGGCGCGCAGCGCAACAACTTCATCGCGCCGGGCAAGCGCGAGGAGATGCTGGTCATCAATCCCGGTCCGGTCGAGATCGGCGGCGCCAAGACCAATGCTGCCGGCGGCGATGACAAATACAAGATGGCGGGGCAGTTCTGGAAAAAGCTGCCGGTGACGCTGGGCCATCTGCGCACCGACGATGCCGGGCGTCTGCTGGTGTTCCCGGCGAGCGGCGTGTCGCAAACCGCGCTGCCGCAGAACCCGGTGCGCGACTTCACCAACAATGACGGCTGGCATGACGATTGGGCGGACGGCTGGGTGAAGGCGACGGTGCGCGTCGGCGGCGCCGATATCGAATGCGACTCCGCCTGGGTGGTTTGCTGCGGTCCGAAATTCGCCCCGCAGATCGAGCCGATCGTCAGCCTCTACGACGTCGGCCGCGAAGTCATGATCGAGACCGGCCACATGAAGGCCATTGCCGGCAAGGTTTCGTTCCGCCGGGACGTGCTCCCGATCCTGCGCCGCATCGGCATGATGCAATGGGTCGCCCATGCGTCCTATCTCAGCACGGCCTGGATCGACCTCGTCGACCTGTCGAAGCCCGACGTCATCAAGAAGCTGGCGATGACGGATGCCTCGGCAAGCAAGGATCGCGAGAAGGTGCTGGAGGCTTTCCGCAAGCCGGGCGGTGACGATCAGCGCGTGAAGGCGCTGCCGTTGATGCTGGGCGACGGCGTCAATTATCCCGGCAGCCGCGACAGCTGGTTGACGCTGACGCCGAGCCAGTATGCGATCCTTGGCGCCTGGGCCAAAGGCGACTTCGTCAACGACTACGAAGACGCCAAGGCCGATGCCATCAAGCAGCTCGACGACATGCCGCTCGCCATGCGCCCGGAAGCCCTGACGCGCGCCGCGCTCGATGCCTGCTCAGGCGGCGCCTTCCATCCGGGTGTTGAAATCACCTGGCCGGTTCGCCATGCCGCGCTCTATCGCACCCCGAAGGAGACACCGTTTCCGTTCCGCGTTGCGATCTCCAAGCGCAAGGGGCTCGTTCAGGACGTTGGCCTGCAGCTCAATCCGCAGAACGTGTTCGGCGGCTACGCGGCCAAGCGCGACGAGGGTGCGCCGGTCGGCCCGCAGGCACCGGGCGATCTTACCCGCTGGATGGGCGTGCCGTGGCAGGGCGATGCTTTCAGCTGTCAGTCGGTACTGACCGCGGATGGTTTCCCGACGCCGGTATGGTGGCCGGCGCTGCTACCAGTCGATGTGCTGCCGGAGGACTTCTACAAGCGCATGATGCGCGCGGATCTGCCGGCTGAAGAACGGCTGCGCTTCTATCACCAGCGCGCGCCCTGGGCGCGCGGCGCGGCGGGCATCGGCCTGCATGTCGAGGCGGGTTACACCGACGGTCTGCGCCGCATGATCGAGCTGTGGACGCAGATGGGTGTGGTTGTGCGCCGGCCGGGTCCGAAGGACATGCCGGGCGTGCCGGAGGAAGTCTACGTCGAGGTGCAGCGTGGCTCGATGAATCTTGCCTCCGATGAGTGACGCGGCATGACGCGTATCGTCGTTGTCGGCGGGGGCATGGCCGGCATGGCCTGCGCCCGTCGCCTGCAACGCCGAGGGCTGGCGCCGCTCGTCATCGCGCCGGATCTGCAGCCGCAGAACCGCGGTGAAACGCTGTCGTTTCGCGCGCGGCCGTTTCTCGAAGCGCTGGATTGGCTGCCGCTGCTCGACGAGAGCGCGGTGCTGGCCTGCGCCGGGCGTTACTCGGTCTGGGGCAGCGGATTATTGCGCCGCGACGATACCCACACGGAAGCCGACAGCGGCTGGCATCTCGATCGGCGTGCCCTCGAGGCGGGCATGGCGAGAACTCTTGAGGCCGATGGTGTGTCCCGCGTCGATGGCACAGTGCGCGCGCTGACGCGGACGCCTGACGGCATTACGCTTGAGCTGGCCGACGGCGTGCGGCACGAAGCCGACTTCGTCATCGACTGCAGCGGACGTGCGGCAGTGAGCGCCAGCGATGGCGCGTTGACGCGGCTCGACAGACTGGTGGCCTGTTACACCATTATCGCGCTCGCCGACGACATCGAACTGGCGGCGGCAACCCTGGTCGAAGCGGTGGCGGATGGATGGTGGTACATGTCCGCGCTGCCCGGCGAGCGGCTGCTGCTCGGCTTCTTTACCGATTCCGACCTGCTGGCGTCCGGTCTGCGCCGGGATCCACGGCTGTGGGCGCAAATGGCGGAAAGCACCATCGCGGTGTCGCAGCGTGTGGCCAGCCTCGACATCGATCTTACGCAACAGACTTTGGAGTTCGCGCCGGCCAGCACGGTCACGGCGACGCGCATCGTTGAGCGGCGCATCCTGCGCGCCGGCGATGCCGCGAGCGCGCTCGATCCGCTGGCAGCCAACGGCCTGGCCACCGCGCTGTGGAGCGGCTTGCAGGCCGCTGACGCGGTTGCCGGTCTCGCCCTCGGCCAGCCGGCGCTGGCCGCGCGCTACGAGCAATCCTTTCTGCAAGGTATTGCCGCGCACCTGTCGGCGCAGCGCTCGCTTTACGCATCGGAGTGTCGTTTCGGCGATGCGCCGTTCTGGCAACGGCGAAATGGAGATTCGGCATGACCGTCAGGTCGTGCCGATGGCTGCGAACTGTCCTCTTGGAATGAAGGAATTCAAATGATGTCGAAACTGTCGCGTCTTGTTGTCGTCGCACTGAGCGCTTCGATGGTCTTGGTCGGCGCCGCCGCCTCGCGCGCCGAGAACGTGAAGATCGTCGCGCCGGTCGAAGGTGGATTCAAACCGAGCGGCAGCTGGAGCGTCGGCGCGACCGCCGGCGGATTCCTGTTCGTCGGCGGCATGCGCGGCGTCGATCCGGCGACCAACAAGCTCGTCGAAGGCGACGAAGCCCGCATCCGCCAGATGTTCATCAATGTGAAGCAGGTCGTCGAAGCTCAAGGCGCCAAGCTGCAGGACGCCGTCCGGCTGACGATCTATGTGTCCGACGTGGTCAAGTACCGGGCGATGATCAACGAGATCCAGAAGGACGAAGCGCTGTGGGGCAAAGGCCCGTATCCGCCGCGCACCGTGCTCGAGGTGCGCAAGCTCGACCAGGATGATATTGCCGAGGTCGACGCCACGTTCTATGCGCCGCAGAAGAAGGCCAAAGGCAAGAAGAAGTAAGCGCGTCGGCGCTTCGCCGGGCGAGACAATAAAAAAGGGCGGCCGATGAGGCCGCCCTTTTCCGTTTCGATGGAAGGAGACTTACTCCGCCGCCGGCTGCTCGCCGCCTTCGGACTTGCCCTTGTTCTCGATGTCTTCGCCGGTCGTCTGATCGACCGCCTTCATCGACAGGCGCACCTTACCGCGATCGTCCACGCCGAGCAGCTTCACCTTGACCTTGTCGCCTTCCTTGACGACGTCCTTGGTGTTCTGCACGCGGCTCGCCGCGAGCTGGCTGATGTGGACGAGACCGTCCTTGGCGCCGAAGAAGTTCACGAAGGCGCCGAAGTCCATCACCTTCACGACGGTACCTTCATAGATGGCGCCGACTTCCGGATCGGACGCGATCGACTTGATCCAGTTGATCGCCGCCTTGATCGACTCGCCCGAAGCCGAGGCAACCTTCACGGAGCCGTCGTCCTCGATGTTGATCTTGGCGCCGGTCTTCTCGACGATCTCGCGAATCACCTTGCCGCCGGTGCCGATCACTTCGCGGATCTTGTCGGTCGGGATCTTGAAGGTCTCAATGCGCGGCGCATGCTCGCCGAGTTCGGCGCGCGCCGAGGTGAGCGCCTTCGACATCTCGCCGAGGATGTGAATGCGTCCCTGCTTGGCCTGACCAAGCGCGACCTTCATGATCTCCTCGGTGATGCCGGCGATCTTGATGTCCATCTGCAGCGAGGTGATGCCTTCCTCGGTGCCGGCGACCTTGAAGTCCATGTCGCCGAGGTGATCTTCGTCGCCCAGAATGTCCGACAGAACCGCGTAGCGCTCGCCTTCAAGGATGAGGCCCATCGCGATGCCCGCGGTGGCGCGCTTCATCGGCACGCCTGCGTCCATCAGCGCCAGCGAGGCGCCGCAGACCGACGCCATCGACGACGAGCCGTTCGACTCGGTGATCTCCGAGACGACGCGGATGGTGTAGGGGAACTCTTCCTTCGACGGCAGCACCGGATGGATCGCGCGCCAGGCGAGCTTGCCGTGGCCGATTTCGCGGCGCTTGGTGCCGCCGAGGCGGCCCGTCTCACCGACCGAGTAGGGCGGGAAGTTGTAGTGCAGCAGGAACGATTCCTTGTAGGTGCCCTGCAGCGCGTCAATCCACTGTTCGTCCTCGGCGGTGCCGAGCGTGGTGACGACCAGCGCCTGGGTTTCGCCGCGGGTGAACAGCGCCGAACCGTGCGTGCGCGGCAGAACGCCGGCCTGCACTTCGATCGGACGCACGGTCACGAGATCGCGGCCGTCGATGCGCTTCTTGGTGTCGAGGATGTTCCAGCGAACGATCTTCGCTTCGAGATCCTTGAACACTTCGCCGACGCGCAGCTTCGGATATTTCGGCTCGACGCCTTCCGGGAAGAAGTGCGCCATGACGCGCTCCTTCACCTTGCCGACGGCGGCGTAACGCTCCTGCTTCACCGAGATGCTGTAGGCGGCGCGCAGATCCTTCTCGGCGAGGCCGAGAATTTCCTTTTCCAGTTCCGCGTTGTCGTTGACGACGAGTTCGCGCGGCTCCTTGGCGGCCTTCTCGGCCAGCTGGATGATCGCCTGAATGACCGGCTGGAAGTGGCGGTGACCGAACATCACGGCGCCGAGCATGACTTCTTCCGACAGCTCCTTGGCTTCGGATTCGACCATCAGCACGGCATCGCTGGTGCCGGCGACGACGAGGTCGAGCTTGCTTTCCGGCATCTCGTCGAGCTGCGGATTGAGCACGTATTCGCCGTTGATGAAGCCGACGCGGGCACCGCCGATCGGGCCCATGAACGGCGCGCCGGACAGGGTCAGCGCGGCCGACGCCGCGACCATCGCCAGGATGTCCGGATCGTTTTCGAGATCATGCGACAAAGTGGTGACGATGACCTGCGTTTCGCAGCGCCAGCCATCGGCGAACAGCGGACGCACCGGGCGGTCGATCAGACGCGAAACCAGCGTTTCCTTTTCGGTCGGGCGGCCTTCGCGCTTGAAGTAGCCACCCGGAATGCGGCCGGCGGCGTAGAACTTTTCCTGGTAATCGACGGTCAGCGGCAGGAAGTCGACGCCTTCGCGGGGCGCCTTGGCGGCGACCACGGTGGCCAGAACGGTGGTGTCGCCGTAGGAGGCGAGCACGGCGCCGTCGGCCTGACGCGCAACGTGACCGGTTTCGAGGGTGAGCTTGCGCCCGCCCCAATCG
>Ga0182745_1004513_pt1 | contig 11573 bp, 12 predicted proteins | sample eDN3rd30CKraftBY_FD_128523 | JGI IMG/M metagenome (GOLD analysis project Ga0182745, IMG submission 128523) | Enriched backyard soil microbial communities from Emeryville, California, USA - eDNA 3rd pass 30_C Kraft BY (version 2) (version 2) | ecosystem: Environmental > Terrestrial > Soil >... | reverse complement strand
CTGTCCGCCAACGTGCAGGCGCAGCGCCGCTTCGTGGCCGACGCCGCGCACCAGTTAAAGACCCCGCTGGCGGGACTGCGCACGCAGGCGGAACTGGCGCTGCGCGACGCCAGCCCCGAGGAAATGCAGTCCAGCCTGCGGCAACTGGTCACCGGCTCGGAACGGGCGACCCGGCTCGTCAATCAGCTGCTGCTGCTGGCACGCGCCGAAAACCCCAGCGCCGTCGGCCTGACGCGCACGGACATCAACGCCATCGCCTATGAGCAGACCATGCACTGGGTGCCGCTGGCGCTGTCGCTCAGCACGGATCTCGGTTTCGAGGGGTCGGACACGCCCGTCGAGATCAACGGCAATCCGCTGCTGCTGGCTGAACTGCTGAACAACCTGGTGGACAACGCGCTGCGCTACACCCCTCGCGGCGGGCATATCACCGTGCGCGTGCTGCAGGCGGACGGCGAGGGGCTCCTGGAGGTCGAGGACTCGGGACCGGGCATTGCGCCCGAAGAGCGCGAGCGCGTGTTCGACCGCTTTTACCGCGTGCTGGGCACGTCCTCGGACGGCAGCGGCCTGGGCCTGGCCATCGTGCGCGAGATCACGCAAAAGCATCAGGCCAGCGTCGTGATCAGCGACCATCCCACCGAACACTCCGACCTGCCCGGCACCCGCATCCGCGTCGTTTTTCCCCTCTACACGCCCCCGCCAGAGCCGGCCGAAAGCTAAGGACTATCCCTAGCCCTCCCCGGCACGATTACCATTTGTTTCAATTTTAAGATTCAAGTAAGGGTCCCGTCAGAACCTCGTCAGCGTCGCGCCCCAATGTGACGCTTAGCTCGATGTCGGCCGCGCCGGCGGAGGGTCAAGCACGGCGGAAAACCGCCGGCCTAAAAAACGAGGAGACATCATGAGCACAACTACCATGGCAGGCCGCGGTCCATCCGCGGATCCGCGTCCGATGACCAAGGAGGAGCGCAAGGTCATCTTCGCGTCTTCGCTCGGCACGGTGTTCGAGTGGTATGACTTTTACCTGTATGGCTCGCTCGCAGCCATCATTGCCCAACACTTCTTTTCCGGCGTGAACCCGACCGCGGGCTTCATCTTCGCGCTGCTGGCCTTCGCAGCCGGTTTCGCGGTGCGGCCGTTCGGCGCGCTGGTATTCGGCCGCCTGGGCGACCTGGTCGGACGCAAATACACCTTCCTCGTCACGATCGTGATCATGGGCCTCTCGACGTTCCTGGTCGGCATCCTGCCCAGCTACGCCAGCATCGGCCTGGCCGCTCCCGCCATCCTGATCGTCCTGCGGCTCTTGCAAGGCCTGGCGCTGGGCGGTGAATACGGCGGCGCGGCGACCTACGTCGCCGAACACGCCCCGCACGGCCGCCGCGGCTTCTACACGTCCTGGATTCAAACCACCGCGACGCTGGGCCTGTTCCTGTCGCTGCTGATCATCCTGGGCATCCGCACGGTCATGGGCGAAGACGACTTCAAGGCCTGGGGCTGGCGCATTCCGTTCCTGATCTCGGTGGTGCTGCTGGGCATCTCGGTCTGGATCCGGCTGCAGCTGAATGAATCCCCCACCTTCAAGCGCATGAAGGAAGAAGGCAAGGGTTCGAAGGCGCCGATCGCCGAATCGTTCGGCCAATGGAAGAACCTGAAGGTCGTGCTGCTGGCGCTGCTGGGCCTGACCGCCGGCCAGGCCGTGGTCTGGTACACGGGCCAGTTCTACGCGCTGTTCTTCCTGACGCAGACGCTGAAGGTCGACGCCAACACCGCCAACATCCTGATCGCCATCGCCCTCTTGATCGGCACGCCCTTCTTCGTGATCTTCGGCGCGCTGTCGGACAGGATCGGCCGCAAACCCATCATCATGGCGGGCTGCCTGATCGCCGCGGCGACCTACTTCCCGATCTTCCAGGGCCTGACCCACTTCGCCAACCCGGCGCTTGAAAAGGCGCAAGCCACCGCCCCGGTCACGGTGATCGCGGATCCGAGCACCTGCTCGTTCCAGTTCAACCCCGTGGGCACGGCCTCGTTCACCAGCTCTTGCGACGTCATCAAGTCGTTCATGGCCCGCAACTCGGTGAACTACCGCAACGAAGCGGCTCCGGCCGGTTCCGTGGCCCGCGTCAAGATCGGCAATGAAGAGTTCGCCTCGTTCGACGGCCGTTCGCTGGCGCCGGCCGAGTTCAAGGCCAAGGTCGCCGAACTCGACAAGACGCTGACCGCCTCGATCCGCAGCCACGGCTACCCGGCCAAGGCCGATCCGGCCCAGACCAACAACGTGATGGTCGTGGTGCTGCTGACGATCCTGGTGCTGTACGTGACCATGGTCTACGGTCCGATCGCCGCCATGCTGGTGGAGATGTTCCCGACGCGCATCCGCTACACGTCGATGAGCCTGCCCTACCACATCGGCAACGGCTGGTTCGGCGGCTTCCTGCCTCCGGTCGCATTCGCCGTGGTCGCGGCCACCGGCAACATCTACGACGGCCTGTGGTATCCGATCATCATCGCCGTCATGACCCTGGTGGTCGGCACGCTCTTCGTGCGCGAATCCAAGGACAACGACATCAACGCCTGACAAACCATCCCCCGCCGGGCGGGACTGCTGCGCCTGCCCGGCCTTTCAAAAGCTCCTCGCGGAGCTTTTTTTTTGTTCCGCTCTTTCAGGACCATGTCAGACCTGCGCCAGTAGACTGAGCGCTCAGATTACGGCCTTGCGCAAGATTGCCTGACGATTGATCCCCCTGTCAGACAATTGCAGGGCTGCTGATCTGACACCAATGCCGCGTTCCCCGCGAGCCTTTTATGACGCGGCATTGCGTGCTCCCGTACCGGCCCGACTCTTTATTGAGCCGGGCCGCTTTTTTTGCGGCAGCCCGCAAAAGACAAAGGGCGGCCGCAGCGCGACCGCCCTCTTCATGCTGCATGGCCGGCCTTGCGGCCGGCTCGTATCAACGACGCATGCCCACGCCGATGGCGACCACACCCGCCACGATCGCGGCAATGCCTGCCCACGTCGGGATGGGCACCGACTTCTCGGTTTCCGCCGTGGCCTTCACAGATCCGATCTGCAGAACCGTTTCTTCGGACTTGTAGCTAAAGCCCTTATAGGCCAGGGCAACCACGCCCAGGACAATGAGGATCGCGCCAATGATTTTCATCTTTTCACTCCAATCTCACGTTGGTGCGCGGGACATTACCGGATAGGCTGGCCCCTGTCAGTGACAGAACGTGTCGCCGGTTGCCGACGTGCCTGCCCCCTTCGGCAAAGCCGCCGCGTCGTATAGAATCAACCCTTTTGGCCGACGCTCATGTGGTTCAAGAATCTCAAGATTTACCGCCTCTCCTCGCCCTGGACCCTGACCGGCGAGCAGCTTGAAGAAACGCTGGCGCGCCATGCCTACCAGACCGGCAACAACCTCGAAATGCAAAGCCTGGGCTGGGTGCCCCCGCGCGAGAACGGCGGCCTGGCCCACGAAGTGAACGGCCAGATCCTGCTCAGCCTGCGCGCTGAAAAGAAGCTCTTGCCGGGCACGGTCATCAACCAGGTCGCCAAGGCGCGCGCCCAGGAAATCGAAGAGCAGCAAGGCTACAAGCCTGGCCGCAAGCAGATGAAGGAAATCAAGGAGCGCGTCACGGACGAGCTCCTGCCGCGCGCCTTCAGCGTCTATCGCGACACGCGCGTGTGGATCGACCCGAAGAACAACTGGCTCGTCATTGACGCGGCCGCTTCGGCCAAAGCCGACGAAGTCATCGGCCTGCTCGCCAAGTGCGTCGATCCCTTCCCGCTGGAAAACCTGTACGTCGCCCAATCGCCGGCCTCCGCCATGACCGGCTGGCTGGCCGAAGACGAAGCGCCCACCAACTTCACCATCGACCAGGACACCGAACTGCGCTCGTCCGGTGAAAGCGGCGCCGCGATCCGCTACGTAAAGCACTCCATCGACGCTGACGACGTGCGCCGTCACATCCAGTCGGGCAAGCAGTGCACCCGCCTGGCCATGACGTGGGCCGACCGCGTGTCGTTCGTCCTGACCGAAGGCCTGGACGTCAAGCGCGTGGCGCCGCTGGACGTGCTGAAGGAAGGCAACGAAGGCGTGGCCGCGAACGACGACGAAAAGTTTGATTCCGACATGATGCTGATGACCGGCGAACTGGCCAAGATGATGGCCGAACTGGTCGAAGCGCTGGGCGGCGAAAAGAAAATCTAAGCCGCCTTTACCCGGCAGCAACACCAGGGGCCGCTCTTGTCGAGCGGCCCTTTTTCATGCCTCGACGCTGCGGTCGCGGCCGGCCTGCTTGGCCTTGTACAGCGCCTTGTCGGCGCGATCGATCAGGTAGGCATAGTCGGGATGGCCGTCGAAGGTCGCCACGCCGATGCTGGCTGTCACATGCAGCGCACCGGACTCGGCGATCACGAAGCGATGCCGGCGAATCTCGGCATTGAGCTTTTCGGCGGCGGCCAGCGCAGCGCCCGGGCCCGTGTCCACCAGCACGACAAGAAACTCCTCGCCGCCATAGCGGAACACGAAGTCGCTGGATCGACAGGTCTGATGCACGACTTCGGCAAACTGGCGCAGGATCTGGTCCCCGCCCGCGTGGCCGTGCGCATTGTTGATGGCCTTGAAGTGATCGATGTCCAGCAACAGCACCGAAAAGCTTGACCGCTGACGCTGCGCCAGCGAGATCTCGCGGCCGATGACGGACGGCAGGAAACGGCGGTTGAGCACGTTGGTCAGCGGATCGCTGCCGCTTTCGATCTCGGCCACCATGTCAAAGAGGCCGTTGAGCAGATGCTTGATGCGCGCCACGAGCTCCTGCAGTTCCCGCACCTGATTGGGCAGAGATTCTGGCGCCTGACTGGCGCTTTGCATCATCCCCGGCAGCACCGTGTCATCCAGCCGCGCCACGGCATCAATGATCTGCCGCAGCGCCGGCGCGCTTTCGAACAGCACCGCGCCCTTGTGCTGGAGCCAAAGTCCGAACTCCGAGGCGGCCAGCCGCGGCAGCGCCTGCTCCGGCGTGCGGTAGTGCAGGCCGATCAGCACCGCCTGGCTCCATTCCAGCAAGGCGGCGCGTTGCCGCTCGCGTTCGGTCGAAATGTTCTGGCCCAACGCAAAGAGGCGATAGGCCTCGTCGTTGCGCGCGCCCCGATTGATGTCGCGCATGAACGCGCGGCTCATCTGTTCGATGGCCAGGTCGAACAGATTGCACACGTACTGCGTTGCCACGGACGCCGCCTGGCCTTCCAGGCCGCCGGCGCGCAGGCGCTGCGCGATTTCGTTCTTCAGGATGCGGGCGCCGGCCATCACCAGATGGATCGGGATATGGACGCGCGCGTGAACCTCGCCGACCTTCTTCTGCGTGGCCATCAGCACGTCGATGTCGCCTTGCTCGCGCACGCAGAGCAGGCCTTTCAACCAATGCGTCATGCCGCGGTGCAGGCGGGTCGAGACGATTTCGTGAGAGAGCCGCGGGCCGGCTTCGGCATCGGCAAGCAAGGTGGAATAGAAGGCATCGACAAGCTGCGCGGCATGGTCGGACACCAGCGCCGCAACTTGGCCGCGCGTATTGGCGTCGACCGATTGATAGACCGCCTCCCAGGCCTGCGCATTGGAGGCGCTCAGGTAGCACGCCTGGCCGCTGGCTGCGTCGGCGGTGGCCGCGGCAGGAGGAACATCGGAACTGCTCGAAGACATAAGATCATCCGCCCAAGAACGGCGTGCGCGCCTGATAGCGGCACTCGCCCGTAAAACCAGCGCGGATTATGCTTGAATTCGCCGTGGCGGGACCGCTTTCGCGGCGCCGCCACGGGCGCCTGGCCTCAATCCAGGCCGTGGAAGACCGAATCGTCGGGACCGACGTGCGACGGATGCTGCCACGTCACGTCGCGCAGCGAATGCTGCACCAGGCCTTCGACGCCCAGCAACACCGCGAAGATCGCCATGCGGATGGGAATGCCGTTGTCGGTCTGGCGGAAGATCGCCAGGCGCGGATCGTGGTTCAGATCCACGCTCAGGTCGTTGGCGCCCGGACGGCTGTCGCGCGGCAGCGGGTGCATCACGATTGTCTCGGGGCTGCAGTAGGCGTCGATGATGGCGCGGTTGACCTGGAAGTCGGGCGTATAGCCTTCGTTTTCTTCGTTGGCGAAACGCTCTTTCTGCACGCGCGTCGCGTAGATGACGTCGGCGCCCGCCAGGCCCTCGGCCAGCGAGGACTTCTGCTCGATGATGTTGCCGTTGCGGCTGGCCTGCTCGACGATGTAGGTCGGCATCTCCAGGCCCTTGGGCGAGATCAGCGAAAACTTCACGTTCTTGTACAGCGCCATCAGCTTGATGAGCGAGTGCACGGTGCGGCCATACTTCAGGTCGCCGACCATGGCGATGTGCGCGCCGTCCAGCAGTTTGCCCAGGCGCGAGAACTCGGTCAGGATCGTGTACAGGTCCAGCAGCGCCTGGCTGGGGTGCTCGCCGGGGCCGTCACCGCCGTTGACCACGGGAATGTTCGTCGCACGCGCAAATTCCGCGACCGAACCCTGGTCGGGATGGCGAATGACCATCGCGTCCACGTAGCCGCTCATGACGCGGCTCGTGTCGTAGATGGATTCGCCCTTGGCCATCGATGAAAACGTGAAGCCGGTCGTGTCGCACACCGACCCGCCAAGGCGGCAGAACGCGGATCCAAAGCTCACGCGGGTGCGGGTGCTGGCCTCGAAGAACAGGTTGCCCAGCACGGCGCCTTCCAGCACTCGCGACACCTTCTGGCGGCGCGCGATGGGCTGCATCATGTCGGCGACGCGGAACAGGTCTTCGACGGAATCGCGGGTGAATTGGTCCACCGACAGGAGCTGATTCTTGCCTTCGACGGCAATGCGGTCACGCAAGGGGCCGTCTTGTACGCTTTGCGTATATTTTTCAAGCAGCACGCCGTTTTGCACGATTTCGCTGACGAACCGCTGCACCACTTCCGGCATGGCCCGGAACTCCTGCGATCCTTCAGGAAGCAGCCAGGTGTCCAGCGCGCGGCGCTTCACGCCGATGCGGGTGGCGAACACGTCGCGGGTGAGATTGAGGCGGCGCATGGCGTCGCGCAGAAAGGCTTGCTGGGAGATGCTCATGACGGGCCCCAAGAAGAGGAGTTATATACGCAGTGCGCATATTATTCCGTACGTCTACACAAGTCCAATATTTTTGCGCATACGGGTTTACCCGCGTTTTAACGCTGTGCGTAAGCCGCCGCCATTGGGGCGTCCGTCACTGCCTGCGACGCCGCAAACCAGCAGGCGCCGCAGAATGCCAACGCACTAGCCACATAGCAAAGTAGCGCCAACAACTGCGCCGGCCAATGGCCGCGCGTCAGATGGCCGTTGTAGCCTTGCCGCAACAGGCTGACCTGCGCAAGGTAGGCAAACGCCACACCCAGGCAAGCCAGCATGAGGCCGCCCAGAAAAAGGATGAGGGGAATCTGGAGATCGGGCGCGGCAATGTCCCCGCCCACGATGCCAAGCGAAAAACCCACCAGGACGAGGGCGGCCACGCCGTTCAGCCACCCCAGGAACCGGAACGCGCCTGCCAGCAGCGCGAACGACAGGCCGTTGGCACGGATCTGCTGGGCGCGGGGATCCATGTATCAGCCGCCGCTGGCGCTACGGCAGATCGGCGTCGCGCTCTGGATAGACTTGCGCGCCGCCGCAATTTCGGCTTCGTCCCACCGGCCTTCGCCCAGGACCGTCACGGTCACCTTGGCGTTGGCAGGCCCTGCGGGTTCCGCGGAAATCAGTTCCAGCACCGTCGCGGGCTGACCGACCTTGTAGAGCTGGATCTCATCCGGCGCGCCTTTCTGGCCAAGCGTGTGGCGCCAGGCATAGGAGACGCCGTACGGATGGCTGACCTGCGTGTGGCAGGTGCGCACGTATTCGCCGGCGCGGCGGAAGGCCGCCTGGTAATTGGTGTCGACGCTGAAGGTCTCTTTCTTTGCGGTTTCCGACTCGTAGACGCCGGTGCTGGCACATCCGGCCAACGTAGCCGCCAACGCGACACCCACCCATACAGACTTGCGCATGATTCTTCCCGCCATTGCTATTCGGACTTCCGCGATTATGCCAGCGGCAGCAAAAAGGCCACGCCAGAAATGCCGATATCGTGGCACTTCTGGCGTGGCCTTGCGCCGCCCGAACGGCGGCGAACCAGACGCACTACCGCTTTTCCGCGGCCCCCTCGATCTTTTCCCCGCCTCGCTGGATATCTTTACCGGCCCCGGCGACGGTGTTGCACCCCGCGGTCAGCGCAGCAATCGAAAGCATCATGACGAGAAAGACTCTGTTCTTCATAAGACATCTCCTGTCTGGGCATGGAAAAAACGAAACCCAGCATACCTCAAAGGCCCCGTTTTTTGCGTGACACGAGCGCGCCACCTGTAACAACGCTGCCAAGAAACCGTCACCACCCTTACGCGCCGGTGACATTTGCGGGGCATTCCCGGCTGTCGCGTATTTGCCGCCAATGGATTAGGATGCGCACATGACGAAGACACAAGCATCGCAACCCGCTGGCGCCGGTCCGCAAGGCTGGGGCTGGCAACAGCCTCAATGCCGTGGGCAGGCCGCATTGGCGCTGTTCATCGACGATCTGCATCGCATTTTGCAGGCGCATGCCGCGGGCAAGCTGGCTGACAGCAGCACGCTGGCAGACGCGCAGGCCCAGGTCAATGAGCTGCTGGCGCGGTACAACGAAATTTCCGCTGCCCCGGATATATTCCAGGGGCAGTCAGTCCAACTCAAGGAAGGCATCGACCGCAGCGGCGTATCGCACACGGTGCCGATTTTTTCGCCGCGTCTGAAGCAGTCGCTGGTGTCGATGCTGGGACAGTGACCGGGATGACTCCCCGAAAACTGGCGCCCCCGGCGATCGAACAGAGCAGCCCCCAAAGGAAGGAGACCACAAGATGAGCACGGACAACGTTGTTGAGTTTCTCCGCCTGCTTTCCCTGGACGTGACGCTGGGCACCGCCGCTCAGCATGCCGCCAGCCAGGCCGACGCGCCGCTGGCCCTGGCCCGGCTCGCCACGTCTCATGGCCTGCCCTGCAATGCTTCCGATTGGTCTTCCTTTGCGCGTAATTGCCTGGACAACCTGGACCTGACCGAAGGCGACACCGGCATGGGCAACGCCACGATCTGGCAACTGGTGCAGGATCCCGCGCACGGCACGACCATTCCCGCCAGCGCCATCACCCGCGTGATCGGCATCATCTCGCAGCCCGAGGGCGGGCCGCCCGTGGTTGGCCACGTGGTCGGAGATCTGGCGCCTCGCGCGCCGGTCGGCATGGCCCCGCACACGACAGGCTCCTGATTGCCGCTTGCCAGGCAGTCCGTAGAGGACTGCCGGGTCAGGATTGCGGATTCAGGAATTCCATGACGCCCGCCGCGCCGGCCACGCCGCTGGCCATGCAGGCCGTCAACAGGTAGCCGCCTGTCGGCGCTTCCCAATCCAGCATTTCCCCCACGCAGAAAACGCCGGGCACGGCTTTGAGCATCAGCCCGGCCGTCAACCCATCGAATGCCACCCCGCCCGCGGTGCTGATCGCTTCGTCAATCGGACGAGGCCGCAGAAGCGTCAAGGGCAAGGCCTTGATTCGCTGGCCCAGACGCTCCGGATCCTTGAAGTCGTCGGCACTGGCGCACTCTCTCAGCAAGCCCGCCTTGACGCCCGTCAGCCCCAGGCGGCTTTGCAAGTGGCTCGACATCGAGCGCGCGCCGCGCGGATGCGTCACTGCGGCCATCACCTTCTCATGAGGCCAGTCCGGCGCAAGGTCCAACAAGGCCACGGCGCTGCCGTCGATGTCTATCCTGTCCCGCAGGGGGGCCGACAAGGCATAGACGAGGCTGCCTTCGACCCCGGTTTCCGATACGACGAATTCGCCCTGGCGGCGGAGTCCGCCGCAGGCCATGGACACCGACTTGACCGGCTGACCGGCAAAGCGGCTGCGGAAATGATCGGACCATGCGACGTCGAACCCGCAATTGGCGGGCCGCAATGCCGCAACCGGCACACCGTGCGACTGGAGATCCGGCACCCAGGCTCCATCGGATCCCAGCTTGGCCCAACTGCCGCCGCCCAGCGCCAGCACGACGGCATCCGCCGCATGCTGCGTCTGGCCGGCGGGCGTCTCGAAGCGCAACGCGTCCACGCCGGGTTTGCCGCCGCGCCAGCCGAGCCAGCGGTGCCGCATGTGAAATCGCACGCCCTGTCCGCGCAGCCGGGCGAGCCAGGCGCGCAAGAGCGGCGCGGCCTTCATCTCCTGGGGAAACACCCGGCCCGATGAACCCACGAAGGTCTGGATGCCCAACGCGTGAGCCCACTCACGCAGCGCGGCGGCGTCCATCTTCTGCAGCCACGGCTGCACGAAAGGGGCGCGATCGCCGTAGCGGGCAAGAAAGGGCTCGGCGGGCTCGCTGTGCGTCAAGTTCAGGCCGCCCCGTCCCGCCATCAGGAATTTGCGTCCCACCGAGGGCATGGCGTCGAACACGTCGACCTGCGCCCCCGATTCGCTCAGCTTTTCGGCGGCCATCAGGCCGGCCGGGCCGCCCCCAATGATGGCAACGCGTTTGGCGGACAGGCTCATGGCGCCGTCGCCTTGGTGACAGGACGCGGAAGGGGAAAAGCGGAACGCATGCGGGAGAAAACCGGGACGAAGATGACGTTCGGACGTCGGGCCGTGGGGACGCAGATTGTCTCACGGCTGCGCCGGCTGGCAGCGGGATCGCCCGCTTGGACTGCCCCGAAAGCGCAACGGCGGCCACTTCTTGAGCGCCAGCGCCAAGCCCATGTTTTTGCTAGATAAATTACATATACGCAGCAGCTATCCCAAGGGTTTTCCACAATCCCTGTGGGTAACTGCCGCGGCGATTCAGACAAGAATCAGGCGCGCTCGGCCGCCTGCATCGGGCCGGACCAGGGCTCGGCATCCAGCTGGAAACGCAGTTCCTGGTACTCGCCATCGACGGCGACCGTGCGCAGCAGCCCGGCATCGAGCGCCTGGCCGAGCGCGCGGCGGCACAGGGTTTCGGGGTCGTCCGGCAGCGACTGGAAGACGCCGTCGGGAATGCGCAGTCTCAGCAAGGCATGGGGATCGCCGCGGTCGGCCGGACGGCCGATATGGATGTGGGCGGGATACCCGTGCGGGCACCAGATGCCCACGTGGTACTTGCCCTCAGCGCCCGTATCAGCAACGTAGCCGGGATGATCGTATTTTGCGGTTCCCATGGACACTCCTTTTGTGCGGCGATGTAGCGCGCGTGTCCCATGGTAGCGCAGGGTGGCAGCCGTGTCCGGGCGCGGCTATCGGGGAAACTCCGAACGCACGCGCGGCATGACCCAGCGCAATCGGCAGACGAAAAAAAGCCGCGACGGTGTCGCGGCTTTTTTGCTGTGGCCTTGCCGGGGCATGTGAAACGCGCCGCTTGCAAGATCGGGTACTGCTTGAAACTGGTTGCGGGGGCAGGATTTGAACCTACGACCTTCGGGTTATGAGCCCGACGAGCTGCCAGACTGCTCCACCCCGCGTCTGATGTGTG
>Ga0182745_1004511_pt1 | contig 11575 bp, 15 predicted proteins | sample eDN3rd30CKraftBY_FD_128523 | JGI IMG/M metagenome (GOLD analysis project Ga0182745, IMG submission 128523) | Enriched backyard soil microbial communities from Emeryville, California, USA - eDNA 3rd pass 30_C Kraft BY (version 2) (version 2) | ecosystem: Environmental > Terrestrial > Soil >... | reverse complement strand
GCCCAGAGATGCAGATAGGCGTTGCGATCGCCTCGATCATCTTCTCGGTTGCCAGCCTGGTGCTGGCCGTTCGTCGGGGTCGTGATTAATGGCGCCGGGGTTCCAGTTTGATGGCCGGGCGCGAAGCCCGCATGTGCCATTTGCGGCGCTTCAACAGCGGCTTCCCAGAGCTGCCGTCCATCATTACGACGTCCAGCACAAACGGGGTGTCGCTCGTTTCCAAGCCTTGGACGTACGTACGGCACCAAAGATGGTCCGTCGCCTTGTGAAGGTCGAGCGTGACGGTACGGGTGGGAAACGCCCAAGCCTCGAAACGAAGATCTTCCATAGGGCCCACGACCGTGGCTTGGGCCAACGTGGCCGATTTGGGGGATCGCACCTTGATCCGCAGTCTGGCTGTCGTGTGGCTGCCGATATCGCTGCCTTGCCACTCGATGAAAGCCCGCTCCTGGTCCGCCATTGTGACGTGAGCTTTCAGCATCGCCTGGCGGCCAGCCGCTCGGGCTCGGATTTCGTTCAGTACGTGCCAGCCAAACGACAGCAGCGCTACGCCACAACCTGTCCAGGCCGCTGCATCTCCAACTTCCATAGGTGTCTTCCGTGATGAGTCCCGCAACCGAGAGGTTAGGGGCAGGGCTGTTCACGGCCAAGCTGCGCCCCGACCTCCACGACGTCCGCGTCATCCAGCCGGAGGCGCGGCCGTGATCGGCGTCGATGTCTTTGCCTATGTGGGTTCGGGGGCAGGCTGGATCTTCCTGATCGACCGCGTAACGGATCGGCTGAGAGAACGAGCATACCGCGCTGACCTGCGCCGGGCGCGAAGCGTGGCCTATCCGCTGGCCCGACGTGTCATGGAATGGCGGCTGGTCAACAGAGGCCCAACCCAAGCTCTCTGGGCGGAAGCGTCCGCCTCCATCCCGATTGAAGATCTCGCGCTGATGGCGCGGTTCAGCTTCGAAACGACCATGGAGGCGTTGGTCGCGCCGCGCCTGAAAGAGGTTCAGGCTTGGCGCGACCGTCGTCGGTTCCGGCCCTGGCTTCGTCTGGCCGCCTTCGTCAGGAGTGCGGCACTTGGGTAGAATCTTCCCAATCGCAGGCCTTGCCTTTGTGGGCGTCGATGATCCGCAGCAGCATGAGCCCTGCGGCCCGGCGACCGGCGTCGGTTTCCTCCGGGTCGTATTTGTATTTCTCGCACAGGTCGTGAAGGGAGAGCCGGAAGCTGTCGCTGTCGTGATCGACGCTGGCGGAGAATTTTCCGAACACTTCGGCGAGCAAGATTTCGATCTGTTTGGCGCGGGACTCCAGCGCCGTGACGCGGGCGGCAAGCCCGAGGTCCATAGTCTCCAATCGAATCTCTCCTTCGGGTTTTTGACAGAAGCGAAGGTAGAGGCGCCCGCTGTTGCGGCCAAGCTTGGTCGCAGCGGCGGGATGCGCCTGGCCGTCAACGACTTCCCGAGGGCGGCGTAGCCATGGCTCCGGGGGGATCCAGCAACTGCCGAGACTGTGACGACTGCGGCTATCAGGAGTGCCTGACGGTCGGCGTCTGTCTGAGCGCGCAGGCCCGGGTGATGGGTGTCGATGCGTCCGACCTGGCCAGCGCCGGTCCAGTGTGGATCGGGGTGGATTTCGGCGTTCCGGTCGCTGAGATCCGCGAGCCGGCGCTCCCGTCGCTGAAGACGTTTCTCACCTTCCCCCAGACCCTCGAGAGGTTTCAGCGGCTCTTCCTGGTCAGGCTCATGTCGAGCGACGACCAGGACAACCGATCCGAGGGGGCGTGGCATGAGTAGCGCGCCCTTCTCGGCCCTTCCCCGCGTTGCACGGCGCGGCGGAAGTCCAGGACGCGCGGCGGCTATCCCGCCCCCAGCAGCGCCGTCGCGCGTCCGCCCAGTTATCCACAGGTCGGGCAGTCGCCCCCTGTCCAGTTCGCCGACGCGCCGCATCTGCGTCGGTGTTTCCCGTCGGCGCGGCGGCTCCTCCTTGCTGACACGCCGCGTCGACGGGCTCTCGTTCTCAGGGGCCTGGTTCTGAGCCCTCTGTTCGCCCCTGTTGCTGACAGTCTGACTCCGTCCGCCGTCGTGCGCTTCTGCGCCCGGGGCCGGTTGTCCCTGTTGCTGCGCCAGCTGCTGGCGCGCCTCGCCCTGGACCGCGAGCGCGGGGAGGGCGCCAAGCGCAGTTGACGCTGGGCCGCGCTCAGAAGGCTCCGCCTTCTCGACCCGACGCGGCCCGGCCAGCGCCCCAACCACATCGGCAAGCCCAGCGCGAGCCTCGCCTGAAGACGTCATCGCGCCCCGCCCGAGCAATGCCGGGGACGGAATTCTGCGGTGCGGAGCGACGACGCCAACAGCGGCGCGCGCGGCCCCCTTGCCCTCAATCAAGCCAACCATGGCCGCCTTACGAACGGTCATCGGGACGCCTTTTGCCAACGCCCGGCCCTGAACCGCCGGAGCGAATGCATGTCTGCGTCCTGCAACCGGCTTCGTCAGGCGGATTCGCAAAGGACGAATCCACCCCATGAACGCGACCCAGCACACCTTGCTGGCGCGGGCGCTCATCGACGCCAATGGCGGCGTCGACGCCTGCTGCTCGCCTGTTACGCGCGTCGAGCGCTCTCAGCTCTACGCCTATCGCCAGTTCGACTCCGGCGTCTTCATGCCCGCCGACGTGATCGACGCTCTGGAAACCCGCTGCGGGAATCCGGTCTATTCATCGTTCCTGTTCAGCCAGGTGAAGGCCGAACCGCAGACCGCCTGCCTGGTCCAGGAGGCGGCCGACGTCGATGAAGCCGGGAATGACGTGTGGCGTTTCCTGCGCCGGGCGGCCGAACAAGGCCCGCTGACCGAATCCCAGCGGCGAGAGGCCGAGCGCCTGCTTCAGCGTGTCGATCGGGAGACGGCCGAGCTGCGCGCCGTCATCCACGGGACGGATCAGACATGAGCGCGCTGGCGATCCCCAAGCCAGGGGGCGGCTACAAGAACGAACGGCGCGGCGATCCGGTCCGGCATAGCAGCCGAGAGAGCCAGCCGGTTTCAGAGCGAGGCAGTTGGGAGCGCGATTATCAGAAGGTCTGGTCGTTCGCTGAAGGCCGTTTGCTCGAGGAAGAGGCCAAGATCTATGACGACCGGACGCGGATCCAAGGCAGCCGGAATGGCGCCCTCGGCTTCAGAGGTCGCGATCTGCTGGAGTTTATGATCCGTGAGACCCGGCGGATGAACGGCTATCTCAAGGAGATGTCGATCCGGGGCTATGCGACCATGCTGAAGTGCTCCGTCCAGACCGTTGTCAACGCGATGAAGGCTCTGATCGAGGCTGGGTTCCTAGAGAAGCAGCGCCGAAAGATCGTGCTGAACGAGCGGGGGCCTAGAGGTCACCGTAAGTGCGTCCAGGACAAAAACATCTATCGGCTGAAGCGACCGGCCAAGGCTACGGCGCTCCGACGGTATGTGCTGGGCCTCCGGAAGCAGAAGCAGGAGAGCCAGGCCGAGATGGCCGCCCGCGTGCGGGCTGAAGCCAACGCCCAAGAGATGGCCAAGGCGCTCGTGCAAAATCGCCCGCCGAGGCTGAAGTCTGAACCGCCTCATTACGCCGCGTTGGCCAAATACGCGCACATCGGTCGTTCCGATTCTAGCAGCTAGGAAGGAACGGTAGTGCGATCATAATTCTATACAGGTGAAGTATGCGGCGTCGCCCTAGTCGGGCGACAACATGATCCAGATACAGGTTTGAGGGGCTGTCAGCGATAGCCAGATCAGTCAGCCGAGGGGCGGGCGCGCTCTCGCGCGCCCTTTGTAGCGCCCGGCTGCCGCAGCGTGGCGAGGCCACGGCAGCGTCTGAGGCCAGCGTCGCTGGCTCTGCGTAGGGCGAGGAGTTGGGGTTTTCGCGCAGGCGGCCCGCCGCTGCGTCAGCGGCCGAGGTCTACAATCGCGTCATGGCGGGTCTGGACGATGCCAAGGCGATGATCGAGGGCGGGTCTCGCAAGGAGGGATGAGCCGTTTTGTAGATACGATTTAGCTTGCGTCTTCGCTAGATTGTGGATACAAAATAATTATGGACATCGAGTTCGACAGCGCCAAGAACCAAGCGAATATCGCCAAGCACGGCGTGTCACTGGCGCTGGGGGCGGAGATGGACATGGAGACGGCCGTGATCGTTGAGGATGACCGTCATGAATATGGCGAGCGCCGCTTTCGGGCGTTCGGCCATATCGACGGGCTGGCCTACTGCTTCGTCTTCACCGTTCGCGAAACGGCCGTCCGCGCGATCAGTCTGCGTCGCGCACACCAGAAGGAGATGAAACGCTATGGCCCGTGATCCCAAGCTGAACGATCCCGAGAACCCCGAATGGACCGAGGCCGATTTCGCGCGCGCCCGTCCTGCGTCGGACGTGCTGCCCGCCGACGTCATGGCCGCGTTCGGGCGGGCGAAGGGGCGGGGGCCGCAGAAGGCCCGCACCAAGGTCGCCGTGAACATCCGGCTGTCAGCTGAGGTGCTCGAACACTTCAAGGCGGGAGGCCCAGGTTGGCAGACGCGCATTGATGAGGCGCTAAAGCGAGCGGTGCATGCGAAGTGACGGGGCGCAGTCGGATTGGCTGGTCTCTAATGTCGTGTGACGGCTCACCGTCTAAATGCCGCTAAGGGTGGGAAGCGGACGGAGCGCTAGGACATTTTCAAAATCGTATGTGCGCCAAGGCCAAACGTGGCCTCTGCGCCGAATACGAACGCCCTTCTCGCTTCTCGGCAAACCCGCCCGGTGAAAGGACCCGCGTTTTTTTTGCCGCCCGAAGACGCCTGGAGAGGGTAGCTTTCCTCGCTGTTAGACTAAGGTGCGTCACGATATGGGGAGGGCAAGATGAAATTCTGGCAGCACCGACAAGAAATCGGCATAACTATACTCGCCGTTCTGGCGATGGTGGCTCTGGTTTCAGCGGTCATCCTCGCGTTTCAGGCCAAGGCTGCCGAGGGAGCGTTGTGCGCAGCTATGGGCCTGCTGTTGCTAGCGTTCGTCCAACTCTCCCGATTCAAGCGATTTCGCGGTCTGGGATTTGAGGCCGAGCTTTGGGAGACCAAACAAGAAGAGGCCGCGCTTCTCGTTGACCAGACCCGCCAGCTTCTCGGTGTCCTATCAAAAACTACGCTCACCGCCGCTCCGCGAATGAATCGCTTGATGACGGGGTTCACTCGTCGCGAGCTTCTCGATCTCAGCGATCAGGTAGAGACGCTATTGATCGCTGCGAAGGCACCGACGGCTGATCTGAAATCCGAGATCGACCGTCTCATCAGCGTCGATATGATAATTCCGATTGTCGACCGAATTTCGCGGCGGGTCCGGACGCGGGTGGAGGAGCGTCGAAAGGCCGTCGCTGAGAGATTTGGCAGTCCCATAACTGACAGCTCGGGCTACGGGGAGGCCTTGAACGCGGAGGTATATGCCGTGGCTTCTCACGCCTTCGAGTGGAGCGAGCTCGGCGAAGACAGGAAGGCTTGGCCAGACGAAATCAGGCGCCGCATTCAGTCCCTTGAGGGATTTAATACGGCTGAGCGGGCCGCACTTGCGTGTGAGGTCGAAGATCGGTTGCTTGATCTCGAAGCATGGACCACGAGCCGCTCTATCCGCCGCGCGGACGTATTTTTCTCCGAGGATTATACGGATGACTGATGACCACGCAGGGAGCAGGGCGAGTGTCGCTACAACGCCCCTTCTCAGGGTCGGACGTTCCCAACGGGCTGTCGCTGCGCTGAAGCGAGGAGTCGAGGCCTAGGGAGCAGCGATGGCGGGCGGCGCGGGCGGGGCGTCGTCGTTGGCGGGCAGGGGGCGGCCTGCGCGATCGCGACGGACCATGCGGGGCGGCGCCACCGCCAGCTGGATCGCAGGGTTGGGCATAGCGCTCTGAACCGTCGTCCGCTCGATGATGAGAGAGGCGACGCCTTTCCAGCCGCAGTCGTCATTCGAGCAGGCCAGGCGAGTTTCGCGGAAGGTCGGCGAGATCTGCCGCGATGTGCGGAAGGTGGTCGGCGAGCAGCAATGCGGGCAGGGCGCGCGGCCGCCGAGACGTTGTTCTTTCACTGAAATGACCCCGAAGGAGCCCCCGCCGAGGTCTTAACATATGACGCCGTTCGAGGGCGAAGAATCTGCATAGCGTCAGCTGTCGGCCAACTCCATCTGGAGCGAGGTCCGCAGGCCGTTGTCCAAGCTGTGGCGAACCTCGCTGATCAGCCAGGCGGTGCTGTCGATCTCAGCCTTGAAACCGGACACCGTGACGGTTCGCTCCGGGTAGAGGTCGGGGCGGCCGACGGCCAGGTTGATGCTGAACTCGGCCTTGCCGCGCTCAAGCCGGGCGAACTCGGAGTCGACAGCCTTCTGCGCTGACGTCTCGGTCGCGTAGATGCGGCCGAGGCGGCGGGCGTTCTCCCTGGACCCGGCCACGACTTCGCGCCGTCGACCGCCCTGGCGGTCCTGCCATTCGGCGGTGACGCCGGAATAAGATCCGCGCTCAGCGGTTTTCCAGGAATGACCGTCGCCGCTGCGGCGCGTGATGGTGGCGGGCGGGATTTCGAGACCGCTCGGCGTCGTTCCAGCGCCGATCGGGTTAAAGACCAGGCGACCGGCCTTCACCGTCGCCACGGCGTCATGCTCTCGGCCCAGGCGGGTCACCAGTGCGGCGTCGCTTTCGCGACCCTGGGAGAGGTGCTGAAGGATGACAGACGCCAGGGCGGGCGAGAGGGCCAGCTGCAGGCCGTTCCGCCCGGCCAGCTCCGACAGGACGTCGCCCAGGCTGACGTTCGACCAGCTGGTTTCCCGCCTGGTCCGGAAGGCGCGCGTCAGGTCGGCCGACTTGGCGCGAATGGTCAGGCGATCGGGCGCGCCGCTGTGACAGGTCTCGTCCACGGTGAAGACGCCCTTGTCGATCAAGGCGGGCGCCAGGCCGCTGCCCGGTTCGCGCCATCCGAGCGCGACCGTAACCCGCGCGCCTTTCGGCGGGATCTGCAGCTGGCCGTCCGTGTCATCGAGCACGAGATCGAGCTCGTCCGCGTCCGTGCCGCGCTTCTCGGTCAGGTTCAGGCTGATCAGGCGCGGTCTCACCATGTTTGAAATGTCGCGACCTTCAACGGTGAGGCGAAAGGCCGCCTGCCGATGGCGATAGCGCCCGGCGCGCGTGAGGGCGTCGTTTTTCGATTGGGGGTCCCTCTCCGAAAGACTCATGTTATCTCGCGCGCATGAAGAAGGAATGGGTGCAGATTGTCGTAGCCTTGGCTGTGATCATGACGGCAGGTGCGGTCATTAGAGTTGCCGAAAGCCCCGCGACGCTAGGTAGTCTTGGCGAGTGGGTCTCAGGTCTAGGCGCGATTTTGGCAGCCATGGTAGCTCTTTGGATAGCGGACGATCAAAGGCGGCAGGCGAACGCGCAGTTTGCTGAAGAGCGGCGACATGCGACTGAGATGGCAAACGATGAGCGCCGGTATCAAGAAGCTCTTGCTCGCGCTGAACGGGATCGAACTTTGCAGGAGCAGCGTTCGGCAGACTATAAGGCTGGTGTATGGGTGCTTCGATCCATCGGCAGCGGCATGAGGCTAATGATCGATTTTACTGATCAAATAATTGCTGATCCGTCAAAAAGAACACAATTTGCTAATATTATCCTTTCGAGTCGAGCGACGATAGCTTCGTCGCGGATATTTGAAAGTCTCGGGCCAGCGTCGTTTAATGACTCTGATATAAATGTAACTGCCTCTCAATTGTCGTCGCTTTGGAGTATACATCTATTTGCGCTCGAGTGGGTAGGGCAGTCGACTACTATCTCGGATGATCTAGTTATCAACATTATTGATTACACGCTTTTTAAAAGTGCAATGAATTCGATGGTGAAAAAGGTCGTCGCTCTCGCTCCGGAAGGGGTCGTTGCCCACGAAAGCATTGGTGAAAATGGGTGGTCCACTTGGATCTATCCTGAAATCTAGCCCATGCGCTTCAGCGTGAGGTTGAAGTCCGACAGGATGGCGACGCCGTCGGCGAACATGGCGCGTTGCGAGGTGTCGAGGTCGGTGATGACAAAGGCACCGTAGACATAGCCCGCGCCGTCGACCAGCGGCCAGGCCTCGCCCTGGTCAGCCAACTCGCGAAGTTCGTTGAGGGCTTCGGCGCGGCCGATCACGCCCGGCGCCAGGATGCCGGACATGGTGACGACGTCGTCGCCCGGTCCGGCGTATTGACCGGCCGCGCGCGCCCCGACCCGGTCGTTGGTCGGATGGCGCCAGCTGCTGCGCCGCTGCAGCTGGGAATAGCTGAGATCGTCATTCGAGAAGATGAAGGGGCCGAGGCTCATCAGCATGGGGGATCAGCTCCAGGACTCGTCGGTGTCGTCCAGGGCGGCCAGGTTGGTCTGGCGCTCGGCCTCGGCCATCTTCTCGGCGACGAGACGGGCCAGGGCCTCCAGGTCCATGCCCGGGGCCGCGTGGATGTGGAATTCGTTGTGAACGGTCGGCGCGGATCGAGAGGATCCGCGCGCGCCGCGGCCCGGTCCGGCCGATCCGGCGCCAGGCGCGAAGCGCGGCGCGGCGTCGAAGCTGGGCGGCTCGGCGAAGGCCAGGCCCGCCGAGGCCGTGACAGATCCCGCCGCCGCCATGGCGGCCGCCGTCCGACTGATGGCTGCTACCGGCGAGGCGGACGAACGATCGAGGCCGCGCGTCAGGCCCGCCATGGTGTCGTCGCCAAAGCCCGCGAACACGCGCGAGGGCGAGCGGATCCCGAGCCGGTTTTTGAAACCGGTGATCAGGCTGGATCCGGCCGCGATCACGGCGCGAACCAGGGCGGGGATGCCGCCCTTAATCCCGTCGACCAGGCCCTGAAGGATCTGGCCGCCGAAGGATTTGAAGCGCTCGCCGAACTCCAGCAGCTTGGGCCACACCGCCTGGAAGGCGCGGATGAGATGCCCGGCCGGGGTGAAGTTCATGAAGGCCGAGGCGAAGGCGGACAGGAACGCGCTGAATCCGGCCTTGATGTCCTGCCAGAGCTTGGCGAACCAGGCCGAGATCGCGCCCCAGTTCTTGTAGATCAGGTAGGCTGCGCCGGCGACGAGAGCGACAGCCGCCACGATGCCCAGGACGATCCAGGTGATCGGGTTGGCGAGCATCGCCGCGCCCCAGGCGGCGAAGGCGCTCGCGGCGCCTGACACACCGGCAATGAGGGGCGCGAACATGGGCGTCGTCATGACGAAGGCAAGTCGCATCAGGGCGAAGGGACCGAGCACGGCGGCGATGATCATGGCCAGGGCGCCGAAGACCAGCAGGGCGGCGGCGACGATGCCGACGACGGTTCCGACGGCCTTGACGACGTTCGGGTGCGCCTGGGCGAAGTCGCGGAAGCCGGTCGAAACCTTGTTGATCGTGTCCGAGACCGCCTTGATCTGGGGCAGGAAGGCGCTGCCGAACTCGACGCCCAGCGCCTTGACGCTGTTCATGGCCGTCTCGATCGCAGTTTTCGTGCCCGTCATGCGGTTCTGGAATTCCTTGTCCATCGACCCGGCGTAGCGGCTGGCGTCGCCGACGGCGTCGAGGCTCTCCTGCAGGGCGTCGAGGTTGTTCAGCATGGGCGAGATGGCCTGCACGCTCTCACTGCCGAACAGCTGCGTCAGAACGGCGGCCTGGCGATGGGCGTCCAGGCCCTTGATCTTCGTCAGGACATCCATGATCGCGCCGCCTGCGTCGGCCTGCATGGCCTTGGCGACGGCGGTGGCTTCCAGCCCCAGGGCCGCGAACGCCTTCTGTTGCGACTTGGTGGCGGCTTCACCCTTGGTCAGGGCGAGCATGGTGTTCTTGATGCCGGTGGCGGCGATCTCTTCGCCTACGCCCATGCCGACCATGGTCGAGCCCAGGGCGGCGACCTGGGCGGCGGCCAGACCCGCGACCTTGCCCAGCGGGCCGACGCGGGTGACGACGTTGGAGATCTGCAGGGCGGTCGCGTTGCCGTTGTCGCCGAGGTAGTTGATCTGGTCCGCCAGGCTGCGGACCTGGGGCTGGGTCAGGGCGAAGGCGGTGCGCCAGGTGGCCATCATCTTCCCGGCCTCGTCGGCCGTGGAATCGAAGGCGACGCCCATCTTGCCCGCGTCCTCGGCGAAACCGATCAGCTCGGCGCGCGGGATCTTGGCCTGGCCAGCGGCGGCGACGATGGCGGCGAAGCCCTCGGCCGCGATCGGGATGCGCGTGGTCAGCGTCAGAATGTCGTCGGACATCTGAGCGAACTGCTGGGGGGTTTCGAAGTCGACCACTTTCTTGACGTCCAGCATGGCGTCTTCGAAGTTCACGGCCAAGCCGCCCGCCGCGACCAGAGGCGCGGCCGTGACCATGCCTGCGCCGATGGCTGACATGCCTGCGCCCTGCATGGACCCGGCGAAAGCCTGGGTCTTGTCGTATTGAGTGCGGGCCGCTTTCAGCCTGGCCTGGGCCTGCGCGGCTTTGTGCAGACGATCAGCCTGCAACTTGAGCTGGAAGTTGCCGTCCGCGATCTCCGCCTTCAGACGCGCCTCATGAGCGGCCAGGTTCTTGGTCGAGATCCCGGCCGCGTCCAGCTTGGTCCGCATCTTTTCGAGCTGAGCGGTCCGGCTGACCTCTTCGGCCTGCAGGCGCTCGACCTGCCGTTCCGCCCGAGCCATGGCGGCGGTCATCTTCTTGGTCGGATTCTCGGCCGCAGCATGGGCGCGCGCGAGTTCATCGGCCTTGATCTTGGCCGCCTGCAGGGCGCCGCTCGTCTGGCCCAGCTGGGTGGTCATTCCCTTGAAGCTGGCGATGTCGCGCTGCGCCGCCTCGAGCTCTTTCACCTTGGCCCTGGTCTGCTGCAGGACCTGGTTCGCAGCGGCCGCCTCGCGGTTGGCCGCCCGCAGGGGCCGGGTCAGTTTGTCGACCGCGTCCAGGATCAGCCGGAGCTCAAGCTTCTTTTCCATGGGGCAGGGCGGGCTCGGGAGGCGGCGTCAGGTTTCAGGAGGCGCGTGCATGGCGTTCCAGCGAGCGACTGCGAGGTCGCGCCAGCGCATCAGATCGGAAAGCGGGAGGTCGGACATCGCCGAGAGCGGCCAGTGAAAGACTGCGGCGATGTCCGCGAAGGCGTCGTCTACGCTTCGAGTCCAGCGTCCGCCTTCTGACGCTTCGTCAGCAAAAAATTGACCACCTTGCCCGACAGGGAGGCGATGTCCTCGCCGTCCATGGCCATGAATTCCGGCCCGTGAATGATCGGATCGGAGATGCGCGGGATGACGATCGACATGGCGCGGACGTTCATGTTGTAGAGATCGCCCAGGTTGGTGCCGTTCAGGTCGCCGCCCATGGGTTTGCGCAGGGTGACCTTCTCGATCACCAGGTCGCCGCGCTTCAGCGGGTTGTCGAGCTCCACAACGGCGAAGCGCTTCTTCTCAGCGGCGGCGTCGATGGCGGCGCGGGCGGCGGCGGGCAGAGCCTTGGTCATGTTCGTGCTTTCGGAAATCTAGAGGAGGTGGACGGCGAGGGATCAGCGCGTGATGCGGCGCAGCTCGGCCCAGCGATCGACGCCGGCGACCAGGAAGATCCGCGCCAGGAAGTCGATCTCGAGCTC
>Ga0182745_1004506_pt1 | contig 11585 bp, 8 predicted proteins | sample eDN3rd30CKraftBY_FD_128523 | JGI IMG/M metagenome (GOLD analysis project Ga0182745, IMG submission 128523) | Enriched backyard soil microbial communities from Emeryville, California, USA - eDNA 3rd pass 30_C Kraft BY (version 2) (version 2) | ecosystem: Environmental > Terrestrial > Soil >... | reverse complement strand
GCGAGCAGCGCCTGCGTCGGCGTCGCGACGACACCCGCGAGTATCAGCAGCGGATCGACGAGAATCGATGGCAGCGACAGCCAGATGCACGCCGCGGCGGCGAGCACCAGGGGCACGAGCACGAAGCTGAAGAGCGGGATCGCGAACGGATTCACGAGGAGCCCGGCGAGCGACACGGTCGCGAAGTTCGCGAGCGTCGCGGGGACGAGCGCGGCGGTGATGGCGAGCTGCAGGCGCATCGCGCCCGCGATCGCGCCGGGTGCGCGCAGCCGCGAGCCGTCGCGCCACAGGATGATCGCCACGGCGCCGAAGGAGAGCCAGAAGCCCGCCGCGAGCACCGCGAAGGGATCGAGCGCGATCACCGCGACGAGCGCCGCGCCCACCGCCGAGGCCGGACTGCTGGCGCGGCCGAGCGCGCGCCACCCGAGCCCCGCGGCGAGCATCAGCACCGTCCGCTGCGACGGCACGGAGTTGCCGGCGAGCAGCGTGTACAGCGCCGCGCACGCGACGCCCGCGAGGGCGACGAAGCTCTCTCGCCGCACGCGCCACGCGAACGCCGGCCACCACCCCCACAGGCGACGCAGCGCCGCCATCACCACCGCGGCGAAGAGCGTCACGTGCATCCCGGAGATCGCGATGAGGTGCGTGATGCCGGTCGCGTTGTAGACCTGCCAGTCGGCGCGATCGACCTCGCCGGTGTAGCCGACGGCGAGCGCGGCGAGCAGCGCCGCGGCCGCCGGATCCGGCACGATCGCGAGGATGCGCGTGACGGCGCGCTGGCGCAGTCGCTCGAGCGGCGGCGGGTGCACGGCGAGCCTTCGATTGAGCGGCGAATCGACGACGTCGGCGCGGCCGGCCAGGTGGTCCCGCCAGAGCACGCGCAGGCCGTCCACGGCGCCCGGGTTCGTCTGCACGCGCGACGCGCGCAGCTGCAGCGCGAGCTGCCACGTCTCGCCGACACGGGGCGCATCGACCGGCGCCCCCGGCCACCGGACGCGCAGCGCGCGCACCGGCTGGCCGGGGCGCCGCGTCAGGCGGGCGCGGACGTCGAACTCCACGAGGCGCGAGGACAGCACGGGCAGCGAGGTGACGCGCGCTTCCACCAGCACGCGGGTGTCTTCGTGCACGACGCTGTGCAGCTGCTCCTGCACGGCGAGCTGCGTCCACGCCGCGGCCGCGAGGCCCACCGCGAGCGCCAGCCGCCACCGCCAGACGGCGAGCCCCGCGCCCGCGAGAAGACACGGCACGACCGCGGCCGGCCAGGGCGAGGGCCACAGCAGCGCGGCGAGACTGCCCGCGAGGGCCGCGAGCGCGCGCGCCGCCATGCCGGCAGTGGCGCTCGTGCCCGCGCCGGGCGGCCTGCTAGAGTGCCGCCCCGCCCATGCCACGCCGCCTCCTCCGCCGCCTGCTGCCGCATCCGGACTCCCTGCGACAGCGATGGGTGTTCCGCATCTTCGGCCCGCGACTGACGGATACGCGCCTGTGGTCGCTCGGCCGCCGGAGCATCACCGCCGGGTTCGGCGCGGGCATCGCCATCGCATTCGTGCCGCTGCCGATCCACCTTCCGCTCGCGCTGCTCTGCGCGATCGTGTGGCGGCTGAGCGTGCCCGTCACGTGCGTGACGACGATGTTCGTGAATCCCCTGACCGCGGTGCCGGTGTACTACCTCGCCTATCGCGTCGGCAGCCTGCTGCTGGGCGAGCACGTGCAGCGCTTCGCGTTCGAGCCGAGCTGGGCCTGGTTGCAAAACGGGCTCGGGGCGTCGTGGAAGCCCTTCCTGCTCGGATGCCTCGTGTGCAGCGTGATGCTCGGTTACGGCGGGTATCTCGCACTCGAGCTCCTGTGGCGGTGGATCACCGTCCGCAGGCTACGCGGGCGCCGCGCGCCCGCCCCACGCTAGAACGCGCCGTCTTCGACCAGTTTTCCGTCGCGCAGTGACAGCACGCGGTCCATGCGCGCCGCGAGGCGGCGGTCGTGCGTCACGACGACGAGGCTCGTCGCCCGTTCCCGGTTGAGCTCGAGCATCAGCTCGAACACCTGCTCGGCGTTGTGGCCGTCGAGATTGCCGGTGGGCTCGTCCGCGAGCACGAGCTGCGGCTGCGTGACGAGCGCGCGCGCCACTGCCGCGCGCTGCCGCTCGCCGCCGGAGAGCTCGTGCGGCCGGTGCGTCAGGCGTTCGCCCAGGCCCACGCGCGCGAGCAGCGCAGCGGCCTGATCGCGCGCGAGCGACGGCGGCGTGCGCCGGACCAGCAGCGGCATCGCGACGTTCTCGAGCGCCGAGAACTCCGGCAGCAGGTGATGGAACTGGTAGACGAAGCCGAGCGTGCGGTTGCGCAGCTCGCAGCGCGCGCGCTCCGGCAGTCGATGGATGTCCTGCCCGCCGACGTGCACGGTGCCGGACTGCGGCGCGTCGAGCCCGCCGAGCACCTGGAGCAGCGTCGTCTTGCCGCTGCCCGACGCGCCGATGATGGCGACGCGCGCGCCGGCCGCGATGGCGAGATCGACGCCCCGCAGCACCTGCAGCTCGGCGGGGCCCTGGCGGAAGGTGCGCGTGACGCCGCGCGCCTCGAGCACCACCTCAGTCATGGCGCAGCGCCTCCGCGGGCAGCGTGCGCGATGCGCGCCACGCCGGATACAGCGTCGCGAGCCCGCACAGGAGCAGCGCGACGGCTGCGATCCTCACGAGGTCGAGCGGCTCCACGGCCGCCGGCAGATCGCGCATGTAGTAGACCCTTTCGTCGAGGAAGCGGATGCCCGTCAGGTGCTCGAGCCCGTGCACGAGCCATTCGAGCCGCATCGAGACCAGCGTGCCGAGCGCGACGCCCGCGCCCACGCCGATGACGCCGATGAGCCCGCCCTGCGTCAGGAACGCAGCCATCACGTTGCGCGGCCCCGCGCCGAGCGTGCGCAGGATCGCGATGTCGGCCTGCTTCTCCTTCACGATCATGACGAGGGTCGCCACGAGGTTGAAGGCGGCGACGGCGATGAGCATCAGCAGGATGACGAACAGCATCGACTTCGTCATCTCGATGGAACGGAAGAAGGCGCTGTGCACCCGCGTCCAGTCGCTGACGAAGAAACCGCCGCCCAGCGCGAGCGCCAGCTCGCGGACGATGCGCGGCGCGGCGTACGGATCCTCGACGGCGAGGCGCAGCCCCGTGACCTCGTCGCCCAGCGCGAACAGCTTCGCCGCGTCCGTCAGGTGCACGAGCGCGAGGCCGCGATCGTATTCGTACATGCCGGAGTGGAAGGTGCCGGCGACCGTGAAGCGGCGGCGGCGCGGCTCCGGTCCCGTGGGCGTGAGCACGCTGCCGCTCGGGGAGATGAGCACCAGCGTCGAGCCGATCTTCGCGCCCAGCTCCTCCGCGAGCGCATCGCCCAGCAGGATGCGATAGCTGCCGGCCTGCAGCGCGTCGCGCTCCGCCTGCGGCAGGCGCGCGACCAGCCCCACCGCGCGCGCCTCGGCCGCCGGCTCGATGCCGCGCACCTGGCTCGCCGCGAGCTTCTGACCGTTCACCAGCATCGCCTGCGATTCCACGTAGGGCAGCGCGGCGAGCACGCCGGGCTGGCGCAGCGCCGTCTCGCGCGCCGTCCCGGCGTCGGGCAGCGGCCCGTCGAGCCCCATCAGCGTCGCGTGCGACGTGACCGAGAGGATGCGGCTGCGCAACTCGCGCTCGAAGCCGTTCATCACCGAGAGCACCACGATCAGCACCGCGACGCTGAGCGCGAGCCCGACCATGGAGATCGCGGCGATGAACGAGACGAAGCCGCGTCCGCGAGCGGCGCGGACGTAGCGCGTGCCCAGCAGGACTTCGTAGCGCGCGCTCATTCGTAGCGCAGCGCCTCGGCGGGCGGGATGGAGGCCGCCCGCCGCGCGGGATACACGGTGGCGAGCGCGGTGAGCACCAGGGCGACGACGGCGATGACCGCGACGTCGGACCACTCGAGCACCGAGGGAATGGCGGAGATGTAGTAGACGTCCGCATCCATGATGCGCACGCCCATGAGCCGTTCGAGCATCGGGGCGAGCTCCCCGACGTGCAGCGCGATCGCGACCCCGCCGACGACGCCGGCGACGACGCCGGCCCAGCCGATGACGAGCCCCTGCGTGAGGAACGCGCGGGCCACCTCGCCCGGCCGTGCGCCCAGGGTGCGCAGGATCGCGACGTCGGTGCGCTTGTCGTTGACCACCATCACCAGCATCGCGACGAGGTTGAAGGCGGCGACCGCGACGATGAGCAGCAGGATCACCGCCATCATCGTCTTCTCGATGCGCACCGCGCGGAAATACGTCGCGTGATCCTGCGTCCAGTCGCGCACCGCGAGCCCGGGGCCGGCGGCCGCCTCGATGGCCGGGCGCAGCCGCGGGATCTGCAGCGGATCGGCGGTGGTGAGGCGCACGCCCGCGGTACCGCTGCGCGCGGCGCCCAGGGCGTCGAGCGTGGCGAGGCTCGCGAACGCGAGGTTCGCGTCGTGATCGGGCAGGCCCGCCTCGAACACCCCGGCCACGCGGAACTCCCGCAGCGACGCGCCCGGGACGCCGTCGCTGCCCACGACCGGTACGAGGATCTCGACCGTGTCGCCGACGACGAGGCCGAGCTGCATCGCGATGACCTGCCCCACGACGATCGCGCCGGGGTCGGTGGCGAGCGACGCGGTGTCGCCGTCCACGAGGACCGGATCGAGCACCGCGACGTCCGCGCCGATGCCGCGCAGCATCAGCGGCAGCATCTCGGTCTGGTGGACCGCGAGCACCTGGATCTCGGCATAGACGCTCGCGCCGGTGACGCCGGGCACCGCGCGCAACCGGTCCGCCACGGCGTTCCAGTCCGCCGGCGCCGCCGCCTCGGGCGCGGGATTCACGCGCACCTGCGCGGCGAGCGACAGCAACCGAGCGCGCAGCTCGCCGCCCAGGCCGTTCATCACGGAGAGGATCACGATGAGCGCGGCCACCCCGATGGCGACGCCCAGCACGGACACCCACGTGATGAAGGACACGAAGAAGCGGTGCGAGCGCGAGCGCACGTAGCGCAGACCGACGAACAGCGACAGGGGGTGGAACATCGCGCCGCGATTAGACCATGCCCCGGCCGGACCCGCCGAACCGGAAGGTGCGTCACAGAATGGGGCGGCGGTGCGTTGTCGCTCGGCGAACGCCTGCTCTATAGTGGCTCGTCAGGAGGCTCACGCGCATGAGATCAGCGATTCTGGCCGGTGGACTGGCCCTCGTTTGCCTGGGGCTCGCCCCCGTCACGCGCGCGGAAACCATCGTCGTCGACGACCAGGTGCAGCTGCGCCAGAGCGGCATCGAAACGCCGGCGCGCGGCAGCAGCATGAAGTCGGTGGAAGCCCGCTTCGGCGCACCCGAGACGCGGCATGCGGCGGTCGGCAAGCCGCCGATCACGCGCTGGGACTACCCGGGGTTCTCGGTGTATTTCGAGTACGACCACGTGGTCCACGCGGTGGCTTCGGCGCCGCAGCCCGCCTCCGCGCCCTGACCGCGCCCTGAGCAGATTCGCCGGGCTTGCCACGCGCCCCCGCGCCGGTAAGCTGCCGCGCTCCCGCGCCTGCGCGGCAGCGTTGAGTCCATGGCGAACGTACTCGATCTTCCCCTCCCTTCGCACGGCGCGCGCGACGTCGCGTGGCCGGCGCTGCCGGGCAGCGCCCTGGCGCTCGCGATCGCCGAGGCGGCGAATTCGCGCCGCGGCCTGCACGTCGTCGTCACGCCCGATGCCCGTTCGCTCGACGAGCTCGCGCGCGAGCTGACCTTCTTCCGCGACCCGTCGCTGCCGCAGCTGGTCTTCCCCGACTGGGAAGTGCTGCCCTACGACCGCTTCTCGCCGCATCCGGACATCGTGTCGGACCGTCTCGCGACGCTCGCGTCGTTGCCCGGCACGCGGGCGGGCGTGCTGCTGCTCTCGGCGGAGACGCTGCTGCAGCGCCTGCCCGGCGCCGAGTTCATCCTCGGCCGCTCGTTCGATCTCGCCACGGGCCAGCGCTTCGACTTCGACGAGGTCCGCGCGCGGCTCGAGCGTGCCGGTTACAGCAGCGTCGCGCAGGTGGTCGCGCCGGGCGAGTTCGCGCTGCGCGGTTCGCTGTTCGACGTGTTTCCGATGGGGCAGTCGACGCCGCTGCGCATCGACGTCTTCGACGAGGACATCGACAGCATCCGCGAATTCGACACCGAGACGCAGCGCTCGCTCGGCAAGATCGAGCGCGTGCGGCTGCTGCCGGCGCGCGAGCTGCCGCTGGACGAGGCAAGCGTGCGCGAATTTCGTCGCCGCTACCGCACCCGCTTCGAGGGCGATCCCACGCGCTCGGAGATCTATCGCGGCGTCGCCGTCGGGCAGGCGCCGCCGGGCATCGAGTTCTACCTGCCGCTGTTCTTCGAGACGACGTCGAGCCTCGCCGACTACCTGCCGGAAGACTGCACGATCGTCGAGCTCGCGCCGCTCGAGGACTGCCTCGCCACCGCGTGGCGCGGCATCGAGGCGCGGCACGAGGATTACCGGCACGACATCGAGCGTCCGCTGCTGCCGCCCGCCGAGGCGTTCATCCCGCCGGATCAGGCGCGGGCCGGGCTCGTCTCACGGCCGCGGATCCGCGCGGGCGCGGACGCCGCGCCGCCCGCCGCGGCCGGCGTCGCGCCGGTGCCGGACATCCGCCTCGACACCCGCGCCGCCGAGCCGCTGGCGCCGCTGCGCATGCTGCTCGACGACTATGCGGGACGCGTGCTCGTCGCTGCGGACTCGCCGGGACGGCGCGAAGTGCTCGCCGACCTGCTGCGCGGCGCGGCACTGCCCGCGCAGGCGTTCGACACCTGGCAGGCCTTTCTCGCGAGCGGCGCCCGGCTGGGCCTCACCCTCGCGCCGGACCTGCGCAGCCTCGCGCTGCTCGATCCGCCGCTGCTGCTGCTCGCCGAAGGACAACTCTTCGGCCAGCGCGCGCGCCAGGAGCGCCGACGGCGCCGCGCGGCGCTGGATCCCGAGGCCATCCTCCGCGACCTGACGAACCTGAACCCGGGCACGCCGGTCGTGCACGAGGAGTACGGCGTCGGTCGCTACGTCGGCCTGCAGGTCATGGAGGTCGCCGGCGAGCAGGGCGAGTTCCTCAGCATCGACTATGCGGGCGGCGATCGCATCTACGTGCCCGTGTCGGCGCTGCACATGGTCAGCCGCTACACCGGCGCGGCGCCGGAATCCGCGCCGCTGCACAAGCTCGGCAGCGACCAGTGGGCGAAGGCGCGGCGCAAGGCGCAGCAGCAGGTGCGCGACGTCGCCGCGGAGCTGCTCGACCTCTACGCGCGCCGCAAGGCGCATCCGGGGCTCGCGATCGCCGTCGACGCCGACGAATACCGCGCGTTCGCCGCCGCGTTCCCCTTCGAGGAGACCCCCGACCAGGCCGACGCAATCGCGAAGGTGCTCGAGGATCTCGCGGCCGACCGACCGATGGACCGCATCGTCTGCGGCGACGTGGGCTTCGGCAAGACCGAGGTCGCGATGCGCGCGGCGTTCGCCGCCGTGCAGGCCGGCAAGCAGGTGGCGGTGCTCGTGCCCACCACGCTGCTTGCCGAGCAGCACGTCACCAACTTCCGCGACCGCTTCGCCGCCTACCCCGTGCGCATCGAGTCGCTGTCGCGCTTCCGCGCCGGGAAGGAATCGCGCGCGGTGCTCGAGGGCATCGAGGCGGGCAAGGTCGACATCGTGGTCGCGACGCACCGGCTGCTGCATGCCGACGCACGCTTCAGGGATCTCGGGCTCCTGATCATCGACGAGGAGCACCGCTTCGGCGTGCGCGACAAGGAACGCCTGAAGGCGATGCGCGCCGAGGTACACGTGCTGACGCTGACGGCGACGCCGATCCCGCGCACCCTCAACATGGCGCTGGGCGGGCTGCGCGAGCTCTCGCTGATCACGACTCCGCCGCCCTCGCGCATCGCGATCAAGACCTTCGTCACCGACTGGAACGCGGCCACGATCCGGGAGGCATCCCTGCGCGAGCTGCGTCGCGGCGGCCAGATCTACTTCGTGCACAACGAGGTGCAGTCGATCGAGAAGCTCGGCGAGGAGCTGCGGCAGCTGCTCCCCGAAGCGCGGATTCGCATCGGCCACGGCCAGATGCGCGAGCGCGACCTCGAGTCGCTGATGGTGGATTTCTACCATCGCCGCTTCGACGTCCTGCTGTGCACGACGATCATCGAGAGCGGCATCGACGTGCCCACCGCGAACACGATCATGATCAACCGCGCGGACAAGCTCGGCCTCGCGCAGCTGCACCAGCTGCGCGGCCGCGTCGGGCGCTCGCACCACCGTGCCTATGCCTACCTGCTGGTGCCGTCGATGCGCACGCTGAGCGGCGACGCCGCGCGGCGCCTCGAGGCGATCGAGTCGCTCGAGGAGCTCGGCGCCGGATTCGTGCTGGCGACGCACGACCTCGAGATCCGCGGGGCGGGCGAGTTCCTCGGTGAATCCCAGAGCGGCGAGTTGAACGAAGTCGGTCTCGCGATGTACCTCGACCTGCTCGAGCGCGCGGTCGAGGCGATCAAGTCCGGCAAGGAGCCCGACCTCAACCGTCCGCTCGCCGCCGCCACGGAGATCAAGCTGCACGTCCCCGCGCTGCTGCCGGAGGACTACGTCGCCGACGTGCACATGCGCCTCACGCTGTACAAGCGCATCGCCGCGGCCACCGACGAGGCGGCGCTCGACGACCTGCAGGCGGAGATCATCGACCGCTTCGGCCCGCTGCCCCCGCCGGCCGACACGCTGCTCCGCGTGGCGCGGCTCATCCTCGCGGCGCGCGCGGTGGGCATCCGGCGCATCGACGTGGGACCGCAGGCGAGCCAGGTCATCTTCGAGGAGCGCAATACCGTGGATCCTGCCGCTGTGATCCGGCTGATGCAGAAGGAGCCGAACCTCTACCGCCTCGAGGGCCCGCTCAAGTTGCGCGTGGCGCGCGGCGCGCCCGAGGCGCTGCGCGTGGAATTCGCGGCAGGGCTCCTGCAGCGGCTCACGGCCCCGCCGCCGGCGCCGGCCGCCCGCCCGGGGCGGGGTCCGGGGCGATAGAATGCGTCCCATGAACCGCGTCATCCGTCGCACCCTCCTCGTCGCGGCCGCGCTCGTCGGCTTCGCCCCGGCGTTCGCGCAGCAGGCTCCCGAGCCGGCGGCAGAAGCCCCCAGTCCCGGCGGCTACACGGTGGAGATCATCGTGTTCCGGGGCGGCAGCGGGGGCGGCGGTGAGGATCTCGGTGTCGCCGGCACCGCCTCGGCGGAAGGGGATTCGGCGGGCGACGGCGCGCGTACGTCCCGCGTGCTGCAGACGCTCCCGGCGGCGCGCTTCAAGCTCGGGCCGGTCGCCACCCGGATCAACCGCACCGCGGGCTACCGGGTCGTCGCGCACGCGGCGTGGGTGCAGACCGCGAGCGCCTGGGGCTCGCGCGTCGGATTGCCGGTCGAGGAAGTCGGGTTATCGGCGCCCGGCCTTTCCGGCGTGGTGCACCTCGAGCGCGGCCAGTACCTGCACCTCGGCGTGAACCTCACGCTCTCGGGCCAGGGCGGCACGTGGCGGATGAACGAGCTGCGCCGCGTCCGCTTCAACGAGCGGCAGTACTTCGATCATCCCGCGTTCGGTGTGATCGCCGTCGTCTCCCCGCCCTCGCCCTGACGTTCGCCCTCGGCGGCGTCCTCCGCCATCGACACCGACCGCACGCGCCCGCGTCCTTCCGACTTCGCCTCGCGCAGCGCGTTCTCCGCGGCGAGCAGCAGCGCGCGCACGTCGGTGTCGCGGCCCGGCTTGCAGCCGGCGATGCCCGTGGTCACCGTGATGAACTTCTGCAGCGCCGCGCGCGGATGGTGGATGCGCAGGTCGGCCACGCGCTGCGCGACGACGCCGGCGTAGTCGGCGACGGCAGCCTCGGCCCCCTGCCCCACCATGACCGCGATGCAGCCGCTCTCCCAGCGACCGGTGACGTCCACGCCGCGGCGATAGGAGCTGCCGATGGTGCGGGCGACCTGACGGATGCAGGAATCGCCCGCCGCGCGATTGAAGGTGTCGTTGTAGGTGCGCAGGCCGTCGATGTCGAACAGCAGCAGCGACAGCCGACGGCCCTCGCGCCGCGCCGTCGCCCATTCGCGCAGCAGCAGCTCCTCGAACCAGGGTCGTGACGCGAGACCGGTGAGGCGGTCCTCGCGCATCCACGACGGCAGGCCTTCGAGCCCGCGTTCGGGCGTGCGCGCGCGATCTCCCGCGTCGCGGTGATACCCGATGAAGTGCGTGACCGTGCCGCTCGCATCGCGCACCGGCACCAGCTGCATCTCGTTCCAGAGCGGCGAGCCGTCCTTGCGCACGTTGCGGATCAGCGCGCGGCAGGCCTCGCCCTGCGCCACCGCGTCGCGGAGGCGGCGGCGCGCTTCCTGGTCGCGGTCGCCTCCCTGCAGCAGGCGCAGGTTGCGCCCCAGCAGCTCGGCGGCGGCGTAGCCCGTCATCCGTTCGAATGCGGCGTTGACGTAGATCGCCGGCTGGTCGGGCGCGCGCGCATCGCAGACGACGATGCCGTCGGGTGCGCCGGCGGCGATGTGGTTCAGCACTTCGGGCGAGAGTGTTTCCATCGACATCCCCTGGCGGGCTATCCCTGACCGAGTATCAGCTCCGGCGGCCGCGCGCAGCGCGCGAGCCACTCGAGACATTGGCGATAGTGTGCGGACGCCTGCAGCGCCTGGCGATCGAGCGCCTCGCGGCCTCGCATCCGGAGGAGGCGCAGCTGGCTCGCCGGACCGGGCTTCTCGCGCAGGCCGTCGAGCAGGCGCACGACGCTCGGGCGATCGTTGCAGACCGGCAGGATGTCGCACCCCGCGGCCATGGCGCGGCTCGCGCGCTCGACGATGTCGCCGACGCCGGTGGCGCCCTGCATCGACAGGTCGTCGGCGAACACCACGCCGCGGAAGCCGAGCTCGCCGCGCAGCACGTCCTGCACCCAGCGCGCGCTGAAGCTCGCCGGCACCGCGTCCACGGCCGGGAACAGCACGTGCGCCATCATCACCGCCGCGAGGTCGTTCGCGATGAGCCGACGGTACGGCGCGATGTCGGGCGCGAGGTCGGCGAGCGAACGGCGGTCCACCGGCAACGCGAGGTGGGAATCGGCCACCACGGCGCCGTGGCCGGGAAAGTGCTTGGCCGTCGCGGCCATGCCGGCCTCGCGCATGCCGTTCATGTACGCCGTCGCGAGATCGGCGACGGCCTCGGGCCGGCGATGGAAGGCGCGGTCGCCGATGATCTCGGAGACGCCGTAGTCGAGATCGACGCAGGGCGCGAACGAGAAGTCGATGGCGAACGCGCGCAGCTCCGCGGCCATCAGCCAGCCGAGGCGGCGCGCCATCTCCATGCCCTGTCGCGGTTCCATGTCGTATTCGTGGCCCGCGCGACGCGCCGGCGGCAGCACGCTGAAGCCGGTGCGGAAGCGCTGCACGCGGCCGCCCTCGTGGTCGACGCTCACGAGCAGCGCGGGCGACCGGACGGCGCGGATCGAGGCGACCAGCTCGGCCAGCTGGCCGGGATCGACGTAGTTGCGCGTGAACAGGATCACGCTGCCG
>Ga0182745_1004505_pt1 | contig 11587 bp, 8 predicted proteins | sample eDN3rd30CKraftBY_FD_128523 | JGI IMG/M metagenome (GOLD analysis project Ga0182745, IMG submission 128523) | Enriched backyard soil microbial communities from Emeryville, California, USA - eDNA 3rd pass 30_C Kraft BY (version 2) (version 2) | ecosystem: Environmental > Terrestrial > Soil >... | reverse complement strand
CAAATGGCTGGCAGTTGCCATTTTAACGGGGGTGATTTGCCAGGGGATATTAGGTGGATTTCGTGTTCAATTGAACGATCGAGGTCTGGCGATGCTGCATGGGATTTTTGCAGCCGTCGTCTTTTCCCTGATGGGCACCATGGTGGTTGTCACCGGTCGTGAATGGAAAGCAAGCGGGGTTTCTCCCGTTTCACGCCCGTCAGGGCTTGTGCAGGGGATGTCGATCGTAGTGGTCGGTTTGCTGCTGATTCAGTACACCTTTGGCAGTCTGATTCGCCATCAAGGGACGGGGTTGCATGAGCATCTTGGCCTGGGGATTGTGTCATTGATTGCAATTGGGGTGAACACTCTGGTTTCACGGAATACGGAGAGTCGTTGGTTACGGCGTTCCGCACTGATACTTTTATTGGTGGCCGTGGGGCAAGTGGGCCTGGGTTTGGGAACCTGGGTTGTGAAATTTGGTCTGGCTCAAATCGGGTATGTCGCGGTGGCAGACTCCGTAAAACAGGTCTCATTCCGTACTGCACACATGGTGTGGGGAGTGATGACGATGATGACGTCCGTTGTTTACACAATAAAGGTCTTTCGAGTGGCAGGTGCTTCGCCTCGACAGCCGGAACCGGTGCTGGAATTGCATCGTTCGGCTTCCCTTGTTCAAAGTGGAGGTGCCCGATGAATTCTCTGGCATCCTCTGTAACCACTCCCGCGACTCCGGTTGAATCCGTTTCGCTGGACTATTCGACAATTTCTCCTGTCACCGGACGCTTGTCCGCCTATCTGGAGCTGTCTAAGCCGCGGATTGCGGTGATGGTTTTGTTTGCAGCAACTGTCGGCTATCTCCTGGCCAGCCAGGGGAACTGGCAACCCTGGCCGCTGGTGCATGCCTGTTTTGGCATTCTGCTGGCAGTTGTCTCTTCGAGCTCGTTAAACCAGTTTATCGAGCGTGATACCGATCGGTTCATGCTCCGGACCCAACGACGGCCACTTCCATCGGCTCGTCTCTCTCCGTTGGAAGTCCTTTGCATCGCCTTGGGCTGTTCCGTCGTCTCCTTTGTTTATCTTTCTGTTCTCGTCAACGCTTTAACAGCTTGGATGACATTACTGACGACCGTGCTTTATGCAGGATTTTATACTCCACTGAAGCGCTATACCGCGCTTTGTACCGTTGTGGGAGCAGTCCCTGGAGCATTGCCACCAGTCTTAGGATGGACAGCTGCGGGGGGGAGCCTGGACTGGGGGGCATTCTCCCTGTTCGCAATTCTGTTTGTCTGGCAGTTTCCACATTTTCTGGCAATTGCCTGGATTTATCGCAGCCAGTATGAGCAAGCCGGGTTGAAGATGGTTCCAGGACGGGGGCGTCCGGGGATTATCGGGGCCATCAGCACGGGCTATGCCCTCGTCCTGATCCCAGTTAGCCTGCTGCCAATCCAACTGGGCCTGGTCGGCGACCTGTACGGACTGATTGCCATGGGACTGGGGTTGGCATATGTCTGGTCGGCGTTTCGGTTTCAACGTGAAGAATCGCGTGCTCGGGCACGCATGGTGTTGTGGATTTCCTTATTATATCTGCCAGGAATTCTGACAGCATTAACCCTTGATCACTGGCGTTTGCTAAGTTAATGCGGAGCGAACGATTGCGCAATACAGGTTTGTTTCGCAATGGTTTGCCTTCCTGATGAAATCCCGCGCTGTGCGGGGCATGGAATTGTTTTTAAGATCGATGTTGCCGCGCTGTCTGGGAAGTCGTCCAGCGTGGGAAACACAGGGCGAAGAACATTGGCGAGAGAACTCGCTTGAGAGGTTTGCGAATCCATGTCACATAGTGCTGCTTCACATGGGGCTGCTGCTCACGGTCACCCTTCTCACGCGCCAGCGTTGAGAATGGGGCTGCCAATCTCCAATGCCAAACTCGGGATGTGGCTGTTCCTGGGTACGGAAATCATGTTCTTCACCGCTTTTATCGGGAGCTATATTGTCCTGTATTTCGGCTCGCCGGGCTGGCCCACCGACACGAATGTTACACATAATAAGATCTGGGCGGGTGGAACCAATACGTTTGTGCTGCTGACGTCCAGCTATTTTGTGGTTCTGGCTCACGAGGCCATGGCACAAGGGCAGTACCGACGTGCCTGGAATTTTATGGCTATGACGTTTCTGTGCTCCTGTCTGTTTTTGGGGATTAAGGGGGTCGAATATTACGGCAAGTTCGATCACCGTATTTTGCCCGGCATTATTCCCGAAACGGAACTCCAGTCTGTTCGCATGTTACGTGACGACTGGAAAGAAAGGATGGATTCACAACTGAATGCACTCATCCCTGGGAAAGATCCGCTGCATGTGAAACAGGCGACGCTCATTTCGGAAATCGAAGAGGCCAAAGGAGCCCGAAAAGAAAAAATGCAGGCCTGGGCCGATCTGAACGTTGCATTCTCAAGGTATCGAGATGAGATCTCTGCCAATAAACATACATTGGCAAGCGCCGAGAAGCTGATGTTCGACTTGCGGAATCAGGCCACTGTGAAAGTTGGAGATCATGAGCAATCCGGAGTCTATGTCACGCCGGCCATCATCAAGTCGGTGCATTCACATGCTGCGGAGACGCATACTGCCGGTCATATCGAACACGATGCCGCAGGGCGGGAAATCAGCCGTGAAGCCAGCGATGTCGGATTGCATCTGCCGGAGCTGAAATCGGGCCAAGTGGCCATTTCAGACAGTCAAGGAAACTGGGAAACACTGGATTCCAAAGCTGTCCGTTCGCCGAAAATGAAATACGCCGGCCTGCTGGGATCAGTGAGCCTGCGTCATCCCATTGTTTATGGCAACCTGTTTGCCTCCACCTATTTTCTGATGACTGGGTTTCATGCCATCCATGTGATTGTCGGCATGATTCTGTTTATCACAGTCCTGGCTCAAGGCCGGAATCTCAGCGACAAGTGGAGCAACTGGGTGGAGAACACTGGACTTTACTGGCACTTTGTGGACCTGGTCTGGATTTTCCTGTTTCCATTGTTATATATCATTCCGGGTAATATCTAACACGTTTACATCCTCAGAATCAGATCTCTTGAACGTCAAGAAGCACAGGTCTGAAATACAGTTGTCAGCGAGAAATTGAGCCATGGTACATATTGCGGGACAGGAACATCTGGAAGAACATCCCCGCGTCAACTATTTCGCGATTTTCGTCGCCTTGTGTGTTTGCACTGCCATTTCCGTGGTCGTGGATATTGTTGAAATTACGCCTTTGCTGCTCGTATTTCTGGTGCTGGCCGTGGCGGTCGCCAAGGCGTTGTTTGTGCTGACGTACTTCATGCACTTGAAATTTGAAGGTCGCTGGAAATTCATCGTGTTATCACCAACCGCAATTCTGGCGGCTGGCCTGATGATTGCAATGTCTCCGGATCTGGCCATGCACTACTACACGAATGAAGCCCCACAGGCCCGCGCTGCACGTGATGCGGCATCCGGTCTCAATCCGCCGCCTCCACAGGGAGAAGCAGAGCAGATGGCACCCGGCCAGAAGGCTCACTAGGAGTCTGTCCGAGAACCCAGTCAACTCAAATTTCCACTACTATATTCGGTTCATTTTTCAATCGAAGCCACTATATATAGTGGCTTAATCAGTGGTGGGTTGAGTTCTCGGACAGACTCCTAGAGCGTTTTTGGAAATCTTGTGGCGGACTTGCCTCGCGGCATTCAGTCTTTCATCAAGTGAAACCTTTCGACGCGGGCACATGATCGACCAAACTGGTCTAGGAGTCTGTCTGAGAACTCCTTCGCATCCTATTTGATCTGTTTGATTCACGAATGAGGTTCGTTCACTTCAAAATCATTCGCCAGAAAAAAGATGAAAAAATTTCTTCATCATGATGCGGACTTCAAAGTCCTCGGACAGACTCCTGGTATGCGAAAAGTGTCAAGAAAGCGATTACGAAACGGAATCGCCAGAAGCCGACCCGCCCCTCAGGCTGCAGGGCGGGACAAAGGCTGCAGAACGTAACGGGGCTGCAGAACGTGACGAGGGCAGCGTGACGAATTCACCGGGAAAAAGTCATTTCAACCGGAATAATCGTTACAAACCGCACACGGATCGTTGTCATCCGTTTGATCGAAAAGATTCTCCCGACAGATTCAAGCGGTTTCAAGGGCATCGTCGATAGCTTTGGCAAAGCCCTTACAACCGGTTCAATCCTCAGCTCAGACAGGGCTGCTGTGGGAATTCCGCTTTTCGGCGAGGAGTGTTTCCATGTCGCATTTCATCATGTCGCATTGCATCAAAACGACTGCTTCGTCTCTTCTGAAATTTGGGGAGTATCTTCACGCAAAGTCCGACAACGGAGGACGTTTCGCGATCACATACCCGAAATCCAAGCGCTGGCAGGGCACTACTTTGAGTTTGTTGGCTGTGCTGGCTTTTCCGATTGCTCTCCAGGCAGGTTCGGCCGAACGCAGTCCCGTGCGGGACTCTACAAAGAACTACGAATTCACTGCGGAGTTTCAGCCGCAAAGTTGTCGACCACAAGGGCATCATTCCAGCTCGTTTCGTACATTTGTCCGCCATCACGACAGCCCCAAGCCGGACGGCTGTTATGTGACCGAGAACGGCCTGGGAGGCTGCAGCCCGATCGTGACAGATCTGGTGATTCGCACCAGCGCCGCGGTGGAAAGCCCTGCTCAACATCTTGTTGAGAGCCCGGCGAACACCATGATTGAAGGCCCTGCGGAACGCTTGACCACAAGTACGGGATCGCCAACGATCAAGGCAGCATCACCCATCACAGTTCCACCAGCCATCGAAGCCGTCTGCCTGCCCGTGGTTTCTGTTGAGAGTTGTGACTCCACCTGCTGTGCAACGGGCACTCCGCCCGCACTGGCGGAATTGATTCATCGCAGCCAGACTGCCAGTTACGGATGGGAACGCCGTGATGCCATTCACAAACTCAGCGATAAGTTTGATTGCAAGTGCCACCCTGAAGTGATGACGGCACTCCTGTTCGCACTGAATGATTCCGACGAGCGTGTCCGATCGAAAACTGCCGATGAAATTGGAGATCAGCTGCGTGTGAACCCCGGGTGCTGTACTCCCACAGTTCTGAACGCATTGCAATACGCCATGGGAGACTGCGACCGGTTTGTGCGGCGGCAGGCAGAAGAAGCCTTGCGGGCGGCAGGCTATGATTTTGTCGACGGCTGCTGTCAGTTGCGCCGACTGAATGCCGAGGTCACCTGTGCTCCGGTGCAGGTCCCGCTTTCCGTCAACCTGCCAGCAATTCGGAGCACCCATCGCCCCTCCGGCGCCCCCATTCTCCAGAAGTCTGCCATTGTCCCGCCAACTGCCGGTCCGGCAATTCCTTCTGTAACCCGTCCAGCCCTCTTTCCTCTCAGCGTGCCGGTGGATGATGCCACACCTACGCAGCCAGCCGCTGAACAGGCTGTGGCGCCACCCCCACTCGAAAAGCCCGTTTCGTTTTCATCTCCCGCTGCCACGCCGGATATCCACCAGACGAACGCCCCCACTCGAAAAGATGCCCCGGTCCCCTTGTCAACTGGGCTGGCCGGTTCGCGGGGCCAGCCAGCAACTGGCAACGATTCCGGCAGTTCCACTCACCGTTTATCGTCAGCAAGAAATCGTCCATTAAGGAAAAGTTTGAGTCACTTGTTCAACTAGAGCGTTTTTGTAAATCTTGTGGCGAACTTGCCTCGCGGCATTCAGCCTTTCATCAAGTGAAACCTTTTCGACGCGGGCACATGATAGACCAAACTGGTCTAGTGCCCTGTCAGGGCTTAGATTTAGGGTACGTGATCGCGAAACGTCCGCCGTTGTCGGATTTTATGTTAAGGCCACCTAAAGATTTTAGAGTAAGCGAAGCCTTAGCAGCCTGTTGAAAAGCGCACAGATAGAAATGTCTGTGCCACCAGATGGTGCTGGTTCGTTAGGGAAGTGGGCCGGACGATCTTTCTTTCTGGCGGAATGTTCTGGGGAATGTTCGTGTTTTTCAACAGGTTGGCAAGGCACATCACCCCTCTCGCGTGCGAGGGAAACATGGGCAGGGCTATGTAGAGACAGGGCTATGTAGAGACAGGACTTGTTGACTCCTGTCTGCAGAAGTCTCGTTCTATTTTTCCCTGAGTTGTTCCTGTAACTCCTGAACTTCTTCGCACAAGGTCTGCATCTGCTTTTGCAGGGTGGTGAGATCTGTGTGCAGTTGTTGAATTTCGGGAGTCTGTGGTGAAGGAACAATCATTCCTGGGCCGACAATCTGAACTCCGGGGGGCAGAAACCCAGGGGGCAATTCTGTTGCTGGAACGGGCGTTGCCATTCCGGCAGGAAAGTCTTCCGGTGTGGCTGCCATGGGCGTGACCTGGAGCTTGAAGGGGGCTGCATCCCGGACCAGGGTCAATGTGAGCGGCTGGCCCCGTGCTTCGTTGATTTTGCGGACCACTTCGCCCGGCAGACTGACCGGCTGATCGTTGATTTTCAACAGCAGATCGTGTTTCTGCATGCCTGCCTGGGCAGCCGGTTTCCCCGGCATGAGTTCCGCAACAATCAGGCCGCAGTTTTCTGCGATGCCCAGACGCTGATGCAACCCAGCCGGGATCGTTTTCAATTCAACGCCGATGAAGTAACGTTCCCCTGCCGCAAAGGAATTCAGTGCCTGCAAGTAATCGGCATCTGTGGTACTCATGGGGTGCCCTAATCCGCCTCCGCGAGCCGAAAAGACCTGCAGCAACTGTTTCGTTCCGTCTGGCGTGATCAGCACCATGTGCAAGTCGCCCGTCACAGGGTCCCGTTCCAGGATTGTTTCCATGCCCGGCACCCCTGACCCGAATCCGCCAGACCTCCGGGGGAGAGATTCTGCAGGCGGAGATTCATTGGTTTCGTTTTTGGACGGAGCGGGCAAAGTTTCCGACGGGTCGGCACCCGGCGCTAATCCCGCCCATGTTCCATAGATGCCAGCCCCACACAGCAGTCCTGCCAAGGTCCAGTTTCGGAATGATCTTGAAATTGGGTGGTCATGAGACATGGCACAAACTTCTCCGGATGATGCTCTTGTCCGCGGAAATGAATTCCTCAGGCACAAGCCGCGATGAGTCAATGAAGCGGGGAGTCAATGAAATGGTGTCGGACACAGTCAGTCGGAGTGGAAAATTACTGAATGGAATGCCGGATACGCATGGTTTCCGTCGGAATCAGAATCTCTCGACCATCATTGAGCTTTGCCCGATACCAGTGTCGTTGATGATCGACCGTCATTCCTTGCGATCCCAGCGATTGCAGCACGCTTTCAGGAACGGCCGTGGTTGCTCTGGATTGCATTTGTTGATTCTGAATGGATTGCCATTGTTCAAGGGAATAAACTGGAACCGGCACGGCACGCTCACTTTGATTCTCCATACCGGTAAGATGCACATTCATGGCTGGGGGCTGTGCAGTCTGGGGAAGATGCCGTGTCAGGCCAACGGGGCCGGCCGGCAACCAGGATTCTGCTTTCGAAAGTTGCGGCGGCAGACGGGGATCGAGAACCGTCAGATTCTGATTAGAATCATTTTCGGTATCCATCATGAAATGCCCCCCCACGCCAACAATCATTCCCACCAGCAGTGAGGCCGCAATCGAAAACCAGGGGCGGACTTGTCGATGCATCCAATGCGGAGCAGCGTACGTTTGCCGAGAAGTCTCGATCATCGGTGATGCCGGACGAGCAAGCTGAAATGACTTCAGCTCATCGGCCCCCGCATCTTCGGAAAAAACCTTGGAAAACACTTGGTGTTCGATAAAAGAGAGTGCCAGATTCTTCCAGCTTTCCGTCGACCCCTGCTGGTGCAGACGGGTCAGTAATTCAGACCGTTCATGATCCGTCAGTTCCCCGTCCACACAACGCTGCAATTCAAGTTCATCAATTGTATATTTCATGGGAGCACTTCCACATGGGCTTGTTTCAGCAAGAGCCTCAACTGTTTTTTGGCTTTCAACAGCCGATGTTCAATCGTATGGACCGTCACGCCGAGATGTTCGGCGAGCTGTTGATATGTCCAATTCTCAGAATATTTTAACATCAAGATTTCGCGGTCAATGTCTTTCAATCCTTGCAATGCCTGTCGGACCGCCTGACGATGTTCTCGCCCCAACAGCCAGTGCAAAGGGTTCTCGGCAGAGTCCCCCAGGGCTTCATCCGCTCCAATTGGCGTTGATTCCACATGTCTCCGCAAACGTCCCATTTTGCGGCGATACATATAGGCCTGACGAATGGCCACCTGATACAGCCACGCTCCCAGACGATTGGCGTCACGAGGCCGCAACTCCGGACGACTGATTGCCAGGCCAATCTCCTGCATCAGATCATCCACGACATCTTTATCGCCGACACGATTAAACAGCACGCGCCGCAACCACGGTTCGTTCTGCTTCAATCCCGCGAGCCAATCATAAGACTCCAGGACCGCTCCATCCGACGAAACTGAGGGAGGATCTGTTGACATGTCACAAGAAGTGTTGCCGTTCGAGGAGAGTTCCGCTCAATATTCTGAACAATTCAGGAATTCGTTCCGATTGCCCTGTCAGAGCTTGGATTTGGGGTCCGTGAGCGCGAAATGCTCCGTTGTCGGACTTTGTGTGATGACCGACCCTAAATTTTAGAATAGACGAAGCACTATTCTCTGATTTATTTCTGCCAGATCAACCGTCAAAAGTAGAATCCACGGCATTCCGGGGCAAGTTTCTCGCGGTTTCCCATGGTTTCATTGATTTGCGTTCTGGCCGGTGCTTAACATAATGCAACCCAAAGCAAGTTGCTCTCACCTGGGTTCGAGCAGCGCCCTGTCAGGGCTTGGATTTGGGGGACGTGATCGCGAAACGTCCCCTTTTGCCGAACGTTGCGTGCAGATCGACTCCATTTTCTAGACCAGTTTGGTCTCTCCTGTGCCCGCGTCGAAAAGGTTTCACTTGATGAAAGACTGAATGCCGTGAGGCAAGTCCGCCACAAGATTTACAAAAATGCTCTAAAGCCCGCATTGCAATGGTGACTATTTCGACTGATGAAGCACTCTCCGTCGGCGATCAGGACACAGTCCATTCGGGGATGAATACCTTTATAAACGATCCAAATGTGATGCTGCGGAACGCTCCCCACACCATTTGGGCTACTGAAAGGAATGGATCGTCTCTGGCGGTCTGTACTGGATCACACGATGTGGGGAATACAGTTTGGCATCATGCTGTGCATGATTGCGCTCAATGGACTGCTGGCAGCTTTTGAAATTGCCTTGGCATCGATCACAGTTGCCAGATTGCAAACGCTGGTTGATGCGGGCCGGCGCAGCGCCGGGAGAGCTCTGAAGATGAAACAGAGCGTAGAAGGGAGCCTGGCCGTCGTTCAACTGGGAATCACGCTGGTGGGCTCGATTGCCGGGGCGACCGCCGGTATTGGTGCTCAAGAACAATTGGCTCCCGTCTTTCAACAACAGTTAAGAGTCTCGGGAACAATTGCGGATCTCCTGTCGGTCATTCTCGTTGTCATCCCCTTGACAGCCTTTATGATCATCTTTGGAGAACTGATTCCCAAAGTTTATGCCCTGCGAAATCCGGAAACAGTTCTGCTCCGGCTTTCGCGGCCCATGCAAATTTTTGCCGCTGCCGTCTGGCCGTTGGTCTGGTTGCTGGAAGGAGCCGTTCATCAACTGATGAAGCTGTTTGAACGGATGCAAAATCGGCGATCGGGAGCTGGAAATCCGACTGGAAGTGAATCGACCGGACTGCAGGAACTGCGTGCCAGCGTGGCCATTGCCCGCGCATCGCGGCTCATTGACTCGCAACAGGAAAAAATCATTCTGGGTGCGGCTGAACTTTCTCAGCGACCAGTTCGGGAAATCATGTTGCCCACGGAGTTCATCAGTTTGATCGATGCCAGCTGTTCGCCTGGCGATGCACTGGTGGCGGCCCATCTGGACATGCATACCCGCTTCCCGGTCACCGAAAAAAAGGGAGATCCGCAATCAATTATCGGGTATGTTATCTTCAAAGATATTGTGGCTCATCTCCGTTTTTCTCCCCGAGAAAAGACGATCCGCAGCATCATTCGAAAGATCAATCGATATTCTGCGGATCTTCCGATCGCGCAAGTCCTGGAGCGTCTGATTCGTCACCGGTCCCATATTGCCCTGGTCGCCGATTCCGCGGGCCAGGTCGTTGGGATGGTGACCATGGAAGACATGGTCGAAGAGTTGATTGGAGAGATTGAGGATGAATATGACCGCTTGCCGGCGCAATTGGTCCAGACCGGCCGGGGCTGGATTGCAGGCGGGGGCGTTTCACTCAAATCGCTGGAATTTCAGACCGGCCTGATTCTGCCGTCGGTCACGAGTGATGAAGACATTTCGACGCTGAACGACTGGATCACCGCGAGCATTCAGGGACCGATCCGCGGCGCGGAAACCATTGAAATCCCGGATGCTAAGATCCTGGTTCGCAAGACTCGACGCAACAAAGTGATGGAAGCTTTTCTTTCTCCAACATAGCGCAAGCTATATTGTGCAAACTGTATCGCGCAAGCTATATGGCGCAAGCTGTATCGCGCAAGCTGTGCCCGCATCGAAAGGGTTTGACTTGATGCAAGTCTGAATGCCGCGAAGCAAGTTCGCCACAAAAATTTACAAATACGCTCTATTGCTTCGTCGATTCTAAAATTTAGAGTCGGCCTTAACGCAAAGTCCAACAACGGAGGACGTTTCGCGATCACGTACCCCAAATTCAAGCCCTGACAGGGCACTATGTTTTGGAGAGCAGGATTGGTTCGATCACTTTTCCACCAACGTCGGTGAGCCGGAAATCCCGGCCTTGAAAGCGGTAAGTCAATTTCACATGGTCGATTCCCATGAGATACAGCAATGTGGCATGAACATCATTCACACTGACCTTGTTCTCAACCGCGAAGTAGCCGAATTCGTCCGTGGCGCCGTAGCTCATTCCCGGACGAATACCTCCTCCAGCAAACCACATCGTAAAGCCTGCGATGTGATGATCGCGTCCATTCCCCTGGGCCATCGGGGTACGGCCGAATTCAGTTCCAAAAACAATCAACGTGTCCTCCAGCATGCCACGTTGTTTCAGATCTGTGATTAAAGCGGCCACACCACGATCCACTTCTGCCGCGGTTCCGGCCGAGTGCGTTTTGACAGAGCCGTGGTGATCCCAGTCGCGATGATAGAGTTGAATGAACCGCACGCCCCGTTCCGCCAGCCGACGGGCCAGCAGACAATTGGACGCGAAGGAGCCGTCTCCTCCCTGTGTTCCATACAGGTCGAGAATGTGCTCTGGTTCATTCCGCACATCCATCAGGTCTGGGACGCTTGTCTGCATCCGGAAGGCCATTTCATACTGGCTGATGCGAGTCGCGATTTCCGGATCGTCGACGGATTCATTTTCGATCGCATTGAGTTTTTGAATTGCAGCGACAACATCGCGCTGCCGGGCGTGATCGATTCCCGGGGGATTGCTCACATATAAAACCGGGTCTCCCGTGCTGCGAAATTCCACTCCCTGAAAACGGCTTGCCAGGAACCCGGAATGCCATTGTTGGGCAGCAAT
>Ga0182745_1004503_pt1 | contig 11591 bp, 15 predicted proteins | sample eDN3rd30CKraftBY_FD_128523 | JGI IMG/M metagenome (GOLD analysis project Ga0182745, IMG submission 128523) | Enriched backyard soil microbial communities from Emeryville, California, USA - eDNA 3rd pass 30_C Kraft BY (version 2) (version 2) | ecosystem: Environmental > Terrestrial > Soil >... | reverse complement strand
GTGACGTTCTCCACTCAAACTCAGTCAGATCGTAGCGCGCCATCGCCAAGGCTCCTTTCGGAACCTTGAATCACTTTCTCCAAACTTTGGGAAGCGTTTATGAGTATGCGACCTAGTTGGAACCGGCCCCGGCGGCCGGCTACTTCCTCGCCAGTTCGATCGCCGACGGCGTCGGTACCGCCACGGACTGCTCCAGCGGGACGGTGTTCAGCTCCAGGCGCGCTTCGAGCTTCTCCAACAGCGCCACCGGGGTGACGCCCAGCGCCTTCAGGGTGCCGGGTACGTGATCCCAGGCGTAGTTCGCTGCCGTGGCGACCAGCGTATGTTTGGTCTCGATGTTGATCGGCCCGATTCTCGGCGCAGACCAGCGGAACGATCAGTGCGCCCCAGGTTTCCTTGTCGACGACGCCTTCGTTGTGATCGCGAAGGCAGCCGCGCGCTGGCTCTGATCTCGAGCGCCGAGGCGATGATCACCCACTACAAGCTGGCCATCGGGAAGCTCAGGCTGGCGCTGAACGTACAACGATCCGAGCGCGGGGAGCGCCTGCTCGGCCAGATGGAACTGGAACTCGAGGAGCTCGAAGCCACGGCGACCGAGGATGCCCTGACGGCCGAGGTGGCCGCATCTGGCGCGGCCCAGGCGGACGGCACCACAGTTCTGTCGATCACGCGCAGGAAGGCGGGACGCAAGCCGTTCCCGGCGCACCTTCCACGCGAGCGCATCGTGGTGCCCGGACCAACGGCCTGCGCCTGCTAACGCTCGGTTCGGCTGGCCAGGATCGCCGGTTCGGACCGCGGCGTCGAGCGCGCTGCAGTCATCTACAATCTGATCGCCACCCCCAAGCTCAACGACGTCGCCCCTCAGGGCTGGCTGGCCTGGTCGACGTTCTGGCGCGTATCGCCGACCAGCCTATCCGTCGTCTCGACGAGCTGCTTTCCTGGAACTGGCGCAAGTCCTCCATCGATCACTCGGTCGCCGCTGCCTAGACCCTGCCGACCCTCAAGAGGGCGCGCATGCTCTATTCGAAGTCGGCGCCGCCGAACTCCTCGGCGAGCCGCCGGACCTCTTCCTGGCGCATTGCCAGCAGGCTTGGCTCTTTCTCGAGGTAGTCCGTGACAATCTCGTCGACCAGGCGGCAGATCGGCTTGTCCTTCAGGGCTTTGAGTTCGTACAGCGCATGGATCGTCTGCCAACGGACGCTGCGCAGCGTCAAGCTGTAGGTATCTTCGTTTATATCAGTCATGTCTATTCCTCCTCGGTTGCTAGACATGTCTATTTAGGGTTGGAGCTCGATCGGGCGCTCAGGTTCGACCTCGTCGGCGAAAGACGTCTGAGAGACCAGTCTTTAGAGTGTATTCAGGTCGGCCCGAGCGACCAGCCCCGTCGATCAGGGTGATCGCCGATCCAGACAAGGATGACATTCGCCACGGAGGACGCGACCTGCTAACGCGGCCTTCACCGGATGGAGATGCTTCGTGAGGCTCTTCGGAGCGGCCGGCAAGGGATACAGACCTTCACGTCGGAACGTCGAAGACTTTTGGCGAGGGCGTCGCAGCTCACCAGCCCCATGGTGGCGCTGTCTGACTTCCGGAACTCGGTGATCTTGCGGCAACGATCCTCTCCTCGTCGAGGTAGCTGATGTTTTGGACGTTGAGGCTGACGCTCGCCATCGCCCGACAAATTTCCTCGCCATGGGCAACCGTGCTTGAGAAGCAGATCGCCTTCTCCGGCTTCTCGAGATTCTCAGTCGAGAGCTTGACGTATTCGGTGGCCACGTCGCCCACGGTGGTGACGCCGGCTTTTTCGAGGCCCGCATCGTCCCACTCACCGGCCGACTTCACGGCCACGCCGTTGATATCCCGCACAGGATCTGGCGGCGCTGTCCGTGCCGAATGTTTTCGCACGCACTCTCGCGCAGGACGAGAGCCTGGGCGGTCGGGGCGAACATGCCAGGCATCAGCACGCCCCTTCCACCCGGCCGCCAGCGCCCGCTCCTTCCAGAGACGCTCGCGATACTCGGCCGCCAACTTCTCGCTGAGAAGGGCCGAAACCCGCCGGGTCAATGCCGCCACCCGCTTCGTCAGCTTGGCGTTCTCTTCGGCCAGCCCTTCGGACCCGGACAGGGCGATCCGCTCGTCGCGCTCGATCTCCAAGTCGCGCGCCGCGGCATCCGCTTCCGCTTGGAACTAGGCATCGAGGACCACGCGCCCCGGGGGCCGATCTCTTGGGAGGGTTGCCCTCTTCGGGCGGCTTGGCGGGCTTCCTTTCGGCCAGATACTGCCTTCCGTCTCTTGTTTCGCGGGAGCATTCGGGATTTTCCCAATGCTCTGCTGCCCGATCGGACCGCTTGAACCATCTTGTGGTCAACCTTGAGGCCTTCGGCCCTCTGCCGGTAGCTCCTCTCCGGCGTGTCCTTCAGTTGAGCGGCAATAAGATCCCCTTCTGGCGCGGTCGAGGTGCGGCGGGCGAGATTGAGTTGGCGGGAATGCAGGCGCTTGCCGTCTTCCGACAGCCCTGTGCGGACCGCGCGCGCCCACTCAGTGATGCCCAGCTCGCCACAAGCGCGGACGCGGTGGTGCCCGTCCAGCACCTCGCCATCGTTCGTCATACTCGACAGGGACCAGTACGCCACGCGCCTCGATATTCGCCTTGAGCGACGCGAACTCGTCTTCCGACAGAGGCGGCAACAGCTGGTACTTCAGCATGCTCAGATGTTCCGGAGGTCGAATCGGGCAATCAGGGCCCTCGCCCGCTTTTGACTGATAGCGCCGCTCTGCCCGGCGGCCACGATGTTGCGCTTGAGCGCACGTCTCAGCCGCTCACCGATCGCCTGCCTTTGGTCCGGGCGGCGCTCGCCTTCGTCCACCAAGAGCCGCGAAGCACTCTCGCGGCCGAGATCGACCACGCTCACACGGCCGACATCATCAGCAGGTGCCATGGTCTAAGCCTCGTCGGATGCGATGAGCAGGCAGGCCCGCAGACGGACGAGCCCGCGGAGTGCGGCGTCCACTCGTGGAAGGGCCTCTTGGCGCTCCGCGTGGGTGACGGTGCCGTCGTTGACCCCGGTGAGCAGGACGGCGATGGCGTTGCCGTGCTCCCGGGCCTGTTCTGCGATCTTCATCCATTCGAGATGGTGGCAGTCCACTACCAATCACGGGCATGAAGATGCCGCCGGCCATAAAGCACAGGAACTTGGCACCCGCCGTTGCGGTCGGCTGGTGAGCGCAACCATACGGAAGAAGCTGATCTCCTCCTCCGACTGCGGATCCGTGTAGGCGTAGGTTTGCGACTGACCGATGCCGAGACGGTTCATCACCATCTTGACGCCCCCGACCTGCGCGAACTGTTCCGACACGGCGCCTTTCGGCGTGTCGACCCTGCGCGGCTTAGTCGGCCTGAAGGCTGACGACGTGTTCATTCCCACACCTCCGGGATTGCAATCCGATCCGTCTCAATCAGGTACCGACGCAGCGGGCGCTTGGCACGGTACGTGCGGAGCACGGCAAGCGTCGTCGGCTTCCGACCGGTAACAACACCTGCTTTGACGAGGCGGTCAAAGGCAGCGCGCTCGGCTACCTCCGCCGTAGCATTAACGCTTGGAATATGTGTCGGGCGATTGTGACGGTCTTGAGCGATACCGGAAATGATTCGCGGCAATCCGTGTCGACGCGTCCAAGAGCAGCGCGCAGCATGAAGCCACCGGAAGTTCAGGAGGGCCCCCATGTTCGGCGGCGTGCACGAGACTAATGTCGTCGGACTTCCCTGGTTCAGACGAGAGGACTGGCCCGCCCTGCGAAAGCTGTTCGTCGACGCCGACAAGCTCCACCCTACGTGGGAAGGCTGGCACGGGGCAGCAATGACTATCGAGCTCGGGCTGCGCCAGGATGGCCATTATGTGGTGCGAGCAGAGATACGTCCGAGGCCGTTCGCCGCATGGTGTAGGGCGCTCGACATCCCCCGCGACGCTCAAGCCCGGACGCGCTGGGCCAACGAGGCCGCCGAGCGAGAAGCACGACAGCAGAGCAAACCCGCGTGGTACGACTAGCGCCAGAGTCACGGCGTTCAGGTGCGCATCACGCGTCCCTTTCCGCGGAAGCAAGGATCAATTGCCGAAAGGACGATTCGCCGAATGCTCCACTTATGCTGCGGACTGAACAAGTGTCCGCTCGACAGCAAAGAGTTGTATCTGGAAAATCTTCCCATCTAGTGTCAGATGAGCTTCCAATAGGTGGAAGGCACATCGCCAGCGCGTGCGTGGGTATCTGTTCGGCGCCGCCGTGTTGTGAAGAGTAAGATCGGCCATGAGTACACCCAACGAGTTGAGTCGCCTGCTGGAGAAGATCCCGCTGTGGAAGCAACTGCTTGGCCTGCCAGCACGTTCGCGCCCTAGTGGATCGGCTTGCCGATTTGGAGGCCAAAGGCAAGCGAGGAACTGAGCCACACTGCCCGCTTTGCTATTCTGCCTCGCTGAAGACTACGGCGGTGGACCCTGCCCCACTCGGTTGCCACCTGCTCGGCTCGCATCTCCACACGCTGACCTGCAACGCCCGCGGATACCGCCACGTCGAAACGTGGCAGATCGATCCGCCGAATGAAAAGCGTCCCCATCGGTAAGGCCTTCCTGCAGCTCTCTCCCCGAGCGCCCTGAAACACCATCGAGCGTTCCGGCTGAAAGCCATGCCGGCAGCCGGCACATCGTCGACATGAAGGAAATTCAACACACCGACAGTGATCAACCCCGCCGCCGGACCTGCCGGAACGCAGAAGGCTTCCCGCCGATTGGACAGATCGTCGAGAGGCTCGTGGCCGACCTTATCGTGCATAGGGTGGCGATGCTCTGCTCCTGAAAACTGGACCATTGTGAGCAAGAGTTTTCCGGTCGTTTCCCCTGGGCTGGGAAGGAGCGGAGAGCATGAAGGCGTCGAAGTTCACGGAGGCGCAGAAGGCGTTCATCCTGCAGCAGGGCCATGACGGCATGGCGGTGGCCGAGATCTGCCGCAAGGCCGGGATCAGCCAGGCGACGTACTTCAATGGAAGAAGAAGTACGACGGGTTGCTTCCGACGGAGATGCGGCGGTTGAAGCAGCTCGAGGACGAGAACAGCAAGTTGCGCAAGGTTGTGGCCGACCTCAGCCTCGACAAGGCGATGCTGCAGGACGTGATCCGCCGAAAACTCTGAGGCCTGCCCGGAAGCGCAAGCTGGTGGACGAGGTGCGTGGTGAATGGGGCGTGTCGATCTGTCGGACCTGCCGGGTCCTGGAGATTGACCCATCGACCTATCACTACAAATCCCGTCGCCCCGGACAGGCCGTGCTTGAGGGGCGGATCCGGGAGATCTGCCAGACGCGGGGGCGCTACGGCTATCGCCGGGTGCACGTATTGCTGCGACGCGAGGGCTGGCGCATCAACCAGAAGAAGACGCGCCGCATTTATCGCGAATTGGGCCTGCAATTGCGCAACAAGACTCCCAAGCGGAGGGTCAAGGCGAAGCTGCGGGAAGACCACAAGGCTGCCACCGGACCGAACCAGACCTGGGCGATGGACTTCGTCCACGACCAGCTGGCGACTGGGCGGAAGCTGCGGGTGCTGACGGTGGTCGACATCTTCTCGCGCTACTCGCCCGTGATCGATCCACGGTTCAGCTATCGCGGCGAGGACCTGGTGCAGATCCTCGACAAGGTCTGCACTGAAACGGGCTACCCGGGCACAATCCGGGTCGACCAGGGCAGCGAGTTCGTCTCGCGCGATCTTGATCTGTGGGCCTACACCCGCGGCGTCGTGCTCGACTTCTCACGGCCTGGCAAGCCAACCGACAACGCGTTCATCGAGGCTTTCAACGGACGGTTCCGGGGCAGAGTGTCTCAATGCCCACTGGTTCATGGGCCTTGAAGATGCCCGGCAAAGATGGAGGCTTGGCGCAGGTACTACAATGAGGAGCGCCCGCACGGCGCGATCGGGCAGAAGACCCCGATTACATTGCTTCGGTCCGATGGCGTATCCAGCCCGCCATCGTAACCAGCTACGGAAACTCTAGCTCCGGGTGGTCCAAAGTTCGGTCTCGGAGCAATGACGAACGGATTCAATTTCCCGACTGGATGAAACTTGGGGCTCAGGTCAGGGTCACTCCAGGCATTTGTCGACGACGTTTCCTAAGGTTGCCATCGGCCAAATCAAATATATGCTGTTGTTTGCCGAGACGCGGAGTCCTCACAGCTTGTGAATCTTTGAGCAAGGTATGGAGAGACGTAACCTAGATGATTTCGAATTGGCCGCCTTCTCGCGATTAGATTTTGTTCGTTCCCGGTGGATCGCGAGGACTTGCTTCTACCGTGCTTTCATACCGGATATCCCGGGTAGACAAACAGAGCGAAATGTTCCTTGTCAGCAAGCATTGGGCCTAACGTGTGCCCAAGCGAGGGCGTCGCAGATTGCAACAAATCTAGCTCCACAGCTTGCGAACTCTTTCGAGGATCCTTTCCCTGCCCCTAGGGGACAATGAGAATCGATCCGCAGTCTTATTGAAGGCGCCGGCAGGAACGGGCATCCGGTCCAACTTCAACCAGTGGACAGGCTTGACGCCGTTGATGGGCTTCCAAACGAAGGAGCGCTTCGTGCGGGGTCCGTCCGGCGGGCCATTGGCAATCTCGACTCGCGCGATCCGCAATTCTCCGTCCAGAAACCGCTTGTGCAAGTCGTCCCAGGCCGGCACGCCAATGCCCACATCGCCAAGAAGCAGCAGCGGCATCTCGAACCGATACACGTACGCGTCCTCATCGGCCCCGCCCCACAGCATGGACCTGCGTCGCGGCCGCGCCGGCTCGAGATAGTCCATCGTCACCGTGAGATTAAACTTGCCGCCGCGTTTCGGCCGGCGCCTATCTCGCTCCACCCAGACATCAACGAGTGTGGAGAATACCGATGTGTCCGGCGAGACTGGTGCTGTCTCGGCCATGGACCGGGCTAGCTCGGCAACATAGTTCCAGCTGGTGTTCACGAGATAGTGCGCCACCTGCCACAGTCGCTTCAGGTTTGGATCGAGAGCCTCGGCCTGCAGCTTCTCGGGCTGGAGGCTCACCAATCGTCTCAAGGCGCCGCCGAGATCCCGGCGGACTTTGTCGAATTCCGCAGCGATCGGACCTCCCGCCACAGCTGAGGGAAGCATGACGGCTTCGGCCCTCTCGAGAAGTTGCGCCCTGAGATCGGATGGCAGTTTCTGCAGGCGCTTCTCCTGATTGAAGTAGTCGGCCCGATCCAGAATTCCCCAGAGTTCCTCAGCTGTTGGGCCGTCCTGAAAATGCTCCAGGACGAAGGTCATTTCGTCGAGATTTCGGATCGATATGTAGGCCCGGTCCAGAGCCGTCCAAAGCTCTTCACGGCGTTCGTAGAGGAGCCGTACTTGCACCGCCGCATGCCGGTCGGCAATCCAGCGGCGGTAGCGGTCCTCGATCGCCGCGCGCGCGCCGGCCAGATCTCCAAACGAGGCGGATCCGGCTTTTGCGCGCTGCCGACGCGCGACGATCTCCTTGGCGTCGAGCACGAGAAAGGCCCAATGGAATATCTCGTCCGGGGACCAGCCCTCTTGCACGGCCTGGTCGCACGTCCTCACGAGGCGCTCGGCGACGGAAATGCCATCGGCAGAGGGCGGTTGCCAATGCTCCTTCAGCACCTCGACGATGCGCCGCGCCGCTGCATTGTGCCCACTTCCGGACGGATGGCCGTCGAATGGCGACGCCACGAACTCGGCGATCGACAGTGCGCTTTCTTCCTTCAGGTAGTGCAGCAAATCGACGAACGGAAGGCCGGCGGATTCGCACTCCCGGCGGACGCCTTCGACGAGCGGGGCATCGCTGTCCCACAGCGTGTAGAAACTCAAGACGAGGCACAGGTCACGCTTGCCGGCCGTTCGGACGAAATCGGCAATCGTTCTACGCAGAAGCGGGGCAAGCTCGCCGTCCTTCAGCCAGCCCGGGCCGTTGCCATCCGAGTATTGAACCGAGTTCGACTCGAATATCTGGGAATCGTTGTTGCAAATGCTGAAGACGGCCGCGTCATAGCGGATGTCTTCGGCAAGACGGGTAAAGGGAACCCAGGAATGCCAGATGTTGCCCGAGCTTTGGCCTCGATTGTCGACCCAGACGAGCTGATCCGGATAGGCCATGTTGGCGAAGCGGGCGATGTGCATCGCGAGCGTCTGCCGGGGTGCGACGCCCTGCCCGTAGGTGATGGAATCACCGATGCAGCAGATGCGGCGGACCGTTTCCGGCAGGGGCAGGGTCGATCCGACATCGCGCGTTTCAGTAATTGCAGCCATCGGCAATCAATCAGTGTGGATAGAGATAGGTCGGGATCGTATCCGTGCGCTGCACGGGTGCAGGCACAAACGCCGCTTCGCGCATAAGCAGATCGACAACCTCGGCCATCCAAGGTGTGCCCCGCATCGCTTTTGCATCCCGAAGATGACGCTCGAGCGTCTCCGCGATGACGGCGACCCCATAGGTGCGTTCCTCACTCATTAGAAGGGCTTCTCCACAAGGAAATCGCCGATGGCCAGATAGTCGATATCGGTGCGGAGAAAGCAATTGACCGCGTCTGCAGGCGTGCAGACGATCGGCTCGCCCCTGATGTTGAACGACGTGTTTATCATCACCGGGACACCACTCAGGGCCTCGAACTTCTTCAGTAGCCTATGGAGCAGCGGATTGTGCCGCGCCGAAATGGTCTGCATTCGGGACGTCCCATCGACATGTGTCGCGGCGGGCACGCGGGCTTCCATTCCGGGCCGAACGTGTGGGGCATAGAGCATGAAGGGGCTAGGCGTCGGCTGGTCGAAATAGTCTTGCGCCGCCTCTTCGATGACAATCGGCGCGAACGGGCGAAACTCCTCCCGCCGCTTCACGCGCACATTCAGCGTGTCCTTCGTTTCAGCATTGCAGGCATTGCCCAGGATGCTGCGTTGGCCCAACGCACGCGGACCGAACTCCATGCGCCCCTGGAACCAGCCCACAATCAGGTCGTCATGCACCATCCTGGCGACTTCGCGGCACAGTTCGTCGGCTCCGAGCTTCCGGAACGCGAGTCGGCGCAACTTGAGCACCTTCACGATCGCCGCCTCGTCGAACGCCGGCCCAAGGCAGGTGTTGTAGTCCGGCTGCGGCAGGCGCGACCCGTCGCTGGCCCGCCAATAGCCTTCCAGGGCGGCGCCGACCGCGCCACCGTTGTCGCCAGATGCCGGCTGGATGAATATGCCGTCGAACACGCCCGACTTCTGGATCGTCGAATTGGCCACTACGTTATGCGACACGCCGCCGGCCATGCAGAGATTTACTGAGCGACTGACGTCGCGCAGCGAGCGTGCCAGGCCGATCAGGGCCTCTTCGACACGCTTCTGGGCCGATGCGGCAATGTCCATGTGGCGGCGTTCCACCGGCTCGGAGGGCAGACGCGGCGGCCCCAGCAGCTCCACGAGCTTCGATGAGAACATCCGCTCGAGCGAATGCACATAATCGAAGTAACTCAGATCGAGGCGAAAGCTGCCGTCGTCGTTGAGTTCGATCAGCTTTTCCATCGCGGCCGCAAAAGTCGGCTGGCCGTACGAGGCAAGGCCCATCACCTTGTATTCGCCTTCGTTGACCTCGAAGCCGAGATAGGCCGTCAGGGCGGCATAGAACATGCCGAGCGACTGGGGATAGTGGATCTCGCGAACCGATTCGATCCGGTTGCCGACGCCGACGAACTGGCCTGTGGTCACCCATTCACCGACACCGTCAACGGTCAGGATGGCGGCTTCCTCGAAGGGCGACGCATAGAAGCAGGATGCGGCGTGGGAGAGATGGTGCTCGCAATAATGCAGTTCGCCGCGGTAGCCGATCGTATCGGCCAGCAATTGCGGCAGGGTCGCCATCTGATGCACGTGGTGCCGGAGGTGCCGACGCACGGTCTCACGGGAACGGGCATCGAGTGGCGCCGCCATCTGCAAGCCGCGCTGCAGCTTGCGTAGCGGCTTTTCGTAGAACACGACGAGGTCGAGGTCACTGCCCTGCAGGCCGCCGAAGTCCAGGCAGAAGCGGATCGCCTTAGCCGGAAAAGAGCGATCGTGCTTGCGGCGCGTGAACCGCTCCTCCTCGCCGGCCGCAATGACGCGCCCATCGCGGACCAGCGCCGCGGCAGCGTCGTGGTAATAGCAGGAGAGGCCCAGGACATTCATTCGTCGTTGCCGAACGTAGACCGCAAGTCGAACTTCCGTACGCGCCGCTCGATCCAGGTCGTCCCAGTGCCTGGCGACGGCGCCGGCGGCACCAGAGCCATCACGCGTTCCACCATAGCGTCGAACTCGGAATCCATGGTCGAACCTTGAGACGTTGCGTCGACAGAAATGGTCGCCAAGGCCTTCGACGCCTGATCCTGATCGGCGGGCGGCCGCGCGAAGTAGACCATCTGCTCGATGGGGAATTTCCTGGCCTCCGCAAATCCGAGGGACTGGAGGAACGCAGTCAGCGCGCGTTGCTCAGACGGCTGCTCCCGTAGCCGAATGAACAGGCGAGGGTTGATCAAGAGCCCGTCGAACTGCCGCAGACCACGGCAGAAGGCTTGGTCCTGCTCGAGAGGCAGGTCGAACACAAAGTCGGTGGCAACACCCAGCAAAGGGCGAACGTCGACCCGATCCGGCAGGAAGCCAGGAGCGATAGTGAAGATTTTACCGTCCACCATCTTCGACGTTACGAGTTGGCCCAGCCCGGCCTTCAGCGCCTCGACACGCGCGGCATTCGGCTCGCAGGCCGTGACAGGCAGGCCGGCGCCGTTGATCAGGAAGGCCAGTTCGCCCAGCCCAGCGCGCAGGACGGCGTAGCCGGCGTAAAGGGGCAATGCTTCCCGCACCAGCTTGAAGGCCTGGATCTCGTCTATGCGAAGAATGGCGCCCCCGCGTACAAGAGCCGCGTAGTGACTAAACAAGCCGCTTCCATCGGTTCCGAATTCAGACAGGCGCCTGCCATGGAGTTCCACCAAAGCGGCGTCGACCTTGCGGACAAGCTGAGCCGCGTGTAATGGGCCTATACTCGCCGCGGACGTCGAAATGGACTCCGTCAACTTACACTCGCTCTGTCGGCACCTAACCACCGCATTCCCTCTTCTCCCACTGCGGTATTCAACGAACCTGCACCCGGGGACTGCGTTACTACAATGAAGGCCAATTTAACACCATCCGTCAGTTTAGACTTCCTCGATGGCTACCTGTTTCGTCTTTTGCAGGAAATTGCCGCGGACCGCGGCGTCGATAAATCGGGCTTTTTCGACTACTACTCATCCCGCCTTACAGGGAAGATTGGCGGTCTCAGGGAGCATGAGGAGCGCTTGAATCCGCAGTGAATCCGAGCGATTGCAGGAAATCGGTCACCGCGCGTTGCTCGGACGGCTGCTCCCGCAGCCGAATGAACAGCCTGGGATTGATCAGAAGCCCGTCGAATTGCCGCTGACGTGCTCCCCGTTTTTCACACGTCGGCAGGTTGAGTCTGTTCCTCTTTTGCTCTGGTGGTTGATGGTGCGACGGGGCGGGGCGCGAAGCCCCCGATCGAGCGCAGCGTCCCGCCCCGTTG
>Ga0182745_1004502_pt1 | contig 11594 bp, 10 predicted proteins | sample eDN3rd30CKraftBY_FD_128523 | JGI IMG/M metagenome (GOLD analysis project Ga0182745, IMG submission 128523) | Enriched backyard soil microbial communities from Emeryville, California, USA - eDNA 3rd pass 30_C Kraft BY (version 2) (version 2) | ecosystem: Environmental > Terrestrial > Soil >... | reverse complement strand
CGGCCTCGGCGAGCGACGGCGCCGTGCCCTCGCCGATCGCCGGGTCGGCCACGTCGTAATAGCGGTGGATGACGATGCTGCGCGGCGAAATGCCGCTGCGCAGCTCGGCGCCGCCGTCGTAGACGTCGCGGTAGCCGTGGTCCTTCATCAGCCGCACCAGCGGCGACTCGAACACGAACTTCACCACCGAGCCGTCCTGCGCCTGGCGGATCTTGGTCGAGCCGGCCTCCAGGCCCATGAACGGGGTGGAGGTGGTCTCGACGATCTCGGCGCGGGTCATCGCATAGCCGCGCACGTAGATGATCGGGTAGTACGGGCGTTCGATCCTGTCCATGTCCGGCTCCGCAGCAGGGAAGGGCGAGCGTCGCCCATTGTCGTCGCATTGGCAGCGACCGTGGCGCCGGCATCCGCCAAACCCATAGGAGCGACGCCCGTCGCGACCGGGCTTCACCGGGAAAGCCCCATGCGGGGCAAGCCCCGCATCTACGGGTTTTGCACAACGGGCATCATTCCGCGGCGCGGTCCAGTTGCCGGTAGCCGATGGCTTCGGCCAGGTGCGGGCGTTCGATGGCGTCGGCGCCTGCGAGATCGGCGATGCTGCGGGCCACGCGCAGGATGCGGTGCATCGAGCGCGCGGACAGCTGCAGGCGTTCCATCGCCTGTTCCAGCAAGGCCTGGTCGGGGCGGGCCAGCGCGCAGTCGCGCAGGGTCTCGCCGGGGTCGAGGCAGGCATTGGCCTTGCCGGCTCGCTGCAGCTGGCGGGTGCGGGCCTGCACCACCCGCGCCCGCACGACGGCGCTGGCTTCGCCGCCCGGGGCATCGCCATGCAGCTCGGCCGGCGGCAGCCGCGGCACCTGCAGGTGCAGGTCGATGCGGTCCAGCAGCGGCCCCGAGATGCGCGCGCGGTAGCGGGCGACCGCCTCGGCCGAGCAACGGCAGCGCCCGCTGCGGTCGCCGGCCCAGCCGCAGGGGCAGGGGTTCATCGCCGCGACCAGCTGGAAGCGGGCCGGGAACGCGGTGCTGCGCGCAGCCCGCGAGATGGTGACCACGCCCGATTCCAGCGGCTCGCGCAGCACCTCCAGCGCATGCCGCTTCCACTCGGCCAGTTCGTCGAGGAACAGCACGCCGTTGTGGGCCAGCGATACCTCGCCCGGCCGCGGCTGCGGGCCGCCGCCGACCAGCGCCACCGCGCTGGCGGTGTGGTGCGGGGAGCGGAAGGGCCGCTGCCGCCAGCGTGCCGGGTCCACGCGATGCCCGCCGGCCGAGGCGACGGCGGCCGTTTCCAGCGCCTCGGCCTCGCTGGCCTCGGGCAGGATGCCGGGCAGGCGCGAGGCCAGCAGGGTCTTGCCGCAGCCGGGCGAGCCGACCAGCAATAGATGGTGGCTACCGGCGGCGGCGATCTCCAGCGCGCGCCGCGCCTGCGCATGGCCGCGCACGTCGGCAAGATCGGGCAGCGGCGAAGGCGCCACGGTGACCGCCTGCGCGTCCGGCAGCGCTTTCTCGCCGGCCAGCGCGGCGCAGGCTTCCAGCAGGGTGTGGGCCACCTTCACCTGCGCGCAGCCGGCCAGCGCGGCTTCCTCGGCGTTGTCCGGCGCCACCACCAGCGTGCGCTGCGCGCGTGCGGCGGCGATCGCGGCCGGCAATGCGCCATCGACGCCGCGCAGTTCGCCGGTCAGTGCCAGCTCGCCGATGAACTCGTGGCCGGCCAGCGCCTGGCGGTCGATCTGGCCGCTGGCGGCAAGGATGCCCAGCGCGATCGGCAGGTCGAAGCGGCCGCCGTCCTTGGGCAGGTCGGCCGGGGCCAGGTTGATGGTGATGCGTCGCGCCGGGAACTCGAACTGCGCGCAGAGGATGGCTGCGCGCACGCGGTCGCGTGCCTCGCGCACCGCCGCCGCGGGCAGGCCCACGATCTGGGTGCAGGGCAGGCCGCCGGACAGGTGCACTTCCACCCGCACCGGCGGCGCGTGCACGCCGGCACGGGCGCGGGCGTGCACCAGCGCCAGGCTCACGGCCGGCGCCTCAGGCGTCGTTGGCGGGGTGTTTTTCCAGCGCGGCGACGGCCTGTTCCAGCGCGTCGAGCTTCTCGCGGGTGCGCAGCAGGACCGCGCGCTGCACCTCGAATTCCTCGCGGGTCACCAGGTCCAGCTTGGCAAGGCCGGCCTGCAGCGCGCCCTTGAAGGTGGCCTGCAGTTCCTCGCGCGATTCGCGCAGCCCCGGGGGCACCAGTTCGCTCAGGCGGCGGGCCAGGGCGTCGATGTGGTTCAGGTCGATCATGGGCAGTCTCCGCAGGGGGCCGGCCGATGTTGCTCGGTGCCGGCACGCGCGGCCATCAGGCTCTGTTGCGTCGGGCGGTAAGGATAATCCCTCGCCTGCGCGTTTGCCCTGCCCGCGGTGGCGCGGGGTATCCTTCGCCGGCACACCGACAGGGAACCGACCGATGAAAATGATCATGGCCATCGTCAAGCCGTTCAAGCTGGATGACGTGCGCGAAGCGCTCGCCGAACGTGGCGTGGCCGGCATCACCGTCACCGAGGTCAAGGGCTTCGGCCGGCAGAAGGGCCACACCGAGCTGTACCGCGGCGCCGAGTACGTGGTCGATTTCCTGCCCAAGGTGAAGATCGAGGTGGCGGTCACCGACACCCAGGCCGACGAGGTGGTGGAAGCCATCGTCAAGGCCGCCGGCACCGGCAAGATCGGCGACGGCAAGGTGTTCGTCTACGACCTGGGCAGCGTGGTGCGCATCCGCACCGGCGAGCTGGACGCCGACGCGCTCTGACCGCCCGCTTTGCACCCGTGGCGGCGGGGCTTGCCCCGCCGGGCGTTGCCGGCAAGGCCCCTGCCGGGCAAGCCCGGCAGCTACGTAAGATGGCTCAATCCTGCCCTTTGATCCGCCGGTACAGCCGCTTCCAGGCATTGCGCAGCGTGCGTACCCAGCTCGGCTCGGCCAGCAGCGCCGCCTGTTCCGGCGTCGGCGCCAGCCCGGTCAGGCGCTGGCGCATCTTGACCAGGTTCTTCATGTCGCTGCGGCGCAGCTGGCGGCTGATCGGGCCGTTGCGCAGCCAGCGCGGGGTACGCAGGGCCGAGGTGAAATCCAGCAGCACCGGCACCCCGGCGCTGACCACGATGTTGGTGCCATGCAGGTCGTTGTGGGTGATGCCGGCCGCATGCAGGCGCGACAACGCCTGCTGCAATTGGTCGAACACCTCCTGGCCGGCGTGCTGCACGCTGCTCAGGGTGTCGCCGGGTACGAACTCCATGCCCAGCGCCAGCCCGCCGATGGTGCCCAGCAGGGCCGGCGCGTGCTTCCAGCCCTGCAACCGCCGCAGCACCCCGGCCTCGCGCCGCACCAGCAGGTGCGCGACCGGCGCCAGCAGCGTGCCGCGGTAGCGGCGATAGTCCTTGAACACGGCCGGCTGGCCATTGAACTCGGTGCGATAGACGTCGGGTTCGAGCAGGCGTTCGCCGCGCTTGAGCAGTTGGACGGGGGCGGGAACGGCGATATCGCCGCAGCAGGCGGACACGGTGTTCATGAAGGCTTTCCTGACCCGGCGCGGGGCGCGGAAAGCGCCGGGGGCTGCCGGTCTTGCGGGGGATGAAACGTGGGCTGAATTTTAGAACTTGGCAGTCCATAAAACCTGAATGTCAAAAAAATGTAAGAGCCGAAATGGCGCAACGGATTGTTGCGGTGGCGTTTACTTCCGGTGCCGGCGTGGGGTGCCACGACGAAAAACCGCCGGGAGCGGTTTTGACATCGCCTGCCGATGGCTCGAAGGAGGTCACCGTGGATGGCGGCAACAAAAACCCCGCGCCGGTGGCCGGCGCGGGGTCGAGGGTGGAGCGCTGCGGTGGCGTGCGGGCTTATTCGCCCAGTGCCTTGGCCACGAACGGCGGGCTGACCAGTACGCCGGTGTGCAGCGGCGCGGTGTAGTACAGGGTGTCGAACGGCTTGGCGGCGGCTTCGGCTTCACGGAAGCCGAAGCCGAAACCGGCCTGCTTGCTGGCCACGGTCACGCTCCACCAGCCGGTGGGGTAGCACGGCTGCGGGAACGGCAGGGTCTTGAACGAGGCGAAGCCGGCCTTGCCCATCTCCGCGCGCATGTCCTTGATCAAATCCAGCAGTGCCAGCGGCGACTCGCTCTGCTGCACCAGCAGGCCGTCGTCCTTCAGCGCGCGGAAGCAGCTCTCGAAGAACGCCTTGTTGAACAGGCCCTCGGCCGGGCCGACCGGGTCGGTGGAATCCACGATCACCACGTCCACGCTGCCCGGGGCGCAGTTGGCCATGTAGGCCACGCCGTCGTCGAACAGCAGTTCGGCACGGGCGTCGCCGTTGGATTCGCACAGTTCCGGGAAATGTTTCTCGGCCATGCGCGTGACCTGTTCGTCGATGTCGCACTGGGTGGCCTTCTCCACGCCCGGGTGCTTGAGCACCTCGCGCAGGGTGCCGCAGTCGCCGCCGCCGATGATCACCACCCGCTTGGGGGCCGGGTGGGTGAACAGCACGGGATGGGAAATCATCTCGTGGTAGAAGAAGTTGTCCTTCGTGGTCAGCATCATCGCGCCGTCGATGACCATCAGCTTGCCCCAGTCGGTGCTGTCGTAGATCTCGATCTTCTGGAACGGCGACTGCACTTCATCGAGTTTGCCGGTGATGCGGAAGCCGATGGCCGAGCCGGTCGGCTGGAAGTGTTCGATGAACCAGTTGTCGTGGGTGGTCATGGGCGGTGGTCCTGCTGGGAGTTGGGGGACAAGCCCTTCTCCCTCCGGGAGAAGGTGCCCGAAGGGCGGATGAGGGGCGAACGGAGTCCATGATGGTTGAACCATCGTGACTCCGTTGCCCCTCACCCCAACCCCCCTCCCGATGGGAGAGGGGCTTGAAAGCTGGGCCTGAAGGCGCGGGCGCGGATTGTAACGGACCCTTGCCCCGCAGACGTTAGAATGCGTGCTCTTTCGCCCCACCGAGCCGCTACACCGATGAGTAATTGGTCCCTCGACCAGGCCCGCAAGACCTATTCGATCCCGCACTGGTCCGATGGCTATTTCGACGTGGACGGCAACGGCCATGTCGTGGTGCGTCCCACCGGCGTGCAGGGGCCAGCCGTGTCGCTGCCGCAGATCGTCGATTCGGCCCGCGCCGCCGGCGCCAAGCTGCCGCTGCTGGTGCGCTTTCCGGACATCCTCGGCCAGCGCCTCGGCAAGCTGCAGGCCGCTTTCGCGCAGGCGCAGCAGGACTGGGACTACGGCGGCGGCTACACCGCCGTGTATCCGATCAAGGTCAACCAGCACCAGGGCGTGGCCGGCACGCTGGCCTCGCACCACGGCGAGGGCTTCGGGCTGGAAGCGGGCAGCAAGCCGGAACTGATGGCGGTGCTGGCACTGAGCCGTCCGGGCGGGTTGATCGTCTGCAACGGCTACAAGGACCGCGAATACATCCGCCTGGCGCTGATCGGCCGCAAGCTCGGCCTGCAGACCTTCATCGTCATCGAGAAGCCCTCCGAGCTGAAGCTGGTGCTGGAGGAGTCGAAGGCACTGGACGTGAAGCCCGGCATCGGCGTGCGCATGCGCCTGGCCTCGCTGGGCGCCGGCAAGTGGCAGAACAGCGGCGGCGACAAGGCCAAGTTCGGGCTGTCGCCGCGGCAGCTGCTGGACCTGTGGAAGACCCTGCGCGACACCGAGTACGCCGACTGCCTGAACCTGCTGCACTTCCACATGGGCAGCCAGATCAGCAACGTGCGCGACATCGCCAACGGCATGCGCGAGGCCACCCGCTACTTCGTCGAACTGTCGCGGCTGGGCGCGAAGATCAGCCACGTCGACGTCGGCGGCGGCCTCGGCATCGACTACGAGGGCACCCGCTCGCGCAGCTACTGCTCGATCAACTACGGGCTGGATTCCTACGCCGGCAACATCGTGCAGCCGCTGGCCGAGGCCTGCGAGGCCAACGGCCTGCCGCAGCCGCGCATCGTCACCGAATGCGGCCGCGCGATGACCGCGCACCACGCGGTGCTGATCGCCAACGTCGCCGAGGTCGAGCAGGCGCCGGAAGGCCGCGTGCCGGAAGCGCACGACGACGAGCCGGCGGCGATCCGCCACCTGCGCGAAATCCACGGCGAACTGGACGTGCGCCCGGCGGTGGAGCTGTTCCACGAGGCCCAGCATTTCCACGCCGAAGGCCTGAGCGCCTACGCGCTGGGCCAGATCGACCTGCCGCAGCGCGCGCGCATCGACGACCTGTTCTACGCCATCGCCCACGGCGTGCGCGCGCGCCTGAGCTACGACGAAAAGAGCCACCGCCCGGTGCTGGACGAACTCAACGAGCGGCTGGTGGACAAGTATTTCGTCAACTTCAGCGTGTTCGAGTCGATCCCCGACGTGTGGGCGATCGACCAGGTGTTCCCGATCGTGCCGATCGAGCGGCTCGACGAACGCCCGGACCGCCGCGGCATCGTCGCCGACATGACCTGCGACTCGGACGGCATGGTCGAGACCTACGTCGAGAACGAAAGCCTGGACAGCTCGCTGCCGTTGCACGCGCTGCGACCCGGCGAGGGTTATCGCATCGGCTTCTTCCTGGTCGGTGCCTATCAGGAAATCCTCGGCGACATCCACAACCTGTTCGGCGACACCGACGCGGTGGAGGTCACCGTCGGCAGCGACGGCTACCGCATCGCCCAGCAGCGCCGTGGCGACACCACCGACGTGATGCTCGACTACGTCGGCTACCGGCTGGACGACCTGCGCGCGGCCTACCGCCAGCGCGTGGCGGCGGCCAACCTGGCGCCCGCGCGCGCCGCCGAACTGGACGCCGCGCTGGAAGCCGGGCTCACCGGCTACACCTACCTGTCCGACGAGCCGCTGGGCTGAGCACGACGGCGCGGCGACGGCCCGCCCTCGCCGCGCGGGTGCCCGGTTGCCTCCCCAGTTCCGGCGGGTGGCCGGTACCCGCGTGAACCCGGTTTGCGTGAAGCAAATCACCATTCACTTGTAATGTTGGTCACATTCGGCCGATATTGCGTACCGGGGAACGGAGGCCGTGGTACTCCCATGCCGGGTGGAGGCAATGGGAGGGTCGCGCCTGCGTGGAAGCAAGGCAAGGCACAACAGGGGGTGCCCGCGCATGCCGTACGAGATCGTCCACACGATTGGCTCGACCGTCTATTTCGTTTTCTTCCTGCTGTTCCTGTGGGTGCGGCGCACGCCACGGATAAATTCCGGTGCCGGCTGGTGGGCGACGGCGATGCTGTTCGCGCTGGCATCGCGGCTGGTGCTGGTCGCCCTGCTCGATGGCGGGAAAGGCGGCATCGGCGTCATATCCACCTATACCGCGCTGAACGTGCTGGAGAAGCTGTGCCTGGTGATCGGGCTGGTGCGCTTTTTCGAGGTGCCGGTGCGGATGCGCTGGCTGGTGGTCGCCGCGTTGGGGGTGGAGGCTTGGATCTTCGCCGGCTGGGCCATCGGTATGCCATCACTGCTGCGCGGCGCCGGCGTGGCCGCGTTCAATGCCGGTTTCCTCGCTTGGGCCGGCTGGATCGCCTGGCACCGGCGCGCTGCGCTCGACCCGCGGCTGCTGTCGCTCACCGCGCTGACGAGCGCGCTGCTCGCGCTGCACTGGGCCAGCGCGTTCCTGATCATCGACCGCCAGCCCGGTTGGTTCACGCATGGCTTCATGCTCGGCACGCTGCTGGTGCTGGCGCAGTATTTCTCGCTGCTGGCGGCGGTGCTGCTGAGCTTCCAGAAGCGCCTGCTGGAAGCCGAGTCGCGCGCGCTGGACATGGCCTTCCAGGACCCGCTCACCGGGCTGAGCAACCAGCGCTACATGTGCGCGCTGTTCGAGAACGCCCTGATCCTGGCCACCCGCCCGCACCAGCAGGTGGCGGTGATCTTCATCGACATCGACAACTTCAAGCCGATCAACGACCGTGCCGGGCACCGCGTCGGCGACGAGGTTCTCAAGGCGACGGCCGCGCGCCTGCGCCGGGCCACGCGCAGCACCGACATCTGCGCGCGCGTGGGCGGCGACGAGTTCGTCGCCATCTGCACCCAGCTCGAACAGGAGGAGCACGTGCACGAAATCGCGCGCAAGCTGCTGCATGCGCTCACCGAGGTGCTGGAGGTGGACGGCAAGCCGTACCAGCTGGGGGTGAGCATCGGCGTGAGCCTGTACCCGCAGCACGGCACCACGCTGGCCGAACTGCTGGAATGCGCCGACCGCGCCATGTACCGGATCAAGGGCAGCGGCAAGAACGGCTACCACATCCATGCCGCCGGCGAGCCGAGGGCCTGAAGCCCGCGGCCAACGGTGGAATCAGCCTTCGCGCGCGACCTGGAAGCCGGCGAAGGACTGGCTGGTCGGCATGATCTCCAGGCGGTTGACGTTCAGGTGCGGCGGCAGGTTGGCGACCCAGAATATCTGCTCGGCGATGTCCTGCGCGGTCATCGGGTTGGCGCCCTTGTAGAGCTGGTCGCTGGCGGCCTGGTTGCCGTGGGTGCGCACCACGGTGAATTCGGTCTCGGCCATGCCCGGCTCGATCGTGGTCACGCGCACGCCGGTGCCGTGGAGGTCCGCGCGCAGGCCCAGCGAGAACTGGCTGACGAAGGCCTTGGTGCCGCCGTAGGCGTTGCCGCCGGGGTACGGGTGGATGGCGGCAGTGGAGCTGATGTTGATGATCGCGCCGCGGCGCTCGACCAGCCGCGGCAGCAGGTGGTGGGTGAGGGTGACCAGCGCGGTGACGTTGGTGTCGATCATCGTGCGCCAGTCCTCAAGGCTGGCGTGCTGCGCCGGCGCGGTGCCCTGGGCGAGGCCGGCGTTGTTGACCAGCAGGTCGATGCCGGCGAAGGCCGGCGGCAGCGCGGCCAGTGCCGCCTCCATCGCCGCGCCGTCGCGGATGTCGAAGGCGGCGGCGTGCACCGTGTCCGCGCCGAATTCGTCCACCAGCGGCTGCAGGCGCGCGGCGCGGCGGCCGGTGGCGACCACCTTCCAGCCGGCGGCGGCGAAGCGGCGGGCGGCGGCGGCGCCGAAGCCGGAGGTGGCACCGGTGATCAGGGCGGTCTTTGACATGGCGGGTTCCTTGGACATTGGGGTTCCTTCTCCCGCCGGGAGAAGGTGGCGCGAAGCGCCGGATGAGGGTGCGTACGAAGCAGGTAGGTCGGGGTTACGCCCCCGACGCGCGGGATGGGAGGAATGCCCGTGTCGGGGATGCAATCCCGACCATGCATCATGGACTCCGTTCGCCCCTCACCCCAACCCTTCTCCCGATGGGAGAGGGGCTTCCAAAGCGGTGTTACTGGGCTTTTATGGCCATCGCCTGCAAGCCGCTGCCGTCGAGCTTGGCCTTGGCCTCGGCCAGCTCGCTGGCGCTGCCATACGGCCCCATGCGCACGCGGTAGACGGTGTTGCCGTTGATCTGCGCCGATTCCACGCGCGCGCTCAGGCCCATCATCGCCAGCTTGGCCTTGGTCGCCTCGGCGTCGCCGGAAGCGCCGAAGGCGCCGGCCTGCAGGATGTAGCGCACGTTGTCCGTGGCCGGGGTGGGTTCGGCCGGCTTGCGGTCGGTGGCTGCGGTGGTGGTCGTCTGCGGCGCGGTGTCTGCTGCCGCCAGCGGGCGCGGTGCCTCGCTTACCGGCGTCGGCAATGGCGTGGCGGCCGGCGGCACCGGGCGGCCTTCCAGCGCGGCCTGCGCGCGCTGGGCCTCGCTGTCCTGCCCGGCGCGTTCGGTGGCGGCATGGCGCTGGGCCTCGGCCTTGGCACTGGCGGCCAGTTCGGCGTCGGACATCTGCACTTCCTTGCCGGGCAGCAGGGTGTAGAAGTCGTACTGGGTCGCGGCCGGCTTGTCCGCCGGCCTGCCGTCGCCGGCTGCCGGGCGCGGCAGGTCCACGCCGGCATCGAGGTCGGCGTCGGCCACCGGTACCGGCCGGGCGTCGGGGTTGGGCTGCGGGCCCACGCGCAGGAAGCCGTCGCCGTCCTTCTTGAACAGGCCGGGTGCGGCCAGGAACACCACGGCCGCGATCGCCGCGCCGGCGACCAGCCATACCCAGCCGGGGGTACCGTTGCTGCTGTTGCGCCGCGCCTGGCTCTTGCCGCGTCGTGCTGCCATTTCCGCCACTTCTCCTTGCTTACATCTTTTCCGGTGCGCTCACGCCCAGCAGGCCCAGGCCGTTGGCGAGGGTCTGCCGTGCCGCGCAGGCCAGGGCGAGCCGGGCGTTGCGCGTGGCGGCATCGTCCACCAGCACCGGCGTGCCGTGATACCACGTGTGGAAGGCGTGCGCCAATTCACGCAGGTACTGCGCGACCAGGTGCGGTTCCAGCGCGACGCCGGCCGCTTCCACCACTTCCGGGTAGCGCGAGATTTCGTTCATCAATTCCAGCGAGAGGGCGTCGTCCAACTGCGCCAGCGCAGCCAGGCCCTGCGCCTGGTCGTGGTCCAGCCCCTTTTCCTGCGCCTGGCGCAGCAGCGAGCAGACCCGGGCATGCGCGTACTGCACGTAGAACACCGGGTTGTCGTTGCTCTGCTGGCGGGCCAGGTCGATGTCGAAGGTCAGTTGCGAGTCGGGCTTGCGCGCGATCAGGAACCAGCGCACCGCGTCGGCGCCCACTTCGTCGATCAGGTCGCGCAGGGTCAGGTAGCTGCCGGCGCGCTTGGACAGCTTCACTTCCTCGCCGCCGCGCATCACCGTGACCATCTGGTGCAGCACGTATTCCGGCCAGCCCTGCGGGATGCCCACGCCCAGCGCCTGCAAACCGGCGCGCACCCGCGCCAGCGAGCCGTGGTGGTCGGCGCCCAGCTCGGTGATGGCGCGCTCGTAGCCGCGCTGCCACTTGGAGAGGTGGTAGGCCACGTCCGGCAGGAAGTAGGTGTAGGTGCCATCGGACTTGCGCATCACGCGGTCCTTGTCGTCACCGAAGTCGGTGCTGCGCAGCCACAGCGCGCCGCCTTCCTCGTAGGTATGGCCGGAGGCGATGAGCTGCTGCACGGTTTCGGCGACCTTGCCGTCCTTGTACAGCGAGCTTTCGAGGAAGTAGATGTCGAAATCCACGCCGAACGCCGCCAGGTCCAGGTTCTGCTCGTTGCGCAGCCAGGCTACGGCGAAGCGACGGATGGAGTCGATGTCCTCGGCGTTGCCGCTGCCGGTGACGGTGCTGCCTTCCAGCTCCACGCTCTGGCCGAGCAGGTAGGCCTTGGCCACGTCGTCGATGTATTCGCCGTTGTAGGCGTCGGCCGGCCACTGTGTGTCGCCGGGCTTGAAGCCGCGCGCACGCGCCTGCACCGAGCGGGCGAGGTTCTCGATCTGCACGCCGGCGTCGTTGTAGTAGAACTCGCGCTTGGCGTTCCAGCCGTTGGCTTCCAGCACGCGGGCGATGCAGTCGCCGATCGCGCCGGCGCGGCCGTGGCCGACGTGCAGCGGGCCGGTCGGGTTGGCCGAGACGTATTCGACGCCGACGCTGCGGCCGTTGCCGCCCAGGTTGCGGCCATAGTCCTCGCCCTGGCGCAGCACGTTGACCACCTCGCGCTGGTAGGCCACCGGCGCCAGCTTGAAGTTGATGAAGCCCGGCCCGGCGATCTCGACGCTGGCGACGTCGTCGCTGGGCGGCAGCGCGG
>Ga0182745_1004501_pt1 | contig 11596 bp, 8 predicted proteins | sample eDN3rd30CKraftBY_FD_128523 | JGI IMG/M metagenome (GOLD analysis project Ga0182745, IMG submission 128523) | Enriched backyard soil microbial communities from Emeryville, California, USA - eDNA 3rd pass 30_C Kraft BY (version 2) (version 2) | ecosystem: Environmental > Terrestrial > Soil >... | reverse complement strand
GATTCGCCGTGTCCGCGGAGGTCCACGGACAGCACGCGCCGAGAGGCGGAGCAGCGGGGGAGCAGCTTCTGGAAGCTCGCCCGGGTGCTACACCAACCCGGGATGAAGAGGAGCGCGGGCTCGCCATGGCCCACGTCGTCGAAGCGGATGCGGGCGCCGCCGCGGGTATGTACCTCCGGCATGTCGTCCCCTCCGTGGAAGCGTTGGTTGGTTCTCGTCGGAGGGTGCGCAGGCACGGCCTGCATGTCAGCAGGCGACACGGCAGGGGCCGTTACGGCCGGGCGGGGGGATGCATCGAGAAGTTCTTGTTTAGAGTGCTATCCTGCTTGTGTCCCCGGATGGCCCCGGGGGGAGGAGGCAGCCACATGCAACTGAAGTCACTCGTGGGGGGCTGTGCGCTCGCGATCGCTGTACTGCTGGCGGGTTGTGGTGGCTCGGAGCTGGAGCCGGGCGTTTCCGAGGACCTGGGCGTCCACGAGGGCGCCATCAGCCAATGTCTGCCCGGGGCGCCCGCGGGCTCGCTGTGTGGCAGCGGCGGCACCTGCGTCTACGACTCTCCCACCCAGGAGGCGCCTGCCTGCCGTCCGAAGTGCTCGGCGAGCATGACCTGTAGCGGCTCCCAGGTGTGTTGCCCGGGCCCGAGTCGCTCATACTGCATGCCTGCCCACCTCGGCTGTTCGCCGCTCATCCCCGTCGGGGTGCCGTAGCCGGAGCGCCTGGCCGCTTCCAGCCGGCACCCGGTCAGAAGGACAGCAGCGTCGTCACCCGCTCGCGGCCCAGCCGGTCGGGGCCCTCGAGGGCGTCGAGGGTGAGCAGGAAGCAGAAGCCGACCAGCTCGCCGCCGAGCCGGGACACGAGCCGGGCCGTGGCCTCCGCCGTCCCTCCCGTGGCCAGCACGTCATCCACGACGAGCACGCGCTCCCCTTGGAGGATGGCGTCCTCGTGCATCTCCACGCCGTCGGAGCCGTACTCCAGCGAGTAGCGCTCCACGACGGAGCGGTGGGGCAGCTTCCCCGGCTTGCGCGCGGGGACGAAGCCCGCGTTGAGCGCCAGCGCGATGGGGGCGCCCAGGAGGAATCCCCGGGCCTCCACGCCCACCACCTTCGTGATGTGCTGCCCCCGGAAGGGCGCGGACATGGCGTTGATGACCCGGCCGAAGAGGCGAGGGTCCGCCAGCACGGGGGTGATGTCCTTGAAGACGATGCCGGGCTTGGGGAAGTCCGGCACGTCCCGGAGACGGGCCTTCAGGTCCGAGAGGAGGGTGGTGTCGGTCAGGCTCATGACGGGCGTGTTCATGCACGGCGCTCCGGCGTGTGGGGAGGGGAGGGCGGCGGTCCCCGCCTGCCGGCCCGCTGGAGGGCGCCAGCGGGGGCACCCGGGCGCCCGGGGCAGCGGCCCGCCGCCCGCGCTGGCGGTAGGGTGACAGGCGCCCCGTTCCCATGGGCAGCGCGGCCCCTGGCTCGTACCTGCGGAGTGGGGATGGCTGTCTCAGGGCGTGAAATCGGGTGCCCGCTCGATGGGCCGGTCGCCCCCCCGGAGTGCGGGCGGGTATCGGAAGCTCGTGAGCGGACGGTCCGGACCATGGCGGGGGTTGATGCTCTCACAGCTTGATGCCGGCGGCGGGTTCTGCTGGCGGACGCATTGATTTTTCCCGAGACCGGGAGCCTCGTTGCTGTGGTAGTTCAACGGGTTCCCCGGCGATTTGGAGCCTGGGGCCTGTGCCAGCCGTGCAATCCACCGCCGATATCCGAGAGATCCTCCCGCCTCAGGACACCCAGTGGCTGCGTGCCCTGAAGGCCGAAGTTCAACCCACGACCTTCAAGCAGGGGCGGGAGGTGGCGGAGTCGCGCCGCGTCTTCGGCCTCCAGCGCGAAGGTGACCGCATCAGCGCCCAGGTCGCCAGCTCCTCCGGTGCGCGGTACCAGACGGCCCTGCTGCTGGGGAACGGCCGGGCCACGTCCACGTGCACCTGCGCGTCGTGGAACGTCGGTGGCCCGCACTGCAAACACGTGGTGGCCGCGGCGCTCATCTACGCCGCCCGCTTCCGCTCGCCCGGACCGCCGCAGCCCCGCCCGGAGCCCGTGGCACCCGCGCCCGCGCCCACGGAGGTCATCGCGGCCGAGGACGAGGTCCCCGTGGAGCCGATTCCGTCGAGCGGCGACCCGGTGAGCCTGCCGGCCCTGGCCAAGGTGGAGAGCTGGCTCGGCCTGTCCTCCCAGCCCGACTACGAGTTCTTCTACCGGCTGACGGCGGCGAGCAACGCCAATGGCAGCATGCGGCAGTGGATCCTCGACGTGCGCCGCCAGGACGCGCAGACGAAGGGGCCCATCCACGTCAAGCGCCTGCTCCAGGCGGGGGGCCGCCTCTCTCCCGCGGACGAGCGCGTCTTCCTCACGCTGTCGCGCCACGAGCACCGCTACGACTCGCGCCTCGTCCTGTCCGACGAGGAGCTGAGCGAGGCGCTGGAGCTGCTGCGCCACCGCCGCGTCATCTACCGCGGCACCCAGCTCATCAACACGGAGACGCCGGTGCGGCCCCAGATTCATCTGGAGTCCCGCGCGGACGGCGCCACCGCGCGCATCGAGCTGCTCTTCCCGGACAACGCGAGCCTCCCGCTCAAGGACGTCATCCTCCTGGCGGGTCGCCGCACCTGGGTCATCCAGGGGCAGAACCTGCACCCGGTGGAGCCGGACTTCCCGCCGCGCCTGCTGCGCAAGTGGCTGCTCGAGCCGAGCATGTCCTTCCCCACGGGGCAGCTGGACCGCGTGCTGACCTTCTTCGCCGCGCACCTGCCGCGCTTCCGCATGGCGCTGAAGGCGGACGACATCGATGTGGACGAGGCCGTGGAGCCGCGCTTCATGCTCACCCTCGAGGGCAGCCCCGAGCGCGTGAAGGTGCAGCTCGCCGCGAAGTACGGGCACACGACGGTGCCCGTGTCTCCCGTCGCCACGCACCTGGGCTACGCCAGCGGCGTGGGCGCGGACAGCCGCAAGCTGTACCGGCGCCGCGAGGAACTGGAGCGCGCCGCGGGCAAGCAGCTCCTGGACCTGGGCCTGCGCTTCGATGCGCAGGCGCACGCCTTCGACGCCACGAGTGACACCGCGCTGGAGTTCTGGGCCCGGGGGCTGGCCTCGCTCCCCGCGGAGTGGGAGCGCTTTGGCGCGCAGGCCCCCAAGGTGCGCCTGCGTCCCAAGCTCAAGCCGCGCATCCGCGTGGGCATGAGCGGCGTGCAGTGGTTCGACCTGGACGCCGAGTTCGTCACCGACGACCAGGCGGTGGACCTGGGCGCGGTGCGCATGTGGCTGGACTCCGGCCGCCGCTTCGTGCCCCTGAAGGACGGCACCTTCGCGGAGGCGGACCCCGTCGAGCTCAAGCGCGTGGCGGACCTGCTCGAGGAGGCCGGCGCGCTGCCGGGCCGCTCGCGCACGCGGCTGCCGCTGCACCAGGCCGTCGCGCTGGACCTGCTGGCGGACCTGGGGGAGTTCACCGAGGTGGAGGCCAAGGCGCGCCAGGCGATGCTGGAGCTGCGCGAGACGGCGGGCGTCCCCAAGGTGGCCGTCCCCGAGGGGCTCCAGGCCACGCTGCGCCACTACCAGGAGGCCGGCCTGTCCTGGCTCTGGTTCCTGCGCCGCCACGGCCTGTCCGGCATCCTCGCGGACGACATGGGTCTGGGAAAGACCATCCAGTCGCTCAGCCTGATGCAGAAGGTGGCCAACGACGAGGGCCGCAAGCCGTCGCTCGTGGTGGCTCCCACCAGCGTGCTGGCCAACTGGGAGCGCGAGGCCGAGCGCTTTACGCCGGGGCTGAAGACCATGGTGTGGCACGGCCAGGACCGCAAGGAGCGGGCGGAGGTCCTGAAGGAGACGGACCTGGTCCTCACCTCCTATGCGCTGGTCCGCCGCGACCTGGACCAGCTGTCCCAGGTGGGCTTCCGCTACGTCATCCTGGACGAGGCGCAGAACATCAAGAACGCCGACAGCGCCACCGCGCAGGCGTGCAAGGCGCTGCCCAGTGAGACGCGCCTGGCGCTCACCGGTACGCCGCTGGAGAACCGCCTCTCCGAGCTCTGGAGCATCTTCGACTTCCTGATGCCAGGCTTCCTCGGCAGCGCGGATGGCTTCGGGGACCGCTACGAGCAGCCCATCCAGGTGGCCAACGACGCCTCGGCGAAGGACCGGCTGCGCCGCCGCATCCAGCCCTTCATCCTGCGCCGCTTGAAGACGGAGGTGGCCAAGGACCTGCCGCCGAAGACGGAGAGCGTCGCCTGGTGCGAGATGGAGCCCGGCCAGGCCGCGCTCTACCGCGAGGTGCTGGAGGAGAGCCGCCGCAAGGTGCACGAGAGCATCGAGAAGGTCGGCTTCAAGCGCAGCCGCGTGTCCATCCTGGCCGCGCTGATGCGCCTGCGTCAGGTGTGCTGCGACCCGCGCCTGCTCAAGCTGCCGCCCGGCACGCTGATGCCGCCCAGCGCGAAGGTGGAGCGCTTCCTCCAACTGGTGGAGGACCTGGTGGCGGAGGGCCACCGCGCGCTCGTCTTCAGCCAGTTCACGGAGATGCTGGAGCTGCTGAAGCAGGAGGCGGACAAGAAGGGCCTGCGCTACCTCTACCTGGACGGCCGCACCAAGGACCGCATGGGGAAGGTGGACGAGTACAACAACCCGGACGGCCCTCCGCTCTTCTTCATCTCCCTCAAGGCGGGCGGCACCGGCCTCAACCTCACCGCGGCCGACTACGTCATCCACTTCGACCCGTGGTGGAACCCCGCCGTGGAGGACCAGGCCACCGACCGGACCCACCGCATCGGCCAGACGCGCGCGGTCATCAGCTACAAGCTGATCACCCGCGGCACCGTGGAGGAGAAGATTCTCGCCCTCCAGCGCCGCAAGCGGGACCTCGCCGCCGGGGTGCTCGGGGGGGACGGCGAAGACCTGGGCCGGACGCTCACCGAGGAAGACCTCCAGGACCTTTTCACGGAAGTCTGAGGACTTACGCGGTTGGGGCCCCAACGAGGCCCCTCCCCCTCCCGCCCGCCATCCGTGCGCTCAACCCGAACGCCTGTGCAGTGTCAGTCGGACCTGCTAGGGTGTTCAGTGCCAGGGCCGTCGTACGGACATTGGAGGGCGCGCGTGCTGCTGGGTCTGCGGATTTCGAACGTAGCGGTGATCGAGGAGGTGGAGGTGGCGTTCGGAGCCGGCCTCACCGTCCTCACGGGTGAGACAGGGGCGGGCAAGTCCATCCTCGTGGATGCACTGGGCCTCTTGCTCGGCGGGCGCGCCGACGCGGATGTCATCCGCGCCGGGTGCGAGGAGGCGTCCGTGGAGGGCGTCTTCGCGCGCACGCCGGCGCTGGAGGCCCGCCTGGAGGAGCTGGGCCTGCCCGACCTGGGGGAAGAGGTGCTGGTGCGGCGGGTGCTCGGGCGCACCGGGCGGGGCAAGGCCTACGTCAATGGCTCGCTGGTGACGGTGGGCGTGCTGGGCAAGCTCACGCGTGGGGTGGTGGACATCGCCGGCCAGCATGAGCACGTCAGCCTCTTCGACTCGGGGCTGCACCGGGTGCTGCTGGACAGGTACGGCAATCTGGAGGAGGTGCTGGCGTCCTTCTTCCGGGAGTACACGGCCCTGCGCGAGGTGGACGCGCGCATGGAGGCGCTGGGCGGAGACGAGGCGAAGGTGCGCGAGCGCGCCGAGTTCCTGCGCTTCCAGCTCGATGAGATTGCGCGCCTGGACCCGGAGACCGGGGAGGACGCGCGCCTGGACGCCGAGCGCAAGCGGCTGGGCGGGGCGGAGAAGCTCAAGCGGCATGTCTCGGAGGCGGAGCTGCTGGTGGCCGGCGAGGAGCAGTCCGCCGTGGAGACGGTGGGGCGCGCCCTGGGCCTGGTGCACGAGGCGGTGAAGTGCGACGCCACGCTGGAGCCCGTGTCGCAGGCGCTGAGCACGGCGCTGTCGGAGCTGGAAGAGGCGCAGCGGCGGCTCAACCGCTACGTGGAGGGGCTGGAGTCGGACCCCTCTCGGCTGGCGGACGTGGAGGAGCGGCTGGATGCGCTCAAGCGCCTGTGCCGCAAGCACGGCACGCACCTGGACGGCCTGCTGACGAAGCGGGGCGAGATCGAGGTCGAGCTGGGCACGCTGGAGAACCGCAAGGAGATATTGGAGGAGCTGGCCTCCGAGCGGCGCAAGGTGGAGGAGCGGGCCCGTAAGGCGGCCGCGGCGCTGACGCGCGCCCGCACGGCCAGCGCGGTGGCGTTCTCCGCGCAGGTGCGCGAGGGCCTGGGGCAGCTGGCCATGGGCAAGGCGGCCTTCGAGGTGCGGGTGACGCCGGGCGAGGCCCTGCGGCCGGACGGGGCGGACGACGTGGAGTTCTACTTCAGCGCCAACCCCGGCGAGCCGCCGCGCGCGCTGTCCAAGGTGGCCTCGGGTGGTGAGGCGAGCCGGCTGCTGCTGGCGCTCAAGAAGGCCCTGGCCGACAGCGACGGGGGCGGGTGCTACATCCTGGACGAGGCGGACGCGGGCGTCAGCGGCGCCATCGCGGACGTGGTGGGGCGGATGATCAAGGATGTGAGCAGCCACCGTCAGGTGCTGTGCATCACCCACCTGCCGCAGGTGGCGGCCTACGCCGACGCGCACCTGCTCATCCGCAAGGGGCTCAAGGGCGGGCGCACCGTCTCCGAGGTGGCGGTGCTGGAGGCGGGGACCGAGCGGACCCGGGAGCTGGCGCGGATGATGTCGGGCGTGGAGGTGACGCGCGAGGCGCTGGGCGCGGCCGAGGCCCTGGTGCGCTCGGCGCACCGGGCGCTGGGGACCCGAGCCCGCAGGGAGTCCGGACCGGAGGGGAGCCCCCGGGGACGGCTCCGACGCACCGCGTGAATTACAGATGGTGCATCCGTGTCCTTGCCCCGTCCTTGGGGCTCACATAGCATCCCGGGTGTGTCCAGCACCGCAGGGCAGACCGCGGCCTCCCGCTTGAAGATAATCTCCGCCGGCCTGACGGATGTCGGGCGCAAACGCAATCACAACGAGGACAGCTTCCTCATTGATGATGAGCTCCAGCTCTACGTCGTCGCCGATGGGATGGGCGGCCACGCTGGGGGGGGGACGGCGTCACGCATCGCCGTGGAGACCATCGACAAGGAGATGCGCCGGGCGCGGGAGGGCAAGGACAACCCGTTTCTCTCCGTGCCCAACCTCCAGGACTCCCCCATCCCGGAGGCGCTGCGCACCGCCGTGGAGCGGGCCTGTCTGGCCATCTTCACGGCCGCGCAGGAGGACGCGCGCCTGTCCGGCATGGGCACCACCGTCATCTCCCTGGTGGTGCGCGACGAGCACGCCTTCTTCGCCCATGTCGGGGACAGCCGCGCGTACCTCATCCGCGGCGACCTCATCCAGCAGATCTCCGAGGACCACTCGCTGGTCAACGAGCAGATCAAGGCCGGGATGATTACCCCGGAAGAGGCGAAGCACTCCCGCTACAAGAACATCATCACCCGCTCGGTGGGCTTCGAGGAGGAGGTGCAGGTGGACGTCATGGGGCTGGTGTCCGAGCCCGGTGACATCTTCCTCCTCTGCTCGGACGGCCTCGCGAACATGATGGAGGACCGGGAAATCCACGAAGTGGTGGCGAATGCGCGGACCTTCGAGGAGGTCCCCAAGCGTCTCATCGATTTCGCCAACGAGCGAGGCGGGGACGACAACATCACGGTCATCGTGGTGCGGGTGGAAGCCTGACACACCGGGAGTCTGGACGAGGCGACAGCGGACCTCCCTCGGGTCTGTTGACCTTGACACTCTTGGAACGTGAGTGGTAGCTGCCCCAACGTTTCCAGCCGAGGCGAAATGCCGGTGGGTGACGAAGCGGGAGGGGTAGGCGGCGGGGGGAGGTGTTGCGCGAGAGCAAGCGACTTAGCTTGCTTCGCCAGAAGTCCCACGCAAGCAGGGGAGCAGTCCCGTGGCGAAAAAGTCCTTCACACTGATGGTGATTCCGGATCACGACGCTCCGGTCAAGCGGTACACCATCCAGCGGTCCTTCCTCACCCAGGTGGGGATGGGGCTGATGCTCGTGGTGGGACTGGGCGTGGGCGCGAGCGTCCACTACTTCCAGGTGGCCGCGGACGCTTCGGAGAATCGCATCCTCCGCGAGGAGAACCTGACGCTGCGCTCGCAGCTGAAGTCGGTGCGTGAGCGCATCGAGCACATCGGCTCTACGTTGGATCGGGTGGAGCGCTTCGACCAGAAGCTGCGCGCGGTGACGCTGCTGTCGGATCCGCAGCGCAACCTGGCCATGGGCCCGACGGAGCCCGAAGTCGGGACGACGGCGCCGGCGACGGACACGCAGTTCACGCAGCTGACCTCCACGGAGACGCCCAAGGCGCTGGTGAGCCGGCTGGACCGCCTGAGCGCGGAGGCCACCCGCCAGGAGCAGAGCCTCCAGGAGCTGCAGGCCTACTTCCAGGACCAGAAGTCGCTGCTGGCGTCCACGCCGTCCATCTGGCCCACCCGCGGCTGGGTGACGAGCGACTTCGGCTCGCGCCTGGACCCGTACACCGCTGATCGCGTCATGCACGGCGGCATGGACATCGCGGCGCCGCACGGCAAGGAAGTCTACTCGCCGTCGGACGGCACGGTGGTGTTCGCTGGTCTCGAAGGGGGCTACGGCAACGTGCTCGTCATCGACCACGGCTACGGCATCAAGACGCGCTACGGCCACCTGTCGAAGATGCTGGTGAAGGCCGGCGACAAGGTGAAGCGCGGCATGCACATCGCCGCCGTCGGCAACACCGGCCGCTCCACCGGCCCGCACCTCCACTACGAGGTCCGGGTCAACGGCATCGGCCAGAACCCGCGCAAGTTCATCCTCGAGGAGTAGTCCCCCGCGGGCTCCGTCCGCCCCTCACAGGGTGGCGGGGCCGGGGATGGCGCCGTCCAGCCGGATGCGCCGCCGCTGCAGTCCTTGTGCGCGCCCGGTGCGCTCCATGACGTGGGTGCGCTCCAGCTCCGCCCACAGCAGGGGGCCCAGCACCTGCCAGTGCGAGGGGGCGTCCACCGTCAGCTCCAGCAGGCTCACCGTCCACGAGGGCACGTCCGCGTCGGGCGTGGACTCGGGCAGCACGCGCCGGACGTCCTGGGCCAGCCGCTCGCGCGTGGGCCCGGCGAGGTGCTCATCCACGGTGAGCTGGGAGGTGGGCACCAGCAGCGCGGCGAAGGCGTCCGCGTGGATGCGCACCACCTTCGCGCCGGGGTACTGCGCGGAGAGGGACTCCACCGTGGCGCGCAGCACGGCGTCCCCGGTGGGGAAGCCGAAGCGGGCGTTGACGTTGATCATCCCCTGCACGTCGGCGATGACGGCGCCCACGCGCCACCCGTCATGGTGGGCATGGGTGGACAGGTCGTACTCCTCCTTGAGGAGGTTGCCCTGGGTGAGGGCGGGCACCTGGAGGGCGCCCGTCTTCGCGTCCGGCTGGCCGCGGCGGGCCTGCTCCGCCTGGAGGAGCACCTCCACGGCGGCCTGCACCGGCGCCTGGGGGCTGCGGGTGAGCACCCAGGGGTGGAGGGCGATGAGGGCGGTGGCGGTGGCGTCGTCGAGCGGGTAGGGCATGGCCCCCCTTGTGTAGCGCGTCCTCCGCCTCCGCGCAGGGCCTCACTTCAGCTTGTGGGCGGTGACGGTGACCTCGTCCCGGTCGTGGTAGAGCTGACGGACGGTGAGGCCCTCCCAGCCGCCCTCCTGGACGAGCGTGTGGCGCACCCGCAGCAGGATGGGGTTCTTGTCCTTCATCGGCAGCTTGATGTTGGCCACCAGGTGGCGCGCCCAGCCGCGGCGGCCCCACTTGGCCAGCAGCTGCGCCACCTCCAGGGGACGCCACGCCATGTCGCAGAAGAGCCAGTCCACCGGTTCTTCGGGCGCGTAGGCGAAGGCGCTCTCCTGGACGTGCTTCACCCGCGCGTGGCCCGTCAGCTCCGGCATCAGCCGGGCCGGGTCCACCGCCACCACCCTGGCGCCGCGGCTCACCAGCCGCTGCGTCCACCCACCCGGGGCCGCGCCCAGGTCCACGCAGACGTCACCGCGCCCGGGCTCGAAGGGGAGCCCGTCCAGCGCCTCCTCCAGCTTCATGGCCGCCCGCGACGGGGCATCCCCCGCCCGGCGCATGCGCCTGCGTCCGCCCGGGGCCAGGGACAGGGCCTCGCGCGCGGGCACCGCGCCCACCACCGTCACGTCGTCCGGCGCCACGCACAGCGAGACGAGCAGGGCGCCCGCCTCGCGCGCTCGCTGGGCGTCATCGACGCGGCGCTCCTGCGGCAGCCGGGCGCTCACGGCGGCCTCCAGCGCCTCCGCCACGGGGGCCAGCGCGTTGCCACGGGCCGTATCCGGCGTGAAGGCGTGTAGCACCCAGGGCGCGTGTCCGGGGAGCGCCAGCACCGCCTGGGCGGCGGCCTGGGCGGCGGTTTCCGGGGCGGTGGCCTCCAGGGAGGCTAGAATCCGGTAGCCTGCGCGGGCGAAGGCCGGGGGCGGGCCGGAGATGGGGTCGCTCTCCACCAGGGCCTCGCCCAGCAGGCGCGGCCCGGCGCCGGCCCAGGCCAGCTCCTCGAAGAGGTGGGCCTCGAAGCCGGCGCGGCACGTCCACAGCCAGCGCCCGGGCCGGGCGGCCAGCGTCCGGGCGGGTGGGGCAGGGGGTCTGGCCCGGGGAGGCGCGCTGGGAGCAGGCGCCGGGGTGTGGGCAGGAGCCTTGCCCCGGGGGGCAGGACCCTGGCGCTTCGCCGGGGCTGCGGGGCGCCCAGAGTGTCGGGGGGAAGGGCGTCGAGAAGGCCGGGCCGGGCCGCGGCGTTGTTTTCGTGTGGAGGACATTGCGTGCGCGAGGTTCCGCTTTACTCTGAGCCGCTTCGTGGTGGGCGGCCGACCGGGTGGAAGTTTCGGCGGACGCACGTGGTTTCCATACGTTTCTCCCTTACACCTCCAGGGATTTCCCTTCACTCGCCGCCGTCCTTCGAGGATTCTCCGGCGAGAGAGCCGACCGAATGATCGAATGGACGCTGAAGAAACTGATTGGGACCAAGAACGAGCGTGAGCTGAAGAAGGCCCACGCGAAGGTCGCCCGGGTCAACGAACTGGAAACCCGGATGCGGGCCCTCAAGGACGAGGACTTCGTCTCCGAGACGAACCGCATGCGGCAGGAGATCCAGAACGGCCGTTCGCTGGACGACCTGCTCTTCGAGGCTTTTGCCCTCACCCGCGAGGCGGCGCGCCGCGTCATCGGCCAGCGTCACTACGACGTGCAGCTCATCGGCGGCATGTTCCTCCACGAGGGCTGCATCGCGGAGATGCGCACCGGTGAGGGCAAGACGCTGACGGCGACGCTGCCCACGTACCTCAACGCCCTGTCCGGCCGCGGCGTGCACGTGGTGACGGTGAACGACTACCTCGCCCGCCGCGACGCGGAGTGGATGGGCCGCGTCTACCGCTTCCTGGGCATGACGACCGGCTGCGTGCTGCACGAGCTGAACGACAAGCAGCGGCAGGAGTCGTACCGCGCGGACATCACCTACGGGCAGAACAACGAGTTCGGCTTCGACTACCTGCGCGACAACATGGCGTGGCGCAAGGAGGACCTCGT
>Ga0182745_1004499_pt1 | contig 11598 bp, 17 predicted proteins | sample eDN3rd30CKraftBY_FD_128523 | JGI IMG/M metagenome (GOLD analysis project Ga0182745, IMG submission 128523) | Enriched backyard soil microbial communities from Emeryville, California, USA - eDNA 3rd pass 30_C Kraft BY (version 2) (version 2) | ecosystem: Environmental > Terrestrial > Soil >... | reverse complement strand
GGTCCAGGCGTTCCATGATGGCGAGTATTTCCGAATGGCCTTCAGGCTGCGTTCGTTTCAGCCATAGGCGCAATTCATTCCAACGCAATGCGTGATTCAGTTCGCGCAGTTCGTCACACTCGCGTTTCCAATAGTCGGCAACATGGCGGGTAGTAAAGAAAATGTCATGGCGTGATTGGTCAGAAAGGTGAATCGATTCGTTCGTTTCGATGTGATATACGATACGTTCGGCCGGCCCCTCTACTCGCGGATCATATTTCGTCATACTCTTTCGCCTCCCAACAACGCAATCGTCTTTTTAACCATATCGGCATGATTTGAGAACCAGCCGCGATAGTTCTTTTCGAGTTTATGGAAAGTTACACGCTCCCCTTCGAAGTGACTCATGTAAATTTCGAACGGCGTGAATCCGTGATATTTTCGTAGTTTAGCATCGTCAATTTGAAGCAACGAGCCCGTAGTAACTACTTTGCACGAATCTGCTAGGCGCGTGTAAATCGTTTGCAGCTCTTCGAGTGACATCGATTGTGCTTCGTCGATAATAACGAAGGCGTTTTCGTAAGTTACTCCACGTTCAAATGTCGGTGTAATTGCGAATGCTTTTTGTTGTTCCGCCCACGCTTCGTATGTGCCAGGCTTTACGTAATCAAGCGCTTTAACAAACGGTTGCATATACGGGCCAGTTTTATCTTCTTTTTCGCCAGGCAGGAAACCGATATCTTTACCCACCGGAATAGGATTACGAATATAGATGATACGATCGAACTCTCCGTTTTCTATTGCGTATGCTCCTGCGAGTACTGCGAGAACAGTTTTACCGGTACCAGCAGGACTTTCGCAAAACACGCCTTGAACTAATTCAACCGGCGACCAAAGCGACTGCATGTATGCGTATTGGTGTTTATCGGCAAGTACGTTAAATCCTCGTTCCTCTAACCATTTCCAGCGAATGTCTCCGTATTTGTTTGCCATTACGCTTGCACCTCCGATTTATTGGTGATTCGTATAATAATACCCGCGCCATATTACTTTCGCGCTTATATTAGGTGATACAATCCGGAATAATTTTTCGCACATATTCCGGAAAGTTTTTCGCCCTATACGCGACTAAAATCGAAATCATCATCCGTTAACGGTTCGACCTTAGTCGCCTTGACATATCCGTTTCCTTTAACGCTGAAGAAGTCGTGGTTTTTCGTATCGGTCTTCATGCCGTTTTCCACTATCGGATTAATCGCTTCGGCGTCAAACGCTGGCCCAATTGCTAGGTTCATGCACGCCTTGTTTGCGTTGTAACGAATGAACTTATTTACTTCGTCGACCAAGCCGATGTTTGCGTATAGATCCTGCGTATATTCCAGTTCGTTGTTGTATAGCTTCATTAGCAATTGTTTTTGCTCGTTGGACGCGTTCAATTGTTCTTCCGGCGCTAGTTCTTCGAATAATTCCTGCGCAAGCATACCGACATACACACCGTGAATTGATTCATCGCGAATTATGAGATTAATTATTTCGCCTGATGCCGTAAGTTTGCCCTGACCGGCTAGATACAACGGATAAAAGAATCCGGAATAGAACAAGAACGATTCGAGGTAAACGGATGCTACCATCGCCATATACAAATCGTATTTGCTTGCTTCCGGCTTGAACAGGCGCATGTAGTAATCGCTAACTAGTTCCCCTTTGCGTTGCAATTGCGGATGATTATGCACCCATTCGAACACCTCGTCGATTTCCGTTTCGGTTGCGAGCGTAGTGAATATCGTCGAATAGGACTTCGCATGTATTTGCTCCATCATGCCCATAAACGAAAGGACTCCCTTCCGCTGAAGCCCTTCGACATGCATAGCTATTAACGGCATACCTTCGCCGCCTTGTTCCGTATCGAGCAGCGTAAGGCCTCCGAGTACTTTCATATACGTATCTTGTTGCGCTGGCGTAAGTTCCGCCCACGTATTCTTGTCGGCGGTTATGCTAATTTCTTCCGGTAACCAAAACTGGCGGGTATTTTGCGTATAAAACATTTGCGTAAAGTCGTCTTCGTGGCGATTCCAATTGGCAGCGTATTTAGTCATTCGTTTTCCTCCATTCGTTTAGACAGCGCAAGACGTGCATTCTTCCACCGATAGATTACGAGTTCGCGTATAGTAAAGCGACTTCAATCCGATCTCATTTGCGTAAATATAATAACGAGCAAGCTCTTTCGTTGATACGTCGGAATTAACGTATAGAATAGTCGAAATGCCTTGGTCGACGTGTTCCTGCGCAGCTGCGATTAAGTCCATTACGCGATACTGATTCATATCGAATGCGGACTTGTAAAACCACATATTCGTTTCGTCCATGTACGGCATTGGATAGTACGTCGTAGAGTTAGCGTAAGTGCGTGATTCGATTTGATTAACGATCGGCATAACGGAAGCTGTCGCGTTTTGAATGTATCCGATTGATTGCGTCGGAGCTACTGCGAGTCTGTATGCGTTATACAAACCGTGCTCTTTTACTTGCGCTGCTAATTGCGCCCAGTCTTCGCAAGTTGGCACGTAAATGCCTTCGAATAACTGCTGCACCTTTTCCGTTTTCGGTGCGAAGCCTTTTTGCGTATACTTTTCGAAGTAAGTTCCTTTCGCATATTCGGACTTATCGAAGTCTTTGAACGTTTCGCCACGCTCTTTCGCAATCAGCATCGACTTTTCTAGCGAATAGTAATTCATCATCATAAAGAACGTTGCTGTAAAGTCGCGTGCTTCGGCGGACTCATAAGCGATACGATTCTTCGTAAGGTATCCGTGCAGGTTCATTGCGCCGAGTCCAATTGCGTGAAGTTCTTCGTTGGCTTTCTTGACAGACGGAGCGTTTTGAATATCCGATATATCTGAAACAACAGTTAGCGCTTCGACACCGACGTAAACTGAATCGCGGAATACGTCGCCAGGCTGCATTACGTTCGGAATATTTAGCGATCCTAAATTACAGTTGATGTCGCGACGAATAACGTCATCAATCCCGTAATCGTTAATTTCGGAAGTCTCTTGAATTTGGAATATTTCGGTGCAAAGATTACTCATTTTAATTTGGCCGATATCTTTTAACACATGGTGTTTATTTCCGTTCGTTTTATTCATGAAATACGGATAACCCGATTCCATTTGTATTTGCGCAATCTTCGTAAGCATATCGCGAGCAGTCATAACTACGCGTTTCTTAACGTTAGGATTAGCGACCAACTCTTCGTACATATCATCCATTCGCATATCGTCCATATGAACGCCGTACTCTTTATAAACGCTATATGGCGCAAATACATAAAGGTCTTTGTTTTCTTTCGCAAGTTGGAAGAATTTATTTTCGACAATCAGGCCGATCGACATTGTCTGAATTCGTGATTTCTCGTCGCTATTTATTTTCTTGGTATCGAGGAATTCAACGACATCCCAATGGAAGATGTTTAAGTAAGCCGCGCCCGCTCCTTTACGTTGGCCCAACTGATTCGCATAAGCAAACGTATCTTCAAGCAACTTCATAACCGGCACGACTCCCGACGCAGCGTTATCGATGCCTTTTATTTGTTCGTTACGTGCTCGTAATTTCGAAAGGTTTAGCGCAACGCCTCCGCCTATCTTCGAAAGTTGGCCCGACGTGTTAATGTTATGGAATATCGAATTAAGCGAATCGTCCATTTCGAGCAGGAAACACGAAACCATTTCGCCTCGTCTACTTCGTCCTGCGTTCAAGAACGTTGGCGTTGCCGGCTGGTAGCGTTGTTCCATCATTGCGCGAATATACCACGTTGCTTTGTCGGTGTTTCCTTGCGCTAAATACAACGCAACAATAACGACGTGCTCGGCATATGATTCGAGGTATTGCGATTTATCATCCGTTTTTAATGCGTAATCTTTATAAAACTTCGAAACGGCCATATACGATTGAAATTCGAAATTGTACGAGTCCGCAATTTCTTGCGCATATTCTAGAAAATCCGCACCGTATTGCTTAAGAACATCGAAGTAGAAGTCGTTCTCCACTAGATAATCCAAACGGTTGATCGTACCCGCAAACTTAACCGTACGCTCCTCCACTTCTCGCATGAATTCCGCTACTGCTTCACGATCCTTTTCAAGGCGGTAAAATCCGTTTTCCTTGCGTTGTGTTATTTCGTTATTTAACTCGATATGCTTCGTCAATACATCGCACCCTTTCCGTAAAGTATTTCGCATCTTCTTCCGTGCCTGACTTTTCGAATTTATGAATAATCGGAACGCCATATTTTTCGCTAATTAAGTCGGCTGCCTTGCCGAAATTTTGCCCCCAATTTCTATCGCCGCTACCTGCAACCGCAACTAAGTATTCGTGATTATTGCGCAAGAAGGCGTCCACTGGCGGAGGCACCTCGCCGAAACCGAGCGTATTCGTAACGAGGACGAACGGCTCGGAAACAGTAAGGCTTGCGCTAATTGGTTTCTCCTCAATGTCGGCGTTGGCGAGAAAGCGCCGAATGTTTCCGGTAAACGAATAGTAATAAACGTTCATTTCGAATACCTTAAATCGTCGATTGCCTTCGCGACAGTGTCCCGACGCTCGTATAAATACGCCTTCTTTTCGTCTAGGCGTTTAAGTTCGTAATCAATGGCGGCCAATTCCCGTAGGTTCATTTCGACTAGTTGGTCGTTGAGTTTCATTTCGCTTTACCTTTTCGGAAAGGCTCTACGAATAACCATTTGATGAATTCATAAATACCAGCGCAGATAAGGAACGCAATTACTAATAGAGAAAATCCGCCAACTAATATCGAGAAGAGATCGGGGTAAATTAAGTCCAATACCCAATTCGCTAATAACACCGCAGCAAATACTATTACAAACGCAACAATATAGAAACATATCAGCGCTAATCGATTAATGAACATTTTCATTTCGCAATCACTCCTTCTCGAATTAAATATGCTAGGCCAATCGCAACAGCGTCGCTTTCGTCATCGCAAGCAAATTCGCCAGTGTAACCGGTCCATTTCCGAACCGCTGCAGCTACTTCGTCTTTTTCCGCCTTGCCTACGCCGACCACCGCTTTCTTAACTGCTGACTGCGAAATGGCTGGCGTTGTAAAGTTTAAGCCGAATTTGTTTAACGCTTGGTCTGTCGCTCCCCATGCGGAATAAACAGGATGCGCTTGTTTGCTCGTTCGGCCTACGAAATCTTCGCGGACAATTACGTTAAACTTAGCGCCGTGTTTATGGATGAAGCTGACCGCCCACGCTTCGACTATTTCAGCGCGAAGGCCGTGCGTTTGACTTGTCGTTGTTTTAACGTGGCTGACGTCCTTAACGGTGGCCTTGCCGTTTTTCACTACGAGTAAGGCGACTCCGGGCGATGACATCGAAGTGTCGAACGCTAAGACTCTCATTCGGTCACCTTCTTTAATGCAAACGCTGGGAAAGACGTAATCTTCATATCCATACCGGTTTCTGAACGATTATATAAAACGTTATATTGAATGCTGTACTCGCTGATATTAACGGAATCAACCAATCCAACTATTTTTCTTCCTCCGCAAAGTTTAGTGCCACTTTCGTTTGTTTCGACCTTATCGCCCGGACTGAATTTGATTATAACGGTCTTTTCCGCCATCAAACTGCCTCCCCTTTCGCTCGCGTCTCTTTTATAAATTCGTAAGCATCGTAATATCCTTCTTTCTTAAATTGCGGAAGGCTCGATCGCATCACCTTACTGACTTGCGATTTTATTTCGGCGAGTTCTTCTTCCGTCAGCGAAAGCGCACAAGCCGTTTTGAAGTTGTTAAACGTCCAGCGCGAAAGGTCCATTTTCGGCGGCGTATCCGTATTAATCGCCGCAGTTATTTCCGCAAAGTTATCGAGCAATTCCGCTCGGTCTGCATCCGTAATCTCGAATCCAAACGCTCGGATATCGGGCGTCGCTTCGTAATCCTCGTCGCTGATAACCCAATTCTTCTTCGCTGCGTTAACGTAAAGGATGATGTAGTAGTCAACGCCGTACATTAGCGAATAAGCTACGCATTGTTTGCGATGACCTTCTTCTGCCTCTCGCATCGAATACAACGACGTTTTACTTGGCGTAGTCTGCTTCGATTTGACTTCGAGGCCGACTCGGATAATCTCGCCGTCTTCATTTACGTATTGCATGACGCCATCACATGTTCCGTATAGATAAAAACGCTGGCCGTTATGGTTAATTTCGTGGTTGCGCTTCGCAAAATCTTCGAATACTGGCGTGTCATCTTCGTTACGTTCGAAGCGAAACGGACAGTCGGGCATGTTGCGTTCCATTGCGAGTACCGTGCGTTGGATAATGTCGCCGATAGCTGTTCCGATTTCTTGCCAGCGCCCCTGGTATGGCGGTTTAGGGAACGAATCCTTTTTCGCTCGCTTCGCTTTCATATACAGTTCGCGCGGACATGCTTTCGAACTGGAGGGACTAAAATACGGCCTTTTCGGCCATACTTGCGGCGGGTTCGAATACCAGCGATGAATCAACGTGTCTAATTCGTTATCATATTGCTCGGGCATCGAATACCATCGGTCAAGTTGTTCCGTAAATTCTTTCGCAATCTGTTCGATGTTCGTCAATTAATCACGTCCTTTCAAAACGTACTTAACAACCGTAACCTCTTTCGGAACTACCTCTTCAACTTCAACCCAATCGCCGTCATACTCGTAAGGAGATTCGTCTTGCATTTCCGTAGCACCGAAGGAATAATAAGTGCGATAGAAATTACCGTTTAATTTAAATACACATTCATGATGAACTGACCAGCGACTTGTGTCCGTAACTTTGTCGTGAATAATTTCCGCAACCTCAACGCCGTCAGTTAATTTTTCGAACGCTTCCTTCGTATAATCACTCCAACCGTCCAAGTCGTACTCCCCGACAATCTCACGAATACGTTCGTTGCAAATAAACGTCTTTCCGTTTTCTACCTTTACGCTACCTTCTAATGTGTATCCCATTTATTCATCCTCCTCCATCATTTCGAGTAATTCTTCTACGAATAAATCGCTAAAATCATCCGGATGCATTCCTTTGTTGTGTGCCCATTCCTCGATTAATTCTACGATTGCTCTTCCGCTCATTTTGCGTCCTCCCTTTCGTCCTCTTCTTCGCTAACAATCTCCCAAGAAAGAAACGGCGAAGCGTCAACCGTTATGCCTTCGAATAATGCCGTTCTTATAACGAGCAGCAGAAACGTTATCCCTGCCGATTGAATCAACGTGGGCTCTAAATCAAATGCGATAGGCGCTACGAAGTAAATCGATAGAAATACGATCATAAATCTGAGTGTTTTCATGCGGTTACCCCCTTCGCTTTTTGTTCGAACCATTTTTCGACGGGCATTCCTTCGCCCCATCTACGCATTACCTCGATGTCGGTACCGTTAGGAATTACGTCGCCCCATGCGTATGAATTCAGCATTAATTCGCGAATGTCTTGCGCCTCCACTTCCGTAAAGTCTTCAGGAACTTCGAAGATTAATTCGTCATGCACCGAACACCAAAGCGACCAGCCCGGCTTGTTTGCGCAATATTCATGCGCCTTAATCATCGTTACTTTCGTTTGGATGGATGACGAACCTTGCACACGAGCATTGGTCGCCTGACGTAGCGCTCGGTTTTTCTTGCCGAAGTTCTGATCGCCCCAACCTTTCAGTTTCAACTTTCCGTCAGGCAGTCGGCGTTTACGCGCTTCTTTATCCGCCCAAACATATCCGTTGCGTTCCACGAATTTCTTATTCGCCTCTATCCAGGCGTTCAAGTCTGGCATACTTTCGAATAGGTCCGTTTGGAACTGTACAGCCGCTTTAACATCAACACCGAGCATTTCGGCAAGCGAGTACTTGCTCATTCCGTATAGAGTTGCAAGCCAAACGACCTTCATTTGCTTACGTTCTTTCGTGTCGTCCCCTTCGGCCGTTTTATAAACCTCTTCGTACGGTCGCTTATAGAAGTTTGACGCCATCATTGCGTATGGATCTCGTTCATTTAGAAACGCATCGATTAATACGCGTTCGCCTGATAAGTAACCTACGCAACGAATTTCTTGTGCTTTAAAGTCGGCACCTACGAGTACTTTACCTTGCGGAGCAACGAACATTGGACGTGCTTCCTTCGGTTGATTCTGAACGTTAAATTGGCCTTCGTTTGACTCTTCCTTACCAGAGCTAAAACGCCCAGTAACCGTTCCCATCGGATTGAATCGCGAGTGCCAACGTAATGTCGTTGGATTCTGCTTTAACGGTAATGCGTCGATATATGTGCCGCTGAGTTTTACGATTTTCTTATATTCGAGCAAGTCGGCGACAATTTCGTGCTGTCCTTTTAACGGCTTCAGCGTTTTCTTTGCGTCCATATTCGGAAGCTCCTGACCGATAGCCTTCGAAAGTGCTGGTCGCATTTGTTGCGTAGAATTTAAGTTAATCGGTTCGTCACCGTCATGATATGGCGTTAATGCCTCGACTAACTTTGCGCTTAATTCTTCCGCACGGTTTCGCAACTGCTCTCCGTACTTCTTCGCGAAGTCTAAGTCGAGAATATAGCCGTTAGCCTCTAGCGTTACAATTACGTATAACAACGGCACCTCAACCGTTTCGTAATATTCCAATACGCTCGGCATCTTTCGCATATGTGCTCGCTGGAATTCGTAAAGTTTCCACGTTAATTCCGTATCTTTTGCTGCGTAAACAAGCGCAATGTCCAACGGAACCTCACGAAACTGTGCGTTCTTGCCGAAAAGTCGATCGAAAGTATCCGACTCAACTCCGAGGTATTTCGGCGCCAAGTCCTTCAATTTGAACGAATCCTCATTTTCGTTAAGCAAATGCATCGCAGTCATCGTATCCCACGTAACGCCAAGCAAGTCGGAACCGTGTCGGCGAAACATTGCGATATCGAATATGGCGTTGTGCAGTACCTTGCCGATTGACTCGTCGTATAGCACCGATCGCAATCCTTCGAGCACGTAGTCGCGATTTAACTGTTCGCAATTATCGTGCGCTACTGGAATATATACGTGCTTGTTAGCGTTCGGCAACGAAAAGGAAATGCCGACTATCACGTCCGTATAAACGTCGACGCCAGTTGTTTCCGTATCGACTGCGATTATGGTTTCGCCAGCCAACTCGGCCAATAACGATTGGAATTGCCGTTCCGTCGTTATCAATTCGTAGTTGCTCGGCGTTTCTTCGACCATTCTGCGCAAGGTTGCTTCGCGCCGTTCCTCCGCAAGTTGTTTATGCATTCGTATTGCTTCCGCTTTGCTGAATCGTTTGGCAGCCGACGCGGGGTCCCTGCCTATCAGCCCCGCTGTCATTGCCGCCTTTACTTCGATTAGTTTCGCATGGTCGCTTTCGCTGTTCTTCATCGCCAGTATCCGAACCCAAGCCTCTTCGAGTGTCTCCGTCGCTGCTTTCTTTCGCTGTGCAGCCGTTTGTACCCGTTGCTTCGCAGCTTCAGCGTTCGCCTCTTCGTTTGGCTTCTTCGCCACATTTAATCGTAGTTTCACGATAATTCACCGCCTTACTATTCGAGTGTTTCGTCTGACAAGTCTCCGCTTGCTCTCCGTTTGTTTACGTAGCAAGTATCATCACAGAACCATTCGCCTTCGCTTCGATCCTTTACGTATTTGCAGTCAGCGTATAGTTCAGCGCCACAACTTTCGCAATGGCCGGCGATGCGTGGTTCCGGCGGTTGTAGATATGCGTCGTGGTTCATTCGCTGTCCTTGCGGTCGAAACGTTGCTCAACTGGCGTGATTAGTTCTACGTGTTCTTGAGGATTCAACCAACCACCAACGCCACCACTGACTCTTGCGACTTCCCGGTTTTCAAACGTTAGTATTTCACCTATTGTCCCAATCTTATGTCCTGAGCCTCCTGGACTATTCGCTGTAACACAGACAATATCACCTCTTTTATATTCGTTCGGCTTGCGTCCGATTGCTGACCAACGTGCACATTTTGTGGCTTTTTCTAAATCTTCGTCTGTTGCTTTTGTGATGAAGGATGGACTCTTTAAAATAAAGCCAGTCATAGATTCGTCTTCTAATTTAGCAACGTAGTAATCTTCGTCGTCTTCCCCAATAACTTTTACAATTTCACCTGATTCAAAACCCTTCATCGTGGAGTAGTCCGCACTAATAACTTTCGCACAATCGCCGACCTTCAACGATTCATTTTTCGGGCACTCTTCGCAACAATCCTGCACGATAACCTTTTCATAAACTCCGAAAGTGTCGCCAGAAGTATCATACTCGTCTCCCTCATCGTCAACTATTTGCGGATCATCAAACGAGTCAATTCTTTTGATTTCGTAATATTGTCCTAACGTGATTTCAACCCAATCGGCCGGTTTCTCATCATATTTAATGAAATCTCCAACGCGAGCACTTCGGTCTACAACTTTGCGATATCCATCTTCACCTTCCGCTTTCTTTACGCCAAACAAATCCGCCATTTGCTTTAATTCTTCGACCGACCCTTCGATTACGCTACCGTCTACCGTTGTAATTTTAGCCATCGTCAAACCGCCTCCACATTCGTATTAGTTTCGAACACACTTCGATCTAAGCAAATCGTTAACTCAACCCAACGCTGGCTTGCACGCGCCTCGCTCGCCCAGTATTCCTGCAGTCCACGGTTTTCGAACATCCATACGCGCGGTAACTCGCCGTCTTCTCCCAGTACGCCAATAAAATAATCCGCGTCGGACTGATCGTACGGTTTACCTCGGCCGTTCCTTGCGACGACTACCAATTCGTCTTTCTTATCGCTACGTTTGCGAATCGTCTTCACCTGGAACGTTTTCCATTCGTTAGTTAACGGGTCTTTTGCGCTTACGTCAAACGGCTCTTCTGTTTCGGAAGTGCTGACCGCTCCCCAGCCGTTCGCAATAAGCGCAGCTCGTGCGATAAGTTCGGAATACTTACCGACACGCTCTGTTTTGTACGCCATATTATTTCGCCTCCTTTTCGGTTAACAAATCACGTAGTGCGGAAAGCAAATCCGGCACATTCATTCGCGCCCACTCCGCACAATCGCCATTGTCTTCGAATACACTATCTTCGTACTCGGCGTCTTCTGTACCGTAAAACTCGTCTTCCAACTCGTTTAATTCTTCGATCGTCATCCGCTCGCCTCCTTAAAATTGTGTTGTCGGGTCTTCTTCTGCGTCTGCAACTTCGCCAAGCACCGATTTGTCAATCGCACCTACTTCCGCTTCGAGCAACAACGCCTTAATGTCGTCCTCTTCTCGGAAGTTTGCCAATTCGATGTATTCGAAATCATGACCGATAAATTTCTGCGCTGCTTCGAGCTGTTCGTCAGTTGCATCGCCAGATTCCATCGAGAATGTTTTATCGACTTGCTTAATGTGGACCGCTTCGCCAACGATTGAGTAGTCCGCATTCTTCGTCGCTTTCTTCATCGTCTTTTCGATTTTGTCGTAGTCCGCGATTAAGTTGTTAACGTGGAACTCAGCCGTATCAATTACGCGATAGGTTCCGTATTCCAAGTCGTACACTGGAATAATTGCGAACATCTTGCGTTTAGCTCCCGCCTTGCACGATAGGCATTC
>Ga0182745_1004495_pt1 | contig 11599 bp, 10 predicted proteins | sample eDN3rd30CKraftBY_FD_128523 | JGI IMG/M metagenome (GOLD analysis project Ga0182745, IMG submission 128523) | Enriched backyard soil microbial communities from Emeryville, California, USA - eDNA 3rd pass 30_C Kraft BY (version 2) (version 2) | ecosystem: Environmental > Terrestrial > Soil >... | reverse complement strand
CCGGATCCGCTGGCCGAGGAGATCGTGCGCACGCTGAACGAAGAGCGCGCGCAGCGCGACGTCATGCAGCAGAAGCAGGTCGAGAAAGAAGCCCTGCGCACGGCCTTCCAGGCCGACATCGACCGCTACCAGACGTTGATCGCGCGCCGCAGCGCCTCACGCTGACGGCGCGCTCGCCGGTTCCCCTTACTTGACGCTGTAGCCGCGGCCGGTGAGGCACGCGGTGAGTGCGCGATCGTATTCCGCGCGATCGTCGCGGTCGTACTTCGAGTCCGTCGGATCGTAGTGCGTCTGGTCCACGGCCCAGCGATGGCACTCGTAACGATCGTCCGACTGCTGCTGCTCGCTCTGGCCGCGCATCGGATAGACGTAGAGGTCCTGGTCGCCCGAGCCACCCTCGTCCTCGTACTCCTCGTCCTCGTCGTCGCCGTAGGGCGAGCGCGTGACGACGTAGCCGCGGCGCGTGGGCTCGTAGAGGAAGTACGCGCCGTCGCTGTAGTAGTAGCGCGTGCCGCTGACCCACACCGACGTGTACGAGCCCGGCAGGTACGGCATGAACATGCCGTAGGGAGCGCCGACGATGACGTAGCTGTTGCGATACGGCCGATACCAGTGGCCGCCGCCCCAGTAGTAGTGATTGCCGGCCCACTCGTAGTGGCGATGCGAATGCGGCAGCGACGGCACGGTGCGCGGCGGGCGCGCGACCCAGGCACGCGACGGCGGCACGATGTTGGCATTGCCGCGATCGCGTGTGCCGCGCGGCGGACCGACGACCGCCGGACGCCCCTGCCGGTCGTAGGTGCGCCAGCTGTTGTTGCCACCGCCGCGATAGGGCCGCAGCTGCGGCTGACCGCCACCGCCGTGCGCGGCGGGCGCGGGCCCGCGACCCTGCTGCGCGCGCGGCGCGGGAGCCGGCGCAGGCGCAGGTGCCGGCGCGGCCTGCTGTTGCTGCTGCTGTTGCTGCTGCCGCACGGCGCCGACGCCGCGAGCGTCCGCCGCGACGGCAGTGCCGTGGGCGGCGACGAGGCCCGCACCCGCCACGAGGGCGAGCAGGGAATGACGGACGACGCTCGGGGCGAAACGACGGTTCATGGTCTCCTCACTTCACCGTGTAGCCGCGGCCTTCGAGGCAGGCCGACATGGCTCGACGGTATTCGGACAGTTCCCGACCGTAACGGCGGTCGGCCTGACGGGTCTGTGCGCGGTTGTAACGTTCGGCCTCGGCGGTGGCCGACTGCTCGGCGGCCGCGCCCAGCAGGCCGCCGGCGACGCCGCCGACGATGGCGCCGCCACCGGCATGGCCGGGACTCGACACCGCGGCGCCGAGCACCGCGCCGACCACCGCGCCGCCCAGGGCGGCGGTGCCGGACGGGGCGGGCACGGCGGCCGCGCGCACTTCGGGCGACAGCGAGCGGCGGCTGGGGTCGAACCCGGTCTGGCGCACGGCCCAGTTGTAGCACTCGTACCGGTCGCGATCCTGCTGCTCGGCCGTCTGGCCCTGCTGCGGGTAGAAGTACACGCGCTGCGGGGGCACCGGATCGGGCTCGTAGCGCACCTCGCGCGAGGGCGCGGTTTCGCAGGCGGCGAGCAGGCCGCCGAGCGCCAGCACGGTGGCCGCGCGAGCCAGGGCGGCGGCCGGGGATCGGGAGGTTCTTTCGCTCATGACCCCCTATATAGGGGCGAACCCCTGAATGCGCACTGAACCCTGTCGCAGGCCCGGAGGGGCCCCTGGCCTAGCCGCGGCCGGAGTGCCCGAATCCGCCCTCGCCGCGATGGGAGGCGGTGAACGCGTCCACGACATCGAGGTCCACCTGCACCACGGGCACGACCACCAGCTGGGCGATGCGCTCGCCGGGCTGCACGGTGAAGGCGGCGGCGCCCCGGTTCCAGCACGAGACCATGAGCTGGCCCTGGTAGTCGGAATCGATCAGGCCGACCAGGTTGCCGAGCACGATGCCGTGCTTGTGGCCGAGGCCCGAGCGGGGCAGCACGACGGCCGCGAGGCCCGGATCCTCGAGATGGATCGCGAGGCCGGTGGGCAACAGCGCCGTGGCGCCGGGCTCGAGCACCAGCGGCGCGTCGAGGATCGCGCGCAGGTCGAGCCCGGCCGAGCCGTCGGTGGCGTAGGCGGGCAGCGGCCAGGTGGTGCCGACGCGTGCGTCGAGCACCCGGACCTGCAGCCGGCGTCGCGGGAGCGTCACGCGCCTCAGGCCTTGACGATGCGGGGCGGCGGCGGCTTCACGCCGCGCGCGCGCTGCTGCTCGGCGTAGCGGTCGGCGACGAAGCGCGCGAGGTCGCGCGCGAGCTGCGTCTTCGGACCGGCGCCGAGCTCGTGACGGCCGCCGCCCTGCCACAGCAGCACGATGGCGTTGTCGTCCTTCTCGAAGACCTTGCAGTCGCCCACCTCGTTCGCCGCGATGAGGTCGAGGTTCTTGCGCTCGAGCTTCTGCCGGGCGTGGTTTTCGACGTCGTTCGTCTCGGCCGCGAAGCCGACGGTGAACGGACGGTTCGGCAGCAGCGCGACGGTATGGAGGATGTCGACGGTGCGCTCCATGCAGAGATCGAGCGTGTCGCTCTGCTTCTTGATCTTGCAGTCCGCGGGCTTCGCCGGACGGTAGTCGGCGACGGCCGCCGTGCCGACGAAGATGTCGGCGCGGGCCACCTCGCCCATCACGGCGTCGTGCATCTGCTGCGCGGATTCGACGTCGATGCGGGTGACGCCCGCCGGCGTGGGCACGTTGACCGGACCGCTGACGAGCGTGACGTCCGCGCCGAGCTCGCGCATCGCGGCGGCGACCGCGTAGCCCATCTTGCCGCTGCTGCGGTTGCTGATGAACCGCACGGGATCGATGCGCTCGCGCGTGGGGCCGGCGGTGATGAGCACGCGGCGGCCGGACAGCGGGCCGTTGACGGGGAAGATCGGCCACACGAGATTCGCCACCTGCAACGGCTCGAGCATGCGGCCCTCGCCGTTCTCGCCGCAGGCCTGGCTGCCTTCGCCGGGGCCGAGCACGTGGATGCCGCGCTCGCGCAGCCGCGCGACGTTCGCCTGCGTCGCGGGGTTCGCCCACATCAGGCGGTTCATCGCGGGCGCCACGGCGATGGGCGCGGCGGTGGCGAGGCAGAGCGTCGTCAGCAGGTCGGACGCGGCGCCCTGCGCCAGCTGCGACAGGAAGTTGGCGGTGGCCGGCGCGACGAGCACGAGATCGGCCCAGCGCGCGAGCTCGATGTGGCCCATCGCCTGCTCGGCGTCGGCGTCGAAGGATTCGGTGCGCACGCTGCGGCCGGAGACGGCCTGGAACGTCAGCGGCGTGACGAATTCGCGGGCGCCGGGGGTCATGACGACCTGCACCTGCGCGCCGCGCTCCACCAGCCGGCGGACGAGGTCGGGGCTCTTGTAGGCGGCGATGCCGCCGGTGACGCCGAGCAGGATGCGGGGAGCGGCCATGACGTCGTGATTATCCGTTCGCGGGGTGGCGATTTCCAAGGACGCCTCGGCATGTCCTGATGTCATGCCGGATGTGACGAGGATCCCATTATGCGCCGCGTTACACTGCGGCGATGCGTCCGCTTGCGATGCTGGCATCGTTGGGCAGCCTGCTGGTCGGGAGCGCCACCTGCCTTTGCGCCGCGCCGGCCTCGCCAGCGGCGGCGGAGCGTCCCCTGTCGATCCGGCTCCAGCAGGTGCCGCAGCAGGCCGCCTGGACCGGCGACCTCGACGGCATGTTCGGTCGGCGGGTCATCCGCGTGCTGGTGCCGTACAGCAAGACGCTCTACTTCGTGGATCTCGGCGGCACCCAGCGCGGCATCAGCTACGACGCCATGCGCGCCTTCGAGGCGCAGCTGAACGCGAACCGCGCCGGCGCCCTGCCCGTCCACGTCGTGTTCGTGCCGGTGTCGCGCGCGCGGCTGATTCCCGAGCTGCTTGCCGGGCATGGCGACGTCGTCGCCGCGGATCTCACCGTCACGCCCGAACGGGCGCGCCAGGTGGCGTTCACCGTGCCGGCCGCGCGCGACGTCGACGAGGTGATCGTCACCGGCCCGCGCGCGCCGCCGCTGCGCACGCTCGAGGATCTCGCCGGCAAGGAAATCTACGTCAGCCGCGCGAGCAGCTACTACGAGCACCTGGTCGCGCTCGACCGCACGCTCCGGGCGCGCGGGCTGCGGCCGATGAAGCTGCTGGACGCACCCGCGCATTTCGAGACGGAAGACCTGCTCGAGATGGCGAACGCAGGACTCGTGCGCATCGTCGTCGCGGATCGCTACCTCGCACGGCTGTGGCGGAACGTCTTTCCCGCCATCACCGTGCGCGACGATCTCGTCGTCAATGCCGGCGGGGACATCGCCTTCGCGGTGCGGCCGGGCAATCCGAAGCTCAAGGCTGCGCTCGACGCGTTCCTCACGACCCATCGCCAGGGCACGCTCTTCGGCAACGTCACCCTGAACAAGTACCTCGCGGACACGCGCTGGGTGCGCAACGCGACCTCGCAGGAGGAGCTCGCGAAGTTCACGCGGCTGGTCGAGCTGTTCCGTCGCTACGGCGAGCGCTATCGGGTCGACTGGCTGCTGATGGCGGCGCAGGGTTACCAGGAGAGCCAGCTCGACCAGAGCCGCCGCAGCCGCGTCGGCGCCATCGGCGTGATGCAGGTGATGCCCGCGACGGCGCAGGAGCTGGGCGTGGGCGACGTCACGCAGCTCGAGCCGAACATCCACGCCGGTGTGAAATACATTCGCTTCCTCGTCGACCGGTATTTCCGCGACGAGCCGATGGACGCGCTGAACCAGGTGCTGTTCGCCTTCGCGAGCTACAACGCGGGACCGGCGCGCGTCCGGGCGCTGCGCCAGGAGGCTCGGGCGCAGGGGCTGGACCCGAACGTGTGGTTCGACAACGTGGAACGCGTGGCCGCCGCGCGCATCGGGCGCGAGACCGTGCAGTACGTGGCCAACATCTACAAGTATTTCGTCGCGTACACGCTCGTGCAGGACGAGCTGCGCGCCTCGCTTCGCTGAAATCGCGCAAAGAAAAGGCCCCGGCGGTTCGCACCGCCGGGGCCGTGAGGTTGGCGCCTCGCGGCGCCGCGATCAGAACGACGCGGTCAGGCTGACCGAGTAACGACGACCCACGAGGTCGCCATACGGGTCGAACGTGCCGAAGCCCTGCGTCTCGTCGAGCAGGAAGTAACCGGCGCGCTTGGGCTTGGTGTTCAGCAGGTTGCTGACCGACAGGCCCACGTCGAGGTTGCCGAACTTCGTGCCGCCCGACAGGTTGAACAGGCTGCCCGACGGGTAACCCGCCACCAGGTCGCTCGGCCGGTTGTTCACGAGACCCTTGGTGCTCGTGCGGAACAGCCAGGTGAGCGACACGCGGCTCTCGTTCCAGTTGTAGCCGATCGTCGTGTTCGTGCGGAACTTGGCGCCGCCGACGTAGCCGGCGTAGTCGATGATGTCGCCGCCGACCGAAACCGGCTGCTCCTGGCTCATCAGGTAGTTCGCGCTGAACGACGCCGAGAGGCTGCCCGGCAGGCGCTCGAGGCCCATGTCGGCCATCGCGGCGCCCCAGCGCAGCGTGGTGTCGATGCCCTCGACGCCCAGCTCGCCGATGTTGTCGTAGATCGCGTTGATCGTGCGGATGCCGCCCGACGACGGATCGCGCTCGATCAGCCGGCAGTAGTTCTGCGGATCGTTGAGCGAGTACGTCGGGTTGGTGCCGTTGACGTTGAAGCACGCGTCCACGATGAGCTGGCCGCTGACCACGTCGATCGGGTTCTTGATCTTCACGCGGTACCAGTCGACCGTCGCGGTGATCCGCTGCGCCAGGGGGCTCGAGAACGGCGACTGGAACACGAGACCCGCCGTCCAGGTGTCACCCTCCTCGCTCTTGAGGTCCGGGTTGCCCTGGAACGTCAGCACGCCGCCGGCGCCGTTGAAGGCATTCGGATCGGCATGGAACGTCGAGGCGTTGTTGGCGCCCCACGCGTTGATCTGCGCCGAGCACAAGGCCTGCAGCGCCGCGCGGTTCGGGTTCGCCGGCGTGTTCGACTGCGTGGGCAGGGCGTTGGTCACGCCGTTGCGGCACGGATCGTTGCCGACGCCCGACAGCTGCGAGCTGACGGTCGTGGTGGTGTAGAGCTCGGCGATGTTCGGCGTGCGCTCGGCGCGGTTGTAGCCGCCACGGACACGCAGCCAGTCGATCGGCGCCCAGCTCAGCTGCGCCTTGTAGGTCGGCACGTCCTGGCCGGTGGAATACTGCGAATAGCGGTAGCCCAGCTCGAGCTCGAGGCTGCGGATGCCCGGGAGATCCTTCAGCAGCGGCAGCAGCAGCTCGCCGTAGATTTCCTTCGCGGTGACCGACCCGTCGACGTGGCCGACGCCGAACTGGCCCGGCGTCGTGTCGTTGATGTAGTCGCTCTCGCGCAGCGAGTCGGGCACGAACATGTACGTGTTCTTGCGCCAGCTCACGCCGGCGGCCGCACGCGCCTCGCCACCCCACATCTCGAAGAGCCCGCCCTGCAGGTTGAGCGCGCTCTCGAACTGCTGCATGGACTCACGGTCGGTCTGGTTCGACGTGACCGCGTCGAGGCAGTCCTGCGAGACCTGCAGCGTGCCGTTCGCCTGCTTCCAGGGGTCGATGCCGCTGGTGCAGCTCATGCGCTTGTTCGAGACGCCGTTGCTCTGCGCGGTGTAGCCGCGGCCGTAGTTCGGGGCCGACACGATGGCGGCGTAGTTCGCCGTCGAGATGTAGCCCTGGTACTCGGTGCGCGTGCGCGACTCGCCCTGCGACACGTAGAGGTCGTAGGTCCAGTCGCCCAGGCCCGTGTCGCCACGGAAGCCCGACACGAGCTGGTAGGTCGTGAGATCGTTGATCGTGCCGCGCGGCGGCAGGAAGGTCAGCTGCGTCGCGAGGCGCCACGCCGAGTCCGGGCCGCAGGTCTTGAGGACGCGGCCGGTGTTCGGATCGATCTGCGACGTGGACGTCACGCCGTTGAACGTGCGCAGCTCGCAGGCGTTCTGGCCGGCGAAGGCGCCGCTGGTCAGCGTCGGCTGCGTGCGCGAGTTCAGCAGGATCGCGAGCTCCGGGGAGACCGGGAACGCTTCCTGCATCGTGCAGCCGCCGGTGGGCGCGCAGCTCAGGCCGCGCGATCCGCCCGCGCGGAACTCGGGCAGCGTATCGCCGACCGCGACGCCCGGTGCCGCGACCGTCGCGATGGACGGCGCGTAACGCACGGTGGGATCGGAGCTGTAGGGGATCGCCACCGTCCAGTTACCCGACGCCGGCGACGGCTCGCGGCGCGTCTCGGTATGCGAGTTCGCGAACTGGATCGAGGAATACGCGGTGACGTGCTCGTTGATGGTGTAGTCGCCGTTCGCGAACAGCGTGAAGGCTTCGCGCGGGCTCGTCAGGCGGCGGCCCCAGTCGACGGTGCCGAGCACCGGCGCGCAGTTCTTCTGCAGGCCGGGGTAGCGGTTGTCGTTGCCGGTGGCATAGGAGCAGGTGACTTCGTCCGGGTGCTCCCGGCTGCCGTCCGCGATGCCGTTGAAGCTCTGCGGGCCGTACTGCACGTTGACGCCGTTCTGCGTGATCACCGAGGAGCGCGTGAACAGCGTGCCATCGCCGTTGAAATAGAAGCCGCCACCGTTCGAGGTCGGCGTCAGGCAGTTCAGCGGGGCGCAGCTGCGGTCGCCGAACACCTGGTTGATCGCGGCCTGCGACGGCGCGTTGCCGGACCAGGCATTGTTGAACACCGTGTTGGTGCCGCCGTTGCCGTTGACGACGCCGGTCGGGCCGGCGGTGTAGGACGGCTGCAGCGCGAAGAGGTAGTTGCCCGAGTTCGACAGCGGCGAGAGCATCGCCTCGCGGAAATACGGGCGATTGGCCCACAGCGCCGTCTGGCGCTTGCTGTAGTCCATGGCCAGCATGACGTGGCCTTCGCCACCGACCGACGTGCCCATGAGGGTGGAGAACTGCCACTCCTTGCCGTCGCCGCCGTACTCGTTGATGCCGCCCTTCGCCCGCGCTTCGAAGCCGCGGAAGTTCGTGCGGGTCTTGAGGTTGGTGACGCCGGCGAGCGCGTCGGCGCCGTACACCGACGAGGCACCGCCGGTGATGACCTCGATGTTGCCGAGGGCGATCTGCGGCACGGAGTTGAGGTCGAGCGTGCCGGACGCGTTGGCCGCGACGCCGCGGCGGCCGTCGATGAGCGTCAGCGAGCGGTTGGGGCCGAGGCCGCGCAGGTTCACCGTGGCCTGGCCGGGGGTGAAGGTACCCATGCGCGCGTTGTCGATGCCGCGCGCCGTGTCGTACATGTTGCCGCTGCCGGAGCCGCCGGCGACGTTGCCGGCTTCCGTCAGGCTGGTCACGGCCGCGGCGCCGAACAGCGCGCCACCGGCCATGAATTCGGGCATCTCGTTGAGCGCCTGCTCGATCGAGATGTAGGAGTTCTTGTCGAGCACTTCCTTGTCGACGGTGATGAGCGGGCTCGTGGTCTCGGTGTCGCGACGAACGATGCGCGAACCGGTGATCTGGACTTCCTCGAGCGCGCCGTCGTCCGCTGCTGGCTCGGCCGCCGAGGCGCCGGTCGCGAAGCTGGTGGACAAGGCGGCCGCCACGGCGGCGTGGATCAGCCAATGAGACTTGCGCACGCCGATGACGCGCGCGGTGCTGGATGCACTGGTCATGAACTCTCCCTGTAGAACTTTTGTTGTATTGAGACCGCGGCGGCGCGCCCCGGTGGTCCGGTGCTTGCGCCGTTGAGCCTGTGCAATTCCGCGACCGCCTCACGCCGTTCGATCGGCGCGTACCCCGGGCAGCGAAACGTCTTCGATGTTGCTGCCAGACGGGTCGTGCGATCTTGACTCTGACGGAAGCCCGCAATGCCTCACCCGGAAGGTCTGGTGGGGATTTCGCCACAGTGCAAACGCGTGCGATTCGGCACGAAGCGCGCAGATTGGTGCATCGCGGGGCGCCGGCGTCGCGGCGACGATGCGCCATGCCGATCCATCACTGGCCCGCGAACGAACGTCCCCGCGAAAAGCTGCTGGCCCAGGGTGCCGCCGCGCTGTCCGACGGCGAGCTGCTCGCCGTGTTGTTCGGGAGCGGCTTCCAGGGCGCGAGCGCCGTGGATCTCGGGCGCCAGCTGCTGGGAGAGTTCGGCGGCCTGCGCGCGCTGCTGCAGTCACCGGCGGCGGAGTGGCGCGCGCCCCGACGGGGGGCGCGGCGGTTCGCGCTGCTGCAGGCGGCGCTGGAGCTCGCGCGGCGGCACTACGCGGAGGCGCTGCGCACGGGGCCCGCGCTCGAGGCGCCGCAGGCCACGCGCAGCTTCCTCGTCGCGCAGCTGCGCGATCGCCCGCACGAGGTGTTCTGCTGCCTGCACCTCGACAACCGGCACCGCCTCATCGCGTTCGACGAGCTCTTCCGCGGCACCATCGACGGGGCGAGTGTGCATCCGCGCGAGGTGGTGAAGCAGGCCCTCGCGCGCAATGCCGCGGCAGTGATCTTCGCCCACAACCACCCGTCGGGCATCGCGGAGCCGAGCCAGGCCGACGAGCTGATCACCTCGCGGCTGCGCGAGGCGCTGCAGCTCGTCGACATCCGCGTGCTCGATCACCTGGTCGTCGGCGACAACCGGTGCGTGTCTTTCGCGGAACGGGGGTTGCTCTGAGCGCTCAGCGCGCGGGCGGTCGCCCTTCGAGCCGCGGGAAGCGGTAGCGCTCCCGGCCGCCATCCCCGCCCCGGCGGAGGTCCAGCAGGCCGAGGGCGCGTTCGCTCACCGTGCGGCGGAGGATCAGCCCGTCCTCGCCGTCGCCATACAGGGTCACCTGCATCTTCTGCCGGGTGACGTGCACGCCGTCGGTGCTGTCGTAGCGGGAGGCCGTCTGCAGCTGCAGCTCGGAGCCGACGCAGCGCGCGGGCGTGTCCCACAGCGACACCGCGTCGGGCACCGTCGTCTTGCCCAGGGAGAGGCTGTAGCGGTCGCCGACCACGTGGAGGATCTCCACCGCCCGCTCCTCGAGCGGCACGCTCGCGCCGGTGTCGGGGTCGAGCTCCAGCACCTGCGCCAGCCCGCGGGGGCGAACGGGCTCGACCCAGCGCCCGTCGGCGGATTGCGAGCGGGCGGAGTCGACGTACCGTCCGACGAGCGCGGCGCAGCCGGCGCCGTTGCCGCCGTCCGGGGTCAGCACCTCGTCGGGTTCCGGGCCGGTGGTGGCGCAGGCGGCGAGCCACAACGGCACGACGAGTGCCGTGCACACTACAATAGAGGGGCGGCGGGGCCGGGTTCGGGGGCTTCGGAGGCTCACCCTGCCATCGTGGCGCATCCGGCGGCCCCGGGCGACAGGAAAACCGCGGAATCGACTTGATCCGGCCCGGCAGGCACTGGTATAAAACCGCCCCTTTTCGCGGTCCGTCGGGAACGCCGGCGCCTCTTTGGCGCACGTTCCGGCCGGTACGCGCAAACCATTGATTTCAAAGGATCGCAGCCATGTCCCGTGTCTGCCAGGTGACGAAGAAGCGCCCCACCGTGGGCAACCGCGTCTCGCACGCGAACAACCGCAAGCGCCGGCGCTTCCTGCCGAACCTGCACGTCCAGCGTTTCTGGCTCGAGGGCGAGAAGCGCTGGATCAAGCTGCGCCTGTCGACCAACGCGCTGCGCACGGTCGAGAAGAAGGGCATCGACGTCGTCCTGGCCGAGCTGCGCGCCGCCGGCGAGAAGATCTGAGGAGAGCGACATGCGTGAGAAGGTCAAACTGCTGTCGTCCGCGGGCACGGGCCACTTCTACGTGGCGATGAAGAACAAGCGCCTGCACCCCGAGAAGATGGAGCTCAAGAAGTACGACCCGGTGGTGCGCAAGCACGTGGCGTACAAGGAAACGAAGATCAAGTAACCGGCCTTCACCGGTTGGTCCCGTCGAAGCCCGCCGCGTGCGGGCTTCGTCGCATCCGGGCCCGGCGGATAGACTGCCGTCGTGCCCCCGCCCGAGCTTCCCGAAGTCGAGACCACCCGCCGCGGCATCGAGCCGCACGTCACCGGCCGCCGCATCGAGTCGCTGACCATCCACGAGCATCGGCTGCGATGGCCGGTGGCGCGGCACATCGCCGCCGCCGTGGCCGGGCAGACCATCCACGCGGTGGAACGCCGCGCGAAATACCTGCTGCTGCGCCTCGACCGCGGCACGCTGATGCTGCACCTCGGCATGTCGGGCAACCTGCGCGTGCTGGCGCACGACACGCCGCGCATCGCGCACGACCACGTGGACCTGCGCCTGGCCGGCGGAAAGGTGCTGCGCTTCAACGACCCGCGCCGGTTCGGCAGCCTGAAGCTCATCGAGGGCGCGATCGAGGACGAACCGCTGCTGAAGGATCTCGCGCCCGAGCCGCTCGAGCCGGGCTTCGACGGCGATTACCTCTTCCGCGTCACGCGGCGGCGGCGCGTCGCCATCAAGCTGCTCATCATGAACGGGCGGCTCGTCACCGGCGTCGGCAACATCTATGCGAGCGAGGCGCTGTTCCGCGCGCGCATCCGGCCGAAGCGCGCGGCGAAGGGGCTGACGCGCGCGGAATGCGCGGCGCTCGCGGCGGCGATCCGCGCGGTGCTGCAGATGG
>Ga0182745_1004494_pt1 | contig 11602 bp, 8 predicted proteins | sample eDN3rd30CKraftBY_FD_128523 | JGI IMG/M metagenome (GOLD analysis project Ga0182745, IMG submission 128523) | Enriched backyard soil microbial communities from Emeryville, California, USA - eDNA 3rd pass 30_C Kraft BY (version 2) (version 2) | ecosystem: Environmental > Terrestrial > Soil >... | reverse complement strand
TCCTCGCCCACCACCCGCCGTACTCGGCCGGCTACCAGGGCTCGCACCGGGCCACCCGCCGCCTCGTCGCTCCGCTCGCCGCCCGCCACGGCGTCCAGCTCGTGCTGTCGGGCCACGACCACGACTACCAGCGGTCGCACCCGATCGAGGGCACGACCTACGTCGTGACCGGCGCCGCCGCCGTGAAGCGCCTCACCGGGACGCGGTCCTTCACCGCCGCCTCGTTCTCGGCCCACCACTTCGTGGACCTGTCGTTCACCGCCGACCGCCTCGTCCTCCGGGCGATCACCGCCGATCTCCAGATCGCCGACGAGGCCACCATCGTGCCGTAGGTCGGTATCGTCACCGGGTGCTGCCGATCCCCCAACGCCTCGTCGAGCAGATCGAGCGGCGGCTCCGGCAGCGGCGGGTGCACGGCCTCGCCCTGCTGGCGTTCGACCTCGATGGGCCCCGCTTCGGCGGGGGCGTCGGGTTCGCCGACCTCGATCGCGGCGAGCCGGTCACGACCGAGACCGTGTTCCGCGTCGCCTCCGTCTCCAAGCAGCTCACCACCTCGGTGGTCCTGAAGGCCGTGGGCGACGGGCTCCTCGACCTCGACCAACCGGTCAACGACCACCTGCCTGTGGCGCAGCACCTCACCGATGCCGAGGGCCGACCCGCGCCGGTGCCGCTGCGCACCCTCCTCTCGCACTCGTCGGGCCTCCCGTCGAGCATCCGGGGCGCCGACCTCGGCCGACCGCTGCTCACCCGGCTCGCGAACGGGGCCGTCCCGGCGTCGCTGGCTGATGCGGTGACGGGCCTGCGCCTCGAACGCCGCCCCGGTGAGCGCATCGTGTACGCCAACTCGGGCCTGAACGTGGCCGGCTTCCTCGCCGGGCTGGCCTTCGGCACGTCCTTCGAGGACGCGGCTCGAGACGAGGTCCTGGCGCCGCTCGGGATGAGGCGGTCCGAGTTCGACACCCGCCGCAGCGGCCCCGGCGTGGCCACGCCCTACGGCTCCATCGCTCCGCCGACGGTGAGCTCGAAGCCGGCGACGGCGATGCAGCTCATCGCCACCCCGATGGGCGGGCTCACCTCCACCGTGGAGGACCTCGCCCGGTTCGGCCGGATGGTCCTGGGCGGTGGCGCCCTCGAGGGCGACCGCATCCTCGACACGGGCCTGGTGGCGGCCGCGACCACGCTCGAGATCACCAACCACCCCGATCTGGAGCAGGGCTACGGGCTCGGGTTCAAGGTCCGGCGGTGGCGGGGGCGTCGGCTGGTCGGCCACGACGGCAACATGCCCGGCGTGGCCGCCAACGTCTGGCTGGCTCCCGACGACGGCGTCGGCGTGGTGGTGCTCACCAACGGCTTCGCCCTCGGCATCCCCCACGAGGTGGCCCTGCTGGCCATCGACGAGCTCCTCGGCCCGGCAGCCGTCGAGGAGGAGCCGGCGGCGCCGCCGAGCCCGGCCGAGGTGAGCGAGCTGGAGGCGTTCGGGCGCCGGGTCCAGGGCCGCTACCACGTGGACGGCGTCGCGCCACCCGGCATCGTGGGCACGCTCTCCCGGCTGACCACGAAGGTGCAGGTCATCCACGAGGCGCGCGGCCTGCTGCGGGTCGAGGGCAACCCGGGCTCCGACGGCCCGATGTGGCTCCGCCCCGACGGCACCCCCGGCCGCTACCGGGTCTCCGCACCCGTCGACCACGGCACCAACGCCGTCTTCGACGACCGCCCCGACGGCCTCCGCCTCTGGATCAGCCAGGCCACCCTCCTCCGCCCCGCCTGAACGGCCGCCGACCCGCCGAGCGGGTGCGCCAGGCCGACGGACCCAAGGCCCAGCACCGGCGATGCGGTCCCGACGATCCGGTGCACCGACCCCTCCCGGCAGCGACGCCCGCCGACCGGCTCGCTCGCCCTTGGCCGGCTGACCCGACCGTTCTCGGTCCGACCACCAAGACGACGGGCCACCGGCCACCGACCTCTGGCCAGGAGAAGCCAGCCCGTCGAGCCACCCGGCCCTCAGGCTCGCCGGACAGCTGATCCTGTGCTGGTTTCGCTCCTCGCCAGAGGTGTCCGGCGACAGAATGCCGCCCGCGTCGGCGGCACCGTCGGCAACGATCTCGATCTCACCGCGGTCGACGGCCCCCGCTCGGGAGCGGGGGCCGTCGGCCGGTCTGGTTCGACGCAGCCGGCCCGAGGGGCCGGGCCGCTACTCGATGCGGAGGCCGGAGATGGCGCGGCTGATGACCAGCTGCTGGATCTGCTCGGTGCCCTCGTAGATGTCGAAGATCTTGGCGTCGCGGTGCATGCGCTCCACGCCGTACTCCCGGGTGTAGCCGTAGCCGCCCAGGATCTGGATGGCCCGCTCGGTGGCCCACACGGCGACGCGGCCGGCCTTGAGCTTGGACATCGAGCCCTCGGCGTTGACGTAGGTGCCGTTGCGGCTCAGCCACGCGGCACGGTGCACCAGGAGGCGGGCGGCGTCGATCTCGGTCGCCATGTCGGCGAGCATGAAGGCGATGGCCTGGTTGTGGATGATGGCCTTGCCGAACGCGTTGCGCTCCTGGGCGTACTGCAGGGCGATCTCGTAGGCGGCGCGGGCGACGCCGATGGCCTGGGCGCCCACGGCCGGGCGGGTGGCCTCGAACGTGGCCATGGCCGGCTGCTTGCCCGAGGACTCCTTCTTCGGCTTCGTCAGCGCCTCACGGGCCCGGGCGAGCTTCTCGTCGAGCTTGTCCTTGCCGCCGAGGAGGCAGTGGCCGGGGACCCGGACGTCCTCGAGGACGACCTCAGCGGTGTGGCTGGCCTTGATGCCGTGCTTCTTGTACTTCTGGCCCTGCGAGATGCCAGGGGTGTTCGGCGGGACGATGAAGCTGGCCTGGCCGCGGCCGCGCAGCTCGGGGTCGACGGCGGCGACGACCACGTGAACATCGGCGATGCCGCCGTTGGTGATCCACGCCTTGGTGCCGTTGAGCACCCACTCGTCGTTGGCCTCGTCGTAGACGGCCCGGGTGCGCAGCGAGCTCACGTCGGAGCCGGCGTCGGGCTCGGACACGCAGAAGGCGCCCAGCTTCACGTCGTCGGGCGTGCCGTAGCACTGCGGGACCCACTCGATCATCTGCTCGGGCGTGCCGTTGCCGGCGATGCCCGCAGCGGCGAGGCCCGAACCGAAGATGGAGAGGCCGATGCCGGCGTCGCCCCAGAAGACCTCTTCGATGGCGATCGGCATGGTGAGGCCGGTGGGGTCGCCGAGCATGGCGTTGGTGACGAAGTCGACCGAGTAGAGCCCGATCTTGGCGGCCTCCTGCACGATCGGCCACGGGAACTCCTCCTTCTCGTCCCACTCCTCGGCGGCGGGGCGGATCACGTCCTTCGAGAACTGGTGGAGCCAGTCCTTCAGCTGCTGCTGATCCTCGTTGAGCGCGAGCGAGAAATCTGCCATGTCGGCACGACCTTCCGGATGCTGGTCCACCCTGCCGGCATCAGGCGAGGGGCGGATCACGACGGTTGTTACCGGGCGGTAACTACGGCCAGGCTAGACCGGCCACGGAGAGCGATGCCAGGCCACGCAACGGCTCGGCGCCGGTGAACCCGCCGCCCCAGGTCACGAACACCCTCGCGCCGCCCTGGTCCTCCAACTTGGTGGATCGTGGTCGCATACGGCCCGCATCCTCCAAGTTGGAAGGTGAGGGCGAAACGTGGAGGGAGTTGGACGCTAGGCGACCACGATCCTCCAAGTTCCGGCGTCGGCTCGGGAGCGTCAGGAGCGCCGGCGGGCTTGGGGACCGTCGGGCGTGTCGACGATCTCGAGGCCCTCGGCGGCCAGGACGTCGCGGATGCGGTCGGCCTCGGCCCAGTCCTTGCTCACCCGGGCCGCGGTCCGTTCGGCCAGCAGGGCGGCGATGCGGGGGTCGTCGGCCGAGTCGTCGGCGGCCTCGGGGTCGGTCGCCTCGGCCAGCCCGAACCCGAGCACCCGGTCGAAGTCGGCGAGCAGGCACCACCGGTCCGCATCGGCCAGCTCGGCATCGCGGGCGACGGAGGCGACGACGGCCAGCGCCTTCGGGCCGTTGAGGTCGTCGGCCAGCGCCTCCCAGAACGCGGCCCGCAGCGGTTCGATGCGGGCGGCGTCGGCGCCGGACGCATCTCCACCCACCGCATCACGGGCGGCGACGGCGTGGTGGACGATGCGGCGCAGCGCGGTGCCGGCCGAGCGGACGAGGTCGATGGTGAAGTTCTGCTGCTGGCGGTAGTGCGCCTGGAAGAAGAAGTACCGGAACGCCAGGGGGTCGATGCCCTCCTCCACCAGGGTGTCGACGGTGAGCACGTGGCCCTTGCTCTTCGACATCTTCTCGTTGCCGACGTCGAGGAACTCGTTGTGCATCCAGATGTTCACCCACGGGTGCTGCTCGAGGGCGCACTCGCTCTGGGCCACCTCGTTGGTGTGGTGGACCCGGACGTGGTCGATGCCGCCGGTGTGGATGTCGAAGTGGCGGCCGAGGTACTTGGTGGCCATCGCCGAGCACTCGATGTGCCAGCCGGGGAAGCCGACGCCCCACGGCGAGTCCCACTCCTGGAGCCGGGTCTGGTCCGGCGGGCTCAGCTTCCAGAGGGCAAAGTCGGCCGGGTGGCGCTTGTCGGACACGTTCTCGACCCGGCCGGTGGCCTCGAGGTCGTCGAGGTTGAGGTGGGCGAAGTCGGCGTACTCGGGGTAGGTCGACGTGTCGAAGTAGACGCCGTCGTCGATCACGTAGGTGCGGCCCTGCGCTTCGAGCGTCTGGATCATGGCGATCTGCTCGGGAATGTGCTTCGAGGCGTACGGGACGAGATCGGGCTCGATCATCCCGAGGCGGCGGCGGTCGTTCGCCCACTGCTCGGTCCAGTGGCCGGTGATCTCCTCGACGGACTGCCCGGTCTGGGCCGCCGCCTTCTCGACCTTGTCCTCGCCCTCGTCGGCGTCGCTCACCAGGTGGCCCACGTCGGTGACGTTGGTGACGAAGGTGACCTCGTAGCCGGCGGCCCGCAGCACCCGCCGGAGCAGGTCGGGCAGCAGCTGGCTGCGCATGTTGCCGAGGTGCTGGGGCCCGTAGACCGTGGGCCCGCACGTGTAGATGAGCGCCTTGCCGGGGGTGACGGGCTCGAACGGCACCACGGCGCGCCGCCGCGTGTCGTACAGGTGGATGGCCGGAACGCTCACCGCACGATTCTGGCCGATCGCCCTCCCCCGCCCCGACCCGAGCCGCCGCCGAACCGAACGTTCGACGCCGACGGTTGCCGTCGAGCCTGTCGGCTGCCCGGCGGCCAGGAGCGTCGAACACTCGATCCCGCCGCCCCACACAACGGGTTCGAAGGGGTGAAACCCACCCCGGTACCGTGGCACGCCTATGGCAGCGCCGAACGTTCCTGAGAAGCCGTCCCTCGAGGGCCTCGAGGCGAAGTGGGGCGCGGTGTGGGACGAGCAGGGCACGTACACGTTCGACCGGACGAAGGAGCGGGCCGAGGTCTTCTCCATCGACACGCCCCCGCCCACCGTCAGCGGCTCGCTGCACGTCGGCCACGTCTTCAGCTACACCCACACCGACCTCGTCGCCCGGTACCAGCGCATGGCCGGCAAGGAGGTCTTCTACCCGATGGGGTGGGACGACAACGGGCTGCCCACCGAGCGCCGGGTCGAGAACTTCTACGGCGTCCGCTGCGACCCGACGGTCCCCTACGTCGACGGCTACACCCCGCCGGAGAAGCCAGCCAAGAAGCGCCAGGACTACGACGCCATCAGCCGCCGCAACTTCGTCGAGCTGTGCGAAGAGCTCACCGCGGAGGACGAGAAGGTCTTCGAGGGCCTGTACCGCCACCTCGGCCTGTCGATCGACTGGTCCACCACGTACTCCACGGTCTCCCTGAAGAGCCAGCGGGTCAGCCAGCGGGCGTTCCTCCGGAACCTGAAGCGGGGCGAGGCCTACTCGTCGGAGGCGCCGAGCCTGTGGGACACCACGTTCCAGACCGCCGTCGCCCAGGCCGAGCTCGAGGACCGCGAGCGTCCGGGCGCCTACCACGACATCGCCTTCGGTCGCCCCGACGGCGGCGAGCCGATCGTCATCTCCACCACCCGGCCCGAGCTGCTCGTCGCGTGCGTCGCCCTCGTCGCCCACCCCGACGACGAGCGCTACCAGGACCTCTTCGGCACCACGGTCACCACGCCCGTCTTCGGCGTCGAGGTCCCGGTCAAGGCGCACCGCCTGGCGGAGCCCGACAAGGGCACCGGCATCGCCATGATCTGCACCTTCGGCGACCTCACCGACGTCATCTGGTGGCGGGAGCTGCAGCTGGAGACGCGGGCCGTCATGCGCAAGGACGGGCGCCTGTCGCTCGACACCCCGGATTGGCTGACCACGCCGGAGGCCCGCGCCGCGTACGAGCGCTTCGCCGGCAAGGCGCCCGGCGGCGCCCAGATCGTGATGGTCGAGCTGCTCACCGAGAGCGGCGACCTCCTCGGCGAGCCGAAGAAGATCGTCCACCCGGTCAAGTTCTACGAGAAGGGCGACAAGCCCCTCGAGATCGTCACGACCCGCCAGTGGTACATCCCCAACGGCGGCCGCTCGGCCGACCTGCGCGAGGCCCTCATCGGGCGGGGCCGCGAGCTGGTCTGGCACCCCGACTACATGCGCCACCGCTACGAGGACTGGGTCAACGGCCTCAACGGCGACTGGCTCATCTCCCGCCAGCGGTTCTTCGGCGTCCCGATCCCGCTCTGGTACCGCCTCGACGCCGACGGCGAGCCGCAGTACGACGACCCGATCATCCCCGCCGAGGACACGCTGCCGGTCGACCCGCAGTCGCACATCCCGCCGGGGTTCACCTCCGACCAGCGCAACCAGCCGGGCGGCTTCGCGGCCGACCCCGACATCATGGACACCTGGGCCACCTCGTCGCTCACCCCGCAGATCGCCACCGGCTGGGAGGAGGACCCGGCGCTGTTCGCGTCGACCTTCCCGATGGACATGCGGCCGCAGGCCCACGAGATCATCCGCACCTGGCTGTTCTCGACGGTCGTCCGCAGCCACTACGAGCACGGCGAGGTCCCCTGGGCCAACGCCGCCCTGTCGGGGTGGATCCTCGACCCGGACCGCAAGAAGATGTCGAAGTCGGTCGGCAACGTCGTCGTCCCCACCGACCTGCTCGAGCAGCACGGCGCCGACGCCGTCCGCTACTGGGCGGCCAACGGCCGTCCCGGCACCGACACCGCGTTCGACCCAGGCCAGATGAAGATCGGCCGCCGCCTCGCCATCAAGGTCCTCAACGCCTCGAAGTTCGCTCTGGGCGCCGGCGATGCACCCGTCGACGCGCCGGTCACCGAGCCCATCGACCTGGCGATGCTGGCCGAGCTGGCCCAGCTCGTCGACGACGCCACCACCTCGTTCGCCGACTTCGACTACGCCCGCTCGCTCCAGCGCACCGAGGACTTCTTCTGGCGCTTCTGCGACGACTACCTCGAGCTGGTCAAGGCCCGGGCGTACCGGGAGGACGACCCCGCCGCGCTGTCGGCCCGGGTCGCCCTGCGCACCGCGGTCTCGACGCTGCTGCGGCTGTTCGCCCCGATCCTCCCCTACGTCACCGAGGAGGTCTGGTCGTGGTTCGCCGAGGGCTCGATCCACCGCGCCGCGTGGCCGACATCGGGCGAACTGCGGGCCGTCGTCGGCGACGCCCCCGGTGCCGACGGCGTCCCGTCGCCGCTCGTCGTCGCCGCCGACGTCCTCAGCCGCATCCGCAAGGCCAAGTCCGACGCCAAGGTCTCCCAGCGCGCCGAGGTCCAGCTGGTCACGGTCACCGACACGTCGGACCGCCTCGTCGCGCTGGCCGCGGCCGAGGGCGACGTCAAGGCCGCCGGCTCGGTCGTCGAGCTCGCCACGGCCGAGCTGGCGGGCGACGGCGAAGGCTCCGTCGACGTCGCCTTGGCACCGGTCGAGCCCGCCTCGACGGCCGACCCGACGTGAAGCCGGGCCCCTCGAGCCCCACGCGCGACGGCTGGCTCGACCAGCCCCATCCGAGCCGCCTCGACCCGGGCCACCCGCGCCGCGACGAGATCCTCGCTCGCCACGCCCGGGCCGTGGCCGCCGGCCTGTCGACCTACCTCGATCCGGCCACCGGCTACACGGTCCTCACCGCCCAGTACCTCAGCGACCGCGGCTACTGCTGCAGCCAGGGCTGCCGCCACTGCCCCTGGGAGGGCGCTGGCCCCGGGTGACCACCCGGCCCGAGCCAGCCCGACCGAGCCGAACGTTCGGTGCGAACGGTTGGCGTGCAGCCACGGGCATCGAACGGTTCGTGGGTGCCAGGGCCGCGAGCCATCATCGCCAGAAACGATGATGATAGAGCCGCCCATCTCGACAGGCGATCCACCGGCTAGGGTCAGCGGCGAGCTCCCCCGCCCGCCCCCCATGCGAAGGAACCGCAATGGACGTGGTCAGCCTCTCCCGATGGCAGTTCGGGATCACCACCGTGTACCACTTCTGGATGGTCCCCCTGACCATCGGGTTGGGGCTCACGGTGGCCTCCTTCCAGACCCGCTGGTACCGCTCGGGCGACGAGGCGTACCTGCGCCTCACCAGGTTCTTCGGGAAGCTGTTCCTCATCAACTTCGCCATGGGCGTGGTCACCGGCATCGTCCAGGAGTTCCAGTTCGGCATGAACTGGGCCAACTACTCCCGGTTCGTGGGCGACGTGTTCGGCGCGCCGCTGGCGATGGAGGCGCTGGTCGCCTTCTTCCTCGAGTCCACGTTCCTCGGCCTCTGGATCTTCGGCTGGGAGCGCCTCTCGCCCCGGCTGCACCTGGCCACGATCTGGGCGGCGGCCATCGGGGCCACGCTGTCGGCGTACTTCATCGTCGCCGCCAACTCCTGGATGCAGCACCCCGTCGGGGCCGTCTACAACGCCGAGACCGGCCGGGCCGAGATGACCGACATCGGGGCCGTGCTCACCAACTCGACCACGCTCGCCGCCTACCCGCACGTGATCGCCGGCGCCCTGCTCGTGGCCGCCGTCTTCGTGGGCGGCATCTCGGCCTGGCTGCTGATGCGGGACCGGCCGATGCCGGCCGGCGACCGGGTGGCGCTGCACAAGGCGGTGCGCACGTCGATCTACCTGACCTTCGCCATGGGCATCGCCGTGGCGGTGAGCGGCGACTACCAGGCCAAGCTCATGTTCGAGCAGCAGCCGATGAAGATGGCCGCCGCCGAGGCCCTGTGCGACACCGAGCAGCCCGCCGGTCTGTCCGTGTTCGCCGTCGGCGACGTGAGCGCCGAGTGCGACGTGCGGACCATCGTCATCCCCCACCTCCTCTCGTTCATGGCCACGGGTTCGTTCGACGGGAAGGTCGAGGGCGTCAAGGACATCAACGCCCAGTACCGCGAGCAGTTCGGCCCCGGCGACTACCGCCCCAACCTCGTCATCACCTACTGGAGCTTCCGGGCGATGATCGGCTTCGGGGCCCTCGCCAGCCTCGGCGCCGTCGTCGCCTGGTGGAAGACCCGCAACGGCAAGGAGCTGCCCACCGGCAGGCGCTGGCTCCGCGTCGGGTCCATCGCCGTCATCGCCACGCCGTTCCTGGCCAACTCGTTCGGCTGGATCTTCACCGAGATGGGACGCCAGCCGTGGGTGGTGGCACCCAACCCGGAGGGCATCCCCGAGCTGCGGCTGATGACGGCCGACGCGTCGTCGCCCGCCGTCTCGGCCGCGATGGTGTGGACGACGCTCATCGGCTTCACCCTGCTGTACGGCGCGCTCCTGGTGGTCGAGCTGTTCCTGCTCAAGCGGTACGTGCAGGCCGGCCCCGAAGCCGTGATGCCGTTCCAGCCGCCCGACCCGCCCGGCCCCGATGACGGGGACGGTTCCGACGACGGCGCTGCCGGCCCCGTCCGCGACGAGGAGGCCGACGTGTTGGCCTTCGCCTACTGATCGGGGTCGTGATGGAGCTCTCCACCTTCTGGTTCATCCTCATCGGCGTCCTCTGGACCGGCTACTTCTTCCTCGAGGGGTTCGACTTCGGGGTCGGGATGCTGCTACACCCCTTCGCCCACGACGACACCGAGCGGCGCGTCCTCATCAACACGATCGGCCCGGTCTGGGACGGCAACGAGGTGTGGCTGATCACGGCCGGCGGCGCTACGTTCGCCGCCTTCCCGAACTGGTACGCCACCTTGTTCTCCGGCTTCTACCTCGCCCTGTTCCTGATCCTCGTGTCCCTGATCCTGCGCGGCGTGGCGATCGAGTACCGAGGCAAGGTCGACAGCGAGGTCTGGCGGCGCCGCTGGGACTGGGCCATCGCGTTCGGGTCGTGGGTGCCGTCGGTGCTGTGGGGCGTGGCCTTCGCCAACATCGTGGCCGGTGTCCCGATCAACCGGAACGGCGACTTCACGGGCACGCTGCTCACGCTCGTCAACCCGTTCGCCCTGCTCGGCGGTGTGGTCACCGCATCCCTGTTCCTGCTGCACGGCCTCCACTTCGTCGCCCTCAAGACCGAGGGCGAGATCCACGACCGGGCCACGCGCACCTCGCTGCGGGTCGCCCCGGTCACCGTCGTCGCCGGCGCCGCCTTCCTCGTCTGGAACCAGGTGGAGCGCGGCGAGACCTGGACCTGGGTCCCGGTGCTGGTCGCCGCCGTCAGCCTCGTCGCCTCCGCAGCCGCCACCCGCGGCGGGCGCGACGGCTGGGCGTTCGCCGCCACCGGCATCGTCACCGCCGCCGCCGTGGTCGCCCTGTTCGGGTCGCTCTACCCCGACGTCATGCCCAGCTCCACCGACCCGGCGTTCAGCCTCACCGTCGAGAGCGCCAGCTCCACCCCGTACACGCTGAAGATCATGAGCTGGGTCGCCGTCGTGATGACGCCCGTCGTCCTCGGCTACCAGGCCTGGTCCTACTGGGTCTTCCGCAAGCGCATCGGCACCCGCCACATCCCCCCGGTCCACGTCCCCGGCGCGACGTGACCGAAGCCGCTCCGCTCGCGGCTGCGTGGTCGGGACCGGCATGATCTTGGGGTGACCGACTCGTCGGCCCCGGCGCGGGGCCCCATCGACCCGCGCATCCTCCAGCTGTCGGCGGCCATGCGGACCCACCTGGTGGTGTGCTCCGCGCTCGCGGTGCTCACGGCGGGGGCGATCCTCGTGCAGGCCGAGGCCCTCAGCCACCTGCTCCCCCGCCTCATCCGGGGCGACGGGTCGGCCACCGGGCCGCTCGTGGCGTGGCTGGCAGCGGTCGCCGTCGTCCGGTTCGCGGCCACCGCCCTCACCGAACGATCCTCCACCCGGACGCTGCTCGCCACCCGGACCACCGTCCGCGCCCGGGTGCTGGACCGGCTCTCGCACCTCAGGCCCGACCAGCGGCCGAACCTCGGGCCGGCGCAGGTCGGCTCGCTCACCGGGACGGCCATCGACGCGCTCGACCCCTGGGTCCGCTCGTACCTGCCCGGCCTCACGCTCGCCGTCGTGGTCCCCCTGGCCGCTGGGTTCCGCATCCTCGGGGCAGACCTCCTGTCGGCGGTCATCCTGGCGGTCGTCGTGCCGCTCATCCCGTTCTTCATGGTGCTGATCGGCCGGGCCACCGAGCACCAGGCGGCCACGCAGTGGGATGC
>Ga0182745_1004491_pt1 | contig 11604 bp, 20 predicted proteins | sample eDN3rd30CKraftBY_FD_128523 | JGI IMG/M metagenome (GOLD analysis project Ga0182745, IMG submission 128523) | Enriched backyard soil microbial communities from Emeryville, California, USA - eDNA 3rd pass 30_C Kraft BY (version 2) (version 2) | ecosystem: Environmental > Terrestrial > Soil >... | reverse complement strand
GTTTGGGCCGTCATTACGTCCACTCCGAATACGTGCCAAAATTCCCTTTGAATCTCGGCGTCCGACCGGCCAGCAGCGTGCCGTGGACCAGCCCACACGGCCATAGCGTCCCGTAGCGCCCCCAACACCTCAAGCCGCTCCTTGTGGCGCTTGACATTGGCCCCCGCGAACCGCCCGGGCAGTCCCGAGGCGTACATCTCCCGGCTGTAGTCTTCAACCGTGGCGGGCATCTCCCCCCGCAACCGCGCCATGGTCTCGTCGTCCATCAGGGCCAACACACCCTCAACGGCCTCGGGCGGACCGCGCTTCTCGGGTTCGGGCGCGGGTTGGCCGCAATGGGGGCAGGCGTCCAGATGCTTCTCGTAGGGTTGCATACAGTCAATATTGAGGCACACACGCAAGGGAATGGCGTCCCTCGGCTGGCTGGCCTTCTTGTCGCGGCGGGATAGGGACCATGTGCGCGGGGTGTCAGGTCCGCCCCGATGGCGCAACACGTTCCCCACGTGGTCAATGAGGATACAGAACTCCTTGCCGGGTGCCAGCCTCAACCCACGCCCGACCATCTGCAAGAACAGGCCCAGCGAGGCGGTTGCCCGTGCGAATATGATGGCCCCGACGGCAGGAATGTCCGTGCCCTCCGAGATGACATCGACGGCCACAACTATCTTGAGCGCCCCTGATTCCAACCGGGCAAAGATGGACATGCGGACAGCGGGGTCCGTCTCGCCCGTCAGGACCTCAGCGCTGATACCCTCCGCACGGTACGCCTTGGCAATATTGCCCGCTTCCTCAACGTCCCGTGCGAACACAATGGCCGTGAGGCCCATAGCGAACTGCTTGTAACTGTTCACCACATCGCCAACCATGTTCGTCTGGGCAGCGGCTTTCTTGAGGGCAGCGGGGGTCCAGTCACCCGACGGTCCCACTTCCCCCAAGAACCGTTCAAGGTGCGTCTGGGCAATGGCGACCTTGTAGCGCGTGAGGAACCCTTGATCCATGAGCACCTTGGCCGGTGCGCACGTGATGGACTCTTGCGGCATGGCGACCCGTACGGCCAGTCTATCACCGTCCTCGACCAGCGCGACCAGTACGTCCGCGTAACCGTCGTGGTGCGAGCCTAGACCCTTACCGTCCGCACGGCCCGGTGTGGCCGTAGGGATCAACCCGACACATGCGGGGTGAGTGAACCTATCGACACAACGGCCCCACACGGTCCCCTTGATCAGATGGTGCCCCTCGTCCACTACCCACAGAGTAACCGACGCGCACCACTTCTCCAGATCGTCCCGCTTGGCGAGGGTCTGGGCAGATGCCACAGCGCACCGCGCTCCCGGATCGATCCATACCCGCCCGAGCTTCTTGGCCTGGAGTGCCGCAGCGGCCCGCTGGGTCTTTTGGCTCGCAAGGACCCAATGCCGGACACCCTGTTGCGCGAGGGACATGGCTAGTTGAATGACCAGATTGTCCCGGTGAGCAATGGCACATGAGGTCCCCGCGTGCCTACGGATCGCCTCGGCCAGTGGGAGCGTCTTGCCCGCGCCGGTCGGTGCCATCATCAGGACATTACGGAGCCCCTTGGCCCACTGCTCACTTACGGAGTTCAATAGGTCGGATTGGTAGTATCTAAGCTGCATTTACGTGGTCCCAGACACGGCCAACTGCGGACTCATAGTACGTTGGGTCTCGCTCCATACAAATCCACTTACGACCGGCATTCTCGGCAGCGATAGCCGTGGTGCCGCTGCCAGCGGTATTATCTAGCACAAGGTCCCCAGGGTTGGTGTACGTACGGATCAGGTATTCAAAGAGCGCTACGGGTTTCTGGGTGGGGTGACGGCCCATCTCGGTCTTAACGTCGGCTTTGATCGCGAGAATAGAAACAGGGTTACGGACTCCCTCATTGATGCCGTCCTGTGGGGTTAACCCACCATCTGCATAAACCTCGGCTTTTTTACCTGATCGTTTTGCGTGATAGGGAGTTCCTTCGGTCATTTGTTTGTTAAAAGTGGGCTTCCCAGAACCTACAAATACACAAATGTCCTCATGCCGCTTCAAAGGCATGAACGAAACGTTACCAAAGCCAGTGTTACGATTTACCTTGTCCCACACCCAAACGTACTTGAATTTCTCCATCTGGCTCGCAATGAGCGCCGTCGTAAATGGCTGGCTTGCTGTTAAGACGACGGCTGCATTCGACTTACAAACCCGCCAATACTGTTCCCACAATGCGTCAAACGGGATAACGCTATCCCACGAACAGGCGGTCGTGCCGTATGGCAAATCACATAGCACCATATCGACACTGCCACTCGGCAAGTCCCGCATAAGTTCCAAACAGTCCCCGTGTAGGAACGTACCGTTACCTACTTCCATTCGATCTGTCCCCCGTCGCGGTCAATTAGTGCCGACACGAAAGATGTCGGGTATTCGGTTCCATCGGTGTCATATTCTCGGATTGTACGGGAGGAAGCGTTCACTTCATATGTGCGAACCATTCCGGTCCAATGATGGTAGGAAGCATAGCGGCGCACCGTATCCCCCGCTTGGTAATTTCTTGAACGGTATACTTCCCGCATAATTCCCTCCAGATGAGTGTTGACTTGCCTGTCACTATAGAGTACCCCTAGCCGCTGTCAACCAAGGAGACACAGAATAATGACCGACATCATGCGACGGCCAGATGGGGTTCCGTTCTGGTCAAAGGAATGTGAGGACCCGATTAAAGCGATTGAATTTGCGCTCGAAATCAGCGACCTCAACAATATGCAAGTTTTCCTCGATGACTGGTTTCATGGATCGGTCGAGGAATTTCCCGAATTTTTCAAGCACGTAGGAGTGTCTATCTAATGCGCATCGAATTTGACCCCACGAACCCCACCGAGGCTGCAGCAGTCCGGGCCATGCTCACGGCTATGCAGCCGCAAGAGGAGCGCCGGTTCGCCAAGCGGTACGTTATGACCGGGACGCCCATGGAACGTGGTGTATTGTCCGAGGAGATCGACCATAGCTCGGACGCAACGGAACCCAGCGAGCCCTCGCAGGACCCCGAGACCGACTCCAACGGAGAACCCTGGGACGCGCGAATCCACTCGACACCCCCGACCACCAACAAGGACGGCACGTGGCGGGCCAAGCGCGGCGTGAAGGCCGAGGAGATCGCTGCGGTCAAGGTTGAGCGTGAGGCACAGCAGGACGACCCGGAGGAACTGGAACGGGTAGAAGCGGAAGTCAAGGAAACCTTGGCGACCGAACCCCCGCTTGCCCCCGCTCAGGAACAAACTGCACCCCCCGCGCCAAATGCTCCCGTTGGGGAACAGTCGGCCCCACCGGCCCCATCCGCACCGCCAGTGACGACGGCCCCACCGGCTCCAATTGCCACCGGTTCGCCTAGCTTCCTCGACGTGATGAAAGCGATCACAGCGGCCCAAAAGGACGGCAAGATCGATACGGCCAAGGTGAAGGAACTGTGCGCGGCGGTCGGTGCCGGGGAAAGCACGATGGGTCTGAACGGTCCGGACAATGGCGACAAGCGGGTGGCATTTATGGCATTGCTGGCCAGTGAGACGGAGGGTAAGTGATATGCGTATCGCCACCATGATCAAACAGCTTGAAAAGCATCGTGATCGTATCGGAAAGGAGCGTGATTCGTTGCGTGAGTTTCTAGACGAGGTGGAAAGCCTCAAGGAAACCTGTGATCGGGCATACGAGGGTATTCAGTGCGCTATTGACGCGCTATCGGAGCAGGCATGACCGAGCCAGCACACGCCCCCCTAGCCCCATCGTCCGCCGAGAAGTGGGTACATTGCGGGCGGTCTCCCAGTATGGAGGCCGCTTACCCCCAAGAGGACACCGACGAGACCCGCGAGGGCACAGCGGCCCATTGGGTCCTTGCGGAGCTACTGCATGGACGGGTCGTGGAGGTAGGCACGCTCGACCCCGACGGCACGCCCGTGGATCGGGATATGATACTGGCTGCGGAAGAGTTCGCGGCGCACATTAAGGGAGTGATGGATAATGTCGGAAAGTAACATGGACGGCTGGTATGGTATCGACACGGCCCCTCGTGACGGTCGGCTCGTTCGGGTCGGTTGGGCCGATCAGGGCGTAATGCAAGAATGGTTCGTCATGCAGTGGGACCCGACGGCCCAAAATGGCCTATTTGCCCCCGACGTATCGGGAATGTGGGTCGCACCGGACGGCTCTTTTACATGGAACGAGGCTGATCCTGCTGGCGCACCTACTCATTGGGGTTACCATGTCCAGTAGCCTACATGTCGAATCCCGCGTCCACATGCGCCAAGCTGTCCACCCGGACAATTGGGGCACGTGCGATGCGTTCCTGATCGACATTGCCAATCGGGTCATTTATGTGTGGGACTATAAGTACGGCCACGGATACGTGTCGGAACGCGGTAACTGGCAACTGACCGACTATGCGGCTGGGGTCAAGGAGACGTACGGGCTGGAGGGGGAATACGATGTCGTAATGACCATCTTCCAGCCCCGGTACTATGGACCAGAAGGAACGCTGCGGACCTACCGTATGCCAGCGACGGAATTTGCCGAACGGGTCCATACGCTCCGCATGGCCGCTAAACTGGTCTCGCCTAACGCAGCGGCCAGTACCGGAACGCACTGCTTCCATTGCTCCGGTCGGGTCGGGTGTGACGCCTTCGCCCGTGCGGTAAACCAGATCGCCACGGTCAGTATGGCCACCACGTCCGACGCACCCACGCCCGCACTGGCCGGTTTGGAACTACGCTGGCTGCATGAGGCCCAGAAGTACCTCAAGGCCCGTGTGACCGCACTGGAAGAACACGTGGCGGCTAACCCCAACGGGACCGGCTACGTTGTGGAACAGGGGTACGGTCGGGAAAAATGGACCGTCGAGCCGGAGGAAGTGTTTGCCCTTGGAGACGCAATGGGCCTTGAGCTACGAAAGGCCCCCGAGGCCATCACGCCCGCACAGGCCGTAAAATTAGGTCTTGACCCCGAGGTCAAAGCGGGTTACTCCTACAAACCGAAAGGGGAGGTCAAACTGGTCCCCCTGGATAAGAGCCGCGTCGTTGCGGCATTTGAACAGGAGTAAGGGGAATGATGATCGATAAGGGAGTGTTTATCGCCGCTGCGATTTTCGGTGTGGCCATGTTCGGCGGATGGGGCGCGAATATCGTAAAGATCGCGCTTACTGTCGGGGACCCCGTGTCCGACATGTTCGTTCTGCGCTGCGTCGGCGCGTTTTTCCCGCCCATCGGGGCGGTTCTCGGCTATCTGTAAGGAGCCCAAATAATGCCAATTGAATTTCGTACGCCCGTTATGCGCCTCATCGAGGGCGACGTGTTCACCCCGAACACGAAGAACTACGAAACCGGGGAGCCGCTGACCAACAAGGACGGTTCGCCGCGCACCGAATTCTATATCGGCCTTGCAGCCGCCAAAACCGATCCGGGTTGGGTTGATCTGGAGGGCAAGCTTCGTGCCTGCGCTACGAGTGATTGGGCCCCCAAAAACATCGTTCCCGCGAACGTCAAGGATTTTTCGTGGAAGTTCTACGACGGTGACGGGTTCGATAAGTACGGTAAGCCCTTGACGGAGAAGAACCCGGCCAAGGCTGGGGCCATGGTTCTCCGCATGACCAACGGTTTTGCGCCGCAGGTCTTCGTTCGTGCCGCCATCCTCGCGCAGGCCAGCCCGAACCACCCGGCTCTTGCGGGGATTACTATCGCCCCGGGCACCAACGGCCCACTTATCCAGCTTAGCGCGCAGGACGCGGCTATCTGCAAGAAGGGCTATTACTACCGTGCGTTTGGCGATTACAAGTCGAACGAAAACATGCAGTCCCCGGGCAATTATTGCAACGTGCAGGGTATCGAACTGGTCGGGTTTGGCGAGGAAATCCATTCGGTCAACGCGAAGAGCGGCGATCAGATGTTTGGCGACGAGCCAGCGGGAAACGTTGCCGCTGCCACTCCGGCTGGTGGTCCTGCCCCTGCGCCGACTGCATCCCCTTCTAGCCCGCCCGCGCCATACTCGGGCCACATGGCCCCGCCGCCCGTACCGGCAGGACCGGCCCTGACCCCCGCCGCACTGGCCGCATGGCCGGACGGCAAGACAGTGGCCGATTGGGAGAAAGCGGGCTGGACGCTCGACACGCTCAAGACGGCGGGTTACGTAGCTTAACGACACTCATGGCCCGCCCCTAATCGGGCGGGTCTCATTTACAGGAGGATCAATCATGGCTAAAGACCTATACTTTCTGATCAAAGGCGGTCAGACACTAGAACTCGTAAAATCTCACATTGCGGCCCGTCAGGAGCAACACGAGCGTAATGCCGCGTTCGTTGCCGATATTGGCGCGGATCAGTGGTATGAGTCGATTCTAGACGGCACTGTTTCCGGTGTGATCCTAAAAGAACGCCGTACCGATTTTACCAAGCCGGATCGCAAGGGTATTTCGCACCCCAAGAAAGGGACGGAGTGGTTTAAACGTTGGGAAAATCAGACCGGATGGGATCGTCGTGGATATGAACTGGCCAAGACGTTCGGTGTGCCAACGAACATCAATTACAAGAAAGAAGGCTCGGAAGGATGGGGCCACATTTCCCATGGTCTCACCAGTGGCGTAGGTTTCCTCTATCTGAGCGCCGACGGTCCGTATTGCCTTTACGTACCAGATGTGGCCGAACGGGTCCAATATTATCGAGACCAAGGCTATACTGTTGACCTGACATGGCCCACCGAGTTCGATGGCGCGCACCCTATCCTCAAAGAAGAATGGGAACTGATCGTGGCGCAACACGCGGTCGATGAGGCGCGTGGTCGTGAGTAGCATCCAGACGGCGAGCGGTCTCATGGTCAATCCGCTCAACCCCGACCCCGAGACACTAACGCTCCCCGACATCGCCCACGCCCTTGCGCACATATGCCGCTTCACGGGCCACACCCGGACCTTCTACTCCGTGGCAGAACATTCCGTCCGTGTGGCCCGTCTCGTGCCGCCGGAGGACCGTCTGGCCGCGTTGCTGCACGATGCGACCGAGGCGTACTTGTGCGACATCGCCACGCCCGTTAAGGCCATGCTGCCCGGATATGCCGAAGCGGAGGACCGGCTAGCGCGGGTCATTGCGGACAAATGGGGCGTGTCGTATCCTTGGCCCGAGTCGGTCAAGCGTGCCGACCGGATCATGCTGCACAGCGAGGCCCGCGAACTGATGGGCGACCCGGAATGGGCGCGGGGGCACGAGACGGTCAGTATGGGGCAGTGCGGGTGGGGGCCGTGGTACGCGCGGTTGGAGTGGATGGGAATGGTAGAGGAGTTGGTCAGTGGAGATCGGTAACGGTACGTTCCTACAGGGCGATTGTTTGGAATTGATGGCGGGGTTGCCTGCGGGCAGCGCGGATATGGTGTTATGCGACTTGCCGTATGGGACAACCGCGTGCAGTTGGGACTCGGTAATTCCGTTCGAACCCTTGTGGGAACAGTACACTCGTATCACAAAAGACAACGGGGTCATCGTCCTTACGAGCGCTCAACCTTTCACTACTGCCCTAATTGGTTCAAACATGAGGGACTTCCGATACACATGGGTGTGGGAAAAGAATCGTGCGAGCGGGTTTGCCAACGCGAAGAAAATGCCCTTGCGTAAAACTGAGGACGTTTGCGTTTTTTACAAGAGACTTCCGACATATAACCCACAGGGTTTAATCTATTCCCCTAAAACCATGCGCAACTCAAAGAGCGCAGGGGGAGATACCGTTCGTGGGAACGTTGCGGAAAGCTCGGGTAGAGGATCATTGCGTACAGCAGGTAAAGAGTACGTGCAGGAATACACGAACTATCCTAATAACGTCTTGCGGTTTGACAATGAGACCGGAATCCACCCCACCCAGAAACCCGTCGCGCTCTTTGAATACCTTATCCGTACGTACACCAACCCCGGCGAGACCGTGCTAGATAATACCGCTGGCAGTGGGACCACGGCAATTGCTGCCGAGAACGCCGGTCGTCGCTGGATTTGCATGGAACGGGACCCAACGTACTATGAGTCAGCGGTTGGCCGTGTATGGGAGCACGTGTCGTGAGCGGCCCCCCACGTCCACCAGTCACCTATTGGGGCTGGGACATCGAGACCTACCCCAACCTATTCTCCGCAGTGTTCATCCACGCGGATACAGGAGAGCAGCGTACGTTCGAAATGTCCGACCGCCGTAACGATGCAATGGCGCTGTACGAGTTCATTTACTGGCTACGTGACCACAATTGCACGATGGTCGGTTTCAATTCCGAGGGGTTCGACTATCCAGTCCTGCACCATTGCATCAACACGGGCCAGCTAACCGCACCGGCAGCGTATGCGAAGGCACAGGCCATCATTGACAGTCAGGGCGACGACGGACGATGGGACCACCACATCTGGCCATCCGACCGTATCGTGCCGCAACTGGACCTCTATAAAATCCACCACTTTGATAACCGCGCCAAGTCAACGGGCCTCAAGGCCCTGGAAATTGCGATGCGATCCGAATCGGTCGAGGACTTGCCGTTTGCCGTAGGCTCCCATCTGACCAGCGAACAGATTGACCAAGTGTTGTCCTACAACGCCCATGACGTGCGCGAGACCCTGAAGTTCTTCCGCGCCTCTCGTGCCATGGTGGACTTTCGGGCCGAACTGACCGCCAAGTACGATGCGGACTTCACGAACTACAACGACACGAAAATCGGTAAAGAATACTTCATTATGGAGCTTGAGAAGGCTGGCGTAGCCTGCTTTGATCGCTCCTCCGGTCGCAAGCAGCCGATCCAAACGCACCGCAAGGATGGTATTCCCGTTGCGGACATTTTGTTCCCATACATCCAGTTTGAACGCCCCGAGTTCCAACGGGTCCTTGAGTACCTGCGAACCGTGACGATCCGCGACACCAAGGCCGCGCCGGAACTGAAAGACCTGTCCGCTGTGGTCGATGGGTTCCAGTTTGACTATGGGACCGGTGGCATCCATGGCTCCGTCAAGGGCCGTATTGTACGGTCGTCCGACACGCACGTGATCCTAGACGTGGATGTGGCCAGCATGTACCCGAACATTGCCATCGCCAACCGGGTCTATCCGGCCCATTTGTCCGAGCGGTTCTGTGATGTGTACGGGGACCTCTACCAGCAACGCAAGGCACATCCCAAGGGGTCCGCTGAGAACGCTATGCTGAAGCTCGCGCTCAATGGCGTCTATGGTGACAGCAACAACGTTTATAGCCCCTTCTACGACCCCCAGTACACCATGGCCATTACGATCAATGGGCAGATGGTGTTGAGTATGCTGGCCGAGCGACTTATGGGTATTGACGGGTTAGAGATGCTTGCTGTAAATACGGATGGCGTAACCACACTTGTACCACGACCATCGCTCGATCAGTTCAAGAGAATCTGCGAGGAATGGGAAACTGTGACTGGTTTGAGTTTGGAAGGTACTTCCTATTCTAGACTTTGGCTGCGCGACGTTAATTCGTATGTTGCGGAGTATTCGAGTGAAGTGTTGTTCTAGCTGCAAAGTAGAAAAACCACTGAATCAGTTCGGTAAGTCCAGAAATAGACCGGACGGTCTTAACATCTACTGTCGCGAGTGTGCCAACGCTAAAAGCAGGGAGACAAAAAGACGTAATGTCGCAAAAAATACTGCTTATAATCGAGAATACCGTGCGGCAAATCGTGAGAGTTATCGCGAATGGGAACGTGCCAATTACCAGAAACGAAAGACAGAACGATTAGCTAGTGCTAAGAAGTGGCGATACGGTAACGGCATATTCACTGTACTAAACGTACATGCAAAAAGCAGAGCGAAGCGTAAGGGTTGGATTTACGAACTCGACGCCGATATGCTTGAAGCCATGTGCGCAATTCAAGGTAATTGTTGCGCCTTGACCGGTGTTAAGTTTGAAATGGACCCCACTGAGTTTCGGTATAGAGCGCTTGCCCCGTCGATTGATCGGATTGATTCGTCAAAGCACTACACGCTCGACAATATACAACTTACGACAGTGATCGCCAACAAGGCCAAAAACGAGTACACGGTCGAGATGTTCGATGCGATGTGCTTGGCTCGTGCAAAGGTTCTAGGTAAATGAAATTCTATACCCAACCCGGTGACATTAAACGCAAGGGTGCATATGAATATGATCTAGCATGGCACCAAGACCCGAGCGCAATTGTGGTCCCCAAGGCAGTAGAGGCCCATTTGACCAGTGGGGTTCCGGTGGAGGACATTATCCGTCTGCACTTCGACCCGTTCGATTTCATGCTGCGCGCGAAGGTGCCTCGGTCCTCACGGCTCGAAACGACCGAGGGGGACGTACTGCAAAACACGACCCGCTATTTCATCGCCAAGGATGGTCCGTCGCTGGTCAAGATCATGCCTCCGCTGGCAAAGAACGGACCGGACGCACCAGAGCGCCGCATTGGTATCAGCGTGGGCTGGTCCGTGGGGATATGCAACCGGGCCGAGGGGTTCGATTGGGACCGGCTGGAATACGGATATTATATCCAAGAGGCCCGTAAATTGCTGGATGCTCTAAAATGATAAGACATGGAGAGCCACCGTACTTGGAATGCTCGTCACGTGGGGACAAGCGGTTCAGTGCGTTCCACGCCCGCGTACGTGGCAAAAGTATTGAAGAGCGCTATCAAGCGGCTAAGGTATTTGAGGACGGGAGCACTGGCCTTACGTGGCGCGAGGCAAAAGGTCGAAAGGCTGTTAATCAGGAGGAGTGCGCGGTTCTGTACGGTCAGTTATGGGCTGAGTATATCCAAACTAATCCGTCGCTCTTAGCGGTCTTACGGTCTGCTAGAGGCCTATCGGACATGTTTGGGCAACCGGGGCATGTTTGCCAAGCGACTGAATTGTGGCGCATTCGTATCCACGGGTGTTGACGTCATAGTCAGCATGGGTTAGTCTGCCAGTATCGAACCAAGGAGAATCGACATGCACACCAAAGGACAGTGGGAACTTAAGAAGCGGGATGACGAGCCGGGGGCAACCTTGGTCCTCGGTGGCGAGGGGGAGATCGTGGCGGAATGCTCATCTTACTATACTGGTCGTAGTCAAGACGAAGCGGAAGCAAATGCCCGTTTGATCGCTATGGCCCCTGCTATGCTCAAATTCATCCAGCAGACGCGAAACTGGGTTTCGGACATGGGGCATGACCAGATGACGAACGCATGTGACGACCTGCTACGCGAGGTGTCCTGATGCCAATTGACACCGACATGACCGCACTAATCATCGCGCTCCCCTTGGCGTGGGTGCTTCTAGTGATCGTAATGAGGGGGATGAGCAGATGACATCCGCACGTGAAGCATTTGAGGAATGGACCCGTATGCACAGAGCTAACTGGCCGTTGGGTATCGTCACTTTGGGCGGGAAGTTTCTATACTACATGGACCCGGATACCGATACAGCTTGGATTGGTTTTCTTGCAGGTTGGACATTAGCGAAGGAAGGGGGCCGCTAGGCCCCCACTTTACGTAACGCCTCGTCTACCTGCCAGTACAAATCCTCCACGGACCCATTGTTCACTAGCACCGCATTCGGACAGTCTGAAGGTAGCGCCTCGCTT
>Ga0182745_1004490_pt1 | contig 11604 bp, 9 predicted proteins | sample eDN3rd30CKraftBY_FD_128523 | JGI IMG/M metagenome (GOLD analysis project Ga0182745, IMG submission 128523) | Enriched backyard soil microbial communities from Emeryville, California, USA - eDNA 3rd pass 30_C Kraft BY (version 2) (version 2) | ecosystem: Environmental > Terrestrial > Soil >... | reverse complement strand
GTTCGAGCTCGGTGATCAGCACCCCGCGCTTGCCTGTCTGCAATACTTCCTGGCCGGTGCCGTGCCCGCGCACCTGGGCCGAGGGAGAGTACACGCGCAGGTATTCGAATGGCAGCGCGAATTCGGCGCCGTCGTCGAAGACGATCTCCAGCAGTTGCGATTGCTTGCGCACGGTCAGGCTGGTGGGTTGCGGCGGATTTTTCCGATGGCGATCGTCATTCATGGCTGACTCCAGGTTGCTGCGGGCCGGGCGCCCTGCCCGCATACCGCAGTATGGCCAGGCGCAAGGCCGGCAGCAAGGCGGCGCGGCTAGCGCGCACTGCCGGCGCCAGCGCACGTCGAGCCTGCGCCCAGACCGGCGCGGGGAAATGGGCATCGTCGGCAAAGCGCGGAATCACGTGCCAGTGCAAATGCGGCACCTGGTTGCCCAGGCTGGCCAGATTGATCTTGTGGGGCGCCAGCACTTCCCGCAGCGCCGCCTCCACCTGCCATACCGCTTGCATCAGATGGGCGCGCGCGTCCTGGTCCAGGTCGCTCATTTCACTGACATGGGCATTCCAGATGACGCGGCAAAAGCCGGGATAATCGGCGTCGCCGACCAGCACCACGCGCAGCATGGCGTCCTGGTACACCAGTTCGCCGCCCATGCCCGCGCACAGTTCGCAAGCGCCTTCCCCTGTACTCATCTAGACCAGTATCCTTTCGATGCCGCCGCTGTTGGCGCGCGCCACATAGTCGGGCAGCCAGTTCTCGCCGAGCAGATGGCGCGCCATTTCCACCACGATGTAATCGGCCGTGGTGCCGCTGTCGTCGTTGTAGCGCGACAAGCCCTGCAGGCAGGACGGGCACGAGGTCAGGATCTTCACATCGCCGTCGAAGCCGTCGGCGCGCAGGCTGGCCGCGCCCTTGTTCATTTCGATCTCCTTGCGGAAGCGCACCTGGGTCGAGATATCCGGACGCCCCACCGCCAGGGTGCCCGACTCGCCGCAACATCGCTCGTTCTTTTCGATCTGCTGCAGGTCGGCGGTGGAGATCAGGCTGTTGACCGTCTTCAGCGGATCCTGCTGCTTCATCGGCGTGTGGCAGGGGTCGTGGTACATGTAGCGGGTGCCGCTCACGCCTTCCAGCCTGACATTCTTTTCCAGCAGGTATTCGTGGATGTCGAGGATGCGGCAGCCGGGGAAGATCTTGTCGAACTCGTAGCCCTGCAGTTGATCGAAGCAAGTGCCGCAGGACACCACCACGGTCTTGATGTCGAGATAGTTCAGGGTATTGGCCATGCGGTGGAACAGCACGCGGTTGTCGGTGATGATCTTTTCCGCCTTGTCGTACTCGCCGTTGCCGCGCTGCGGATAGCCGCAGCACAGATAGCCCGGCGGCAGCACGGTCTGCACCCCGACGTGCCAGAGCATGGCCTGGGTCGCCAGGCCGACCTGGGAAAACAAGCGCTCGGAGCCGCAGCCGGGGAAATAGAACACCGCTTCGCTGTCGGCGCTGGTGGCCTTGGGGTCGCGGATCACCGGCACGATCTTGTTGTCCTCGATATCCAGCAGCGCGCGCGCGGTTTTCTTGGGCAGGTTGCCGGGCATCTTCTTGTTGATGAAGTGGATCACCTGCTCGCGCACCGGCGCCTTGCCATGGGTGGCGGGCGGCGCCTTGGTTTGCTGGCGCGCGAATTTCTTCAGCACGTCGTGGCCCAGGCGCTGGGCCTTGTAGCCCCAGTCGATCATCATCTTGCGCGAGGCGTTGATGGTGGCCGGATCGGTCGCATTGAGGAAGAACATCGAGGCGGCGGTGCCCGGCTTGAAGGATTTCTTGCCCATCTTGCGCAACAGATTGCGCATGTTCATCGAGACGTCGCCAAAGTCGATGTCCACCGGACAGGGGGTCAGGCATTTATGGCAGACCGTGCAGTGATCGGCCACGTCCTCGAATTCTTCCCAGTGGCGGATCGAAATGCCGCGCCGGGTTTGCTCTTCGTACAGGAAGGCCTCGACCAGCAGCGAGGTCGCCAGGATCTTGTTGCGCGGCGAATACAGCAGATTGGCACGCGGCACGTGGGTCGCGCACACCGGCTTGCACTTGCCGCAGCGCAGGCAGTCCTTGACGCTGTTGGCGATGGCGCCGATCTCGCTTTGCTGCATGATCAGCGATTCATGCCCCATCAGGCCGAACGAAGGGGTATAGGCGTTCTGCAGATCCGCCGGGAACGCCGGGTCGTCCATCAGCTTGCCCTTGTTGAAACGGCCGTCCGGGTCCACGCGCCGCTTGTAGGCGCGGAAATCGCGCAACTCTTCCTCGGTAAGGAATTCCAGCTTGGTGATGCCGATGCCGTGCTCGCCCGAGATCACGCCGTCGAGCGAGCGCGCCAGGCGCATGATGCGCGCCACCGCCGCATGCGCATCCTGCAGCATCTGGTAGTGATCGGAATTGACCGGGAGGTTGGTATGCACGTTGCCGTCGCCGGCATGCATGTGCAGCGAAACGAACACGCGCCCGCGCAATACCTGCTTGTGGATGGTGGCGCACTCTTCCAAAATCTGGCGGAAGGCGCCGCCATTGAAGATCTGGCGCAGCACGGCGCGCACTTCGGTTTTCCACGACACCCGGATGGTGCGGTCCTGCAGCAGATTGAAGATCGTCGCGTCGGGCTGTTGCGCGGCGCGCTCGCGCAGTTGCGGCGCCAGCCCTCCCAGGCCGATGGCATCGAGCTGGGCCAGCGCCTGCTCCAGCGGCAGGTCGAGATTGTCCTGCAGCCAGCTCCAGCGCGCGCGCACTGCCTTGAGCAATTCCTGGACCTCGGCGACGCGGTCTTCCAGGACTTCGGCCGATGGCAGGGTCCCGCCCTCGCCGTCGTCGCTCTTGCCCAACGGCAGGTTGCCGCGCGCGAAGAAGGTATCCAGCGCATCGAGGAATTCGAGCTTGTTCTTGGCCGACAGCTCGATATTGATGCGTTCGATGCCGCTGGTGTACTCGCCCATGCGATGCAGGGGGATCACCACGTCCTCGTTGATCTTGAAGGCGTTGGTATGCTTGGCGATGGCCGCGGTGCGGGCGCGGTCGAGCCAGAATTTCTTGCGCGTTTCCGGACTGACCGCGATGAAGCCTTCACCGACCCGGGTGTTGGCGATGCGCACCACTTCGGAGGCCGCCTGCGCTACCGCATTCTCGTCGTCGCCGACGATGTCGCCGAACAAGGCCATCTTGGGCAAGACCCCGCGCCGCGATTTGGTGGTGTAGCCCACGGCGCGCAGATAGCGTTCGTCCAGGTGTTCCAGGCCGGCCAGGATCGCGCCGCCCTTGCGGGTCTCGGCGTCCAGGTAATCCTTGATCTCGACGATGGAGGGGATGGCGTCGCTGGCCTGGCCAAAGAATTCCAGGCACACGGTGCGGGTGTGCTTGGGCATCCGGTGCAAGATCCAGCGCGCCGAAGTGATCAGGCCGTCGCAGCCTTCCTTTTGCACGCCCGGCAAGCCCGCCAGGAATTTGTCGGTCACGTCCTTGCCCAGGCCTTCCTTGCGGAACACCCGTCCCGGAATTTCCAGGATCTCGGTCTTGAACGGGGCGCTGGAGGGGGAACCGTTCGCGGAACCATTCAGCCCGCGCCCCTTGGGCACGGGATGGCTCCATTCCAGCTTGAAGCGCGCCAGCGGCGCGTCGTGAATTTTCCCCAGGCTGTGATCCAGGCGCGTGACTTCCAGCCAGTCGCCGTTCGGATCGACCATGCGCCAGCTGACCAGGTTGTCGAGCGCCGTGCCCCACAGCACGGCTTTCTTGCCGCCGGCATTCATGGCGATATTGCCGCCGATGCAGGAAGCATCGGCCGAGGTCGGATCGACCGCGAATACGAAACCGGCTTTTTCCGCCGCGTCCGCGACCCGCCGGGTGACCACGCCGGCGCCGGTGTGGATGGTGGCGAATTCGCGTTCCAGGCCGGGCAGCATGGTCATCTCGACCTCGCCCAGCTGTTCCAGCTTTTCGGTGTTGATCACCGCCGACATCGGGGTCAGCGGCACCGCGCCGCCAGTGTAGCCGGTGCCGCCGCCGCGCGGGATGATGGTCAGGCCGAGCTCGATGCAGGCTTTTACCAGGCCGGCCATTTCATCCTCGCCGTCCGGGGTCAGCACCACGAACGGGTATTCGACGCGCCAGTCGGTGGCGTCGGTGACGTGCGAAACGCGCGAGAGGCCGTCGAACTTGATGTTGTCGCGCGCGGTGTAGCGGCCCAGGACGCGGATGGCGCGCTTGCGCAATTCGCCCAGGTGGCGGAATTCGTCGGCGAACTCGGTCACGGCCCGGCGCGCCGCGTGCAACAGGGTTTCCACGCTGGCGCTGCGCTGGGTGGCGTCGGCGTCGCCGCCCTCGGCCAGCTTGGTGCTGATGCGGCGCTTGTCGATTTCGGACAGCCGATGATTGAGCGCATCGATCAGCGCCGCGCGGCGCTTGGGATTGTCGAGCAGGTCGTCCTGCAGATAGGGATTGCGCCGCACCACCCAGATATCGCCCAGCACTTCGTACAGCATGCGCGCGGAACGGCCGGTCTGGCGCGCGCCGCGCAGGACTTCCACGATTTTCCAGGCGTCCTCGCCCAACAGGCGCATGACGATCTCGCGGTCGGAGAAGGAAGTATAGTTGTAGGGGATCTCGCGCAGGCGTTCGGCGCCTGCAGGCAAATCGGTGAGTAAAGCCTGAATCTGTGCGGGGGCGTTCATGTATACCGTCTGACTAACGCTAAACGCGTATTTTATCTTATTGCGCGCCCCGGGGACGGGCCCCATGGCGCGGCTACTGGCCCGGCAGCCCGGCCCAGTGCGCCAGCGGCCAGGCCAGCACCAGGTAACGCAACAACTTGCCCAGCGCCATATAGAACACGCTGGGCCAGAACGGCAGCCGCAGCCAGCCGCCCAATACGCAGATCGGGTCGCCGATCAGCGGCACCCAGGCCAGCAACATGGTGCGCGCCCCGAAGCGCTGCAGCCAGCCGAACCAGCGGCTGGCGCGCTCCTTGGTGAAGGCCTCGCGCGCGCCGTAACCCATGCCATAGCCGATCGCCCCGCCCAGGGTATTGCCGAGCGTGGCCACGCCCAGCGCCGGCCACAGCAAGCCCGGCTCGTTCAAGAGCACGGCCGCCAGCACCGGTTCGGAACCCAGGGGCAGCAGGGTAGCCGCAAGCAGGCTGGCGACGAACAGTGCGGTCAGGCCCACGCCGGGAACCGCCAGCAGTTCCAGCAGCGCCGCCAGCGCGGTATCAATCATGTGCCGGGCGCAAGGCGAAAGTGGCAGGCATGACGGGGTTGTTGCGGGTTCGAATTACACATGCGTTGGACCGGGTAAATGGCAGTCAATTATAATTGCAAGCTTTCGCGCTAAATTTCCGCTGCGGGCACACCCTGGACGCCAACTCCCTATGAGCATCGATTACCTCAAGAAAATCCTGACCTCCCGCGTCTACGACGTGGCGATCGAATCCCCCCTGGAACTGGCACCGCAGCTGTCCGAGCGCCTGCAAAACCGCGTCTATTACAAACGCGAAGACATGCAAAGCGTGTTCAGCTTCAAGCTGCGCGGCGCCTACAACAAGATGGCCAACCTGACGCCTGTGCAATTGAAGCGCGGCGTCATCTGCGCCTCGGCCGGCAACCATGCGCAAGGCGTGGCGCTGTCGGCGGCGCGCCTGGGCTGCCGCGCCGTGATCGTGATGCCGACCACCACGCCGCAGGTGAAGATCGACGCCGTCAAGTCGCGCGGCGGCGAGGTGGAGCTGGCGGGCGAATCGTATTCCGACGCCCATCAGCATGCCCTGACGCTCGAGAAAAAACACAAGCTGACCTTCGTCCACCCCTTCGACGACCCCGACGTGATCGCCGGCCAGGGCACCATCGGCATGGAAATCCTGCGCCAGCATTCGGCGCCTATCCACGCCATCTTCGTGCCGATCGGCGGCGGCGGACTGATCGCCGGGGTCGCCACCTACGTCAAGGCGCTGCGCCCCGACATCAAGATCATAGGCGTGCAGACCACCGACTCGGACGCGATGGCGCGCAGCGTCAAGGCCGGGCGGCGTATCTCCTTGAACGATGTCGGCCTGTTCTCGGACGGCACCGCGGTCAAGCTGGTGGGCGAGGAAACCTTCCGCCTGACCCGGCAATACGTCGACGACATCATCGTGGTCGATACCGACGCGGTGTGCGCCGCAATCAAGGATGTGTTCCAGGATACCCGCAGTATCCTGGAGCCGGCCGGAGCGCTGGCGGTCGCCGGCGCCAAGGAATATCTGGAACGCGCGCGCCTGGCCAAGCAACCCATCCGCAACCAGACCCTGATCACCATTCCCTCCGGCGCCAACATGAATTTCGACCGCCTGGGCATGGTGGCCGAACGCGCCGACGTGGGCGAAGCGCGCGAGGCCGTGTTCGCCGTCTCGATCCCGGAAGAACGCGGCAGCTTCCGGCGCCTGTGCGAACTGATCGGCAACCGCAGCGTCACCGAATTCAACTACCGCATCAGCGACGAAAGTCAGGCGCACGTGTTCGTCGGCATCCAGATCGCCAACCGCGAGGAATCCGAGAAGCTCAGCAAGACCCTGATCAAGCACGGCTTCCCTACCCTGGACTTGAGCCAGGACGAACTGGCCAAGCTGCACATCCGCCACCTGGTCGGCGGCAAGAGTACGCTGGCGCAAAACGAGTTGCTGTACCGCTTCGAATTCCCCGAGCGCCCTGGCGCCCTGATGCGCTTCCTGGCCTGCATGTCGCCCAACTGGAACATCAGCCTGTTCCACTACCGCAGCCAGGGCGGCGACGTCGGCCGCATCCTGATCGGCCTGCAAGTGCCGAAACAGGAAATGAAAGCCTTCCGCGAGTTCCTGGCCACACTGGGCTACCGGCATTGGGACGAAACCCAAAATCCGGTGTACCGGTTGTTCCTGTAAGCACATTCCCGGGCCGTCACCGATGGCCCGGGAATCTGGCACAATGTCGCTTTAATTCACTGCTTTGATTCGCGGCATCGCCGCATTGCGCCAACTCCCGATTCCATGTCCGACTCCCTGCAACACTCGGCGCTGGGCAAGTCCAGCCCCTACCGCTCCGAATACGATCCCAGTTTGCTGTTCGCCATTCCCAGGCAGGACAAACGCGACGAACTGGGCTTGCACGGCGCCCTGCCCTTTTTCGGAGTGGATATCTGGAATGCGTATGAGCTGTCCTGGCTCAACCAGCGCGGCAAGCCGCAGATCGCGATCGCCAGTTGTATGGTGCCGGCCGACTCGCCCATGCTGATCGAGTCCAAGTCGTTCAAGCTGTACCTGAACTCCTTCAACCAGACCCGCCTGGCCGGTACCGATGCCGTGCTCGAACTGTTGCGCGCCGACCTGTCGGCTGCCTGCGGCGCGCCGGTGCAGGTCACCCTGCATTTGCCGGACGCCTTCGAACGCCTGCGCCTGGGCAAGTTCGACGGTTTGCTGCTCGACCGCCTCGATATCGAGATCGACAGCTACCTGCCCGACCCCAGCCTGCTGCGAGTCGTGAGCGCCGAGGCGCCAGTGGAGGAAACCCTGGTCTCGCATCTGCTCAAGTCGAACTGCCTGGTTACCGGCCAGCCCGATTGGGGCAGCGTGCAAATCCATTATGTCGGGAGCCCGATCGACCAGGAAGGCTTGCTGAAATACCTGATCGGTTTTCGCAACCACCACGAATTCCACGAGCAATGCGTGGAGCGCATCTTTGTCGACCTGCAGCGCCATTGCCGGCCGCAGAAGCTGTCGGTGTATGCGCGCTACACGCGCCGCGGCGGCCTCGACATCAACCCCTGGCGCAGCAACTTCAGTACCGGGCAGGCGCCGTCCAACCTGCGCCTGGCGCGCCAATGAATGGGTACAATACACAACGGATCCACTCGACAAAATCGTACAGGGGTGATAGCGCGTGACCGATAAGCGAACTTCCCCTATCATTGCTAAATGTCATGTACGGCTACATCCAAAGAGTTATAGTCATGACAACTTTATATAACGACACATAAAAATGGGGACAGCGACCATATCAAGGCGGCACTTTGCGGCGGAATCGCGCAGAACCAGAAGCGGGTCAAGGCAAGCGCCAGATGAATTGACCACCATGATCCAATTCGGCCTATAATGCGGGGCGAAAACCCCCTATTGTGCACTGCACCATGAACCAACTCAGCAAAATCCTTCCGCTCAATAACGTGGTGCTGGATATAGATGTCTCCAGCAAGAAACGCGCTTTTGAACAAGCGGGATTGATATTCGAAAACAATTTCGGCATCGCGCGCTCGACCGTCTCGGACAACCTGTTCGCGCGCGAACGCCTGGGCTCGACCGGACTGGGTCACGGCGTGGCCGTACCGCATGGCCGGATCAAGGGCTTGAAAGCGCCGATCGCGGCCTTCGTGCGCCTGGCCGAAGCTATCCCCTTCGAATCTCCGGACGGTCAGCCGGTCAAGCTGCTGCTGTTCCTGCTGATTCCCGACAACGTCACCCAGCAACACCTGGACATCCTGTCGGAAGTCGCGGAACTGTTCTCGAACGAAGAATTGCGCACAGCCCTGGCTACCGATCCGGATCCGGCCTCGGTGCATGCGCGCATACTCGGCTGGCAGTCCAGCCTGCAACCCGTCAGTTGATCCCCGCACCCCGGCCGCGCATTAGCTCCCCATGCCACTGATCACGCCGCTCACCATCCAGCAGCTTTACGACGATAACCGCGAAGTGCTGGAGTTGGGCTGGTTTGCCGGCTTTCCAGGAGGCGAGCGCCAAATCTCGGGCGACGCCGCTTCCGCCGCCGATCAGGTCGGACACCTGAACCTGATCCATCCTGGACGCATACAGTTGTTCGGGCACCAGGAAATCGAATACTACAAACGGCTGTCGCCCGCGGCGCGCAAGCAGCAAACCGAGGAACTGGTGGCTGGCGAACCTCCCGCCTTCGTCATCGCCCAGGGGCTGGAAACCCCGGATTACATCCTGTCGCTGTGCGACGAAAAAAACATCCCGCTGTTCTCCACGCCCCTGCCCGCCGCGCAAGTGATCGATTACCTGCGCGTCTATCTGTCCAAGAAGCTCGCGCAGCGCCTCACCATGCACGGCGTGTTCATGGACGTGCTCGGGGTGGGCGTCTTGATCACCGGCGAGTCGGGCCTGGGCAAAAGCGAACTGGGCCTGGAACTGATTTCCCGCAACCACGGCCTGGTGGCCGACGACGCCGTGGAGTTCGCCCGGGTCGCCCCCAACCTGATCGAGGGCCGCTGCCCGCCGCTGCTGCAAAACCTGCTGGAAGTGCGCGGGCTGGGCCTGCTGGACATCAAGACCATCTTTGGCGAAACCGCGGTACGGCGCAAGATGCGCCTAAACCTGGTGGTGCACCTGGTCAGGCGCAGCACCATGGAAGAGAATTTCGAGCGCCTGCCCCTGCACGCGCTGACCCAGGATGTACTGGGCTTGCCGATCCGGCGCGTGGTGATCCCGGTCGAGGCCGGACGCAACCTGGCGGTGCTTCTGGAGGCGGCGGTGCGCAACACCATTCTGCAGATGCGCGGCATCGACACCCTCAAGGATTTCATGGATCGCCAGCAAAAGGCCATGGGAAGCGACTGAGTATATGGAGTATGATTGGCGGTATGCGAATCATCCTAATTACCGGTATTTCCGGCTCCGGCAAATCGGTCGGTTTGAACGCACTCGAAGACGCCGGCTTTTTCTGTGTCGATAACCTGCCGCCCGCGCTGTTGCGAGCCCTGATCGAAAACCGCATCAAGGACGGCACCCAGTCGCTGGCGGTCGCGGTCGACTCGCGCAGCGGCGTATCGCTGGCGGACCTGCCGCGCGACATCCAATTGCTCAAGGACCAGGGCCACGACGTCAAGGTGTTCTTCCTGACCGCCAAGACCGAATCCCTGATCAACCGCTTTTCGGAAACCCGGCGCAGCCATCCCCTGTCGCACCGCGTCAACCCCGGCGAGAATCCCAACGATCGCCTGACCCTGACCGAATGCATCCGCAAGGAGCGCGAGATGATGGCCGAGATCGAGACGCTGGGGCACAGCATCGACACCTCAGGCCTGTCGACCGCCAAGCTGCGCGGCTGGATCAAGGATCTGGCCAATATCGAACGCACACCGCTGACCCTGCTGTTCGAATCATTCGCCTTCAAGTTCGGCATTCCGCTCGACGCCGACCTCGTGTTCGATGTACGCACGCTCCCCAATCCCTTTTACGATCTGGCGCTGCGCCCGCTGACCGGGCGCGACCAACCCGTAATCGACTTTCTCGATGCCCAGCCCGATGCGCTCGACTTGATGACCGACATCCGCGGCTTCATCGAAAAATGGCTGCCCTCGTTCCGGCGCGACAGCCGCAGCTACCTGACGGTCGCGATCGGGTGCACCGGCGGCCAGCATCGCTCGGTGTATTTTGTCGAGCACCTGGCACGCCATTTCAAGAGTCTTGACCTGGCCCACGTGGTCGTGCGCCATCGCGAACTGTCCTGAACCGCCATGAGCGATGCGCGCGCCTGGCTGCCTCTGTTCCCCTTGCACACCGTGCTGTTTCCACAGGGCCTGCTGCCGCTGAAAGTATTCGAAATGCGTTACATCGACATGGTGCGCGAATGCATGAAGGACGACGCGCCCTTTGGCGTGGTGCGCATCAAGTCGGGACATGAGGTTGGCGGCGCCGCCGAACCCGATCAGATCGGCTGCCTGGCCGAGATCCGCCATTGGGACATGCGCGAGACCGGAATCCTGCTGCTCAAGGTCGAGGGCCTGGCGCGCTTTCGCATCCTGGAAACGCGGGTCTTGCCCAACCAGCGCATCGAAGCCCGGATCGAGATGATAGCGGCCGATGCCGCAATCCCGACCAACGCGATGCATCTGGCCTGCGCCCAGGCGCTCAAGCCGATCATCGAAGACATCCAGCAGCGCGAACGCGACGAGCCCGGCTTCGTCAGCCCGTTCCCGGAAACCGCGCATCTGGATGACGCCGCCTGGGTCGCCAATCGCTGGAGTGAAATCCTGCCGATTCCGCTGGAGGCGCGCCAGCAATTGATGGCGCTCGAGGATGCCGCCGCCCGCCTGTCCATCGTGCACAGTTATCTGGTGCAGCATGGGGTGATCGCAACCCATTAGGGCGTTTTTGGTTCATGCGGGCGGGTTTGATGCCCCTACGAAAACCACACCCATGGCCCATACAATGCTTTGCGTAGGGGCGGGTTTCAAACCCGCCCTCGTCGATCACCGCCGTCGCGTAAACATGCCTCGGGCGCACATGACGATGCCATTGGGATGATTCTTTGCGCGGGCATGGCCATCAGGGCGGGTTTGAAACCCGCCCCTACGAAAACCGAGGGCCGTTGAACCATCACGCCTGATCAAACCGGCGCCAGACCCAACAATAATTTCTTGACCGGGGCCGGCAAGGCGGCTTGCTCCAGGCTGCTCCACGCATGCCAGGCATGGCCGGTTTCGCCGACCTGCTGCCGGCGCTGCGCCAGGGTGACCCGCCACGGCGCCACCTGCAGCCGGAAATGGGTGAAGGTATGGGTAAACGGTTCCAGCCCCTGGCATGACGCCATCGCGCCGAAGCGC
>Ga0182745_1004485_pt1 | contig 11608 bp, 8 predicted proteins | sample eDN3rd30CKraftBY_FD_128523 | JGI IMG/M metagenome (GOLD analysis project Ga0182745, IMG submission 128523) | Enriched backyard soil microbial communities from Emeryville, California, USA - eDNA 3rd pass 30_C Kraft BY (version 2) (version 2) | ecosystem: Environmental > Terrestrial > Soil >... | reverse complement strand
GGGAAAAGACAATGGCGGGCGGGACGCCCGCGCTCCCAGGGAAAAGACAATGGCGGGCGGGACGCCCGCGCTCCCAGGGAAAAACTCGACGTCTCGGAGCCCGCGACTCAATCCAGGTGGCCCACTACTCCTAAGTCACCCGGATGAAGAATGCCGACGAGCATCGATCGGGCCAATCAAAGGCGAGGAACTGGGTTCTCTCCGCTTCGATCAGAGCGCGGCCTGATAATGGCGGGTGATCAGGTCGGTCTGGAGCCAGAGGAGCTTCTGGATGGCTCGAAGGGTGGCACATTCTTGCTCACGGTCCAGGCCCAGATCCAGCAGGGCGACGGTCACGCGATCGGCGATGAACGCCATGAAGGCATTCATCTGCACGAGTGGGATCCGCATGGGAGCGGACGCGGACGCCCCACGGTGCTTGCGGGCCATCTGATCGAAGTGCCGGACCGTATGGTGATCGAATGGGCGGACCAGAATGAACCGAAAGTACTTGAGCAGTTTGTGTCGGCGAAACAGAACGGTGCCGTGATCCACCGCCAACCCTTCCATGTGTCGACGTTGCGAGGCCATCGTGATCGGGCAACCAGTGGACGGGACCGAGAAATGCCTCCAGGTGGCGTCGAACGCTCGGAACCGCTCGTAGATCTCTTCAACGATTGGCTCGAATCGCTCGATGAGTCGCGGTGCGACCTCCTGCAACGTCCGCAGATCCTCGGCCTCGAAGTCGATGAATCGCGCCACGTAGCGAAAGTGGTAGTACACATCCTTTTCTAACCGCGCCTCGTCGATCGTCTCCAACTCGCTCAACTGCGCGTCGTCGATAGTCTCTAACACGTTCGTACCCCGTGCGGCTTTTCAAAAGGCCGGCACCCGGCGGCCGGGCCCAAGGGGGCCGCCCTTTTTTTGGCTTCCGGCCAATGAACGGTTTGGAAGATCGAGACCCAGAAACCGAGCGGAGCCTCGTTCCACCCAGAGGATCTCAATAGATACTGAGACTCAGTCTCGATTGAGAAAGTTTGCCAGGCGGTTCGATCTCTGTCAAGGGTGATGGAGGAGCGAGGATGGATCGGCTAGATCGGGCGAGGCGCCTACCGCGCGTGGTGCTCCGGCCAGAGGCTCAAGGCATCGCAATCCCTCGATACCGCACATTCCCCAAGTCACAACCAAACGCACCTGAATCTGGGTGAAGCCTTGTGAGGGGCTTGAGTTTCAGCCGAACGCAACCGATCGTTGGATAATGACGGATTGCGCCGCGCGTGTGGCGACCCCTTTTGAGCATGGCTTGCCTTTGAATTTCACAACATTTGGGGATGGGGCCGATGGGGGCGGGTCTCGCGCTTTTCGCCGCGCTTGCGCTGGGGGTTTGGCCGAGGGGTGAGTCGCGGCCTCCACTCCTCCAGTTCGGGGCGGATTCCGCTCGGGGGATGCTGGTGAATCGTTCGCCCGGGTCGAGGCCGTTCGACCCTGTCGATCCGCGCCGACCAACCATCGTCTTCATCCACGGCTGTAATCCGGCCCCCAAGGTGGTCCACTTCACCATGACCAGCCGGCTGGCGGAGGCGATCGGCCAGCGGTACGGCGCGAGGTACAACGTTCTAGAATGGGACTGGAACGCGGCCACGTTCGTCGGCTTGAAGAGGCGAGGCAACGAGGCCCGTGCGCTCGAACAGGGCCGACGGCTCGCCTCGGCACTCCTCCACGCGGGTCTCGCCCCCCCTCGGATACATCTGATCGGCCATAGCTCAGGGGCGATCGTGGCGGCCTCCGCCGCCAGGACCGTTCTCGATCAAGGCCAACCGCCGATGGCTCAGCTCACCCTGCTCGACCCCGCCTTGATGTATCACGGCCTCGTCTTCGATTTCCTGAAGGCCGGCTCCCTCTCGCCGCGCGTGGAGAACTACTGGACTTCCCGGCCGAGCGGTTATGGCGGGGTCGCGCAATCGCCCGGCGTCCGCAATTACGAGGTGGTTGGCCCCACGCCCTACCTCGGGACCGTCTCGGTCTCCCACTCCAACCACTTCCACGTCGTCTACTGGTATCTGGCCTCGATCCAGGACCGAGCTTACCCTGGCGGCTTCAACACGAGTGTGCTGGCGGTCGCGCCCGGGCTCTGAGCTGAGTCTGAGCCAACGAGAGCATGGGCCGCTCGTCCCGGTTTCGCTCAAACGGGGCCTACCCCCTGCCCGGCCGAAACGAGCCGGGCCAGCGCCAGGGCCAGCGAGTCGAGCGAGGTGGTGTCGGGAAGGGTCACCATCAGCCGCGGCTTCTCGCCCGGTTCCTGCGACACGCACGCGGCGAGCCCCGAACGCAGGTTGGATACGAGGGCTTCGGGGGGCGGAGCCTCGACCTGCCCCGAGACGAGCTCGCCCAGAAAATGGAACGCCGCGCCGAGCAGTTCACCCCCGGCCGAGGCCACACGCTCGCGGTGCGCCCTCGCCTTGAGCTCCTCGAGCTCTCGGCGCTTCAACGATTCATCGACATACCCTTCAGGTATGGCCCCCAGAAGGATCTCGAGCCGATTCTTCAACTCCTGAAGCCCACTGGCCAGGTCAACCCGGTCCACTTCCGATTCCACGTCGAGCGCGGCCAGGGCCAGGTCCTTCTTCGCCGCCAGGGTCACGAGCAGGCTTTCTTCGATCGTCCCTTCCGTCACCAAGACGAAGACCTGCACCGGCTGTACCTGCCCCATTCGGTGCGCCCGGGCGATCCGCTGCTCAACAACGGCGGGGTTCCACGGCAGGTCGACGTTGATCACCGTGTTGGCCGCGTGCAGATTCAGGCCGACCGAGCCGGCGTTGGTCGTCAGAAAGAACGCACAGGACGGGTCTTTCTGAAAGCGAGCGACCAGCTCGGCCCGCTTCTTCTGCGGCACGCTCCCATCCAGTCGGACGTAGGCTTGCTTGCGTTTCTTGAGTATCGGCTCGATCAGGTCGAGCATCGTCGTCCACTCGGAGAAAACGATGGTCTTCCGCCCTTCCTCCTGACCAAGCCGCTCGAGCAGCTCTTCCAGGTGGGCCAGCTTCGACGAATAAGCCGGTGTCTTCTTATCCACGAGATAGGTGCTGTTCGCCACCATGCGGCAAAGTAGCAAGGCTCGTTTCAAGCGCAGTAGGTCCATCTCGTTAAGGAACTTCTTGCGCGTGATCGCCGCGACGATCTGCATGTTCGTATGATGCACCCCGAGCTGCTCATCGGTGGGGGGAATGCGCGCGATCTCCACGGTTCGGTCGGGAAGCTCCAGTTTCACGCTCTCCCGGGTCCTGCGCAACAAGATCGGTTTGAGCCGCTCGCGCAGCTCGCCCAGGTTGCGATAGCCCAGCACCTTCCCCTTCTCATCGACCATGCGGTGTTGGTTGAAGAATCGAAAACCGGGCCCAAGACGGCGGTCGTCGATGAACTGGACCACCGAGTAGAGCTCGTCAAGTCGATTCTCCAACGGCGTGCCCGAGAGCACCAGCGCGAACCGCGAGCGCAAACTCTTGATCACAATACTGGTTTTTGACTCATAATTCTTGATCCGCTGCCCCTCGTCCAGAATGATCAGGTCCCACTTGAGCGCATCGACGCTCAGAATATCCCGCATCACCTGTTCATAGTTGCAGACCGTGAAGAAAGAGTCGCCCCGATATTGATCGGCCCGGCTCGCGGCATCTCCACTCACGAGCTGGACCGAGCGATCGCAGAATCTCTGAATTTCGCTTCGCCATTGCGACTTGAGTGACGCGGGACAGATCACCAGGACCTTCTTGATGCCGACCTCGCTCGCCAGCAGCTCCGCGACCCCAACACCCTGGATCGTCTTACCCAGGCCCATCTCATCGGCCAGGATCGCACGCCCCGCGCCGGCCGCGAAAGCGACCCCGTCGAGTTGGTAAGGCAGAAGAGGAACCTTGAGCAGCCCGGTCCGCAAGGGGTGCTCGGTGGGGTTCGCGCGGATGGACTCGGTCGTGGCACGTAGCCGATCCTGGAGCATGCGCTGCTGAATCAGCTCCTCGGCATCGGGGTGGATCACCACCTCGGCGCCCAGCTTCTGAAGCGAGGTCAGCCGCTTCACCAGGGCGGGTAAGTCGGTGATGGGCCGATCCTGGAGCGGCCGGATCACCCTGGCGACGGCCTCGTCCACGTGCTCGGGCACGAGCAGTCGAAGGGAAACCTCTGGGCTGTCATACTGAAGCTGGAGCTCCAGGTTTTCACGTTGATAGGGAACCTGAAGCTCGCCCGCCTTGAATCGACGCTGAACCTTGCGCATCACATTCATGATATGCTTGCAGGTTCCGAGCGTGTTGGTTTGGAAGTCGGGGCAGGAGCAATACGACTCGCCTGGCTCGAACCCGCGCAGGGCGACCCGGTAGGTCTTGCCGCTGAGCCGGTTGGTCACCATGTAGTCGGTCCAGGGGATGGTCGAGTCAATCGAGCGGACGGTCATGTTCTCCGTCCTGGAACGTTCCAGGCGATCGGCCAGTGCGCGTTCGATCAGCTCGGTCTCTCCCAGAATTTCCACGGGAGTCCGCGGCTCGGGAGGGGGCGCGGCAAGCCCGAGCGCGGTCTTTTCTTCGAGGATTAGCGAGAACGCCGCCCCAACATGCTGGCAGGCTCCGTCGCACTGCGTGCAATTCCAGGCGAGGCGATCGCGTGCCTCGCTCATCAGGGTGATGGTCACCACGGTCGGTCGGTCAGACTTCCGTTCCCGCGGAAACCTCATCAGAAACAGATCCGCGCCCAGGAGCACGTCATCCTCGATATCGATCTGCCAGAGATTCGCCGAGTTCTCAATCAGAACTTTGCCCCCCGGCCCGAGCAACTTACAAGCGTCGAGGAAAGTAAGGCGAGACAGGCGGTCGGGAAGCGTGAGTCGGTGGGTCGGGAGGACCTTGGAAGCACGAGATGCCACGGATCAGGACTCCCTCTTGGCAAATTCAGGATGCGAGGTCGATCGCGGTTGACCTCGGCGCCAGCGACATTGGAACGTGTTGAAGAGGCGGGCAAACCTCAAAGTCTGTGAATTCTTGAGCGAGATTTCCAGTATTTGTTAGTCTAGCGAAGGTAAAAAGAAAAGCAGAGTCGGCCTCGTCAAGCTTCGCGGTCTCTTCGAATTCTCACTCGCGAGTGCTCCCGATGACCTATCTCGCATCCGACGACCGTCCCTCTTCCGCTGAAAGCCGACAGGGCCTTCTTCCTCGTTTGAAGATCGCCGTCGTGCTCGCGATGGTCGTGGGTCTTCTGGCTGGAGCCTCTCCCAGGTCCAGTTCCTCGGCTCGCTCACGTTCGAAGCCGCGTCCCCAGCCGCTCCCCGAGCTCAACCAGAAGGTCCTCGACTTCGCCAAGGCTCATCGTGGCAAAAAGGTGGGCGATGGCATCTGCACCACGCTGGCGATCCACGCCCTGAGGGCCGCCGACGCCCAGTCATATCCACGCCATCGCGGCGATGGGGACTTCTCATGGGGCGAACGGGTCGAACACCTGGAGGATGCGCTTCCAGGCGATGTCCTCCAGTTCCGTGACGCGGTTTTTCAGGGAAAGAAGTACGTAACCAGCCGGCGCTGGATCTCCTGGTACGCCAACTACCCCCACCATACGGCGATCCTGAGCGCCTCGAGCGAGAACGGCCAGGTGCTCACGATTCTCCACCAGAACGTGGGTCCCAAGGGAAGCAGTGACGAACAGAAGCAACGTGTCAAGCAAGACACCCTTCGAATGAACTCGCTTCAGGAGGGGGGATGGGTTCGCATCTATCGACCCAAGCAATCCACCAAACAACCTTTTGAGGGACTCGCAGAACCAACTCTTCCAGAATCCCCCTAACGCGCCAGTCCACACAGAATTCCAGTTTCGGCAAAACCCCATCAATTTGCCCATTTCTCTCTGTTCAATTTCCTCTCAAGGGCTCGCGACTTTCCCGTTGGGTGTTGTCCATTTCTCTGGCACTCGTGCTCGGTCCACTCTCAATCCACGGCGATCGAAGGTGGGCAATGCCCACCCTACAATGTTGCCATCAAAGGTTTTACGTAGGGGGGACATTGCCCACCATCCCCCAGGTTTTGGCGTGGACCAGGCACTTGAGACGAAGGCCACATTCCCACACGGGCGGCCATCAATTCCAGATGTCTCAGGTCGACCAAATCAAATTCAAAAAAACATCAAAACCAAAGTCACGTAAGGGAGTTGGATCGTAACACTCTTCTACTAGACGACCGGTCTAATTGCTTTTACTAGACGACCGGTCTAATATTGTGCAATGCCAGTCGGCGGATGATTGGGTAGAAAAGTGGGGCAGGTTGCCATGAGTAAGGAAAAGACGAAGACCACTCTCCTGGAGGCGGGTAAGAAAGTCTTTCTGGAGAAGGGGTATAACAACGCGGGGATTGAAGCGATCCTCCAGGCTGCCGGCGTCCCCAGAGGCTCCTTTTACTACTACTTCGAGAGCAAGGAAGACTTCGGACTCCAGGTTCTCGACAGCTTCGCGGAGGGTTATGACGCAAATTTCGCACGCGATACGGGAGACCTCACGCTCAGTCCGCTCGAACGGCTCCGTGCCTATTTCCTGGCAGCCTGCAAACGAATCGAGTCGCAAGAGTGCCGCAATGGATGTCTCGCTGGAAATTTGAGCCAGGAAATGGCGGCTCATAGCGAACTTTTTCGATCCAAACTCGAAGAAATATTTGAAGGCTGGGTAAGCCGTTACCGTGAGTTGCTCAGCCAGGCCCAAGAACTAGGCGAAATTCCCGCTCACCACGACGTCCACGAACTCGCCGAATTCTGGCTCAATAGCTGGCAAGGCGCGGTTCTTCGAGCCAAAACGATCCGAAGCACGGTACCGCTTAAGACCTTTCTCAACGTGATGTTTGGCTCCTTGCTCGCCACCCGGGCGTGAACTTTTTGAAAGTTTGACCGATCCCATCCCGGTAGGAATCGGGTTGAACAAAGAAAACGAACCTCAATGGGTGACTGACCGGTCTACTAGTAAACGCAACCACAAAACGCCCGAACACTGGACGCTCAGCCGAAGGGTGGGTTGATCCTACCAAAGGAACGATGAACATGGCTGCTCTCGACGTGGTTCTCGACTCAACCGTGGACGATCCCATAACCCCTACCAGCACGACAGGGGCGCGCCGCCTGGATGACTCGGCCAAGCTTGAGATTGACCGGCTCCATCGGCGAGGGGTTTCCGTGGATGTACTGGCCAACCAGTTTCGCCAGTCGCGTACCCGGATCGAACGGATCTTGACCGAGCTACGCGCCCGTCGGATCTGCGAGCAGCCCCTGGATTTCATGCTCGACCCCAGTTTTGAGACACCGGGGGTCGAGGCGGAAATTCTGGCCCCCATGCCGGACCTAGCCAGCGGAAAAGGCCGAAAGACCAGGCCGCCGGAAGGGCTCCCGCCGTACCTGGCAAGCCTCTATGACGTCCCCTTACTTTCGCGAGAACAGGAAGCTCACCTGTTCCGCAAAATGAACTATCTGAAGTATCGGGCGAGTGAGCTGCGTAAGACGGTTGACCCCGCTCGAGTCAAGCCGGCGGTCCTTGACCAGATTGAACAATTTCAGGAAGAGGCCCTGGCCGTTAAGAACCAGATCATCCGGTCGAACTTACGCCTGGTGGTCTCGATCGCGAAGAAACACCTAGGCACTGCGAACAACTTCTTCGAGCTTGTCTCCGACGGTAACATGTCGCTGATTCGAGCCGTTGAAAAGTTCGACTATGCTCGAGGGAACAAGTTCAGTACCTATGCCTCCTGGGCGATCATGCGTAATTACATTCGCTCGATCCCCGAGGAAAAGCATCGGCGCGACCGATTCGTTACCGGCCATGAAGAGATGTTCGAGGCCGCGGCCGACCACAGGACCGACGAGTTCGAGTACGAGGCCGCCCAGAAGCGGACGCGCGAGACGGTTCGAGGCCTCCTCGGCCGACTCTCCGACCGCGAACGACGGGTTTTGACCAGCCGCTTCGGACTGGAAGGTTCGGTGGCCCACACACTCGAACAGCTTGGGCAGGAACTGGGCGTGACCAAGGAGCGGGTCCGGCAGATCGAGTCGCGAGCCCAGGAAAAGCTGCGCAAAATCGCGGTCCAGGAAAACCTCGACTTGCCTACCGTCTGAATGGAAGTCCAAAATCGCCCGAGCCCATCGTATCGTATCGTCGCTCGGGCGGTCTGACTCCGCTTCCGCCTCTTTGTTCTCTCCACCATCCAACGAGCGTCCCAGCCGATCCTCAGGGAAAAGCTGGGACGCTCGTTTTATTCTTGATTCTTTTGATTTTTGATTTTGACTTTCACGAGAGTCGGCCTCATCACCTGCCTCATCTCGTTTTTCCTTCCCGACTCGCCACTCAGGCATTAAGCTCAACACGCTGTTCCGAATTTCCTTTTGGCGCGAGGTCCTCGTCGATGAAAGCCTACCGGATCCACAGCTTTGGCGGTCCTGACCAGCTTCGCCTCGAGGATTTGCCCCAGCCCGAGCCCGGACCGGGTCAGGTTCTCGTTCGAGTGCGGGCCACCTCCTTGAACTTTCGCGACCAGCTCGTTCTGAAGGGGCTTTACAACAAGAAACTCCCCTTGCCGGTTGTTCCGTTGTCGGACAGCGCGGGGGAGGTCGCCGCGGTCGGAGCCGGCGTGACCCGCGTTAAGCCGGGCGACCGGGTCGCGGGCATCTTCATGCAAGACTGGGTCGACGGCGAAGTCTCCGAACGCGAAGCCAGCTCCGCGCTCGGAGGCGCCATCGCTGGCGTACTGGCAGAGTACGTCGTCTTCAATGAGAATGGGCTCGTCCACCTGCCCGAGTACCTCTCGTTCGAGGAAGGGGCCACCCTCCCGTGCGCGGGAGTGACCGCCTGGAATGCCCTGTTCGAGTCAGGCGACTTGAAGCCGGGCGCCACCGTGCTGGTCCAGGGGACCGGCGGCGTTTCTCTGTTCGCGCTTCAGTTCGCCCGGATGAGCGGAGCGCGCGTGATCGCCACCTCCAGCAGCGACGCGAAGCTCGAGCGCGTGCGTAATCTGGGAGCCTCGGAGACGATCAACTACAAGTCCAATCCCGACTGGGAGGAGACGGCCCGCGACCTAACCAACGGCCAAGGCGTGGACCTGGTCGTCGAGGTCGGCGGCGTGGGCACCCTGTCGAAATCCCTGCGAGCGGTGCGAATGTCGGGGCAGATCAGCCTGATTGGCGTGCTCACGGGCCTGGCCGCCGAGCTGAACATCGCGCCGATCTTGATGAAGCACGTCCGGGTCCAGGGCATCTACGTCGGCTCGCGCGTCATGTTCGAGGCCATGAATCGCGCCCTCTCCACTCAGGAGCTCCACCCCGTCATCGATCGCGTCTTCCCCTTCGACGAAGCCCCCGCCGCCTACCACCACCTCGAAAGCGGCGCCCACTTCGGCAAGATCGTTATCCAGGTCTAGAGCGAATCACCTTTGCTTGATACACAATTCGATTTTTCGATTTTGTAGGGTGGGCACCGCCCACCGGCAGGAATCCAGGGTTGGGACTTCCAAGCAGCCGCTGGTTTCTGGGCAAAGTCGCTCCGCACCTGGCATCAGCCTTGGTGCGGTGGGCAGTGCCCACCCTACTAACGCATAGCCATTTCAACAAATTCTTTCATCACAAAATCAATTCCAATTTGCCGCATCGTCATTCTCAAGACCCCACTCTGCCAAGGCGGTTGATCCACCCGTTTGCGCCGAGTATGCTGTGCCCGCGATTGTTTGAGAAACGTTGGTCATGGCAAAGTTCACTCAGCAGGCCTGGGTGCTTGGCCTCGGGAACCACCTCTCCTTGGGAAGGGAACGTTCTGATGCCGGCAGAGAATCAATCCACCTCGTCTTGGTCGCGCCGTCGTTTTTTGGGGCAAACGTTCGCGACAGCGGCGGCGTCTCAGTTGGCTCCCGCTCTCGCCGCGCAAGCCCAGGTGGGAGGCCAAGGAACCGAAACCGGTGAGTCAGCGCCGATCGCGATCGGGGCTCGGCGCGAGTTGTTCCTGGATAATGAGCTGGTCGACCGACTCATCGGCAAGGCGGAGATGCGGCTCCATCATCCCGACCCCAAGGAGATCGTGCTGGTCCACGACGCCCCCTGGGAGGGGAGTGGAAGCGGATACCATAGCGTCTTCCAGGATGGTTCGCTCTACCGGATGTATTATAAGGCCTGGCAGATCGACGTTGGACCCGGTACCGTTCGCACGAATTCTCACCCCTTGTTTTGCTGCTACGCCGAGAGCGACGACGGTATCCACTGGCGCAAGCCCGAGCTCGGCAACGTTGAGTTCCAGGGGTCGAAGGCCAATAACATCGCCATCGGCAGCGAGGTCAAAGGACCCTTGCACATCGACGCGGGCCACCCCGCCGTTTTCAAGGACGAGAACCCCAACGCCAGCACCGACGCCAAATACAAAGCGTTCGTCCGCTCCGAAAAGCCGAACGGACTCATCCCGTTCAAATCACCCGACGGCCTCCACTGGACTCCGATGAGTGACGGCCCCGTCATCACGGCGGGCGCGTTCGACTCGCAGAACCTCGCATTCTGGGATCCGAACCTCGGCGCCTACCGCGCTTACTGGCGGATCTTCACCGGCGTCGGCAAGGGGCGGAGCGTTCGGGCGATCCGCACCGCGACCTCCAAGGATTTCCTCAAGTGGGAAAATCAGGCGGACGTCACCTATGTCGATTCACCTCATGAAGAACTCTATACCAACCAGGTGAAGCCCTATTATCGAGCCCCTCACCTGTTGATCGGGTTCCCTTCTCGCTATACCGAACGCTCCTGGTCTCCCTCACTCAAGGCCCTGCCCGAGTGGCAAGAACGCGAGAACCGCGCGGGGGCTTCCAAACGGTATGGGACCGCCATCACCGACGCCCTGATCATGGCCAGCCGAGACGGCGTCCGGTTCCGGCGCTGGAATGAATCGTTCCTCCGCCCCGGGATCGAACGAGTCGGCACCTGGAATTATGGTCATCAGTATCTTGCCTGGCATGTAGTCGAGACGAAGTCCGGCGTGGAAGACGCCCCGAACGAGCTCTCGCTGTATGCGAGCGAGAACTACTGGACCGGCAAGAGCAGCGTGGTCAGGCGTTATACCCTGCGCCTGGACGGTTTCGTCTCGTTGAACGCTCCGATGAGCGGTGGCGAGTTGATCACCAAGCCCTTGACCTTCGACGGTTCCCAGTTGCGTCTGAATGCCGCGACCTCCGCCGCCGGCTCGATCCGGGTCGAGCTAATGGACGTGAAGGGGAAGACGATTCCTGGATTTGGCGTCACCGACTGCGAGGAGTACTTCGGCGATAGCCTGGACCGGCCGATCTCTTGGAAGGAAAAGACCGACGTGAGCTCACTCGCCGGCAAACCCATCCGAGTTCGATTCGTCTTGAACGACGCCGATGTCTACGCCTTTAGGTTCGGCTCGACCGACGCATCGTAATTCGATCGACGGCTAGCAATTCAACACAACCTTATTAATTAAAATTCGCTGACGTTTCGGGCTAGTTTTCTGCAAGCCCGAAGCGCCAGCGAGTGAATCGTATTTCAGCTCGAGCACAAACCGAGCATGGGCCACAAAAAAATGATCGACTGTCAGAAGCTTATATCTGTTGCAAATCAAAGAGATTCACTCGCT